>Ga0209520_10001970_pt1 | contig 11781 bp, 11 predicted proteins | sample Rifsed16ft1_FD_184009 | JGI IMG/M metagenome (GOLD analysis project Ga0209520, IMG submission 184009) | Soil microbial communities from Rifle, Colorado, USA - sediment 16ft 1 (version 2) | ecosystem: Environmental > Terrestrial > Deep subsurface > Rock core/Sediment | place: Rifle, Colorado...
GCGCTCGAGTACAGAAGCCCGAGCCGCGCGGTCCTCGCGAGCCGCTCACCCTCCATAGGCATTCCGAGGCCTGCCAGCCTCTCGGCCAGGATCTCCAGCCAGTTCAACGCCCTCCCGGGCACTGCTTGGCCATCTAGTGCGCTCACGCGCACTGCTTGACCTTGTTCATTGCGCGTCATGCGATCCTCCTCTCAATGCGCTCACGCGCACTGCTGGACGGTGTTCGTTGCGCGTCGTGCGTGGTCATCTAGTCCGCCGCGCTGGGTGCGGGCTCCGCGACCACGGTCATGGCATTCCGGGCCGGTCCGGTCCTGGGTACGTCGCGCTTGGGGAGCCACGGCATGAGTGCGCGGAGCCTGCGGCCCACTTCCTCGATGGGCTGGGCCTGCTCGCGCGCGCGGGTGGCGTAGAGCGTCGGGGCGCCGCGGCGGTACTCGCCGATCCACTTCTGGGCGAACGAGCCGTCGCGCACCTCGCCGAGGATCTGCCGCATGGTGGCCCGGACGCGCTCGTCGATGACCCGCGGGCCCGAGGTGTAGTCGCCGAACTCGGCGGTGTCGCTCACCGAGTAGCGCATGTACGAAAGCCCGCCCTCGTACATGAGGTCGACGATGAGCTTCATCTCGTTCATGCATTCGAAGTACGCGATCTCCGGCTGGTAACCGGCTTCGACGAGCGTCTCGAACCCGGCCTTCACCAGCTCCGAGATGCCGCCGCAGAGCACCGCCTGCTCGCCGAAGAGGTCCGTCTCGACCTCCTCCGCGAATGTGGTCGTGATCACGCCGGCTCGGGTGGCTCCGACGCCCCAGGCGTAGGCCAGCCCGGTCGCGCCGGCCGATCCGGTGGCGTCCTGGTGGACCGCCAGCAGCGCCGGGACGCCCCGGCCGTCGACGTAGACCTCGCGCATGCGGTGGCCCGGCGCCTTCGGCGCGACGAGGACGACGTCGATGTCCGCCGAGGGCTTGACCTCGCCGAAGTGGACCGAGAAGGCATGGGCGACGAGGAGGGTCCGGCCGCGTCCGAGGAAAGGCGCGATGCCCTTCTCGTAGACCTCGCGGTGGTGCTGGTCGGGGACGAGGAGCGCGACGACGTCCGCGCCGCGCACCGCGTCCGGGACGGCGCGCACCTCGAACCCGTCGCGCTCGGCCCGCTGCCAGCTCTTGCTTCCCGCGGCCAGTCCGACGATGACCTGGCAGCCGCTGTCGCGGAGGTTCTGCGCGTGCGCGTGCCCCTGGCTGCCGTACCCGATGACCGCGACCGTCTTGCCGGTGATCGCCGCGGGATCGGCGTCGCGGTCGTAGTAGATGGTGGCCATGTCGGTCCTCCTCCTAGAGATAGGTCGTCGTCGTGAGGTTGTAGAGACGCGGGTTGAGCCCGACGACCTGGTCGGGATCGACCGGCAGGTCGATCAGCATCGATCGGCCACGGCGCTCGTAGCAGGCATCCATGACGTCCTCGAGGTCGCTGAGGTCCGGTGACAGCCGCACCGCGTCCCACCCATGAGCCTTGGCGGCGCCGACGAAGTCGATCGGCCGGAGGCGCGAGTGGTAGCGGCGCTTGGGAACGTCGGGGACCACCACCTCGAGGCCCTTGTCGACGATGCCGTAGGTGCCGTTGTTCACGATGAAGACGCGGAGATCGAGGTGCTGCGCGTCGGCGAGCGCGCCGCCGAAGAGGCGCCAGCAGCCATCGCCGGTGAATACGAACGTGTGGAGCGAGGGATCGGCGCACTTCGCGCCGACGCCGAGCCCGAAGCCAGCGCCCATCGCCGAGCCGTCGTTGTTCGTGAAGAACCTGGCCTCGGGGTGCGGCCGCTGGGTGACGTAGCCGCGGTCCTTGTAGGCGATGCAGGTGTCGTCGAAGCCGATCGTCCCCGGACGCCAGAGGCGGTGGATGCGCTGGTAGAAGTCGACGAGGTCGACGCGGTCGGCGGCGACGTCACGCCAGACCTCGCGCGTGTTCAGGTCGTCATGCGAGGTGGGCTCGGGGCGATCGCCCAGGTCCATCGCCTCGAGGCGCGGCAGGATCTCCTCGAGCGCGCGGGCGATGTCGCCGCGAACGCGGCGGTACTCGCCGCGGACCCGGTGCCGGAACTCGCCGTTCCGGTGGCCCCATGGCTCCGCGAGATCGCTGAAGTGCCAGAGCCAGCCGGCCTCGATGCGCCGGAGGTTCAGCGCGTACTCGCCGGGGTCGAAGCCGAGCGCGATGACGACGTCGTCCGGGCCGACCCCGCCCCAGAGCTCCGACGCCCGGTCGTTGCCGCCGAACGAGACGTGGCCGTACCCGTAGGGATGGTCGGCCGCGACGGCGTTCGCGCCATTCGCGGTCCACACGGTCGCGGCCCGCAGCACGCGCGCGAGCCGCGCGACGAGGGGCCGGATGCCGGGCGAGGTCGCGGCCTCGCCGCTCACGTAGAGGATCACGCGCCTGGTCCGGGCGACCTCGGGAAGCTCCGCCAGGAACGCGTCCACATCGTGCGCCCGAACGGTGCGCAGCTTCGCGACGGGCGCGACCTCGGCGTCGGTGTCCTTGCTGAGGACGTCGGGGCGGAAGGCGATCGCGACGGGCTTCCGCGCGAGCAGGACCCGCTGCGCCCGGCGGAGGCTCTCGTCAAGCGTGTGGATGTTGTCGATGACCACGCAGCCGTCGCCGAGCTCGGCCTGCAGCTGCGGGACGATGTTCGCCCCGTCTTCGCTCACGTCCTGGAGCGGCGCCTTCCCGATCGAGCTGGTCGAGTTCAGCGCGATGAGGTACACGGCCGGGATGTTCTGCAGCTTCGCGTCGGTGATGCCGCTCGAGCCGAGCTTCGTCGCCGCTCCGGTCGTCGTCACGCACCCGGCGACGCGTCCCGTCGCGTACCAGTGGCCCTGGGGGACGAAGCCCGCGACGTACTCCCCCATCGTCAGCATCCGCGGCACGCCGTCGCCCGACTGCTCGAGGCCGTCGAAGGGCTCCAGGTACTTGTTCACGTGGATGAGGCCGCCGCCGTTCACGCCCGCGAAGAAGGTCACGCCCCAGCGGCGCAGCGTGTCGATGAGCGCCTCGTTCCCGCTCCGCTGCGGGCGCGGGCCGATGCCGATGCTGATCTGGCGCTCGAGTGCGGTGGCCATTTTCGGCGGGACCTCCTTACAACGAAGAAGCCCTCCGCTTACCGGAGGGCTTTTGCATGCGGTGGAAAAGTGCTGGCCTTAGCCTCCCGGCGCGGTGCGTGACCTCCCAATAAGGAGGACGTCGATAAGCGGGAGCGGGAGTACGCCTACGCGGGTCACGGACGCAACGTAGGTGCGATGCGCGTCCATGGTCAAGGTGCGACGACGAAGTGTGTGCGACCTGCACTTCCGCGCGCGATCGTGTTAGGTTGCGCTCCTCATGGCGCGCTTCGTTCTCATTTCGATCCTTCCGCTCCCGCTTGTAGGGAGCCGGATCGACGTGGGAGGCGCCACCTAGCACAGCGAACGCAAAGCAGGATCCAGAGGACCTCCCACGTAAGTGGGAGGTCCTTTTGGTCTCCGAACGGGAAAGCAGAGGGCAGGGTGCTTCAGGACGTTGGCTTGGCGATAGCGACCAGTGGCCTCTCGATCGCGTCCGATGACGCCGCGCGTCCTCCGCTGCGCCTTGCCGTCACCGATGCCGCCGCGCTCGGTCGGTTCTGCGCGCGCGTGCTGGGCCCGCTCGCGAGCGAGAGGCACGCCGACCTCCGCCGCACGCTCGAGGAGTACATCCGCTCGCACGGGAGCCAGAGCTCGGTGTCCCGCAGCCTCTACCTCCACCGCAACACGGTCAGGCAGCGCCTGAGACGGATCGAGGAGCTCACCCGAGCGGACCTGGACGACCCGGAGCAGCGGCTCCTGCTGCAGCTGGCGCTGCTCGGACACGCGGAGCTGGAGCGAACGAGGAGGGACACGTGACCAGCGTGCACGAGAAGCTGAAGGAGATGCCCGCGCTCGGCAGGGAGATAGCCGAGGACGGCTGGGCCTACATGGACGGCGGCTTCGTGCCGTTCGCCGACGCGAACGTGAGCGTCGCGACCCACGCGCTCCAGTACGGCACCGGGCTCTTCGAGGGGATCCGCGGCTACTGGAACGCGGCGCACGAGGAGATCTACGTGTTCCGGCTGCGCGAGCACTTCGAACGGATGGAGCGGTCCTCGCGGATCCTGCGCATCACGCTCCCCGGGACGGCGGCGGAGCTCTCTCGCCTCGTCGTCGAGCTGCTGCGCCGCAACGGGCAGCGCACCGACGTGTACGTGCGGCCGTTCGCGTACAAGGCGGCACGGTCGGTGAAGGTGTCGCTCCAGGGGCTGCGCGAGGGCTTCGCGCTGTATGCGTTCCCCCTCGGGGCGTACCTGCCGACCGACGGCGCGACCGCGGTCACGACGAGCTGGCACCGCACGTCGGACGCGGCGATACCCGCTCGCGGCAAGCTCTCGGGCTCGTACATCAACACCGCGCTCGCGGTGGACGAGGCCAACGACCGCGGCGCCGACGAGGCGGTCTTCCTGACCGCGGACGGCCAGGTCTCGGAGGGCGGCGGCTCGAACCTCTTCATGGTCCGGGACGGCGCGCTGGTGACGCCGCCGGTCACCGCCGACATCCTCGAGGGCATCACGCGCGACAGCGTCATGACGCTCGCCCGCGAAGAGCTCGGCCTCGCCGTCGTCGAGCGGTCCATCGACCGGACGGAGCTCTACGTCGCCGACGAGCTCTTCTTCTCGGGCACCGGGGCGCAGATCGCGCCCTGCGTCCGGATCGACGGCCGCGCGGTCGGCAGCGGCCGCATCGGGCCGGTCGCGAAGCGGCTCGGCGACGTGTACTTCGCGGTCGCGCGGGGTGACGATCCGCGTCACCCGGAGTGGCGGACACCGGTCTTCCGTTGAGGGTCGCGTACCAGGGTGCGGCCGGGGCGTACTCGGAGGCCGCGACCGCGGCCCTGTTCCCAGGCGCGGAGCCGGCGCCCTACGTGTCGTTCGCCGACGCGTTCGAGGCGCTCGAGCGAGGCGACGTCGCCGCCGCGGTGGTGCCGGTCGAGAACAGCTTCGCCGGCGCGGTCGCCGACGTGTACGACCTGCTCCGCCGGCACGAGACGACCCGGATCGTCGCCGAGGCCAAGCTCCGCGTCCGGCACAACCTGCTCGGCCTTCGCGGGTCGGCGCTCGAGGGGGTGCGCACCGCGCGCTCGCATCCGCAGGCGCTGGCGCAGGTCGAGCCTTTCCTCCGCCGGCGCGGCATCACTCCGGTAGTGGCGTTCGATACGGCGGGAGCGGCCGCGGAGGTCGCCGCGCTCGGGGACCCGAGCGTCGCTGCGGTCGCGAGCCGCGGCGCCGCCGAGCGCTACGGGCTGGAGGTCCTCGCGCCGTCGATCGAGAGCGCCGCGGACAACATGACGCGCTTCTTCGCGCTGGCCCGCGATGAGCACGTCGCTGAGCGCATCCCCAGCGAGCTCCGTGCCGGCAGTCCGAAGACGAGCCTCGCCTACGCGAGCGCCAACGTGCCCGGCGCCCTCGTGCGCTCGCTCCAGCCCTTCGCGACCGCCGGCCTCCAGCTCACGAAGATCGAGTCGCGTCCCAGCCGCGAGGCCCCGTGGGACTACGTCTTCTATCTCGACTTCGAGGGCGACCCCGCGGTCTCGCCGACGACCGAAGCGCTGGCGCTCATGCGCACGTGCTGCGCGTGGGTGCAGATCCTCGGCACGTATCCCGCCGCGACGGCCGTGCTGGAGCCCTAGCCCGCGGCCCTACTACGTAGCCGTAAGGCGCAGTAGCAGGACGGTCACGCAGCCGCGAAGCGGCGGTGTGACCACCTACGGGGTGCGTGAGGTAACGGTCACCGCCGCGTACCCGAGAGAGCGCACGAACGTGGCCACGGTGCGCTCGGCGTTCACGCGCGCGCGCTCGAGGATCCCGCCGTCGAGCGCGGCCTGCTCCAGGGTGCGCTCGGCCTCCTGACGGGCCCGCGTCTCGAGATCCTCGTGGCGCTGCGCGAGGATGTCGGTGGTGCGTGCGTAGACCCAGCTCCGATCGTTGTCGAGGCGAGTGGACAGCACGCGCGCCGGCGGCAGGGTCACGCTGGCCGTCCCCCTCGCCTGATCGACCACGACGTCTCCGTCCGCGAGCTCCGCGAGATCCACTCCAGCCGTGACCTGGCCGACGGCCACGAAGAGGATCGCGTCCTGGGTCCTGATCAGCCCAAAGAGGAGGGACTGGCGGTCGCGAAGATCGACGATGCGCTCGATGTGGTACTCGGCGGTCTCGAGTCTCGCCAGGTCGCGCACCGCGACGACGACACTGGGGGTGGCGCGCAGCGTCGTCCCGGGCTCGAACGGCCGCCAGACGAGGGCGAGCGCCAGGACGGCGAGGGCCGCAACTACGAGCACCGCCGCGAGGGCGGCGCGCGGTAACGGCATCAAGCGCTGTCCGCGGGGCCCATGACCGTTCCCCTGATGGAGGAAGGGTAGGACGGCGCTCGGAAGAGGAGCGGGGGCAGCTGACGCTCGATGGCCGACGCCTGCGACCGAGAGGTCCTGGCGAGCTCGGGGAGCAGCGCCTGCGCCCCCGCGATGTTCGACTCCGCTCCGGAGTGGTCGTTCGACACGCCGGCGTCGATCCCGTCGCACACCTTGCCGGCCGCACGGTCGTAGATCGGGCGACCCACGCGGTCGCTCCCGTCGAACCACGCGCGCGCGCGCTCGGCGAGCTCCTCGAACCGGCGCTCGCCGGTGGTCACCGCGAGGCGCTCGACGCCCAGGAGGGCGGACGCCACCCCGTCGGGCTGGATGGTCGGAATGTCGAAACCTGAGTCGATGATCGGCGCGAGGTAGCGGAGCGCGCTCTCACGCGCGACCTCGACGAGGTCGTCGCGGCCGAGGTAAGCACCGGCCTCGGCCAGCGCGGCCTCCTGCACGTGCGCCCAGATGTGCGGCTCGTCCTGGTCGGGATCGTCGAAGAGGATGCCGTCGCGGCGGCATGCGACGAGCTCGGCGCACCACGGCCCGAGGTCCGTCCGGAGATCGGGCAGGCGTCCGGCGCGCAGCACCTCCACCGCCGTGAGGATATGGATGGCCCGGATGCTGGCCGCGACGGGATCGCTGCGGACGTGGGTCATGCCGCGCAGCACGCCCCTCTCGGCCCTCACGTCATCGAACGCCAGCCACGCGCTCGCCAGGCCCCGCACGCCGCGCGCCTGCCAGTAGCTCCCGCCCGCCCGCGACGTCGGCCCCTGCTCGTTGCGGGCCCCGGACCAGTCGTGCACGAAGTTCACGAAGCGGCCGTCGCCGTCCTGCATGGAGAGGACGAACTCGAGCAGCGCGGCGGCCCACCTCCGGATGACCGGGAGGCGGGTGGCGGTCCAGAGGTCGGAGAGGACCGTCAGGGCGCGTGCCGCGTCGTCCACGCAAGCCACGCCTTCGTAGCCGCGATCCGTGGCCGTGATCGGGACGCCGGCCGCGTCCGCGTAGACGGCGATGGCGACCGAGCCAGGCGACCGTTCGATCGGATGCGTGAGGCGCGCGAGCTGTCTCAGCACGCTAGGCCGCGGTCGGCCCGCTCCAGGGCTCGAGGCTGGCCACGATCTCACGTACGTCGAAGTCCGCGGCCGCGAGGACGGAGTCCGCGGCGCCGTAGTAGAGCCGGATGCGGCCATCCCCGAGATCGAGATGGCCGCACGAGAAGACGGTGTCGTTGAAGAGGCCGTTGCGCTCGTAGGACTCCTCGGGGGCCAGGATCGGCTGCGGCGAGCGGGCGAGCACTCGGGTCGGGTCGTCCCCATCGAGCAGCAGCGCGCCCATGGCGTAGTGCGAGTCGTGATCGACGCCGTGGTAGAGCTCGAGCCAGCCCTCCGCCACGCGGAACGGCACCGCGGACGCCCCCGTCCGCTGCTCGTCCCACCGGCCGGGCCGCGGCAGGCAGATCGGGGCATGCCCGCCCCACTCCATGAGATCGTCGCTCGTCGCGATCCACACGCCGAGGATCTTGCTGAACGACTGCGGCATCGGCCGCGTGAGCGCGCGGTACTTTCCGCCGACGCGCCCGGGGAACAGGACGACGTCCTTGTGGTCGGGCAGGAAGATGACCCCATGCCGCTCGAAGGTCCTGAAGTCGACGGTGCTCGCGAGGCTCGTGGTGATGCCCCATCGCGACACGGAGACGTACGTGACGTACCAGCGGCCGTCGATGAGGGTCGCCCGAGGGTCCTCGACGCCGAACTCCTCGATGGCCCGATCGGCTGAGAGCGCCGGCGCGGCCTCGACGTCGAAGTGGATGCCGTCACGGCTCCGCGCGACCCGCAGATGCGACATCTGCGCGAGGAAGTCGGTGTAGCCGTCGTTCGGGCCCCTGCGCGGACCGCGCGGGTCCCGGTAGCGGACGGCGCGCCGGTCGTGAAGGTCGAGCCCGGGCAGATCTATCGGGATGTACGCGAGCTTCATTCGGGCGGGACTCACGCTCGTGTCGAGGACGCACATGCCGATGACCTCGTGCTTCCGGTAGCCGGCGGCGAGCCGCTGGAACGTCGGGAACGGCCCGCCGAGGTCGAGGGTCAGCGCGTCGGCCGGAGGGTCGAGATCGCTGCGCGGCCGCTCCGCGACGCGCAGCAGCAGGACGATCTCGTCGCCCACCCTGGCGACCCCGGCGTTGAAGACGGAGACGACCTCGAGCTCGGGCACCGAGGGCGGCACGTCACGCGCCGTGAGGAGCGGGTTCTCGCCGAGCCTGTGCCCGAGGCTCATGCGGTGAGGACGGGGGCCGCGGCGTCCGCCGCCTCTCGACTGGCGACGACGTGCCGCATGAGCGTCAGCACCTGAGCGCCGATCGCCGGCCAGGTCGTCGCCCTGCCGTAGGCGTAGGCGCGCTCCTCGAGCGCGCGCTTGCGAACCGGGTCCTTGAGGATCCCGCCGACCGCGGCCGCGATCGCGGCGGGGTCACGGAACGGGACGACGATGCCGCGGCCGTCGGCGAGGACCTCGCTCGCGTGCAGGTAGGGCGTCGACACGATCGCCTTACCGGCGCCGAGCGCGTACGCCAGGGTGCCGCTCGTGATCTGGGCCGGATCGAGGTACGGGGTGACGTACACGTCGCTGGCCAGCAGGTACTCGACGATCTCGCCCTGGGTCAGGTACTCGTTGACGAACCGGAGGCTGCCGGTGACGCCGACGCGACGCGCCGTCTCGATGAGCGAGTTGCGGTATGACTCGCCCTGGCGCTTCTGGAGCTCGGGGTGTGTCTGGCCGATCACGAGATAGAGGGCCCGCGGATCCTTGGCGAGGATCCCCGGCATGGCCTCGACCACGTGCTCGAGGCCCTTGCGCGGGTCCACCAGGCCGAAGGTGCTGATGACGCTCCGGTCCTCCATCGCGAGCGCGCGCTTCAGGCGCCGACGGCCGCGCGGCTCGATGACCGGCATGCCGTGCTCGATGACGACCGGGACCTTCGAGACCCCGTACACCTCGCGCAGCAGGCGGGCGCCCGTGGCTGACATGACGACGATCGCGGCGCTGCGGTCCGCGGCGTCGCGGACGGCGGCGAGCATCCAGGGCTCGGGGGTGGGCGGCACGGTGTGGAACGTCGTCACGGTCGGCTTCGTGCACGCGTCCAGGAACACCCGCAGATGGTCGTCGTACCGGCCGTCCTGCCACACGCCATAGAGCCCGAACTCGTGCTGCAGGTTCACCACGTCCACGCTGGAGCGGCTGATCGCCCGCGCCGCCGCTGCGTATGAGGCGGGGTCCTCCTGCGCTATGCGCCAGGCCACTGTGGAGCCGTAGGTACGTGCGGCGAACGGCTCGTCGATCGCGGCGAACTGGATCCGGACCGCGGGGTCCGCCATGCGAACGCCCGCCGCGAGGTCCGCGGTGAACGTGGCGATGCCGCAGCGTCGAGGCACGGCTGAGGACACGAAAGCAACGCGCATAGGCACTTCATTCCCAGGGAGCGCTTGCTGAGGGTTTGGAAAAGGGGGGGATCGCGGTCTCCCAGAGCCGCGGTCTCACATGACTGTAGCACCCATCCGCGACGCGGAACGTGATACGCTGACATCAGAGCGGTCACGAAGATCGCACCATCAAGGCTTCCGAGCGGAGTTTCTCCCTTCTGATCCCGAGACGGTGAGCTCGGGCATCGGCCAGCCAGCGACAAAGGGAGAAGCCACATGAGCTTCAGCGATATCACCATCACCTGCAAGGACTGCGCACAGCCGTTCGTGTTCACCGCGAGCGAGCAGGAGTTCTACCAGCAGCGCGGTCTCATGAACCAGCCTGGCCGGTGCCAGAGCTGCCGCGCCGTCCGCAAGCAGAGCGGCGGCGGCGGGTCCAGCTACGGCGGATCCAGCTACGGCGGCGGATCCAGCTACGGCGGACCGCGCGAGATGTTCACCGCGACGTGCTCGCAGTGTGGCCAGGAGGCCCGTGTGCCGTTCCAGCCGCGCGGCGACAAGCCCGTGTACTGCAGCAGCTGCTTCGAGACGAAGCGCCCAGCGCGGCGCTACTAATGTCGCGTCGCAAGGGCTCGCGCATCCGCCTCAAGGCGGCGAAGCGGCGCGCCAAGTCGTCCGCGTCCTCGAAGAAGAGGACGCGGGACAAGCGTACGGACCGCCCGACCGAAGTGGCCGCCTGAACGTGATCGGATCCGACCCGGACATCGACCGCGCCGTCAAGGCGCTCGGTTGGCTGGAGCCCACTCCCGTCCAGGCACAGGTCATCCCGCTGCTGCGCTCGGGCCGCGACGTCGTGGCCCAGGCGCAGACCGGGACGGGCAAGACCGGGGCGTTCGCGATCCCGCTCCTCGAGCGGACCCGGACGTCCTCGCGCCGTCCAGCGGTGCTCGTCATCGTGCCGACCAGGGAGCTCTGTCTCCAGGTCGCGCGCGACTTCCTCGCGCTCGGCAAATTCAAGCGTGTCCGCGTCGCCGCGCTGTACGGCGGCAACGGCTATGGCGCGCAGGAGCGCGAGCTCCGGATGGGTGCCCACATCGTCGTCGGCACGCCGGGACGCCTCCTCGACCTGGTGCAGCGCCGGTCGCTCGACCTCTCCGGCATCGAGACCCTGGTGCTCGACGAGGCGGACCGCCTCCTCGACCTCGGCTTCATCCCGGACATCCGCCGGATCGTGGCGCTGCTGCCGCGCAAGCGGCGACAGACCGCGCTCTTCTCCGCGACGTTCACGCCGGCGGTCGACCAGATCGCCCGCGGACTGACGATGGACGCGGCGAAGGTCGCCATCACGCCGGATGCACCCGTCATCGACCTGGTGGACCATGCCTACGTCGAGGTCCGGCACGTGGACAAGCTGAGGGCCCTGCGCGAGGTCCTGGGCCGTGAAGAGGCCATCCGCGTGCTCGTCTTCCGCCGCACCAAGCGCGGCGTCGACAAGCTCACGCGCGACCTCCTGCGTCACGGCCACGAGGCCGGCGCACTGCACGGCGACATCCCACAGCGCTCCCGGGAGCGAGTCCTCGAGGGTTTCCGGCGCGGCACGGTCCCGACCCTCGTGGCCACGAACCTCGCGGCCCGAGGGATCCACGTCGAGGGCATCGATCACGTCGTCAACTTCGACCTGCCCGAGGACCCGGAGACGTTCGTGCATCGGGTCGGCCGCACCGGCCGGGCCGGCGACCGCGGCAAGGCCGTGACGTTCGTCACCGAGGAGCAGGGGAACGAGTTCCGCGAGCTCAAGCGGAAGGCGCGCGTGCCCTTCAAGCAGGAGTGGCTGGCGCTCTACTCGTAGCAGCGACGCGCCGGCCCACCGCAGCCGGAGGAGAGAGATCATGAGGACAGCTGGGTTCCCGTGCCGCTT
>Ga0209520_10001971_pt1 | contig 11775 bp, 8 predicted proteins | sample Rifsed16ft1_FD_184009 | JGI IMG/M metagenome (GOLD analysis project Ga0209520, IMG submission 184009) | Soil microbial communities from Rifle, Colorado, USA - sediment 16ft 1 (version 2) | ecosystem: Environmental > Terrestrial > Deep subsurface > Rock core/Sediment | place: Rifle, Colorado...
CGGCGAGCCCCGTCGTGAGCGAAGGAGCGGCCGCGGGGCGCGGCTCGCCATCGTGCGGGAACAGTCGCCCGAGCGCCTCATCGAGCGTTTCCTCCATCACGATCTGGTTCTGGTAGGCGATGATGACGCGCTTCAGCTCGGGAATTCGTCCGCCGGCGGCTCGGAGGTAGAGTGGCCGGATATAGAGAAGCGACTCCTCGATGGGAATGACCAGGAGCGTCCCCTGGATCACCTCGGAGCCCTGCTGGTTCCAGAGCGTGATCTGGGGCGAGATGAGCTGGTCCTGGCTGATGCGCGCCGCGATCTGCCGCGGGCCGTATACCACCGTCTGCTTGGGGAACTGGAAGACCATGAGCTTCCCGTAGTGCTCCCCGTCGCTTCTCGCGACCATCCAGGCGGCGAGGTTGTCCTTCTGCCGCGGGGTATAGGGGAGCATCTGGATGTACTCGGCGCCCGCCTCGCCGGGGAGCTTCATGATCGTGTAGTAGGGCTCCATGCGCACCCCTTGTCCTCCCTGGTCGATTGCGGGCACCTCCCACTGGTCTTCCTTGTTATAGAAGACTGCGGGGTTCGTCATGTGGAAGACGGAGAACATCGTCGACTGGAGTTGGAAGATCCTTTGAGGGTAGCGAAGGCGGGTGCGCAGGCCTTCGGGCATGGCCTCGAGGGGCGCGAGGAGGCCGGGGAAGATCCTCCCGAGCGTGGCCGCGATGGGATCGCGCGGGTCGATCACGTGAAACGTGGTGGTGCCGTGATAGGCGTCGATGGTGGCTTTCACCGAGTTGCGGATGTAGTTGAGGTTCCCGATGGGTGTCGAGTAGGGATAGCGCGCGGTAGTGGTGTAAGCGTCCTGCACCCACATCAGCCGGCCTTCGTCGATCGCGAGGTAGGGGTCTCTGTCGAACGTGAGAAACGGCGCGATGCGGGCCACCCGGTCCGCGATCCGCCGGTGCATCAGGACGCGGCTATCGGGGGTGAGAGCGGGCGAGAGCAGGGTGTCGGTGGAGCCAAAGCGGATGGCGAACACCAGGCGCTGGAGGAGGCCGCCGAGGGGCACACCTCCCGTCCCCTGGTAGGTGGTGAAGACGTTGTCGTCGCCGCGCGGATAGTCGAACTCCTCGGTGGCGGTGCGGACGAAGACGTGATCGTTCGAGAGCTCGCCGAAGTAGATCGCCGGCTGGGTTACCTCGAGATCGACGCTCGACGTCGGCGGGAGGTCCTTGATGAAGAGCACCGGGAGCCCCTCGGGGGTGACCTGGTTCACGGGTCCGAGGGTGAGGCCGTAGCCGTGAGTGAACGTGAGCCGCTCGTTGATCCAGGTGCGGCTCGGGAGGCTCTCGGAGTTCAGCTCCCGGGCCGAGAGCATGATCTGTCGGTACTCGCCGTCGATGCGGTACCGGTCGTTATCCACGGAGACGAAGTCGTAGTAGGTGCGGATCTCCTGGAGTTGACCGAAAGTGTCCAGAAGGGGCTGGTGATTCCAGAGGGGCACGTTGCCGAGGGTCGCGCGATTAGCGTCGATGGCCGCGCGTGTGAGGATCGCGTCGCCGGTGAGCTGGCGCTCCTCCACCTGGTCGAGCGCGAACGCGGCGCGGGTGGCCGAGATGTTGTGGGCGATGAACGGGGTCTCCCGCACCTGCTCGTTGGGCGCGACCACGAAGCGCTGCACGATGGCGGCATAGAGGGCCCCACCAATCCACACCGCGAGATAGAGACCGAATGCCGAAGCGAGGGGCCGATAGCCCCGCAGGAACGGCTGGGCGGCGGCGAGGAGCGCGCCCACGACCGCCGACGCCATGAGCGCGCGGAGCGCGGGAATCCGGGCGTGCGCGTCGACGTACGACGCGCCCTGGAGGATCCCCGAGGAGCCGGTGAGGAGAGCGGGTACGTCGAGCCACGCGCCGAAGGCCAGCACGAGAAGGAGGGCAGCGGCCAGCGCCGAGAGATGCCGTACCGCCGAGCGGTGAGCGAAGAAGCCCTGCTTCGCGTCCACTCCGACGTTGCCCGCGAAGACGTGCGTCCCCACGACGAGGGCGATCGAGAGCACGACGAGGCCGAGGGCGACCTGGTAGACGAACTGGAGAAACGGGAGGCGAAAGACGAAGACGCCGATGTCCCAACCGAGGATGGGGTCCGTCTCTCCGAACGGCGTCCAGTTCCAGAAGAACAGCCAATCCGCCCAGTGGGCGGACCCGAAGGACGCCATCAGAAATGCCGCGATGGCGGCGACGACGAACGTCAAAGGACGGAGTCGTCCCGGGTCGACGGTAAACGAGCGAGGCCCGTCGGGCGTCAGGATCTCGAAGTCGCGCCGCCTCAGAGTCGCGAAGGCCAGTCGCAGGTTTACGACGAGAACGAGGAACGAGGCCAGAAATACGAGGGTGGAAACCGTCGCCTTCGCGGTGAGGGTGCGAAGGAATACCGATTGATAGCCGACCTCACCGAACCACCGCCAGTCGGTGTAGAACCGCACCAGTAGCGGCAGACCGAGCAAAAGAAGGAGCGCGAGCAGAAGCCCGATCGCGCGCGGCGACGACAGGAAGCCACGTTTGGACATTCCGGGATTATTTCACACTCTCCCGGGCCATTCCGCTCGCGCACCTCCTACTGCCAGCGGCCGTGCTCCAGGACCAGGAGCCCGACGGCCATGATCGCGAGTCCGTACATCGTCGGCTTCACCTCCCGCCGTCGACCCGCGAGCAGATAGAGGCCCACGTGGGCGACGAAGCCCCAGAGGATCCCCTGGGTGATCGAAAACGTCAGCGGAATGAGCGTAATCGTCAGGAACCCGGGAAGCACGTCCTCGAAGCGAGTGAAGTCGATGGCGGCGACGCTTCGGAACATCATTGCGCCGACGAGAATCAGGACCGGAGCGGTGGCGTAGGCGGGGACCGCGCCCGCGAGAGGCGCCACGAAGAAGCAGGGGAGAAAACAAAGCGCGGTCACGACCGAGGCGAGACCGCTCCGCGCTCCCGCGTTGATCCCCGCGGCGCTTTCGATGTACGCCGTTCCCGAGGAAGTCCCGAAGAGGCCCGCGCCGAGCGTCGCCAGAGAATCGACGATGAGGCCTTCCTTCAAGTGCTTGGGGTCTCCGTTCTCCTCCAGCATTCCGGCGGACATCGAGACCCCCATGAACGTCGAGATGGAATCGAAGAGATCGGTGAACAGAATTCCGATGATGGCCGGAAGGAGCGAGAGACGGAGCGCACCCACGACATCGAGCTTGAAGAAGACGCTTTCGAAATCCGGAGGGCTCAACCAGCTCTCGGGAGCGGGCACCAGACCGGTCACCCAGGCGATCGCGGTGACGGCTCCGATCCCCGCGAGGAACGCGAACGGGCTCTTGCGATTCATGAGCCACAGGATAACCGCCATCCCGAGAATCGCGAGAAGCGCGCGATGATCGAGCGCCCCGGGTCGAACGAACGTGACCGGGTCGAACGCGACCATGCCGGCGTTCCGGAGGCCGATGAACGTCAGGAAGACGCCGATGCCCGCGGCCATGGAGGTGCGGATGCCGTTGGGGATGGCCTGCGCGATCCAGACTCGGATCGGCGTGACCGATGTTACGAGGAAGAGCACTCCCGCCCAGAAGACGATCCCCAGGGCCACCGGCCAGGCGACCTTCTGTCCGAGGATGACAGTGAACGTGAAGTAGGCGTTGATGCCCATTCCCGGGGCGACCCCGAACGGAAGCTTGGCGTAGAGTCCCATGAGGAGCGTCATGGTGAAGCACAGGGCGACCGTCGCCGTGAGGACGCCGCTGAACGACATGCCCGTCCCCTCGGTCGCGAGGATGGACGGGTTCACAACGACGATGTAGGCCATGGCGAGAAACGTAGTCACCCCACCAATGATTTCGGACTGGAGTTTCACCGGAAGGGCTCAGCGCTCGGCAAGGCCGAGCCTCTTTCGAAAGTAGGCAATGGTCGTGGTCAATCCCTCGTCGAGGGACACGCGGGGACTCCAGCCGAGGAGCTTTCGCGCGAGGGAGATGTCGGGCTGCCGCACCTTGGGATCGTCGACCGGGAGCGGCTCGAACACGATCGGACTCTTCGACCCCGTTTTGCGTCGGATTGTCTCCGCGAGCTCCTCGATCGTCATCTCCGCGGGGTTCCCCAGGTTGACCGGCATGTTCTGCTGCGAGGTGAGAAGCCGGTAGAGCCCATCGACGAGATCGCTCACGTAGCAGAAGCTCCGCGTCTGATGGCCCTCGCCGAACACGGTGATCGGTTGGTTCTGGAGCGCCTGGCTGATGAAGGCGGGAATGGCGCGCCCATCCTTGATCCGCATCCGCGGTCCGTAGGTGTTGAAGATGCGCGCGATCTTGATGTCGACGCGGTGGTAGCGGTGATAGGCGACGGTCATCGCTTCAGCGAACCGTTTGGCCTCGTCGTAGACCCCGCGCGGGCCGATGGGGTTGACGTTGCCCCAGTAGTCTTCCTTCTGGGGATGAACCAGAGGGTCGCCGTACACCTCGGAGGTCGAAGCGAGGAGGAACGTCGCGTTCTTCGCCTTGGCGAGGCCGAGCGTCTTGTGCGTCCCGAGCGATCCCACCTTCAGCGTCTGGATGGGGAGCTCGAGGTAGTCGATGGGACTCGCGGGGCTCGCGAAGTGCAGGATGTAGTCGAGAGGCCCGTCGATCCGGATTTCCTCGGTGACGTTGTGCTCCACGAACTGGAACCTTCGATCGCGGACGTGCTCCAGATTCGAGCGGTCCCCGGTGACGAAATTGTCCATCCCTATGACCTCGTGGCCCTGCGCCAGCAGGTAGTCGACGAGATGGGAGCCGATGAATCCGGCGGCGCCGGTGATGAGCGCTCTGGTCATGGAAGGCTCAGTACGCGTGCTTGTGGAGGACCGCGCGCCACGTGCGCCACAGGATCTTGACGTCGAGGCCGAGCGACCAGTTCTGGATGTAATAGAGGTCGTGCTCGATGCGCTTCTCGATGGACGTGTTGCCGCGCCAGCCGTTCACCTGCGCCCATCCGGTCATGCCGCACTTCACCCTGTGGCGCAACATGTACCGGGGGATGCGCCCCTTGAACTCCTTGACGAAGCTCGGCCGCTCCGGGCGCGGCCCTACCAGGGACATGTCGCCCTTGAGCACGTTCAAGAGCTGCGGCAGCTCGTCGATGCTGAACCTTCGCATAAACCGTCCCACAGGCGTCCGCCGCGGATCGTCCGAGACCGCCCAAACCGGCCCGGTATCCCGCTCCGCATCCTCGTACATCGATCGGAACTTGAAGATGACGAACGGCTTTCCGTCGAGCCCCATGCGCTGCTGCTTGTAGAGCACCGGACCTTTCGAGGTGAGCTTGATGAGAAGCGAGATGATGGAGAAGGGGATCGTCAAAAACAAGAGAAGTAGGGCCGAGACCGCGACGTCCATGATCCGCTTCGCGAGCCAGTGCCAGCCGCGGATCGGGGGCTCCGACAGGCTTATGATGGGCATTCCGTCGAGGTCCTCGACCCCGGCGCGAATGGAAACGTCGGTGAGGTAATCCCAGGCCACCTTGGCGTCGAGCGCCTCCCGATGGGCGAAGGCCACGAGCTCCCGGATCCTCTTGTGCGCCTCGAGCGGGAGCGCAATGTAGAGCGAGTCCACGGTTATTCGCTCGACGACGTCCACGATCTCGTCGAGGCTTCCCACGATGGGAATGCCGCGGTGGCCCGCGAACTCGCCGCGGAGACGATCGTCGAGGAATCCCACCACGCGAAACCCGAGCTCCTGGTGATCGATGAACTTGTCGGCGACGGTGCGCCCGAGCTGACCGGCGCCGGCGATCAGGATGTTCCTGAGGCCGAGTCCTCGGCGCCAGCGAGCTTCCCGCTCGCGGCGGATGACGGTTCTCACCAGAGAGAGGCCCACGATGTCGAAGCCGACGAAGAGGCCGAGCACGATCTGGGAGTACTCGTACCTGCCCGAGACTTCGGGAGGCCCGTACAGGTAGTAAACCCGCGCGTAAAGGGCGACGAACAGCATCGCCGCCGTTCCCATCGCCACCGCCCAGACGATGGAGAAGAGCTCGTCGGTGCGGGAGCGGAGCCGCTTCAGGCTGTAGAGCCCGTGGAGATAAAAGAGCGCGGGCCAGAACACCAGGATCAGAGGCAGAAGCAGCAGGTACTGGGTGAAGGGATTCACTCCCTTGGTCACGCTCAGCAAATCGCTATGAAACCTGATGAAGTAGGCGAGGGCGAAGGCGGTAAGAGTGGTGACGATGTCAGCGATGACGTAGACGCCTATCCAGACTCGGCTCTGCTGCTTGACCATTACTTAGTGCGCTGGGGCCCCACCCCCAGCGCTCGAATACCGGCGCCCTCCGGGGCGCCGCGCTCGCCTCGCTGGGGCCTGACCGCGGCTCTCTATTCCGCTCGCTGTGTGCATGCTATCTGTTCCGGGTGCGGGAAGAAATGAACTCCCGCATCTGGGTGAGGAATCTCTCTCGTGAAAAACCAAGGGCCCAATTCCTGAGCGCCTCCTTATTAAAGCTCAGCCCTGAAACCCTGTCAATGGCACGAGATAGCGAGGCGGCGGTCGGCTCGCGAAAAAGCACACCGGTTTCTCCGTCCTTCACCGTATCGAGGGCGCCGCCCTCGCCGAAGGCGACGACCGGAGCCCCGCAGGCGATCGCCTCGAGGGGGACGATTCCGAAATCCTCTACCCCGGGCAGGATCGCCGCCCGGCATCCTCGGTATAGGCTCCTCAGCTCTTCATCCGGAAGCCATCCTAGGAACCGGACGTTCTTCGGGGCGATAGCCTCGAGCTTCGCTTTCGAGGGACCGGTCCCGACGACGAGGAGCGTCTCGGCGCGGCCGCGGAACGCCTCGATGGCGAGCTCGATGCGCTTGTAGGGAACGAGAGCGGAGACGACGAGAAAGTAGGGCTCGGCTGCGGCCTCGTCTTCGGGCGCCAGAGTATAGAAATCGGTATCGACCGGGGGCGGAATGACCGCGTCCACCTCGCGCCCGTAGTAATCGCGGATGCGGGAGGCGACGTAGTGGGAGTTCGCGAGGAAGTAATCGACACGCCTCGCCGAATTCCGGTCCCAACGTCGAAGAAGACGAGCCGCGGGACCGTAGAGAAGTCGCGACCTCCATCCGCTGCCGAAGTAGTCCTCGAAGCGATCCCACACGTAGCGCATCGGCGTATGGCAGTAGCAGATGTGAAGGGCGCCCGTGGGCGCGATAGCGCCTTTGGCGGCACAGTGGGAGCTCGACAGAATGAGGTCGAATCCCGAGAGGTCGAGGGATTCGATCGCCCGGGGAAAGAGCGGGAGGTACCACCGATAGTGCCGCTCCACCAGGGGCAGCTTCTGGATGAAGGAGGTCCGGATCGGATGGGACTCGATGCGGGGGCTGGTCGAGCCAGGCACGTGAAGCAGTGTGAAGATCGCCGCCTCGGGGTAGAGCTCCAGAAGAAGCTCGAGCACCTTTTCACCGCCCCTCAGCCCGGTGAGCCAGTCGTGGACGATCGCAACCCGCATTCGTTCGTCAGGCCGCGGCCGGAGGGCCGTCGAGGCCGAGGACTCTCATATACGCCGCGTGGATCTGGGCCACGGCCTTCTCCCAGGAGAAGAAGCGGGCTCGCTCCCGTCCGCTCGAGGACAATCGCGCTCTCAGGTCGGCGTTACCGAAGAGCGTCCTCATGGCGAGCGCGATTTCTTCCGTGCTGTAGGGATCGACGGTGAGAGCCGCGTCGCCCACCACCTCCGGAAGCGAGGAGATCCTGGAGGTGATGACGGGAGTCCCGTTGGCCATGGCTTCGAGGGGAGGAAATCCGAACCCTTCGTACAGCGAGGGAAAGACGAAGAGATCGGCGAGGCGGTACAAAGCGACAAGCGTCATCTCGGGAACGAAGCCGAAAAAGCGAACGTGCGATCGGAGGCCGTGCTCCTCGACCCTGCGCCGCAGCGCCGGATACTTCGAGATGTCGTCTCCGACCACGATGAGGGTGACGTCCGAGAACGCGGGATCCTGGCGCAGGAGAGCGAAGGCGGCGATGAGCCGCTCCACGTTCTTGTGGGGTTTGATGTTGCCGACAAATAGAGCGTTCCTTCCGGTGAGCTGGAACCGGCTCCTCACCCGTTCGATCTCTTCCCGCGTCAGCTCCCGGGTCATCGCCGGGTCGATGCCGTTCGGAATCACGAGAATCTTGGATTCGTCGACGTCGAAAAACCCGAGGAGGTCGTTCTTCGAGGCCCGGGATACGGTCATCACCAGCCGCGCCCTGGAGACCGCGCTTCCGATCATGATGCGGGCGTAACGGCTCGCGAATCGCGAGGGCAGGTATTGAGGAAAGAGGAGATGGATCACGTCGTGGACCGTAACCACCGAGGGACAAGGAACGAGCGCCGGAAGAACGTAGTGGGGCGCGTGGAACAGGTCGGCATCGATCCTCCGGAGCGCGAGGGGGATGCTCCAATGCTCCGACAGGGAGTAGTTGGGGGCAGAGACGAAGTAATGATGATACGCGGCCGAGAGCGACTGCAGAAGCTCCGCGTCCTGGGGATAGCAGAGCAGGTGGTATTCGTTCTTGGCGTCGAAGCGGGGGAGATGCCGGATCAGATTCCTGAGGTAGGTTCCAATGCCGAAGTCGTTGATTTTGCGGACGTCGATGGCGATCCGCATTCGGTCCCCGCAGCAAGATATCAGATGCCGGAATCGGGCGTAAAGGAAAGGTTTTGCCGCGATCTCGTACCGTTCCAACTATCCCGGTGTAAGGAAACCCCTTCGGCGGCATCCGAGCCAGTTGCCGGACGCCGCGGCCGATGTCTGCGGAACAAGTTGGAACGGCACTCGCGCGAGGCTCTCAGGCGGACTCGCCTCCCACGTTCTTGTCGATCTTCTCGCCCAGGGCGTCGAGCTCGTCCGAAAGAGAGCTCGCGAGGCGGTCGAACTCGGTCACCGTCGGCTTGAAGACCGTCACGAACGAGTCCTCCTTCTGGAGGATCGCCACCAGCCGGGAGCGCTCGACGGTCGAAGTCACCGTGAACCGCAGGCCGTGCAGGAGCAGACCGGCGAAGCCTCGGTCGGACTCCGAGGCCTCGCGGCTCCAGACGACCCGGGCGATAGTCTCGAAGAGCCGCGCCTCGCGATAGAAGGAGAACTTGAGCCGCAAGTCCGTACCGGGGGCCATCAAGCTGTCGGTCACGATGCAGGCGCCGACCTCGGAGACGTTGGCCAGGATCCCGTAGCCTACTACCTGCTGTTCTCCGCGGTAGGCCACCGTGGCCGACTGTCTCGGCATCAGGCGGCGCACCGTCCGCGGCGTCGAGGTTTGCTCTGGCATGGAGTCTTTCCAGAAGCGGATGAATCCGCGTTGTCCGAACGGGTATTCTCGAAAGCCGGATTCTACTGTCGAGCGTTCCCGCTGTCAAAGGCGGTTGGCTCGGTATCGTTCAAGTGAGCTCGACCTTGCATCAGCCTCGACGGGAGTCCACGCCAGCGCCAGGATCCGGCCATAGAGGGCTCGATCGCGAGGCCGGAGAACGCTCAGAGCCCCGGCTTTCGCCGTCATGTAGAGTTTGAGGAGCAGAACCTCGAGACGCCGGTGGTGCTTCTCGTAGAAATAGAGACGGCTTCGATGCGACTCGTAGACCGCCCGGTCGCGGTTCTTCGCAACCGAGCGCCCCAGGACGTGCACGATCTCGATCTCGGGAGTGAAGAGGATCCGGGCCCCGGTGGCGCGGATGCGCGCGCAGAGGTCGACGTCTTCGGAGTACAGGAAGAAGTTCTCGTCGAACCCGGAAACGGTCTCGAGCGTGTCCCGCCGGGTGAGAAGACACGCGCCGCTCACCCAGTCCACGGTGCGCTCCCGCGAGTAGCGATTTCGGACCGCGTTTCGGAGGGGGCCCCTTCCCCGCGCGTAGCCCGCGTCCCACAGTTTCTGCAGGAGCTCCGAGGCGATGCCGGGCATCGTTCCGTAGGACATCTGGATCTCGCCCCCGGGATAGAGGAGCCGCGGTCCGAGGGCGCCGACCTCGGGGCGCCGCCGCACGAGGTCGACCAGGCGGTCCAGCGCTCGATCGGAAACGACGGTGTCGCTGTTGAGGAACAGGACCAGGCTCGACTTCGCTTCCGTCCAGCAGAGGTTGCTCGCGCGGCCGAATCCGAGGTTCTCCGTGGAAGCGATGACTCTTACCTGGGGAAATCGATCGGCGAGCATCTCCACCGTTCCGTCAGTAGATGCGTTATCGGCGACGATGACTTCGAAGGAGTCGAGGCCGGTGTTAGCGAAGACCGACTCGAGGCACTGGCGAAGCTCATCCCTTGCGTTGTAGCTGACAACGGCAACGGTCAAGTCCATCACGCGAGGCGCCGGTAGATCTCCAGCGCTTTTCGGGCCGACGTTCTCCAGGAAAATTCTCGGACGCGCTCGAGGCCGTGCGCTTCGAGGCGCGCTCGCAGCGGTTCATCCGTCCAGACGCTCTCGATGCCTCGCGCCAGAGCCTCGGCATCCCGCGGCGGCACGAAGATCGCCGCATCTTCAGCGACCTCGCGATGGACGGGAATGTCCGAAGCCACCAGGGGAGTGGTGGTGGCCATCGCCTCGAGAAGCGGAAGGCCGAATCCTTCCCAGAGAGAGGGGCTCACGAGGGCCCGCGCGTTTCGGTAGAGCGAGGGAAGCTCGAGGGCATCAACGTAGCCGAGCCTCGAGACCTCGCGCTCGAGGCCGAGCCGCGCGATCGTCTCGACGACGAGAGGAGTATCGAGCCCGGCGCCTCCGGCGATCTTCAGAGAGCCTTCGAAGCCCCGGCGCTTCAGGATCGCGAAGGCCTCGAGAAGGGTGGAAAGATTCTTTCGCGGCTCCTCGGTCGCGACCGCGAGGAGGTACGGACGGCCGCGCCCGTTTCCCGAAGGCTCGGCCGCGAGGAAGCGCTCGTCGATTCCCGCGTGGACGACATGGATGCGCTCCCGGGGGACGTCGAGCCGCGAGGCGACGTCGTCGGCCGTGGTCCTGGAATTCGCGAGAATCGCATCGGCTTTCCTCACGTGCGAGCGAACGAGTACGGAGTAGTCCCTCCGGATCTCGCGGCTCGTTGCTTCCGGGTGGTCGAGAAAGAAGAGATCGTGCACGGTGACGACGGTGCGCGCGCGCCGCGACGGGAGGCGCAGTGGAGTGGGGGAGTGCGCCACGTCGATCTCGCAACCCGTGAGCCAGTCGAACGTCGGAAGCTGGAGGCGGTGCCAGAGCGCGTTCAAAACCGAGACCGGCACGCGCCGGTCGATGAGCCGAAAGTTGGGAGGACGCGCTTCGGGCCTCGCTCGCTCCTTGAACGAGCTCGAGAGCAGGACGTAGCGGTTCTCCCGATCGATTTCCTGAAGGCCGGAGACGAGCCCCTGGAAGTAGCGTCCCACGCCGGTCGCGCGCGACAGCGCGGGGCGAAAATCGATCCCGATGACCAGAGGAGAGCTCATGTGTCCAGCGATGTTAGCACCCGGCGTTCCAAGAGTGTAAGAAGGGGGATGGGGAGATAGGAGGAGATGGGGGGATTAAAAAGAATTTTTCCTACCCCCGTATCCCCAGCCATCCGCCTATCCCCTCTTTTTCTTACACCAGCATCCTTTGACGTTAACGCAGGTCCGAAAGTAGAATCATCTGTTCGACACATATGAAGATCTCCGTATTCGGAACCGGATATGTGGGCCTGGTGGTCGGGGCCTGCCTCGCCGAGAACGGGAACCGCGTGATTGCCGTCGATATCGACGAGGACAAGATCGCCCGTCTCAAGCGGGGCGAGATCCCGATTTACGAGCCGGGACTCTCCGAGC
>Ga0209520_10001974_pt1 | contig 11768 bp, 19 predicted proteins | sample Rifsed16ft1_FD_184009 | JGI IMG/M metagenome (GOLD analysis project Ga0209520, IMG submission 184009) | Soil microbial communities from Rifle, Colorado, USA - sediment 16ft 1 (version 2) | ecosystem: Environmental > Terrestrial > Deep subsurface > Rock core/Sediment | place: Rifle, Colorado...
TGGCGGTCTTTGAACTGGTATTGGTGAAGCTGACCGTCGTCCGAGTATAGGTCGCCGTGTTGAGTTCACCATCCAGCGTGGTGTGCGTCGCGTTGGGCGCACTCCCGGTGCCGAGCATCATGCGGCTGATCTGCTTGGAATTGGCGCCTTGGCCCAGCAGGTCAACGAGATAGTGGCTGAATCCAAGATTGACGACCGTGTTCGGCGTCCACCCGCTATCTCCGACAACGACCGGCTTGCCATCCTTGCGCTCGACCAGTTGAAGCCGGAAGAAACCCCTGACCTTGATCCCGTTACCCGACGACCGAGATTTGCGGCCCGCTCTCGTCATTTCCCTTGTCCTCCTTCGGCTCCGTGATACGCACCTGTACGCTGTCCTCCACTTTCACGCTATCCCCCGGAATCACGTTCTTGAGATACCGCAACTGTTCGACCGAACTCAGCAGCGACTTCGCCAGGGTCTCGGCCACGTCCTCATCGAACAGGAAATGCTCTTTCTCTCCAGAGGAAAAATACATCGTGTAACCGACTTGGTGTTGATACATCCCGACATCAATGTGCTTCACGTGTCTCAAAATCCCACCCCCATGAGCGGCAGTAGGCGACGACTCGTCACACCCACCGCGCTGGTCACCACAGTCACGTCCTCCGCCACACTCACCGCGTCAAAGACACCCATCGCCAAGAATGGTAAGAGCACGGTGGAATCCTCGGCGACCGTCACCGCATCGAACACGCTAATCGACAGAGCCTCGGTAGTAACAACGGAAACAGTCACGTCGTCGGCGACTGTTACTGCGTCAAAGACATTGGGCATCAGTTTGACATTCATCGTCACGGCATCCGCCACTGTGACCGCATCGAACACGCTCGGGACGAGGAATGGAAGAAGGACCGTTGTCTCATCTGCCACGGTCACGTTATCGGAGACTGACGGCATCAATAGAAGATTCATGGTCACCGATTCAACGATTGTGACCGTATCGTTGACATTCGGCATAAGGAGGACGTTCATCGTCACGTCCTCCGCGACCGTGACGCTATCATTCACCGAGGGCATAAGAATGACATTCATGGTCACGGACTCGGCGACGGTCACTGCGTCGCTCACGCTCGGCACCAGGAACGGGAGCAGCACCGTGCTATCCTCGGCCACGGTGATGCTGTCAGAGACGGATGGCATCAATAGGACGTTCATTGTGACCGACTCGGAGACGGTAACGGCATCAAAGACTGAAGGCATATTGATGAGGTTCATCACGACGGATTCCGCAACCGTCACGGCGTCAAAGACATTGGGGAATAGGAGTATGAGCATGGTCAGGGATTCGGTCAAGGTCACGGCATCGTTGACGGTGATGGAGAGATTCCCCGCCGCCGCCGCCTTGACTTCAATCCCAATCGCACCCCAATTTTGTGAGGTTGCAAGTGTAGCAGTTAAGGTAGTGTCGCCCCCGTGGGGGATTTGGTAATAGTTCGCACAACTGCTCCGAACCTCAGTCGGCGTGTTCTCGGCAAGTTCTGTCCGGCTCTCAGTAGCCGAGAGTAAAGCCCTCGCGCCAGTATTCGTCCCATCGGCAGCAACAAAAAAGGTTGCGTTATCCGTTGCGCCGTATGTGGCCATGGTGACAGCGGCAGATGTGCTCGACCCCGTACTGATGACGACTTGTACGGCAAAATCTGTTGTGTCAACACCAGCCGACCACTCCGCCAAAATCCATCCACAGGTGGACTGCGTGGCAGTCGGATCAATGCGTATGACGGCACTGGCTGTGGTGGAGGCCGGGCGCACGGCCCACACTTCCACGCAGCGGTGGTCAGCTACGTCCCACGGTAGAACGCGAGCATCAACGGCACCTGGGGAAATAAGGACAAAGCTCAGGGGCGTTCCAGTAGGGTCATGTATAACCGTCGCGTTGGATTCCGCCGGAGAACTGCTATATTGGTGAACCGTCAGCGTATACCACCGGCCTGCGGTCAGGACGACCGCCGCCGTGTCGTACACGCCAAGGTTGGTATCATCAAACGCATTGAGAATGACTGTCGGCGTGGTGATTGCCACTTATGGCTCCGTACTGATGTCGCTTACAAACGATGGTAAACCAAGACGGATCATATCTGCCGCGTCCGTGCTCAGGTCAAGTGCGTTGTAGAAGGCGTCAATACTTATCTCGGTCTGGTGCGCGGTCTCTATCCTACCAAGCGCAAAGACCTTATCTTCAATCTGCCGAGCACGGGCCGTGCGCTGACCGGGTACAATTGTGTCGTCGGTGCGGAGTACATTGAGGGCAAGGGTGTCGGCCTGAGCCAACTCACCGACAAGCGCCCGTTCCGCTGCATCCAACCGAATATCGGTTTGGAGCAGGGTGAGGCGGGCGAGTGCCCCCTCCAATGCTAATCGTACCGTGAAGGTCTCCAGAGCCATGTCTATAAACCCTGCTCAGTGACGCCGTGCGCGATCTCAGCCATCGGCGTGCCCAGGAGAAAGAGGATTATCAGCAGTGCGCGCCACATTAGCTATCCTTGCTTACCGCCTCGTCCGCTCATGAAGCGCATCAAGTTCCTTCGTGAGCGTGGAAATGTCCGTCTGGAGCTTCAATTTCTCCCTTTGCCGGAGGGCCTGGTCGCGGTCGAAGTCCTCTTTGGCCTTCCGGTTCGCCTCTCCCCACCGGGCGACGTCTTGCTTGGCGACTGACTCCGCCCGCTCCACTTCGTCGCGGATCTCAGCCATGCGACGAGTCTTGCCAGCCTCAAGGCCAACCAGCTCGTCGGAAATGGCTTTTCGCCTCCGCTCGGAATCGGCCTCGGCCTCGTCGGCTTTCTTGGCCGCGATCCCAGCTCGCTCTTCTGCCCCGATCTCCCGTGCGTTGAGGTCATCAATCCGCTCCTGTTGGGCTTTCAGCAGCGTCCCAAGCATCCGGGCGGCATACTGGAGCAGATCGTCCGCCCAAGACCTCAGTCCACCCGGCGGTAGAGCAGCAGCCGACCGGCTCCCAGGACCGTCAGCTTCAGCCCGGTCGGGCAGTGCAACCCCCGCTCCCCCAGGTTCACCCCGAGGTACGTGTTCGTGTCGTTTGTTCGGCCCGCCCATGCTAATGTCTCCTGCTCGTCCCGATGACGGAGCACCACCGTATCCCCGGCAGTCGTGGAGCCTTCCCAGATGATCGCGTTCAGCCGAACGGGCTCCTCGATCTCCTGGTTGACCGCCGTCAGGACGATGGGGTCAAGTTCCGGGAGCGGCATCTACACCCACCCGAACCGATGCACTTCCGTTGGGCCCGCGGGGATCGCGGTCACGCCCGATGCAGCCTCGGCCCCGTCGATCCCCTTGTTCCGCTCCCGCTGCTCCACGGCGACCACCTCGCCATACGTCGGTCGCTGGTACACCACGTCCATCACGTCATTGGTGCTACTCAGCTTCAGCGCAGCGTGGTTGCTCTCGATGTATTCGACATCGCCGAGGTTCAGGTGGCTGAATGGGAGCATCTGTGGAAGCTTTCCGCTCCCATTGGGCGGCCCCAACTGCACCGCACCCACCAACTTGGGAAGTTCCTGAAACTCGTAATACAGGGTCCGTCGTGAGTTATCGAACTGTTGCGTACTCGTCACTGCCATTGATTCACCCCCTTTCTAGAGCCATTCAGGATGGTCCGTATACCACTGCACTGTGCGCCTCAGAGAGTTCTCGAAATCCACGGGCAGCTTCCAGCCAAGGGAAGACATCTTGGAGCCGTCCAGTGCATACCGCAGATCATGCCCTGGCCGCGAGGAATGGAAATCCACCATCTCACACGTCACCTGTCTGTCGAGGATCTGCGAGATCAGGAAGGCGAGTTCCATATTGTCCACTTCCCGTTCTCCGACGATGTTGTATTTCTCTCCCCATTGCCCCTTCTCGAGCAGGAAGAGGACAGCAGACGCGACGTTGCGTGCATGGATATAGAAGCGGCTGCCTGGCCGGGTTTTCGTCGCGTCCGCATGGACGATGACGATTTCTCCGGAAAGAATCTTCCGAATCGTGGACGGGATATACTTCTCCGGAGATTGCCTCTGACCATAGCAATTCATCGTGTGCGTGATCATCACCGGAAGCCTGTAGGTATTGTGATACGCCACGCACAACTCTTCTGCCCCCGCCTTGCTCGCCGCATACGGATTGCCCGACTTGTACCGATCCCACTCCTGAAAGCGCACCGTGTCAGGTGCGGGGCCAAAGACTTCATCCGTCGAGAAGTAAAGAAACGTCTGCAGGCGGTCCACGGTCCTGGCGTACTCGAGGAGATGGCACGTCCCGACCACGTTATCGAGCACGAAGCTCATGGGATCGTCAATGCTCCGGTCCACATGCGACGAAGCCGCCAGGTGTAGGATGACATCCACGTCGCCGATGCGCTGTCGGACGTGCTCATTCAGTGCCGCCTTCAGGTCATGGTGAACGATGGTCACACGTTGCTTTTGCTCTGCCCAAATGCCAAGATCGGACAGGCGATCGAGCGTGCCGGACGTGTCCAGCCGATCGAGTGACACGACGGACCAATCCGTGTTTTTCAGGATGTGCTCGATGAGATGATGGCCGACGAATCCGGCCCCGCCCGTGACGAGCACCTTCATGTCAGCACCGGCTCCGTAATCTGTTGCAACCGCCCTGCGGCATGATTGAAAATCTGCACCAATTCCATGAACTGTGCCCGCGTGAATTCCAGCCGCATGTTGTTCAGGTGAATATGGACAGTCTCGCAATCCTCGATGACGAGCCGGTTGTGATACGGCCATGTCTCCGAGTGCAGATCCGTGCTTACGAGGACCGCGTTAACGTTGCCCATTCCTCATCCTCAATCGTCATTGGGTGCCCGTGCTGCGCGCCCGGCCAGTATTCGTCGATGATGACGCAATCGATCTCTGCCTTGCCTTCGACCTTGTGCGCCCAATACCGCTTGAACCCGTCGAGGCGCTGGTACTCTTTCTCTGGATACACGGCGTACCATTTAGAGAGCTTAATTGGCATGACGACGATGGGGCGAATTGGTTTGCCTTGACGCATCAGGGTTACGCAATGTTCGACCCCGGAAAGATGTTCGTTCCCCACGTCCGATGGCACGCAGAATCCAGGACCGCTCGGCCTATGCAGATCATCGAACGGATTGATCTTATCGAGCGGCAAGCGCCGCAACATCGCCTGCACGGATCGCCTCCAGATCGCTCGGAGACCAGAGGGTTGTTTGGGGCTTCGCCGCCAGTTGGATGGCATCATTCACCAGATCCTGCCAGCGGTCTGACGTGTAATAGCGATACGGCGTGTCGATGGGAATGGACCGCTCAAGGTACTGGTCTTGCAGGCAAAAGGTCGGCGTCCCGGCGTGACGCGATAACTGGAAGGGGAGAGAGATCGTGGTGATCGCCAGGGTCGCCTCGGCCAAGAGGCGGGCTACGGAGCAAGCGGTGGTGTATCCCCTGAGATCGATCACTCCCTCCACCCCACGGAAATCGTCCGTTGGCCTGGTGCCAACGACGATCACGCGGAACTCCTGCTTGAGATGTCCTGCCACCTTTGCCCACACCCAGAGCGGCACGGTCTTGATGGATTCGCTCTCAGGAGCCAGGACACACGTCTGCGGTGGCTTCCACGTGGAATTTCCCCCAATGTTCACGCCGACCCGCACGGTATGCTCCCAATACCATTGCCTGTGATTCCACAGGCTCGGAAGGGCCATCTTGTCGTTGGCCGTCAATTCCCCGATGCCCGCGATCTCCGCATAGGCGAGCGTCCAGGGCACGGGCGCGTCAGGCCGATACATGGCCGGCTGCGGGCTCAGATTGATCCCCTCCCCTGGCGCGAAATACGCCCACGGTTCGACAGATCCGTTATGCATGCTGTATGCGTGGTCGTAATCCATGACCACATCCTTGATGTACGACTGCTCCCAGAGCAGCGGCACGATCTGGTAGCACATCGCGGACGTGACGAGCGTCACCGGCCCGTGCTGTCGTGCGAGCGCCTTGATAACGGGCAAGGCGTACACCAGATCCCCGCTTTTTCCTGCCATATGAATTTTCACAGTGCTGCCATCATGTGCTCCGGAATCGCCTCAAGCCTTTGAAGAATGTCAGTATCCATCTGGTAGAACCAATGTCGATATTTTCCGCCGTCAAGATTCCAGTGATGCTCATCTCGAAGTTTCTTGTCCTTGGCAAAGATCGCATGACGCAACTTACATATCCCATAATCAATCCGCCCCAAATGAATCATATATAAATCCCCATCTGTGCATTTTTGATGAGATTGTAGATCATGCAAGTCCCCATATCGCAAGGCTACCTTGGAGAGAAGGGTTTTGTCATAGCTTTCGCTCCTCAGCCATCTTCTACGCTGCTTAAGCAATGGCTCTTCAAAATTAATAGATACATCTAATTCTTGCGTATATGGATCTGGGGCCGCAGAGAGATCAAACACTTCATATGCTACTGCCGTCGAATATAGCGATTCTCTTGCTAGGAATTCTCGTATGTAGTGCGCTAAATCACGATATCTTCTCGGACAAGGAACAAGAATATCATCAGCATCAACAACCAGACCTAGTCCGCTTCTTTGTATCGCATCAGACATAGCATCCTCAGCCGTCAAACGATGCCATGATAGAAATTGCTCATAACTGTCGTGTTCATCACCAATAATCACCCGTGTTTTCATATACCGACCGTAATATGATTCTGCGAATGGTAAAAACGGGTCTAGGGAATGGGATATGATTGTACATACCATCATTCCTCACGCCCCGCAGTAGCCGCGTACCCCTCACAAATGACGAGCAGCGTGTGAACCTGGAGTCCCTTGACGCTCCGCCCGTAATACTCGTGCTCCAGCACCCCCCAACTACACGGCACGATGGCGGGGTGAATATGCCCGCCGTATGCCGTGCTCCTAGAATCGTCCAGCGTCGTTTTGAACGCCTCAACCCGGAGATCCTTGATGACGTTCAGTAGATGCCGCGCCCCCCATTTCACGATCGGACGTAACGGCCAGAAGCGAAACATTCTCGCCCACGATTTCTCCAGAATCATAATCACATTGTTCACCCAGAACGCGCAGCTGAGGTGATCGTGCTGGTGATTGCGCGTGAACTGCGTAAAACCGGGCTGGACCGTGGCAAAGCTCTCTTGCAACCACGGCCGCAGGTGCGTCAAGTCCCACCAGGACGATTGATGCCATCCGTAGGGCAGACGAAGGTTCAGTTGACCATTCGGGATGAGGACGCGCCAGGCTTCCCGGAAGAACGCCATCGGATCGGACAGATGCTCAACGGTATGATCTGACCGCACTTCCATGACGGATTCGTTCTCGAACGGCCACGGCCCCTGACAGTCGAAGGCCAGGTCCACACCCTCGCCGTGATAGAGGTCGCAATTGATCCACCCCTCCTCTTTTGGCAGAGGTGAACGCCCGGCCCCGATATTCAGCTTAGGCAGGCTGCTGACTCGCATCGAGTGCGATGAACCCCCCGAAGTTGCCCTTGTTTTCGGCCAGCTTCTTCCGGTAGTCTTTGTACCCGACGACGTAGGTGTCAATCTGGTCGCACACGACATCCGGCGTGGCCCAGACCTCGATCCCGGCCCACCGCACCTTCGTGTAGAAGAACAGATCCTGCCCGTAGCCGTTCTTCAGGCCGGGATCATTCGCCTTGAGATCAAACCACGGCTCCGGGATTGTCTCGAAGACCTTCCGCTCCATGAGGACACACCCCATGCCCGGACAGTCCACGCGGAACGGGCCGCGCTCGTCATACACCGTGATGGGCGTGTGCAGATAGGGATTCTCCTTCACTTCCAGAGGCGTGCGCTTGTAGAGGCACGGCTGCCCACCGCCCCCGCGGAGGAAGTAGATGCCGGAGACGATCGGCTTGCCGACTTTCAGGAGCTTCGGGATCACATCCTTGGGCAAGATCATGTCGCTCTCGGTCCAGAAGATGTGGGTGATGTTCTCCTGAAGGAGCACCTGCTGGATGATGTAGTTGCACGCCGAATGGATATACATGCGATCCGTGCAGCCCACCATCGGGATATCTGAAGCGTGCATGACGTTCAAGGTCCGATTCGCGTAGGCGATGGCGCAGAGGTGAGACGCATAGACCTCCGAATAGATCGGCCCATAATTCGGCATGACCCACGCGACCTTTACACCGTCCACGGCATCACCAAAACGCGCACCTTCTCGCTGAATCTGAGCTGTGTCGGATGGATGCGCGACCCACCGCACTTGCAGCCCCCATCCTCAAGAATATGTCGCCAGGTGACGATCCCCCGACAGAGGGCGCAGCGGTAGAACTGGAACTGATGGGATTGCGCCCGATCAGTCCAATGCCAACGATCAAGCCATGAGACGATTGGATTACGCATAATAAAACCGTGCGTGTCTGGCGAGGATGCGCACCCCCCTCGGCTTGAGGCCAGCCACGGCCCCGCTAGCCAGGCGTGGTTACAGGGTCCGAATGAAGTGTTTCGCTGAAATCGTCGCACTCGCGCTGGACGAGGCAATGGTCTCCGCCAGCACAAAGTACGGCCCAGCCCGGTGCGTGATCGAAACGGTCGTGTTCGACGCGATGGTCTGCGAGCTCGCATAGCTCGACAGTGCCGCGCCGCCCAGTGACGCCTCGAGGAACGCGCCGGTGTCCTGGCTGGTATTGGTCTGGAAGATCCGTCCCGTGGACCGATAGCCATACACCTGAACGAGGCCATAGGCCCCATCCGCGATGGCGGCATCCACGATCCCGACCACGGACCCGGAATGACTGGTGTCCGGCTGCCGCACGCGGACGCCATCCACAGATGCGGAGGCCGTCTCCCAGATGCAGCAGTCGTCCTTGTTGAGCGTGGCCCCCTCGCTGTTGCGCGCAACGATGAACATGCGCTCGGGGTCGGTGCGATTCACCCGTTGGAAAATCATCGGTCTCGCTCCTTTGTTGTGACTGACACGGCTTATGCAGCCGCCGTTTTGTTAGGAGACGATGCTCCTTGAGATCCCGTAGAGCACGCCGTTCTTCCGCCGATTGTTCGTACCCATCGCGCCCATCCAGAGGATCTGGGCCACGCGGGCATCCTGGCCGACGGGGCGCACAAACGGCGTCGTGATGAAATCGGTTTGCGCGTCGCGCACGTACTCCATCGACTCGCTATTGACCATGAACACCGTTCCGCCTGACGCACCCACCGTCCCGATCGCGTCCACGACCTCAGCGTTCGTCTCGACATCTGGAACGACCTCGTCCCAGATGAAGGTGGCACCGCGGAGCTTGAGCATGTCCTCGCCGGCGCCGCCCAACACGTCGATGATCCGCTGGTCCGTGACGACATAGCGCTCTTGGTTCTGGAGGCCGTTGAAGTACTGCTCCCACATCCGCTGGTCGCCTAATACCAGGTCAGGATTCCCGCCCGCACCCCGCGAGCAGTCGTTATAGACCTGGTTCAACTCCTGCTTGTACCCCGCGAACGTGGTGGCGGTGGAGCTGGTCGCCTGGTTCCGCCAGAAGCTGTAGGTGTTGCCGTTGATGTTCCCGACCGACACGCTCCGAGAAGCGTTGGCATCGATCAGGACGGCGAGCGGCAGGGGCCCGACGGCCGCGCTGTCCAGCCGACCGATTCGGGCGAAGAACTGCCCCAGGTTGGCACTGGCCGTGATCCGGCCTGCCACGAGGCAGTTGTTGAGCAGCTCGCTAGCCGATACCTCGGCCTGCCGCGTCTTGGACTGCAACAGGCTGATGGCCTGCGAATTCCCGCTGTTTTGCCGCTCCTCCAACCGAGAAATCGAGATCGACACCGCGATCTGAGACCACGTGTAAAAGGCCGACGTGATCCCATCCTGCGGCGTGGTGTCCAGGTTGCCGTAGCCCGTGTAGATGTCCGCCGTCGAGTTGAGCGCGTGCATCAGGGCGACTTTCACGCGCTCCCCGCCGTCCTGGCTGCGCCACCGGCCCCGCATCCGCAAGTACGCGATATATTTGTTCTTTCGCGTGATGTTGTCATGGAGCCGTGGCTCCATCTTGCGTAGCGTGGTGGTCAGTAGCGCTCCATAATCGTCGGTGAGCGATGAGGGGATCTGCCCCGACTGATCGCGCAGCACCAGCGACGTGAACTGGACGATCGTCCACAGGTGGGCAAGTACCAGTGTCCAGAGTCGTCGCATCGAACCTCCTATGTCGTCCGCAGGCCCTGGCGCTGGAGCTCGTTCAGGGCTTCTTTCTCTGCGATGTCCCAGGCCTCCTGCTCGGTTTTGGCCTTGCGAATCCGATCCGACGCGTCTGGCTCCGATTGGCGTTGTCCTCGCCCCGTAACCGTTCGCGCCCTGGCGGCCTCCGCTTGCCTGCGCTGCGCTTCCGCAATCGCCGCAGACGGGTTCACCATCCGGTAGATCAGTTCGAGTTTCGAGCCGAAGCGCCGATGGCTCTGCTGGTCCGACTGTAGAAATTTGAGCATCTCCGTCATCTCGTCTTCCTGCTCCTCCCATCCCGGAAAGCGCTCGGAGAGCTGCTCGGACGACGTTTCGTAAGCCTCCTCCCTGGAACGCTGCCGCTCGTCCTCCTGCTTCTTGGCATAGGGTCCGAGCGTCATCTGGGCGGAGGCCCACTGCGCGTTCGCCAACGGCTGTGCCATCCACTGCAACTCCGGGCTGAGTTGAGCCTGAATCGCCGCCACGAGTTCCCTGGGGGCGGTCACGACCGGTCCCGCAGCCTGGCCTGTTGCCGCGGCCGCTTGCTGGACCGTGAATCCCTGCCGCTGTAAGACTTCCATCGCCGCCTGTCGGGCGAATTCCGGGTCGGTGTTGAATCGGTCCACCAGGGAGGCTTTTTCTTTGGTGTCCTTGATCGACTTCATACCCTGGCTGAACGCCCGGTGCATCCGCTTCCAGTGCGGCTTCAGTTCCTCGGGCAGGTCCGAGGGGTCGATGAAGCTCTCTTCGGTCGCCTGAGCTTCGGAGGCTCCGGTCGCACCCGTCTGGTCTTGGGCCGTGTCGCCGCTGGCGACGGTCCCGGTCGCCGTCTGGGTCGTATCCTGGTCTGGCATTTCACTCTCCTCGCAAAAAGAAAAGCCCCGACCGCCCGCACCATGCGGGACAATCGGGGCTTCGGTGTGTTCCGGTAGCCCTAGTTAGTTGTCAGCACGTGTTCCAATCACGCGCCCGTGCCGTCTCCTCAACTTTCACCGTCTCGGTGATCACGCCGTTGTTCAGATGGATTGTAAAGCTTCCGTTCGCCTTGTCAAGGATCAATTTCGCCAGCCGGAAGAACACGAACTCCGGCAGGGTCAGGGCCTTGCCGTTGTCGGACTTGAGAAGAACCGTCGCGCTCACTTCTCCGTCATCCGCTTCTTGAGTTTCTTGGCCTCAACGACCTTCCCCTTGCCGACGATGGCCAGGCGGATTTTCTCGCCCCCGCGTCGGACGACCCTAAACCTTGCGCCCTTCGGCACTGGCATCTTTGCCTCCTCCAACCTGACCCTCGAGCTCACGGATCTGGGCCCGTTTCGCCTCGATGCGCGCGCGCTGAATCATCTCGGCATTGTCCGCCCGCTCGAGACATTGGGCGCACTTCCAACCGCCGAACTCCTCGACCGTCCCCCCCCCGTCCGCCCAGCGAAACTTCGTCAGTTTCAAGAACTCTGCGCTGCCGCAATGGCACTTCAAGTTATGGCTTGGTGTCGGGCTCGCCATCATCCCTCCTTTACCAGCATCCAGGCATCCCTCGTTTGGGGCCGATCCACTCCACCCCATGCTCTCGCAT
>Ga0209520_10001985_pt1 | contig 11738 bp, 12 predicted proteins | sample Rifsed16ft1_FD_184009 | JGI IMG/M metagenome (GOLD analysis project Ga0209520, IMG submission 184009) | Soil microbial communities from Rifle, Colorado, USA - sediment 16ft 1 (version 2) | ecosystem: Environmental > Terrestrial > Deep subsurface > Rock core/Sediment | place: Rifle, Colorado...
GCCCAATAACAACACGAAGTTCACCATAGTTCATATAGAAATTCAAATCACGCAAAGCAATAAAACCATCGAAGCTAACCGTTACATTCTCTACGTATAAAATCGTTTTTTCATGCATAATCATACTATCACTTCCTGCTTCTAAATTGGAGTTGTTTTAACAATCCTATACATCCCTTGGGGAAGAAAACAACGACACCGACAAACAACGCCCCTAAAAAGTATAGCCATACACCGGGGAAAGATTCGCTCAAGCCACTTTTTGCAGAATTCACGAGAAGCGCTCCCAATACAGCGCCAACAAGTGTGCCCCTTCCGCCAACGGCAACCCACAGCACCATCTCAATTGAAGGCACTATCCCTACGTTAGACGGAGATATAATTTCTGCTTGTGGTACAAAAAGGGCCCCGGCAATACCTGCTAAAGCGGCAGAGAGACAAAACACAAATATCCTGAAATTTGCCGTGTCGTAACCGGAAAACCGGACCCGTTTTTCATCGTCTCTGATGGCCGTTAATACCCTTCCTAATTTAGAACGTGTTATCCAACGGCACAGCATATAAACTCCTATAAGGATAAGTACCGTTGCCACGTAAAGGCCTAATTGAGTTTTTGGTAAATCAGGTCCCCTGAGTGGAAATCCAAAAATACTTCTGAAATCATTTAACCCGTTTGTTCCACCGGTATATGGTTGCTGGCCAATGAGAGTAATGGAAAACACCAGGGCAAGCGCCTGTGTTACTATGGAAAAATATACCCCGCCTACACGACTTTTGAATGTCATATAACCGAGCGCTAATGCGCACACCATGGGAACGATGAAAATACACGGTATAACTACCCACGCATGGTACATTGGTTTCCAGAACCAGGGGAGTTCCGTGAGTCCATTCCAAACCATGAAATCAGGCAAATTACTTTCATAGTGTCCGGCAGTGCCTACCTTGAGCAAGAGGTACATGGCCATACAATATCCTCCGAGTCCAAAAAACACTCCGTGCCCTAGGCTTAAAATACCCGTATAACCCCAAATCAGGTCTATTCCCAATGCTAAGATAGCCAGCGCCATAAATTTCCCAAGCAAGTTCAAGCGAAAATTGGATACCCAAAACCATGAATTTTCACCAGGTAGTACATTAAGTAAGGGAAGTAATATCAGGAATACAGAAACAACCACTCCCATAATAAACCATTCGTTCCTCCAGACAGCCTTTTTGTAATCAATGCTCATATCCCTACCCATGTGTGCCTCCAGATAATCTTTTTTAATCAAAATTAATATTCTTAATTGCGCCCTCTTGATGCGGAAAAGCCTGTTGGCTTAAACCGTAAAAATATAATAACCAAAAGAAATACAATAACTTTACCCATACTTGCCGTTGTAAAGAATTCAAAAATAGAATTCGTTTCACCCATTCCAAAGGCGCCTGCAATAGAACCCACAATCTTGCCAACTCCACCAAGAACAACCACCATGAAACAGTCTACAATATAATTCTGTCCTGTCGATGGACCAACCGAACCTAGCAAACTTATATTACAACCGGCAATTCCAGCTAATCCCGACCCAAGAGCAAAGGTAAAGGCATCTATTTTACGGACAGGAATACCCAAGCAATCGCTCATAGTACGATTTTGCATCACTGCCCTGATCTTTAACCCCAGGCGAGTGCGTAAAAGTAAAAAGTATATCGCCGCAACAACTAATGCTGTAAAACCAATAATAAATACCCGCTTATAGGGCAATTGAAGGCCCGCCATCACAGGAATTCCTCCCGTAAGCCACACGGGACTCGCAACGTCAACGTTATTAGCGCCGAATATTTGCCTCACAAGCTGCTGAAGCATCAAACTAACTCCCCACGTCGCCAACAAGGTATCGAGCGCCCGGCCGTACAATAAACGAATAACTGTCCCTTCCAATAATAACCCAAAAAGCGCTGTAACTATAAATGATACAGGCAACGCCACCAAAAAATAGAGTCCAAAAACACCTTCGCTAAAGTAATTTTTAAAACACAACTGTATCACATAAGAAACATAACATCCCAGCATCATAAACTCACCGTGAGCCATGTTAATGACCCCCATGACTCCGAAGGTAATTGCCAGACCGATAGCAATAAGGAGGTATATTGAACTGACACTTACACCGTTAAAGAGTTGCTGAATTACGGTGGCAGTTTGTTGTTTCTTTTCTATTTTACTGATTGTTTTTTTCAACGCATTTTTTACCTCTTCGTCCTTTTCTTTTTCTTGCGCCCTTCCCAAGTACATAATAGTATCAGGATTACACAATTCACCGAGAAATTCAGCCGCTTCTTTCCGTACAATTTGATCTTTGTCTAACAGTTTAATTTTTTGTATTGCCTCTACAATTAAGACCTTTACTTTCTCATCCTTTTCTATGGCTAAGGCTTTGCTCAGAGAGGAAAGGATATCCGTACTATCCTGTTCTCCTAACATAATTCGTCCAAACAAGGAGGCTCCCTCGACATCAAAAGTATCCAAAGCAAAATTTACCTCTCCTTTATTACCCAACACCTCTGCGGCAGATTTTCTAACTGCTGTATTGCTATCCAATAATTTGATTCTATTTAAGGCAATTTCTATCAAATAATTTACCTCTTCATCCGATTCCGTACTCCACAAATTGTTCAATGCCTCCAAGGCCTTTTGGTCTTCCAGGTTCCCAAGTTCCCTGACGGCATTTTTTTTAACCTCTTTGTCCTGATCTGATAGCATCGAGATTAACCTGTCTACTTCTTTAGATGGCGCTTCTGAATAAGCCACATTACCAAATCCCACTGCTAACAGGAGGCACAATACAATTACTATTTTCATACTGAGAAAACTCCGATCATTTGAGTTTATAAACCGAATTTTATATTCACAGAATTAACGATATCGTTACTTATATGTTGCTTAGATTACTTCCTAAATATTTAAATACGTACTATCCACCTGTATCTGATAAGGGAATAACAAGTAACCGTAGATTTTAGACGTGACGAATAGCTACAATATAAAGAACTTTATTACAAGTTTTTGCATTAGGGGGAACACCCAAGGTCTGCGATTTCACCAAAAGGAATGGGAGTAAGCTTATGGGAAAATACGCAAAACCTTAGAGGTATTAAAAGTGTCCCCCTGATTTGATAATACTTTACTTCAACTACCCATTCGTAGTAGACTGCATCTTTAGAAACAACTATTTTCATGCTTCAATTTATCCATGTCTTTTTCTTTTCATGTAAGCCACCTTTTGTGTGCTACGCACTTTCGAGAGTGCGTAGCACATCCACATGGTAAAACATTGTCACTGCAACACTACGTCTTTTAAAGATTACCTCCTAGATACTACCTGTAGAAAAGAGTTTTTTCATATTTTCCAAAAAACTATCCAATTTATTTTCTAAATCGTAGACCTTCTCTTCAATAGAATCTAACCTTTTGTTAACGGCGTCTTCTCCACCTGACGTTGATTTTGGTTCATCAGCCTCTTTTGCGCTCTCGTGCTTCGCAGCGCTTGCAACCTTTAATATTTCATAATCGCTGCCTCTCGTCTTTGGGTCGATAGTAATGGTTCCACCCTGGGATTGAGCACAATCTTTGTCGGGATTCGTGAATCTACTCCAAGGCATAGGTCGTACAGGTCCTGGTGTCTTCCACACAACCTTGAACTGCCCGTTTTTCAAAATTTGGCCAATCTGCACAATTTTCCAATAATGTTGATTCTCTGGGTCGAGTCTGACCAAACCTTCCGGCGCTTGCATTTCAAGATTTCTCGCAGCTTCACGAATGGCATCAACATCGGTTGATTGCGCTGCTTCTACTGCCATTGCCCATATTTTTACATTGATATACTGTGCCTCGATAGGATCATCGGTAACACGGTCTTTCCCAAAACGAGCCTTAAAATTCTCTACAAATACCGTATTTTCCGGTGTACTCATACTCTGGAAATAATTCCATACAGCATAATGACCTTCCGTCAATTCACCGCCAATACCGCGAAGCTCGTCTTCGGCAATGCTCACGGACATAACAGGAATGTCCTTTGCCGTAATTCCTGCATCTCGTAGTTGTTTAAAAAAAGCCACGTTGCTGTCGCCATTAACGGTATTGAATATCACATCAGGCTTTGCCGCTTTTATCTTATTTACCACAGTAGAATATTCCATATGACCAAGAGGGGTGTACTCCTCTCCAACCAGCACGCCGCCTTCAGCCTTCAGTTGCGCTTTGATAATCATGTTTGTTGTTCTTGGAAATACATAATCAGAACCCAACAGGTAAAATCTTTTTTTGCCCTGTTTTAAAAGCCACGACACGGCTGGGCATGTCTGCTGGTTCGGTGTGGCCCCTGAATAAATTACGTTCTTGGAACATTCATTCCCTTCATATTGGACAGGATACCACAGAAGGTGGTTGTACTTTTCGAATACGGGAAGAACCGCTTTTCGACTTGCAGAAGTCCAGCAGCCGAAAACAGAACACACCTTGTCTTGCAGGATAAGTTTTTTGGCCTTTTCGGCGAAAGTAGGCCAATCTGAAGCAGGATCCTCTACAACAGGAACAACCTTTCTTCCCCCTAAAAGACCGCCTTCGGCATTAATCTCATCAATAGCCATTAAAACAACGTCATGAAGCGAAACTTCACTTATTGCCATAGTGCCGCTTAAAGAATGTAATACCCCAACCTTGATTGGTTCCTTTTCTTCTGCATTGAGTACTTGGGACCCGATAAACATTCCCATACCAAGAATAACCGCAACAGTAAGAGCCATCCTTTGGGTACTTCGTAAAAAATTTACCCATCCAAAAGATGGTATCTTTCTACTTTTTGTTTTGCTAAACATCTTATTCCTCCTCCTCATTACAAAAGGTACCATAGAACTGAGAAGCCTCTCCCTCCTTTACAGGGATGTGTCTATTGAGTAAATCTCAAAAGACGCCTCTCGCATTTCCTAAAATGTCATCCATACTTGTAGACCGGGAATAACCTCTGTCTCTGTATGATCCGTTAAAGGACTGTCTACCACCTGGATATTAGGTTCTAACCACACATTATTGGTAAGCTTGTGTCTCCAGAAGATATCCACCGTATTCTCTCTATCGTCGGTACCAAATGCTTTCTCATACGAACGCCCCCACCGTGCAGATCCATAACCAACACCGACAAACTCCTTGGCAGAATAGGTATCGCCGTCTGAAATCCAGCCAATAGTGGCGTTCCAGTGAGATCTAACGCCATTCATACTAGATTTAAATATATCGTCATCTTCTGAAACACTGTACCGGGCATTGATAATAAAATTGCTGCTCAACCATTGATCAAAAAGACATCCTATTCCACTGTTAATTCCCGATGGATTTAAAGTAGCCCCCGTTGCGGTATCTACCGGACTCGAATCACCACTCTTTGTTAGACCATAGAAGATTTTATAAGCACCTTGCAGACCAAATATTTTTGGCCTAAAGGCAATTTCAGATGTCCATGAGGTTAAATCCTGGGCAGCATTAAAGCCGGCAACATTGGCAGGAGAACCTCTGATAGCATTTCTTGTGGTAAACATGGACGAGGTTTGTGTTGTCTGAATGCTCGTACGAAGTGTCCATAAATCAGCCGGATCATACCTAATTGTTAAAGCAGGCACACTTGGGGCATCGGCTTTTAATTCAGATACTAACCCTAACCACGCACCGACACTTAAACTAGGAAATGACCATCCTTCGCAGATCGTCACATCGCTGTTATCAAAACCAACGTCACCAGATGTCCCTGTGGGGTCTTCGTGGTTTAGCCAGTCCATAATTCCCGTAGCGATCTGCAACCCTTTCGTGGGTTTCCATATCGTATGGGCCTTGTAAAGGTTTACATTACCTCTGCCAAGGTCGTTGAAAGCGCTGCGATCGATTGTAATTTCGTTTGACGGAAGACCCTCACTAACGTTTCTCCCACCTGCAGCGTTTAATTCTGTGATAAAATCGAGTTGATTAGGGACAATCTTTGCTCGAGCATCAAACCATAGACGACCTACAACCCCTAATTGATCACGATTTGTCCCTGTGAGATACTGAACCATTCCATCGACACGTCCACCAAATTTAATCCTGCCTTCACAAACATCAGTTACATATGCAGGCTTGTATTTCTCCAAAGCAACCTTTACGTCCTCTGTAGTTGTACATGCCTCAGTGACCTTTGTTTCTAAATTATCCAACCTTTGTTCCAATTCTTCAACACTGGCTGCCCTTCCACTTTTCAACGTGCCTATTAGCAGACAGCTTCCTATTATAACCATCATAAATAATTGTTTTTTGTACATACTTTAATCTCCTTTCTTAAAGACAATCCCTACTTGAAGACAATATAAAATATATTTATTTCATAATTCATCACCTCCTTTCTTAAAGTTCTTATAATGAAATTATTCCTAATTTCTACTATGTCCATTAACGGGGAGCAGTGCACAAAAACCAGACCAGATTAACAAGCTTAATTGTAAAATAAATTCATTTTTAATAAATAGTTTATATATACTATATCGCAACAATAATTAATACTATGTGCATAACATATCTAATTTCAATTACTTAGAGCTTATTATATCTGCCTTAAAACACGTATATTTCAATTTTATGTAATATCTTCTCACTATTAGCCAGAGTTTTTAAAAATATAGTTGTCATAACTTACTGTTATTATTAAACTTATTTTATCGATTTTTTGAAAATTCATCGCATCAACCTATAAAGAGAAAAAACGGGAGTTTTGTGTTAAAGATAAAGGTCAAACCGGAAGATTTTATTGTTGAAGAAATTGTTGATATTTCACTTACTCAAACTGGGGATTTCTGTGTCTATCTGCTCAAAAAAAGGGGATGGAATACCGTTGATGTTTTAAAAAACCTTTCCACTAAACTCAACATACCGTCCGCAGATTTTTCGTATGGCGGCAAAAAGGATAAATATGCCCTCACATCGCAGTATATAACAATCGCACGGCAGAGCTATAAACAAACAACTCCCGATGTTTCCACCCCTTTGCAAGGGGGAGTAGAAAGAGGGGTAAAAAACCCTTGGATTAAGCGTAGGAATTTACAGTCTCCTTCTGTGGTAAATTCTGCAGAGATTGAAAGGCTTATTCCAACGAAGTTAGACAAGGAAAACTATTCGCTGAGCTTTATAGGGCTCATGGACAGGCCTATGGGACCTGACATCATTAATGGTAATAAATTTCATATCGTTGTGAGGAATCTTACAGAAAATGAATTGAAGTCAGCCTTGAGTGAGATTGAGTGCGTAAAAAAAGATGGTTATCCTAATTATTTTGACGATCAGCGTTTTGGCAGTTTTGATGCCCGGCAGGGATTTGTTGCAGAAAAGATCATCAAGAAACACTACAACGGTGCACTGAAGATATATTTTTCCCGTATCCATCCAGAGGATAGCAAAGATGAAAAGGAGCATAGGAAATTTCTTTACTAAAACTGGGGTAATTGGCAGGCATGCATTACAAGGGCTACGGGTAAGTTTGAGAAAGAGGCATTCCGTTATCTGGAGAAACATCCGAAAGCTTTCGTCCCAATCCTTCAAAGAATATCACACGAAGAAATGGTGCTCTTTTTTTCTGCATATCAATCGCACCTGTGGAACGAAGTTTTAAGGAAGATTATACGTTCGGTTAGCAGCGATAGCTTCATGTTAGGGAATTCCAAAACTATCAATTCCTCCCCCTTGATGGGGGAGGTTAGGTTGGGGTGGGAAAAAAAGGCTGATCACCCTCCCCTGCCCCCTCCCATCAAGGGAGGGGAAATTAGCTGCCGAAGGCCTGATTTAAGATTCTCTAAGGGGATAGCAGGTGATTATACATTTTATACGCAGTTAGATGACAGGAGTAAAGCGTATTTAAGCGGGCTTGTTATTCCCATGCCGGCATCCAATATCAGGATGCCCGATACCTTTACAGAAGCCTTTTACTCAGAGGTTTTAAAGGAAAACGACATAAAGCCTCCCATGTTCAATATAAGAAAGATACGACAGGCATTTTTCAAGGGCATTGAAAGAAAGGCCGTTGTGATCCCTGAGGAACTGTCTGTTGATTATTCAGAGGATGAAATTTATCAGGGCAAGAAAAAGTTGGTCCTGGATTTTTTTCTGCCAAGAGGGTGTTTTGGAACCATATTTATCAAGCGGATATTCAGTTAGCCTGCCTCCGCTACCTGCTTGTAATAATGTATCCAAATATTATTTTTCTGCTATTATGCGGTGTTCAATTCGTTTAGGAACCAGAGAAACTATCTTGCGACCACTTTTCTTTTCTTTTTCTTTAATATCACGGTAAATTGAATCTAAATCATAGTTAAATTTAGCAGCATGATCTTCTCTAATGTTCCTTATTTCCTCAACAATATCATCTCTCCACATAACTTATTCTCCCATGAGTTCTTCAGGAGTACAAATAATTGGAGGAATATATCCTCTCTCCTGACATATCGTATTTATAGCGTATCTTATTTCTGCGTTTGCAATATGTTTACAATTCCAGGTTAATAAATAATCCATACCGTGGATTGTTGCCGTAGCAATGCGTAACGCATCTTCAACTGCTTTTTCAGGTACTACCTTTTCTTTTACTAATGCATGTGATAATACAAGAACGTTTTCATTCATTTCCAGAAGGGGAATTTCTTCCAGAATATTCAAACGTCTTTGTGCTGCTTTTTTATCACCGGACTCAGCTTCCTGAATTACGAGTTGAGAAATAAAGAGATCAAACTCATTTCTCCTGTTTTTCCACCATTCATGTGTCAGTTCCTGATGAGCCGCAATAATTAAATCTCTGTTCATCCTTGATGCGAGATAGCTAATAATTGTTGTTTCAATATAAATTTTTGACTTCATTCGTGCTGGTTGTCAATAATTCAATTTTATTTGTTTTACCTAATTGGGATAGGAAGAGTATCCATGACACACCGACGGATGTACGGATCATGTATCACGGTGTTCTAGAGCGTAGAATCACCTTCATACTGTAACTTATAAATTGAATATTTAATATTTAATTCCAAACTCATTATTTATTCTATTGTAATCTTTGTCAGGATATTAGAACTAATAGTGTTTGTCAAGCCAAAAATATGCCTCAAAATAAGGGGATATCAAGCAATCGAAAGTTTGTCATATAAATTTTATAACACCCTTTTTTCTTGACATCGTTATATCAATCTAGGCATAATGAATACAAAATAATTATATGAAAGCTAAATTTAAGATATGGTTAGAAGAAAAGGGCGGCGTGGCCTTTGCCGAAGGACGGAGAATGCTGCTGGAGTCTATAGACCGTCTGGGGTCTTTAAATGCTGCAGCGAAAGAATTGGGAATGTCGTATCGGGCGGCGTGGGGGAAGATCAAGGCTACAGAAAAGGTACTGGGCATAAAATTATTGGAGGTTGCTACTGGCGGAAAGGGTGGGGGAGGGGCAACCCTGACACCGGATGCAAAGGAATTGATCTCGAAATATAAGAAATATACAGACAGGATGGCCTTTTTGATGGAAAAGGAATTTAAACATATTTTCAGAAATAAGAAATCGTGATTGCTTTTTATTGCGTTAAATTCGTTTGAAATTCACAATCACCCCTTTGCGGTTGTCCAAAAAGTCCAAGAAAACCAATAATGCATACTTTTATTTCAAAATTCCTACGGTAAGCTATATGGCAAACAGGCTTTGCGGAAAAATTGTCAATGTGGTTCAAGGTCAAATCCATGCCCATGTCCAAATCTTATGGAAGGAGATACCATTGAGCGTTATTATCACAAGGGCTTCCTGCGAAGACATGCATCTTTCAGTTGGTGATACTATTTATGTGCTTGTAAAAGGAACGGATATTATGCTTGCAAAATCCTTTTCGGGGATGCTGAGTGCAAGGAACAGGGCAAGGGGAATTGTGAGACAGATTATTCAGGGGGATGTGTTATCAAAGGTTTTTGTGGAATCTCAGGGAGATATGCTTCACGCCTTTATTACCAATAATTCTTTGAAGGAAATGAATATTCGCGAGGGTGATGAAGTTACAGCGATTGTAAAATCAACGGAATTGATATTATCAAAGGAAGCTTAGTTATGAAACAAATGAAAGAATTTCGCTATAAAAACTTCTTCTTTTGGCAAGTATTTTACCACCCCTCTATCCCCTCATTAGCAAGGAGGGGAAGAAGGGGAGGTAAAATAATAGTTTTTCAATGTCCCTCCTTCGCAAGGAGGGGAAAGAGTGAGGTTACATGGTTGCGACTATGCACAGTAGTGATGTTTTTGATGATATGGTTTTCTGGCATTGTTAGGGCGGATGAAAAGATACTGGTCGCTGCAGCCTCTGATTTAAACTTTGCCATGAATGAGATTTGTCGAGCCTTTGAAAAGTCACACCAAGGCATCAAGGTAGAGATTTCTTATGGCTCATCGGGTAATTTTTTTGCGCAGATTAAACAGGGCGCGCCTTATGACATATTCTTCTCTGCGGATGCATCTTATCCAACGCTTCTCGAAGACGAAGGTTTTGCGGTAAAAAGCCAGAGAGGACTTTACGCAGTGGGCAGGATTGTGCTCTGGATTCCCAAAAAGTCTGCACTAAATCCCCAGAAAGGTTTAAATCTGGTTTTAGAACCTGAGTTAAAAAAACTGGCCATCGCAAACCCTAGGCATGCGCCTTACGGACGGGCAGCGGAGGAGTCTCTTCGATATTATGGACTATGGGATAAGGTTCAGGACAAGCTGGTCTTTGGTGAAAATATCTCACAAACGGCACAGTTTGTTCAAACGGGTGCTGCTGATGCGGGAATTATTGCCATGTCACTGGCTGTGTCACCCAGCATGGCTGATAGCGGAAAGTATTTGATTATTCCCACCGAATCGTATAGCAGGCTGGAGCAAGGATATGCCGTATTGCAAAGAGGCAAAGGCAAATCCAACGTAAAGACTTTTTTAGCGTTTACGCAAGGGAAGAATGGGGGAAAAATACTTTCTGATTTTGGCTTTATTTTACCATAATCTGAACGAGTATTCATCTGTAGCGCGGAGATTTATTCCCTACCCAATGCCGACCACAAGGGATCGGCGCTAGATTTATACAAGGAATTTCAAAGTTTCTGATTGCGTGGGTTTTGTGAGGTGTAGTACATTGTTAACATACCCTTGACCCCTCTCGAGAGGGGAAGCAAAGAGTCTCCTTCGGGGAGAGGAAGAAGGGGTGGGTAATAAGTTCACTTATAGAAAAAACTTATTGGGTTTTGTAAAGCAAACGCAATCTAAGAGTAGTTAAATAATTTTACTAAGAGACGGCGCATAAGCGCCTAGCATTAAAATAATGAATTTTATAGAACCTCTTCTCTTATCTTTAAAACTTTCCCTTGTTACCATGGTTTTGTTGTTCATTGTAGGTATCCCCTTTGCCTATTGGCTTGTTTTTTCAAGGATACGATGGAAGTTTCTTGTAGAATCCGTTGTCGCCCTGCCGCTTGTCCTTCCACCAACGGTTTTGGGTTTTTATCTCCTCATGGTCATTGGAGGCAACAGCTTCATTGGCAGATGGTATGAGGTTGCATTCAATAAGACACTTGCATTTTCCTTTGAAGGGCTTGTTTTGGGCTCATTCATTTATAGCCTACCCTTTGCCGTGCAGCCCTTTCAAACAGCCTTTGCAGGGGTTGACAGGAAATTGCTTGAGGCATC
>Ga0209520_10001988_pt1 | contig 11734 bp, 11 predicted proteins | sample Rifsed16ft1_FD_184009 | JGI IMG/M metagenome (GOLD analysis project Ga0209520, IMG submission 184009) | Soil microbial communities from Rifle, Colorado, USA - sediment 16ft 1 (version 2) | ecosystem: Environmental > Terrestrial > Deep subsurface > Rock core/Sediment | place: Rifle, Colorado...
ACTTCAAATACACTCATTGTATTCATCTGATACCTCAACCATATTGATTTCAATATGCCACTGTTGTTTATTCCTCTAATTTATACTTTGTAGAGAGTGGCATTATTGAGACAACTTTGATATATTCTTAAGACATAAAAGAGTAAAAATATAATGAAAAATAAAAGCAAAACAGAAGAACTAAACAGAAAGGTTGAATTACTTGCTGATAAATTTAATAAAGGGGTTAATGAAATTATAAACAAACCTGAATTTGCAGAGTATTTCTATGAAATTACTCCACAAAAAAAAGAAGGAGTGCGTGAAGAAATCCTTGGATTTACCACTCATGCCCTTCCGATTCTACTAAGAATGAATGGTTATCTTCAGAACCCTGAAGAAGTCGGAGGTTTTGTTGAGCAGTTTGTAGATAGAGTTGGGGGGCTGGACAATTCATTGTTCGAAAGGATTGAAGAATACAGAAACCTTGACAGACAGAGGGGAGATGCACTTAGCTCTGCCACGCAGATTCATTTTGCAAAGCGCTTGTCATCAGTACTTCTCGGAAGTGAGTCTGAGGACGGTGAGGTGCTTCTTGGGCTCTCAGATCTGGGAACACTCTTTCTTATGAATTTTATCACACCTACATTAACAGAGGCCTTTTATAATCAACCCCAGGAATGAAGGAAAAAGTGGGGGTTTTGGGGGTAAAATTGTAATTATTCAGCCACTAAGGCACAAAGGAAAAATATGAGTTTAAACTTGTTTCAGGAGCCAGAATACAGAAGACAGAATCCGGAATAAAAAAGACTTCTGACCTCTGAATTCTAACTTCGTGTTTTAGTGTCTTTGTGGTAAAAAGTTACTTAAAATTTATGGAGGATAAATGCCTGAAGAAAGGGACTTGGTTCCTGATGAAATAAAAAAATACGTCTCAAACACTGACAAGGATATATACACTGTAAGTAATCTCCCTGAAGAGGTAATAGCAGTCATATTTGCGTATGTAAGTAGAAGTCCTAAGGGCTTCAGAGAAAATATTGGTGTTGTAATAAAGGAAGAAGAGCTTGGCCAGGAAAGGGCAACAAAATTCCATGAAAAGTGGGTTCTCCACTACGGTCATGCATCAGTTGCAGAGCACGCAACGGTTCACATAGGGATTGAAAATGTATCCCGTCTATTTTCATCCCTTTTAGAGCTTTCAAATGAATATCTATCCTTTACTGAATACTCCCAGAGATACCAGAAGCCCAGAAGGGGAGATTTCTATGTACCAGAGGAACTAGCCGAAAAACCTTCTCTTCTTAATGAATACGTAGAACTTAATAATTACCTTTACGATACTTACGTCCAAATAAACGATAAGCTATACGAATTTCTAAAGAATGAGATTCCTACTCCAGAAGGAACGGATGAAAAAACACACTTTAGAGCGTTGGAAAAAATAGCTTTTGAAGACGCGAGGTATGCTCTTAGTCTTGCAACCTATACTAATTTGGGAATGTCTGGTAACGCAAGAGCCATAGAGGATTCTCTCACAAAACTCCTTTCAAGTAGATATCCAGAGGCGAGAAAGAGGGCAGAGGAAATAAAAAGGGAAGTAAGGATCTCAGTACCTACTTTAGTAAAATACGCAAATGAAAACAAGTACATTAAAGAGACAAGACATGAGCTTGAACATATATCTCATTCTATTTCTTCCTCAAAGAGCAGGGGTTTGATTAATCAAACCCCTACAGTCAGGTTATTAGACTGGACTGGAAAAGATAAATCTAATCCCGAAGAGGTAGCGATAGATAAGATGATAAAGGCAATCCTCTTTGAACATTCAGACTTAGGATATGAGGATATCGAGAAAGAAACTCAAAAAACAGATTTGGAGAGTAAATTAATAATACTTAGGAAGGTAATAGAGAAACTCGGTAAGCATGATAATCCACTAAATGTTTTCAAGCTCATTGAATATGAGGCAGAGTTCGTCGTTAGTGAAGCCTGCTGGCATCAGCTATTGAGACACAGGAAGGTAAACTGGGTTACTCAGGAGCCAAGTGTCTCAAATGGAATTACAGTGCCTCCAAATGTCAGACAAGCTGGATCAGAAGAATTGCTCGAAAACGCTACAGAGAAGTGTGAGAATTTATATGAAAAATTAATGAATGAGAGCCTTCCTGAACTTGCAGGCTACGTTGTCACAAATGCACATAACAGGCGCATAATGGGGAGTTTCGATCTATGGGAACTCTATCATCTTACTAACCTTAGAATGTCTGAGGGTGCGCAGTGGGATATTAAAGATATTATAAAAATGCTTGCTGAAGCGATTCAAAAATATCATCCAAATCTGGTGTCTCCTGCGCTGAGGAGAGTTAATAGTTCTTCGACATAATAACTCAACCCCGCGGCCACCACATGATTATGGCAACACCAACTAAACAAATTGAGCCACCAAATAAGTCAAAAGTATCGGGTCTCTTAAGTCATCTTTCGTTAATTTTTCACCTTTTTGTAGAAGACCCTCTTCGCCATTTCTGCCGCAATAATGTACAGCACAAGAATTCCCCCCAAAACGAAAAGAAATGAAATTGGCAAAGGCTTAAAACTAAAGATCTCTGCAAGAGGAGTAAAAGGGAGAATAAGCGTTGCTCCAATAATCATAAGCGTAGCTATAGCCAAATACTTCCCCGGCTTACTCTTGAAAAAGGGTTTACGAGTGCGAATAACAAGCACAATGGCTGAAGCAGAGATTACAGACTCCATGAACCAACCAGTCCTAAATTGATCAGTTGTAGCATTGAGGATAAGAAGAAGCACACCAAAGGTTAGATAGTCAAATACCGAACTTACAGCGCCGAACGTTAGCATAAAGTTACGGATGAACTTAATATCCCAGCGCCGAGGCTGGTCGGTCATTTCTGTATCCACGCTATCGGTAGCTATGGCCATCTCTGGAAAATCGGTCAGTAGATTTGTAAGCAGAATTTGCTTGGGTAGCAATGGAAGGAAGGGTAGAAAGAGGGATGCTCCTGCCATGCTGAACATATTTCCGAAATTAGCGCTTGTCGCCATGAATACATATTTCAGCGTATTGGCAAAGGTCGTTCGCCCTTCTCGCACACCCTGCTCAAGAACACCTAGGTCCTTTTCAAGCAGCACGATGTCGGCTGCCTCTTTGGCGACATCCACAGCGCTATCAATAGAAATGCCGACATCGGCGGCATGGAGTGCCGAGGCATCGTTGATGCCATCTCCCATATAACCCACGACATTTCCGGTTTTCTTTAGAGAGAGAATTATGCGTTCTTTCTGATTGGGCTCGACCTCAGCGAAGACGTTTACGTCGTTCACTTGTTTAAGTAGAGACTCGTTGCTCATCTGGCGAAGCTCATTGCCTGTGAGGATCTGTGAATTTGCTAACCCTGCCTGTTGGCCGACATAGGAAGCAATGATTTGATTGTCTCCAGATATGATCTTTAGTGAAATACCAAGTTGTTTGAGGCGGCTAATAGTCTCGAAAATCCTAGGTTTTGGTGGATCATAGAAAATGAGAAATCCCAAAAATGTCATATTAGTTTCACTGTCCTTAGTGATGTGTGAGTCAGGGCTTATATCTCGATATGCAATTCCTAGCATGCGAAAACCCTTAGTTCCAAAATCTTCAAAAAGCCTCTGAATGCGTTCCTCGAGAGCTGTTAGATCAACGATCGTTCCAGAAGATGTCTCTGCTGATGAACAGACAGAGAGCACATTCTGGAGCGCGCCCTTCATCACAATCAGTTTTCTATCGTCTTTTAAGACTAAGATGCTAAGTCTCTTTCGAATAAAATCATAGGGTACCTCATCCAGCTTTTGGTAGGTTGAGATATCGAGCTGACATTGGTTACGGATGGCTTCATCTATCGGGTTTGTAAAGCCTGTTTCGTAAGAGGCATTTAGGTAGGCGTAAAGAAGGACTTTTTCGCTTTCATTGCCGTCGGTATCAATGGCTGAGTGTAAGCGCACAACCCCTTCTGTTAGGGTGCCGGTCTTGTCCGAGCAGAGTACGTTCATACTACCGAAGTTTTCGATAGAGGAGAGGCGTTTGACAATCACCTTGCTCAGCGCCATACGTTTGGCACCGTGGGCGAGATTGATGCTGATAATCGCCGGCAGCAGCTGCGGGGTTAAGCCGACAGCTAGTGCTAAAGCAAAGAGAAAGGAGTCCAAAACTGGGCGTGCTAAGTAGACATTAATAGCGAATATGGCAATTACCAGTACCAGTGTGACCTCCATGAGAAAATATCCAAATCGCCTTACGCCGCGTTCAAATTCTGTTTCAGGTGGCCTGAGTTTCAGCCGTTCAGAAACCTTGCCAAATTCGGTTTTTTTCCCGGTGTACACAACCACTGCTATTGCATTACCACTAATAACGTGAGTTCCCATAAAGAGAGTGTTCGTACGTTTACTGAGAGGCTTTTCTGGTGGCAGCGTTTCAGCCGTTTTTTCTACAGGATAGGTTTCTCCTGTCAAAGTCGCTTCATCAACAAACAGATCCTTGGATTCTAAAATTAAGCAATCTCCAGGTATGACGTCTCCGGCATTAAGGATGACAAGATCTCCGGGCACAATCTCTTCAATAGAGATTTCTATGGAGTTTCCATCGCGAATCACAATCGCTTTTATCTCTACGATAGAAAGCAACTTTGTCACTGCGTTTGCCGCCCCCCGTTCCTGCCAGAATCCAAGAAGGCCACTTACAAAGACTATTGCTAAGATTATGACTGCGTCAGTATGATCACCAAGGAAAAAAGATAATGCTGCTGCAAAGATAAGTATGAGAATAATTGGACTCTTGAATTGAGCTAGAAAAAGCGAAAGTGCGTCAAATCGTTTTTTGGGTTTTAGAAGATTGTACCCATAGCGTGTGAGTCGTTCCTGGGCTTCGCCTCTCGTTAAACCCTGAGGGGTAGTTTTAAGTCGATCAAGCAACTCAGCAGCAGGAATACTCCAAAATGCTTGAGGGTGTTGTTTCATAATGAATTGCTCAATTAGAAATGTTATCTAACAACTCGCGCGCTTACAAAGTCATGCCAGCTGCAAATCTGGGATGATAACTGATGTTAAGTAATATTAGGGTTTGAAAATGTTCATTGGAGGCGATCAATTGTCTGAATATGATGAACTATACTGTTTTTTAGTTTTTCAATATAGGTATTACTATTAATCCTTCAATGATAATGGTTTTGTTCCTCTATATAATCACTTAACCCCTAGGCCACCACATAATTATTGCAACACCAATTAAACAAAGTGATCCACCAAATAGGTCAAAAGGATCGGGTCTTTTATTATCTATCAGCCATCCCCAAAGAAGGGATAGAACAACAAAGACGCCACCGTATGCAGCATAAACTCTGCCAAAGTGAGCAGGCTGAAAGGTCGGGACTACACCATAAAGGAACAAAATTAACCCACCGAGAACGCCGATAAAAAGTGCTTTAGACTCTCTAAGCCAAAGCCACACCAAGTAACCGCCTCCGATCTCACAAAGCCCGGCGATTATAAATAGTAGAGCAGATTTAAGAATTAACATTTATGGTCCTCCTATATCTACTTGTGTATATGATTCTTTAAATAGGAATTATAATTAAACATACTTTTAATATAAAAAGAGTATATGAATTTACTATTGACAGCACTTTAAATTTTATCATCATTATTAATTTGTTATGAGTTACACACAAGCTGTCGATTCATCGACGTTTATTAAGCTAATCAAAGAAAGGGGACCTCTTTCCATATGGGAAATGTCTGTGATAGTGGAAACCGATATTTTCCGTGTAGAGGAAAAACTCGATCCTATAATTAAAGAGGGATTTATTGTTCCATTTGAAGAGCTGGGAAGGACATATTATAAAATCCCAGGAGAGGAGAATAATAATAAAAAAAGCAAGTCAATTTTTTCTCTTACAGGTCTTTTTAACAGTAAGCTCAAATTTGAACCTATACCTGAAAGGACAGATACGAAGCATATTCTTACATTAAGGAATAATTATAAGAAGCTAATTCAAGAGGCGTACGTTCTTACCCTTCCTCCCAATCCTTACACAGAAGAGGAGAGAATAAAGTTAAATCTCTGGGTAGAAAGGGACTTAAAGAAGCTATCAACCCTTGATGAAAAAAGACTATTCCTTGCAGATTTTATCTACGAAAAATCGGTCGGGAAGAAAAAGGATTATTTTAAGAAGAGAAAACTTATTGAAGAATCCTAACTGCCAATTTCAGAATAGAAGATTTGCCACGGAGAACACTGAGAAAAAAACACAAATATCTTTCTTTTCTCCGTGAACTCTGTGGCTATGTTTTTAAATCCACAGTCTAAATGGCCTGATAACTTGGTCTTGATTTAATTTTCTCTACCCAACTTCTTACGTTCTTGAGTTCGGAATCCACTTGAATCCCAAGCGAGTCAAAGAGTGCAACCTTGGGTGTAAAGGTTACATCAGCAAGACTGTAAGAGCCTGCTAAATAATCTTTCCCTTCTAGTTCCTGCTCTAGACGATAAAGATGTTCTTTTATTTCATTTTTACTTTTTTCTATTAAATCGTCATTCCGTTCATGCTCGGTTTTAAAGGTAATTTCTCTATAGATGTTATACCAGGGAGGGTAGAAATGAGATTCACAAAAATCCACTAAAATCCGTACTTTCGCTCTAGCTGCAAAATTGCTAGGCATGAGCGGAGGATTTGGGTATTTTTCATCGAGATACTCGTTAATTATAGACGATTCATAAATCAAAACATCATTGTCAACAAGCACCGGAACCTTGCCGTAGGGATTGAGTTTAAGGAAATCCTCTTTTTTCTGTTCCTTCTTTCTAAGATCGACAAGGATTCTTTCGTATTCGATACCCTTTTCGGCAAGAACGATTCTTACCTTTCTGCAAAATGGACATTGTGGGTAATCGTATAGTTTTATCATGGTTCACCTCGTTAAGTTATTGTGAAGTATCGTTTCTAATGACCGTTAATCTGAACAACGAAGTTAAGAAGAAATTTATAGGAAGCGTCAACCGAAACCTTGTCTTCGGCATAGGTTAAAGAGCGGCGAGGGATCTCAAACAGATTGCTTTGCTAATGCTCGCAAAATGACGGCTAATGAGATTCACCCTTCCACTATATTTTACATCAAAAACGGGATAAGACCCTCCTCTGAAGCTCAGTGTTTTCTCTATTATGGTATTATATCTTACTTGCAAAGGGTTATATTGGAATAAGCGTAAAATTACGCTTCAAGCAATTTACCGAATCAAGTGATAATAAGGATAGTTATGTAAAAAGGAGGCGCTATTCTCAGATGGAGTCCAATTTGTCTCTTGAAGAGATATTAAGAAAATCCACAAAGGCAATACTCTTGGGAATAGGGGGTGGAGGCGATATTGTAGGAACTATTCCTACAGCAAGGCTCCTTGAGATGTTTGGTATAGAATGTGTTCTTGGGGGCCTTCCTTGGGAAAGGTTCGTTTATGATCCTATCCCTGGTCCGCGAGCTTTTAATGAGATTAAAAATATAAGACCCTTGAATAGTACCGTTTGGTTTGCAAATAAAGATACGGTGACCACAACCGGGGTAAGATTTGCTGAGACTGAAATAGCCGAGATATACGGAAAGGAAGTGCTTCTGGTTGATATAACAAAGGGTGTAGAAGGCGTAGTGAATGGTTTAAGCAAGGCTATGAATGAGCTACAAGCAGATCTATTGATAGGAATAGATGTAGGGGGAGATTCCCTCGCTTTTGGAGATGAGAAGGGGCTTGCTAGCCCACTTGCTGATTCTATAATGATTTCTGCGCTTTCAGAGCTTCAGAAAAAGCGTGTTGCTCTTTTAGGGGTTTTCGGTTACGGAAGCGATGGGGAACTAGAACATACGGAATTAGAAAGGTCTCTTAGCATAGTTGCAAAAGAAGGAGGGCTTATTGGGGCTTGGGGGATTACTCCTCAAATTCTCACTGATCTCGAAATGGTCCTCACAAGGGTTTCAACTGAGGCAAGCAGAATCCCTGTTGAATGTGCAAAAGGGGCAACAGGGAAAACAACTATTCGTCGAGGAACAAGGATGGTTACTTTATCTCTTACATCAACAATTACTTTCTATCTCTCTCCTCGGGTTGTCTACGAAATGATTTCAAAGCCAGCAAGGCTGGTTTCAGGTTCTAAATCTTTAGACGAGGCAAATGATGCCCTGCATTCAATCGGGCTTTTTACAGAGCTTGACCTTGAAAGGGAAGTAGAGAAAGTAGTTCCAACATAGGAAGTAAATACGGAGTCTAAATCTATCCCATTGGTTATATAATTAAGAAAACTTACCTGATCAAATAAGCAATAATAATAGGGGTGGTAACAATTGAAATCAAAGTCCCTGCCATAATGATTGATGCTACTACTTGGGAATCCTGCTTATACCTTTCTGCAAGAACGAAATTAAATATGGCAGGGGGCATTGCTGACTGCAGGATTACTACACTAGAAGCGACACCATTTAAGTGAAGAATTTTTACCATTCCCACTCCCAAAACGAATCCGAGGCCGATTCGGAGCCCTCCAAAGGCGAAAGACTTTTTTACCTCTGATATAGCAACCTCAGCTAGTTTATATCCAAGCGCAAAGATCATAGTTGGTATACTTGCGTCTCCTAAAAGATGTATAGCTCTATCAACCAAAGTTGGCATAGTCCATCCAGACACGCTGAGTAGTATTCCTAGAGCTGCGGAATATATTAATGGGAGTTTAAATAACTCAAACGGGCTTTCATCAAAACTCAAAATCATGATGCCAAGGGTATAATGGACTATAGTTACAGAGACCATGTAGAGGATTCCTACGTTAAATCCAGCATCTCCAAATGCAAAGAGCACGAGAGGAAGCCCCATGTTACCCGTGTTAGCAAAAAGAATTGGTGGTAGATACACTTTTATAGGTAGGTTGAGTGCTTTGATTATGAAATAGCCTATAATAAGAGATCCTCCAATAATTAACAGTACAGAGGCAAAAACCTTTCCAGCAAGGAAAATTTCAATGGGTTCTTTAGCTAGTGAATGTAATATTAAACACGGGGTTGATATGTATATAACGAAATCGTTTATTGCAGTAAGGTTTATTTTCCTTATTTTGCCAAATAGATAACCTATGAAAGTTATAAGAAATACCGGAAGAACAATGTTTGCAATTTCAATAATGATGCTAGTATTCCCCCTTTAAGGGTTGGTCATCCATTTTACCTAATTTAAATCTCTTTTTGTCATTCCGAGCAAAGCGAGGAATCCCTGTATAAATGTTGGTTAACCATTTCACCTAATTTAAATGGGATTGAGATTTCTTAATGAAAAATATATTATGATATATATTTGATATAAACTTAAAGGAGGTATAATCATGTGGATATTTAAAACTTACCCATCATGGGCGCCTATTTTTGCCCGTCTTACTCTTGGCATTATATTCTTTGCCCATGGCTCGCAAAAGCTCCTTGGATGGTTTGGTGGATCCGGATGGTCAGGAACTATTCAATTTTTTGAGCAGAGTGGTGTTCCCGCTTTTCTTGCTGTTCTTCTAATAATAACTGAGTTCTTTGGTGGAATTGCTATTATTTTGGGTTTTTTTACACGCCTTGCGGCGCTTGGTCTTACAATTGCTATGCTTGTTGCAATCTTTAAGGTTCATCTTCCGAACGGGTTTTTTTTGAACTGGTTCAACGTCCCGAACATGGGACATGGAATCGAGTATAACCTTGCTCTTATCGGACTTTCACTCTCACTCCTTGTTTGGGGTGCAGGAAATCTCTCAGTTGATCAGATGATTGGAGGAGATAAAAAGTAAGAAATAGTTCGAGTAAACTGCCTTGGCAAGTTAGCAATAAATCTTCTTATGTTTCCGTATTCTTAGAATTTAGTTCCTCTGTACTCTCTAAAGCAAATGGTAGGTAAACTTGAGGTAAACAAAGCTTGGCAAGGAAATGGAAGAACTTATAAAGGAAGTTTTTGCCCAATATGGATCTGCTTATTACTTTAGCGAATGCCTTCATACACAATTGTGTATTATGTATGCCCTTGGAAGGTTTCAATCTAAATGAGATATAACTAGACCACGAGTGGAGGAAAAACTTAGTTTTGCTTTGTCACTAACACTCGGAAGTTTAGCTGAAGGGATCAAAGACATTGTGCCCGAAGAACTGTATTCAGATTTAGAAGCGGCCGTTAGAAAAAGGAACTTTATTGCTCATCACTTTTGGTTCGAGCGTGCTCATCTCATGTTTTCGGTCGACGGGCTTGAAGGTATGAGGGATGAGCTTATTAGCTATTCTCTATTTTTCAAGACGCTAGACAATAAGCTAGAGCGAGCCTTCCTACCTGTGATGAGAAAGCTTGGGATCTCAGATGATATGGTGCAAAAGTCATTCGCCGCCTGTATTGCAGGGAAACCAATGGACCCCCTGCCTGAGAAACGGAAGCTTAATAAGCAGGAACAAATTATATGTGCTTATAACATAGCCGGATCGAAGGGTGGTATCACCCTTGTCCTACAAACACGGGATGGAGAATTGTGGCAGTTGTGTGACGTTGGATTGGGATGGACAGCCTATAATGAACCTCAACCAGATTGGACTATAAACGAAGTAATACAGAAGTATTTGCCAGCGACAATTAATCCTCGCCCTTCGATTTCAAAACCATGGTGCTATGAGTTTACTTTATCTAAGGGAGTCGTCTTCTTGGTAAATAGGGATGAAAAAACTGGGCTGCTTAAATGGGGGATTGAACCGGAAATCGACGGGTAAGTAACTAGAATTAAAATTTCCACATCGTGTGTGAGGGTGCTCCACCTGACTTGAATGCTTAATGTTTGGTCATACTCGGCGTCGAGTTCGGTAGCTTCCGAACAGTTTGGATGAATAAGAATTTTAAAATTTTTACTTACACTGTTTTCCATAGAAGACGTTATCTTCCTTACTTAAATAAACAAACCAAAAAGGAGAATATATCATGAGGAATTTATTCAATCTAATAGTGATGGTTTGCATATTGAGCATGTCAGCTTTTGCGCAAACTGCAGGACATAATCATCCTTCCACCGATACGAAACCTGCTGTGTTGATGTCTGGACTTGGAGATCACCATCACCCAGTTTCGACGAAGAACCCCGACGCTCAACGTTTCTTTGACCAGGGGTTCATTTTTATATTCGCATTTAATCACGATGAGGCGGTACGCTCGTTTAAACGCGCGGCTGAACTTGTTCCTCAGTTGGCTATGGCGTATTGGGGGATTGCCCTAGCGCTTGGCCCTAACATTAATCTTGATGTTGACCCGGAGCGGGAGAAGGCAGCATACGAAGCTATTCAGAAAGCTTTGGCTTTATCAGCAAAAGCGCCTGAACAGGAACGCGCCTATATCGAAGCGCTGGCGAAAAGATATTCGATTGATCCCAAAGCAGATTTGAAGAAACTCGCAGTTGATTACAAAAACGCAATGGGAGAACTTGTCAAACGTTACCCTGATGATCTTGACGCAGCAACTCTTTACGCGGAAAGCATGATGGATTTGCGTCCATGGCAACTCTGGAACAAAGATGGAACTCCTGTGGAAGGCACGGAAGAGATTGTTACTGTGCTTGAATCAGTTCTAAAGCGTAACCCTAATCACATCGGAGCTAATCACTATTATATCCATTCTGTTGAGGCGTCGTCGCATCCGGAAATAGCGTTGCCCAGTGCAGAGAGACTC
>Ga0209520_10001993_pt1 | contig 11724 bp, 6 predicted proteins | sample Rifsed16ft1_FD_184009 | JGI IMG/M metagenome (GOLD analysis project Ga0209520, IMG submission 184009) | Soil microbial communities from Rifle, Colorado, USA - sediment 16ft 1 (version 2) | ecosystem: Environmental > Terrestrial > Deep subsurface > Rock core/Sediment | place: Rifle, Colorado...
TCCCTGAAAGCGCTCCACCTCTTCAATCCCAGCGACCTTCTTTATTTTGTCGACGATCTTTGTCAGATGATCAGTGTTCTTGACATAGAGAATGATCTGACCGTCGAACAGTGAGCCCTTCGAATCCATATTCACGCTTCTGATGTTGGTATTCTGCACGTTGGAAATTGCGTGCGTCACATCGCTGAGGAGTCCCGTCCGGTCTTTTCCGGAGATACGAATCGCCACCAGAAAATCGGCCCCTTGTGCTTTCGGCCATTCGACATCGACAATGCGTTCACTCTCCGCCAGCCGGAGCATGACGATATTCTTGCAGTCTTTCTTATGGATCTTGATTCCCTCCCCGACCGTGACAAAGCCGACGATCTCGTCACCGGGAATGGGATTGCAGCATTTTGCGTATTGATGCATGAACGAGTCGCTGGTTCCGAGAATCGAGATCCCGCTTGCGATATCCCGTGCCGTATCCACAAACTTTGTAAAGAGAGAGCGGGGCATGTCTTTGCTTCTTCCCGATTCCACCGATTCAGGATGTTTCAATCTCATTACGAGCTGTTCTATCAAAGTGTCGGAATCGACTCCTTCATCCAGAAGCGAGAGATAGAACTGCTGCAGATTGTCAATATGAACAGACCGCACGAGTTTCAGCAAATCGTCCTCATTGACATGGACCTTCTGTTTCTTGATTTTCTTCTCCCATAACGCACGGCCCTGCTCCACGCGCTTTCGCACCTCTTCCCGAATCCATCTTCTGATGTGACTTTTCGCTTTGTGCGTAACGACATATTTTTCCCAGTCCGGATTAGGGGCCTGAGTTTTGGATGTTATGATCTCGACCTGATCTCCGCTGCGTAACAGGGAGTTGAGCGGTACGATTCTTCCGTTCACCTTTGCCCCGATGCAGTGGAAACCGACGTTCGAATGAATCTCAAAGGCAAAGTCGAGCGGAGTGGCATTGCGCGGCAGAATCTTCAGATCGCCCTTCGGCGTGAAGACGTAGATCTCATCCTGGTAAAGGTTGAGTTTGAAACTCTCCATGAGCTCTTTCGGGGCATCATCGCTCTTTTGCTCGAAAATCTCCCTTACCCAGTTGATCCATCCCTCCAGTTCCTTGTCCAGCGATGACTTGCTCTCCTTGTACATCCAGTGGGCGGCGACTCCTTTTTCGGCGATCTCGTGCATTCCTTTTGTGCGAATCTGTACTTCCACCAGTTTACCGTGCGGACCTACCACCGTCGTGTGGATCGACTGATATCCGTTCTTCTTCGGCAACGAGATATAGTCCTTGAACCGTTCCGGAATCGGCTTGTAGAGCTCTGTGATAATCCCGTATGCGATGAAGCAGTCGTTGTTATCCTTGGTATCGAGGATGAAGCGAACGGCAAAAAGATCGTAGATCTCATCGAGGGGTTTCTTGCGGCGAAGCATTTTCTGATAGATACTGTACAGGTGTTTCGGTCGCCCCTCCATCTCATATTCGAAATTCTCGTCACCGAGGCGCTTGTTGATCGGCGCGCTGAATTTCTTGATATAGTTTTCCCGTTCCCGCCTGTGTGACTTCAGCTGCCTGGCGATTTCGTCGTACTCTTTGGGATTGAGATACTTGAACGACAGGTCTTCCAATTCCCATTTCACTTTTGCCAATCCGAATCGATGTGCAAACGGGGCATATATTTCAAGCGTTTCCCGCGCGAGACGTTCCTGCTTCTCAGGAGAGAGATATTCCAGGGTCCGCATATTGTGGAGACGATCTGCAAACTTGATGAGCATCACCCTGATATCGTTGACCATGGAGAGAAGCAGCTTGCGATAGTTCTCAGCCTGGGTCACTTCGTGGCTTCTGAAGATGTCGCTGATTTTCGTGGCACCGTCGACAATTTCCGCGATCGTCGGGCCAAACTCCTCCTTGATGTCCTTGAGACTGAACCGCGTGTCTTCAACGACGTCGTGGAGCAATGCAGCGGCGACCGACACATCGTCCAACGCGACCTCCTTGGCAACCACCATCGCAACTTCATAGGGGTGGTGAAAATACGGCTCTCCGGATGCGCGCAGGTCGTGCTTGTGCGCTTCGAGACTCATGGAAAAAGCCCGCGTAATGAGGTCGACATCCACAACTCTCAGATTCCTCTGGCAGACGGCGATCAGGTCGTCGAGCTTCTTCTTGTATTGTCCGTTGATCATCTTTTGACGTTCATTCCTACAACGTCTTTCGGTACGGCTTTGTTCTTCACAACACTTTCATCTCGGTTCTGCCTGTTTCAAGAGCATGTCGCGAATCCGAATGGTCTCCTCGAATTTTGCCTCTGCCCGCATCTCTAAATGTCCGGGGAACATCCTGGACTTGAGTGCAAAAATCTTGTCAATGTCCGGTTTCAGAGTTTGAGGAAGTTTCCGACCTGATTCCAGTTTGAGCATATTGAGACGGCACACAAGCTCATTGTACGAATTTTCCCGCCGATCATTGACCATCGCCTCGAGAAGCAGATTGTACGCCACCAACGCTCCGGTCGTATCTGCCAGGCCTTCAAGAGAGGCGGCAAGGCTCCAGAGAAACAGGCGGTTCGCCGGATAGGCTCGAAGTGCCTCCCTCGCCAGGTATACCGCCTCCTCATACGATTGCTTGTCCAGATAGATCGACAGAAGAGAGCTCATTGCAGCGTATCTGTTGTAATCCCCCTTTTCGATGCAAAGGAAAAGGTGCTCGATCCCCTCCTCTCGTTTGTCGCCGACGAAGGGAAGCCATGTAAGGAATTCGATCTTTCTGGTTTTCCAATAGTAGTATGTTCCAATCCCCGCGTAGGCATCAAAGAACGAGGAATCAGATTCCACCGCATGATGAAAGTCCGAGACAGACGACATTCCCTTGCTCGCTGCACCGAACCAGTCACCGCGCAAAGCGCGGGCATACGAGTCATAGCCCAGCATGGTACCCCGATAGTAGTAGCCCCATGGCGAATCAGGCTCGCGGTCTATCATCGCTGACGACCTTTCAAGAGCCAGAGCGAGCAGAGAGTCGAACGGGGTACGTTCGATCTGAAGGTCATAATCCATTGCCATGGTTTGCATCAATGCAGCCTGATAGAGAAATCCGGCGGGATGGTCCGGAAATTCCCGCACGACAAGCTGAAACGTCTTCCCGGCTGCTTCATACTCCTGACGGAGCGTCTGGTCGATCCCACTTGTCAACAATGAGTCCATGACGCGCGAGGGAACCTTTTGAAACGGCCCGTTGGCGTACACCATAGAACACAAACACACTATGACGGCGAGAGTCTTCACTTCGGCTATTCGGTCCCAAAAATTCTGTCGCCGGCATCGCCAAGTCCCGGGAGAATGTACCCGTGCTCATTCAGCTTTCGGTCCAATGCACAGGTATAGATTCTCACATCGGGATGGCCCCGTTGAATTGCACGGACCCCCTCAGGAGCGGCGACGAGGCTCACGAAGCGCAGATGACGCGCTCCCCTTTTCTTGAGGTAGTCTAACGCTGCTACACCGCTTCCCCCCGTGGCAAGCATGGGGTCCAGCACAAGAACCATCGCGTCCTGAAGTCTTTTCGGAACCTTGAAATAGTAGTCAACAGGCTGCAGCGTCTCCTCATTCCGATACAGGCCAATATGGCCCACCCTTGCGTCGGGAAGCACTTCGACAAATCCACCGACCATGCCCAGGCCGGCGCGGAGGATCGGGACAAGAACTATCGACCGTTTTACCTGGTATCCGGGTGTCTTCTCCAGCGGGGTCCGGATAACGGTCTTCTTCAGCTCCAGGTCCATCGTCACTTCATAAGCCATCAGGCTCGCCGTGCGGCGGAGAACGGCTCTGAAGATATTGCTCGGCGTCTTCTTGTTGCGCAAGATCGACAGGTCGCGTCTGACAAGAGGATGTTCAATGATGACCAGGTTTTTCATTCTCGATTCTCTTTCGAAGTTGATTTCCGAGTACCAAGACGGGGTCCCACAAAGGAGCATACGGCGGTGTGTAGATCAGATCCAACCTGGAAACTTCGTCCGCGGTGAGCCCGTGCTGAATGGCAACCGCGAGGACATTTGCCCGCATGATGGCCCCCTCTCTGCCGTATACGTTGGCTCCGAGAACCCTGCCGGATGATTTATCGGCGACAGCGATAATATGCACTCGTTCACTCCCCGGGTAGAACGAGATTTTCGAAGGAGCTTCAATATGTTCAACCACGGGATCAAAAGACGATTCCCGAGCCTCCTTTGAGCTAAGACCGACATGGGCTACCTGGAGGTCGAATATCTTCACGCCGATAGCACGAATCACCCCCTTAAACACTGCGCTCCCTCCTGCCGCATTTTCTCCTGCCGTCCAACCCTGCTTGCTTGCTGTTGTCGCAAGCGGAATATAGGAGAATCTGTTGCTTACGAGATTCCGCACCTCGCAGCAATCTCCTGCTGCATAGATCGAATCATCAGACGTAGTCTGTCGCTGATCCGTAAGGATCCCGCGATGTTGCCCGAGGCGAATTCCCGATTCGGCGGCAAGCGAGGTATTCGGCTCAACCCCCGCCGCGATCACAACCAGATCGCAATCGTACGTACGCTCTGCCGTTTTCACTGCGTAGACGCTTCCGCCGGGGTTGTGAGCCAGAGCTTGCACAGACACGTTCGGAACGAACTCCACCCCATGAGCGGCGAGTTCAACGGCAACCGCCTTCTGCGACTCCTCTTCCAGACCCATCATCGGCAGATTGTGACGGTGAAGCAGGGTTGTCCGGAGGCCGTTGGCCGCCAACGCTTCAGCCATCTCCATCCCAATATACCCACCCCCTATAATGACCGCGCATCCGGGCTTCTCATCCGCCAGGACCCTCTTCAAGCCAATTGTTCCCTCGAGAGATTTGACGTGAAAGACGTTCCTTGCGTTCTCACCGGCCAATCCTATTGAACGGGGGCGGGAACCTGTGGCAATCACCAGGCTGTCATAACGTTCTTCCCGCACCTTGCCAGAATCAAGGTTCCGAACGGCGATCTTCCTGCTTGAAGGAGAAATCTCGTCGACGTGGTGCCTGACGCGAACTATCACTCCTTTTTCCTTCTCAAGCCTCTCAGGCGTAAAGGAAGTCAGCTTCTTCACATCATCGACAACATTGCCGACATAGTACGGCATCTCGCAAATTCCGGACGAAATATCATCCCCCTGCTCGAACATGATGACTTCGGCGTCCGGATCCGTCCGTTTCGCCTTACTTGCGGCACTCGGCCCCGCTGCCGTTCCTCCGATGACGAGGATCCTTCGCTTCATTTCTTTTTCAGCATGATGGTGATGGGAACACCTTTGAATCCAAAGTGTTCCCTGATCTTGTTGGATAGGAATCGTTTGTACGATTCCTGAACGAGTTTCGGCTCATTGCAGAAGAACCCAAACAACGGAGGTTTCGTCTTCAGTTGCGTCACATACTTTATCTTGATCTCTTTTGGAGATGAGGTCTTTGGGGGATAGTTTTCTATTTCCGCAAGAAGGGTATCATTAAGCTCCCCCGTCTTTATTCTCTTTGACTGCTCCTGTTCGATCTCTTTTGCCATGTCGATAATTTTGGAAACCCGCTGCTTTGTCAGCGCAGAGACAAACACGACAGGAAAATAGTCGTACATGCCGAGGTCCATCGATATTGCCTGTTCAAACGCCTTGACCGTATTGGAGTCTTTTTCGATCAGATCCCATTTGTTGACGGCAATGAGGGCTGACCTCTTGCGCTGTACCGTGCTTTCGACAATATGAAGATCCTGATGATCGATGGGGCGTGACGCGTCAAGCAGGATAACAACCACGTCACTGCGCTCAATGCTTCTCAGCGTGCGTAACGCACTGTAGAATTCCACACTTTCGGCCACTTTACTTTTTTTCTTGAGTCCGGCCGTGTCAACCAAAACGATTTCTTCCCCTTGGTAAGTGAGGATTGAATCGATGGGATCTCTGGTCGTCCCCGGGATATCCGTGACAACCTGGCGCTTCTTCCCCAGAAGCGCATTGACGAGAGAGGACTTGCCAACGTTGGGCTTCCCAACGACGGCGATTCGGAGAGGCCTCTCACCGGGTGGTTCCGGCGACTCGGCCTTGAAGTGCGAGGTAACCTCATCCAGGAAATCGCCGATCTGACGGCCGCCAAGGGCCGAGATGCTGATCGGATCCCCGAGCCCAAGCGCAAAGAATTCGGCCGAGTTCATCTCCTGTTTTGCGGAGTCGATCTTGTTTACGACAAGGAGAATGGGTTTTTCGGACTTCCTCAGTATTCCAGCGATCTCTTTGTCGAGGGGAAGGATCCCATCTTTTGCATCGACCATAAAGAGGACAAGGTCGGCCTCTTCGACCGCAATCTGTGCCTGTTCGCGAATCGCCAGTTCGAAGACATCTTCAGAGCGCGGGACATAGCCGCCGGTATCGATGACGGTGAATTGTGTCCCTGCCCACTCTGCATCGCCGTATTTACGATCGCGGGTTACACCGGGGGCATCATGGACAATGGCTTCCCGAAAACCGAGAATACGATTGAAGAGTGTTGATTTACCGACGTTGGGACGTCCGACGATTGCGATGATATTGGAGGGCATTACAGGGGGAAAATAGCCAAAAATGGGCAGACCTGCAATGAAGGTCCTTATGCATGGCCTTTCCCAACAAAAAAATCCCCCGCCCTGTGGAAAGGACGGGGGATATACCGACGGCAAACGTCGCTTGTTTTACTCTTTCCAGTACAGGAACTCCTTAATGCTCGCAATCTGTGTCGGATCCGCACCGCGGCGGCCTCCAAACACGTACTTGTTTTGCTGATCCTTGTATTTCTCGCGAACACGTGATGCCTGAGCGAGCGATTTCCCCTTGTCGGGGACATTCTGGAGTGATCTCCCGATCAGGGCGAAGATGTCCGCCTTGGAGACCTGGACTTCCGATTTTCCCGCAGCCCTTGTTCCCAGCACCTCATTGATGCGCTCGAGTCCAAGAACCTCAAGAGCTTTTTCCCGGGACTCGTACTTCGATATCGCAACCTGGAACGACTCCATCGCGTCTTCTTCCGAACCCGAAAGATATCGGGCCAAACCAAAGTTCATGTAGACTCCCCCGTCATCCGTCGTCATCGCAAGAGCTTTCTGGTAGAACTCCTGTGCGGTCGGGAGCTCGTTCTTCATCAGGTACACGTTTCCGAGCGTGTTGTACGCACCAGGGGTGTTGACACCTGCCAATGCTGCCACAGCAGACTCGTAATCCCCTGCCTTCGCGCACGTCATCGCGGCCTTGTTTTTGTCGGCCGGATTCTCGCTTGTCTTCATCCTGTCGGCCAAACCGAGCAGCTGACTTTGGTGGTATTCGTAATCCGTAAGATCGGCTGATGCCAGCTGAATGATTTTTTCAGCAGAAGGTGAGGAAGGCCTTGCCGATGCAGGCAGGTTGGCCGGAGGAAAAGCCTCTTTCGCCTTGCGCGTGTCGATGATCTCAATCTTCCCGCCCGATTCGACGTTCTTGTAGTACTCCTGGGCGCCCATTCGCCAGGCTTTCGGGAATGGTTCATTGATCATTGTGGTTTCAAGCGGAACCCAGACGGTCCCTTCATACGGAATCACCTCTTTCTCATCAAGAGACAAGAGATATGCGTTCTTGGGAGAAAGTTCCGTGTCGAACATGATGAAGATATGATCGCTCGTACCGATCAGCTTTGTTCTAATCCCGATATTCTCAAGGCACGCAGCCAAAAGAACCGAAGAATCGTCGCAGTCACCCGTTTTCGAGGAGAGGGTCTCACGCGGATATTGGATCTGGTCGAGGATTTCTCCTTCGGCAGTTTTCCATGGGTCGGAAACATAATTGATACCGTACGCTCTGACGCCATTCCAGACAGCCATCGCATTGATGACCTGCCGCGGGAGTTTTGATGATTTCAGAATATCGCTTCCGCCCACGCTTCCCACGACGTAACGGGAGAATCCCACGACGGCATCATCGGTGTCCGTTATGAACGCACCGATCGACTCGCCTCGTCGCCAGCTGATTGTGTTCTTGTTATACAACGTCACCGGGCGCACCAGACTCCGTGTCTGAGGTTGACCATTGAAGACGTAGCTCAGCTCAACCTTTGCCTGAGCCGTTGCGTTTGCACTGAGCGTATAGAGCTGCTTCGCGTCAAACGTGGCTGAAAGTTTGAAGGTCTGCTTCGAACCCGGGTCCACTTTCGGAACGATCTGTTCGGAAGGCAGATTCATGTATCCCGGCACAAAGACGGAGACCTTCACATTGCGAATCTCAGACTTCGACGAATTCTCGACCTCAATGGTCGCCAGGGAATTGTAGGCGTAGTAATTCACCTGGGACGGGAAGATATTTTCGACTGCAAACTGCGTTATCTCCAACGGGCTTGCCACAACCGAGCCCCGTGCTTTTTCCTCGTTCTCCTTGGTGCTGATATCCACCCGTGATCCGGTGAAGCCGATAATCGCAAGGTCCGACCGTTTTCCGAGTTCACGTCTAAGGTCATCAATCGTTCCATTAACGTTCGCGTCAAACACAGCGCCGTCTTTCTCAAAATAACGAAGCTTCAAATAGTTAATGATCGGCAGATCCTGCGGAAGCGATTTCTCCAGTTGTGCTATCATCTTGGCATCCAATCCGACCATTGCTATCTGAATGAACCGCGGGCCTGATTCCTCCTGCTTCATCCGGACCCTGGATTTCACGTAAAGGTCGTTCGCAATGAGATCCCCGAGCGCATTCAGGCTCCCGGTGGACGCCGAACTCTTTCCCGTCGCGCTCTTCTTTGTGTTCTTGGAGGTTACTGCGATCATCTCGCCGGTATCGGTGATAATGATCTTGCCGCTCCCTTTCGACGCGTACTCATAGTTCGTTATGCCATAGAACACTTTTTCCGCGTCAAAGCTCGCCTCAACCTTCCCAACGATCACCCATTCAGCGCCATAACGAAGTCCGATCTCCTTGGCGCGCATCGGGTTTGATTCGGCCAACGCAATGTCACGGGTGGTCACAGCCTCAAATTGCGCCTTATCCACCAGACGGAATCCTTTTTCGAGGAAGATCTCTTCCAATCGGGTTGCGACGATTCTCGCGTCGACAGGCTGTCCGTCAACCTTCTCGTCAAAAAGAACCATGATGCGCGGCCACTCCTGCCGGAAATCCTGAGCCAATGTGGTCAGGCAGACCATTAGAATCAGGAGGAATACAATCTGGTACCTTCTCATGAACGACTCCTGCAAATAGTAATTCGATTTACTTCACCATCACCATTTTCTTTACGGAGCTAAACGACGTTTCCTTTGTTCCGCCGTCCACCGTCAGGCGGTAGATGTACGTTCCGGATGCCATGTTCCGTCCGCTGAAGGTCGTCTCATAGTATCCCGCCTTCATGTCACGGTCGATGAGCGTCGACACTTCCTGCCCAATGATGTTGTACACCTTGAGCGTGACTTTGTAGACAGAAGCGACACTCGGCAACCAGAACCTCAATGCGGTTTCGGGATTGAACGGATTGGGATAGTTCTGATACAGCATGAAGACCTGCGGAACGAGATCGATGCCGAGGCTTGCACTCACGCTGTCGACATATCCCTTCGACCCTACAACAATTCTGAAATTGCGGGTTCCTTCCTTCGAACCGAACTCGACGTTCCGCCGCTCTCTCAAGTCATAGGCCATATGGTCATCGATATCGAGCATATAAGCCTCAAGAGCCAGATCCGGAAGGGCAACGACATCGCTCACCCCGATCTTCACTCTCGCACCCCGGTCACCTGTCATCACCTTCATTTCCCAGGAGGATCCGTTTGTCTGAATCGGCCTTATGTCGCTCGACATGGCCCCGTCCTGGTTCTTGAAGTACAAAGCGAGAGATTTCCCGGGAATAAGCGGCGGCTGGAAGCTGTCGAACGGATCATAGCCCTCTTCAGCGTTCGGTGCTTCTCCAATCATGTTCCCTACGTCGACCACAGGGGTGCCCGAACGATGAGCATCGATTTTCATGAGCCACCCGCCCTCTTTCTTCTCTCCAATGACCTTCTCAGCAGACATCGCCATCGGAATCGGGGGCAATTCCTCTTCACTCGTTTGCGGAACTGCCTTGAACCTCAGGGTTGTATTCTGGGTGACGTTGATCGCAAGCCCTTCCCACTTCTTGAGCGTGTTAATCTGCGGGGCGGTCTTATACCAACCGCCATCCGGTCCCGTCCCGTCGTAGTACGCTTTGTTCGCTATGGAACCTGCCAGGACGAAGAGGCTATCGGCCGGAAAATCATCCGGGAACGGATTGCCAATCAGATTCCAGCCTGCAATTACCTGGATTCCGTTGTTGTACATATCCGACGCTTTGACCAGATTCCCGCTTCCAAAGGTGATAGTTTTTTGCACACGAGAGAGGAGGAAGAATGCGGTCCCGGGAGTCAGAACATCCAGACTCTTGAAATCCTCATAATCCTGATAGTTGGCATTGAAATAGCGCTGCATTCTCCAATGGTAGTAGTTCACACCCTCCTCTGCATGAGGTCCGAGTCCGTCGATCGTTTTTTCCATGTATGCTCCGGGTTTCTTATCCGAGAGGTCATACGGTACGGAGAAGAGCCGGTAGTTGGTGACCAGTGCGGTGATGTCATCGGTAGTCCCTGCGGCAGGAGGCACGAAATCGCTGACGGGAGGAGTGTTCACAAATACGGTGAACGATTTCCAGACGGTGGCCGCCGTGTTGCCTGCTGCGTCCGAGGCAGTGATCCGGTATTCGAGCCCGTTCGGTTTTCCAATCGTCAGGAAGAGGGAGTTGAGATTCCCAAGATTGAGGCTTCCGCCTTCCAGGTTCTGGAACGGCACGATTATTATGGTCGCCGAATTCGTCTTTTTATATTCCAGTTGTGGAAGCAGCAAGCTGGCGATTCCCGAAGGCTTTACGATCTGGGCCTGAAGAGTGACTGAAGTCGGAGTGCTGACATTCGTCCCCGTAATCTCAATGGTCGGAAGAACCGACTGATCGGTGATCACCGGGTCGACGTTGTCAAACTGTGTCAGCACGGAATCATATGCGGTATAATCGGTGAAACCTTCGGTATTCTCAAGGGCGACGAACACCCATCGCGCGCCCGTGGGGGGACTCGAGAGAACAAACGAATTCGCGACCAGCGGCATCTGAGTTGACAGGCCGCTCGAGGGAGGTGCGTCGATGCTGTACCACGCGTTTGTTGCACCGCTTGGACCTGACCAACTGATCGTGACGGATCCGTTTGTCACGCTGGAGGGATTGGCGGCAATACTCTGTGGTTTGCCTAATGCCGTCAAGGCACTATCCACGTTCGAATACTCAGAATTCAGTTCCGATGTGTATGATCGCAATCGGTAGTAGTACTGCGTCCCGGATGCAGGTGTATTATCAGAATAGGAACTCACGTCGCCGAGCGTGGTAATCTCCGTGTAAGATCCGCCGGAGCCGGCCTTTCGTTGAGTGGGGGGCGGTCAGCGCGGCTTGGGCGAGAATCTCGTTGGGGGCGACGGCGGTAAGCTCCACCATGGTCCCCATCAAAACCTGCGCGCGCTTCGCCGTGATTGCGTTGACAACTTTCCCTCCCCCAGGACCCGGAGCATTCTGAAGCGCAACAGGTGCCTCGGGGGCGGGGTAGGGGGCGGGGGAGGGGGAAGGCGGGGGGGACTTTTTGGCAATGGGAATGATCGCGCAGCTTGCAAGGAAGGGGAGGCAGGTCAGGAGGACAAAAATGG
>Ga0209520_10001997_pt1 | contig 11714 bp, 13 predicted proteins | sample Rifsed16ft1_FD_184009 | JGI IMG/M metagenome (GOLD analysis project Ga0209520, IMG submission 184009) | Soil microbial communities from Rifle, Colorado, USA - sediment 16ft 1 (version 2) | ecosystem: Environmental > Terrestrial > Deep subsurface > Rock core/Sediment | place: Rifle, Colorado...
GGAGTAATTTTTGATAATGGTTTTTTTGAAATGCTTGCAATTTGAACTAGTTGTCCTATAACCTTGTGAGCAGTTCTAAATGGAGTTCCTTTTTGAACTAGTTTTTCTGCCAAATCTAATGCAATTAGATAGCTGCTTTCTGTAGATTTTTTCATTTTTTCTTTATTGATGGTAATTGTCATGAGCATTAGTTTTATGACTAATAGGGCACTAATGGAAATTTTTGATGTTGACCAAATGGACGATTTGATTTGTTGCAAATCTCGATTATATCCTGATGGCAGGCCCTTTATTGTAGATAGAATTGAGGTAAGATGCCCAATTACTTGAGCTGTCTTACCCCTAGTAAGCTCCAGAATATCTGGATTTTTCTTTTGTGGCATTACGCTTGAAGGAGATGTAAACTCATCTGAAAGCTCAATGAATGAGAATTCTGATGTGGACCATATGGCAAAATCTTCAGAAATCCTACTCAGGTTTGTCATAAGAATTGCCACTGCTGCAACATATTCGGCAACAAAATCCCTTGTGCTAGTTGCATCTATGGAGTTTTCAACTATTCCATGAAAACCAAGCATCTTTGCAGTGCTTTGCCTGTCAATAGGAATGCTAGTTCCTCCAATTGGGCCTGCTCCTAGTGGATTTTCATTGACCCTTCCATAAGTAACGTAAAGTCGGTCTACGTCCCTAAATAGAGCATCAGCGTAAGCTAAGAGATAGTGAGAAAAGACACCTACTTGGGCCGGTTGTAAATGAGTATAAAGCGGCATTACAGTTTTTTGATGTGCTTGTGCCAATGAAACAAGTGCTTCAATTGTATCAAGTAAACATTGACATAAGGTATTGATGTCATCACGAATTTTCATGCGAATATCAAGTGAGACCTGATCATTTCGTGAACGGGCAGTATGCATCTTTCCTCCACTTACAAGTCCTGCACTTTTGATCACAAGGGATTCAATAAGTTCGTGAATGTCTTCAAAATCGGATTTTTTTTCAAATTTTTCTTTTTTTAATTTTTCAAGTGCGTGAAGAATTTTACTTACTTCGGTTTTTGTTATTATTTTATTTTCGTAAAGCATTATGCTATGCGCTTGGCTACCAACTATATCATAGAAAATAATTTCAGCATCATCAGAAATTGATGAGACATAACTTAGAGTGATTTCATCTAAGTTTTTACCCATTCGTGAACGATACATCATCATAGGATTTAGAATGGTTATATATAGCATAGACGTTTTTTTATGCTCATGGCTCAAGACGTTAAACAGCTGCGAGTAAAAATTTTTGATGAGTTATCAAAAATCGTAGATCCCGAAATTAACACAACAATTACTGACCTTGAATTAGTTGATGAAGTCGATATCAATAATTCACATGTTAAAGTTGATTTACATCTTACAAGTCCTTTCTGCCCTGCCGTATTTGGTTTTAAGATATGCCAAGACGTTCACGATAATCTTTTGAAAATCGATGGTATAGATGATGTAAAAGTAAATGTCTCAAACCACTTTATGGCAGAGCAAATTAATAATCAGGTAAATAATAGCCCAAATCCAAAAAAACCTAGCAGCTAGTCTCGAAAACCTAGTAGATATCCTCGAAGTAATTGAATCCCCATTGCAGGATCAACTCCTTTTGGGCATACTTGACTACAAGAACCAGCAAAATGGCATCTAAATATTCCGTGTGAATCATCGATGATTTTAAGACGGTCGTCTTTTCCTTTGTCTCGATTATCGGCAACATATCGATATGCCTGAGCTAAAGCTTGTGGACCAACGAATGAGGAATCTGTAGCCATAGTAGGACATGCTGAATTGCACAAGCCACACTTTATGCAGCTTGAAAACTGGATGTATTTTTCTACATCTTCTGGAGTTTGTAAGAATTCTTTAGTTCCAGGATTTATTTCTGATTCTTCATTGATAATGTATGGTTTTATTTTCTTGTGAGTTGAAAACATTCGTTCAAAACCTACAGCTAAATCCCGAATTATTGGAAAGTTGTTCATTGGTTCAATCGTAATCACGTCAGAGTTTAGCTCACTTATTTTGGTAAAGCATGCCAATGCAGGTCTACCATTAATTTTCATTCCACAAGAACCACATGAAGCTTGTCTACATGAATAACGTACAGCAATGGAATGATCCAAATGTTTTTTCACCTCTAATATGGCATCTAAAACTGTAGTCCACCTTTGATATGGAATTTTAAATTCATCAAATTTTGATTCGTTATTTATTTTGGGATTATAGCGAAATATTCGAAGTGTAATAGTTTTTGTTGGCGAAACAATTATTCCGGATTCTTCTTTAGAGATTGATAAACCTTCAGATGTCATCTTAGACCATTCCCATACTTGTCATAAATATTGTTCTTGAACCATATAGGATAATTAACGCCATTGCAGCTATACAGCCATAAGACACAGATTTTTCAAAAGTAGGTCCTTGTTTTAATTCCAGAAGAATTACTCTTAGACCATTAAAGCCATGAATTGAAAGTAAAATCAAGATTATTTCTAACATTCCAGCATATGGTAAGAATTCATAGTTTGCAATTACACTTTCGTATTGGAGGGATTCTGCAAACCCTTGAGTAAGTCTAAACAAAATATGGACAGCTACTAGTGCCACCGAAGCTAGAGCAGTTCCATAATGAATTTTCATAATTACGCTTTCTCTCACTTTATTCACCAAACATTACTGCAAGACCATACATCATTGCAAGCGCTGCAAGAACAATTGAAGAGTAAATTGCAATTTTGTGCCTAGCATTTTGAGATTGTGGAGTGTATGGATAGTCTGGTCTTGCTGGTTTTCCAACTCCAATACCTCCATGGCCAAGCATTACGCGTATACCATTAACAGTATGAAAAACACTCATTCCAATTACAATTGCTAGAATAATGTGACCCTCTGGGGTTTGTGTAATTGCTAAAAATTCTTGCCATCCTACTTTTCCTCGTAAGATGTTGCTTGTTTCGTAAATGTGTGCTACAAAATATGCAAGTAGCCCCAATCCAGTTAATCTCATTAACAAATAAGCAAATCTTTCAATTCCATATCTGGTGGGATTTACCATTCCTTTAATGCCTTCTTTGTTTTCATCAACTTTGGCCATCTAGTATTTCCTCTCCACTGGTTTGTAATTTGTAATTGTAACCGGATGTTTTTTCATAATTGGTTCCTTAGCATCATAATAAGCAAGGGTGTGATGTAAGAAATTAGTATCATCTCTTTTTGGATAATCGGTTCTTGCATGACTACCTCGAGATTCTTTTCTATGGATGGCACCAAGAAGGACAACTTCGGCAACCCTAAACATAGAATCGAGCTCCATTACATTTGTAAAGTTTGTGTTGTATTCCTTAGCATGATCATCAACATGTTTCCAAGTTTTGCTTTTTAATTCTCGTACTTTCTTTAATCCAGCCACCATATCAGATTCATTTCTGTAGACATAGGCTTTATCGTTTAATGTATCTGTCAATTCTTGTCTAACTTCGTAAGGATTTACATCGCCATTTCCTCGAAATATTCCATCATAGATTCTCTTTTCTTCTGCTTCAACGAGATAATATGGAAAAGGTGTCATATGCTGCTTGTTTAAGATATAATCTACTGCAAGCTCGCCTGTAATTCTTCCCCATACAATGCATTCAGAGGTAGAGTTTGCCCCAAGTCTATTTGCTCCATGTACACTATTACAGGCAGCTTCGCCTGAAGCCCAGACTCCCTCAAGTTCTGTAGCACCATCGATATTGGTATGAATTCCGCCCATCATATAATGTGCTACTGGCCTCACATCCAAGGGTTCTTGGGCAGGATCAATACCCGAAAACTTGATTGAAATCTCTCTAATCGCGCCTAATTTTTCTTTGATAAGAGAATCACCTAAATGTCTCAGATCTAATTTCATACACTTTACACCAGTTTCGTTATCAAAACCACGACCTTCATTAATCTCAGTCATCATTGCTCTAGAAACAATATCACGAGGTGCCAGCTCCATTTTACCTGCGGCATATTTTTTCATAAATCTCTCCCCAGTATTATTGAGAAGATAACCGCCTTCACCACGAGCTCCTTCTGTAATTAAAATTCCAGAGGGCAAGATTCCAGTTGGATGAAATTGTACAAACTCCATATCCTTAAGAGCCATACCTGCTCGATATGCCATATCTATCCCATCAGGAGTTGAGGAAAGAGCATAAGTTGCAAAGCTGTAAATTCTTCCAGCACCTCCTGCAGCTATTATCAAAGCCTTTGCTTTGATAGTATAGAATGTTCCACTAGAAAGTTCAATTGCGGTAATACCCAAAAATCGTTGTCCATCATGAATAATTGACGTAGCAAACCATTCATTTAGAAATTCAATATTATCAAACTTTTGACAGGTATCATATAGTGTTTGCATTTCAAAAAATCCTACTTTGTCTGAGGCATATGTTGCTCGAGGATAGCTATAACCTCCAAAGTTTCGTTGTCCAAGTCGTCCATCTTCTCTTCTTGACCAAGGCATTCCCCAATGTTCGAGCTGATAGATTTCATGAGGTATTTCGCGACAAAGTCTTTCTGCCACATCTTGGTCAGCTAAAAAGTCACTACCTTTTATTGTGTCGTATATATGTGACTCGATTGTATCGCCTTCGTCTTCAAATAGAACAGCTGCTGTACCACCTTCTGCGGAAACAGAGTGCGAACGCATGACTTGAACTTTAGAAATTACTGCGATCTTAATCTTTGAGCTTTTTTTTGCTGCAGCAATTGCAGCTCTTAGACCAGCAAGTCCAGATCCAACAATAAGCAAATCATATTCAATAGAATCAACCATTTACAGTCAACTAAGCTCTAAAGTTCGGTTAAATATGTATTCTACAAGATCGGCTTCGAATAAAATAATTAGAATTATTAATATATATCGCTAGTGATATCACTAGCGATGATTTCAGAATGGTTTCAAAGAGTTGGAAGCTCAATTCCAAGAGGTTTTTCGAGATATTTTATTTTAGAACTATTAAAAAAGACACCACATACTGGAAAGGAAATAATTGATGCAGGCGTAAAACAAAGTCAAGGAATATGGAAGCCTTCCCCAGGATTGATTTATCCTCTTCTTGGCAGGTTATTAGATGAAGGATTGATTGAGGAAACTAAATCTGGAAAATATCAGATTACTCGTAAAGGTAAATCGACTGCAGACGATCTTGATTCGGTAAACGATATTGTAAAAAAGCAACTAGATGTCCTGTTTAGAATAGGAAACGTTGGACGATTTGTAGCCTTGGATGTTTTAGAAAGAGTATCTTCTATGGGAGCATTGTTGAGCTCAAATGTATCTAACATGACAAAGGAAGAAACTACAAAATACAAAAAATTCTTAGAATCTGAGCTTCGAAAGATGGAAAAGCAGACAGATAAGAGAAAGGAAAAAGAGATCAAAATCGATTAAATCATAAATAATTCACATAAACTATGTCTTACATTGAATACGCTTAGACAATTGCTGAAAAGCAAAAAACCACTAGTTATTCCAGGAGTGTTTGATGCAATTGGTGCTAAAATTGCCCAAAAGGCAGGGTTTGAGGCAATGTTTCAAACAGGGTATGGAACATCTGCTACACTTTTTGGGATGCCAGATTATGGCTTTATTGGTTCTACTGAAACTGTAGAAAATGCTCGTCGAATTTGTCGGGCAGTAAATGTTCCTGTAATAGTTGATGCAGATACAGGATATGGTAATGCTCTATCAGTATGGAAATTAGTTAGAGAGTTAGAGGCAGCAGGGGCATCAGGAATGTTTCTAGAAGATCAAAGATGGCCAAAAAGATGTGGCCATATGAAAGGAAAAGAAGTGATAAGAAAAGAAGAGTATGCAGAAAAACTACAGGCTGCACTTGACGCAAGAAAAAGTAAGGATTTCATAATAGTATCAAGAACAGATGCAAGAGCCACAGAAGGTTTAGACAAAGCAATTGAGCGTGGATTATATTACAGAGAAATTGGTGCAGATGTAATTTTTGTAGAAGCTCCAGAGACAATTGGAGAAATGAAAAAGATTGGTAAATCAATCAAGGCACCACTTGTTGCCAATATGATTGAAGGTGGAGCTACCCCAATTAGTTCAGCATCTACGTTACAAAAGATGGGATTTAAAATCATATTATATCCATTGTCAGTTCTCTTTGCAAATACATTTGCGTCACTTCAGATTTTAAAAGAGCTTAAAAAATCAGGTACAACTACCAAACTCAACAAAAAGCTGGTTAGTTTCGATGAATTCAATGATATTGTTGAATTATCAAAATTTAGAAAATTAGAAAAGAGATATGGTACTTTAAACAAAAAGAAAAAATCCAGGTAAAGAGTTTATTTTCTCTTTACTTCGATTTCAATTGTGGATACGTTTCTTGTTTTACCGTCTTGTGACTCTAATGCTTCAGAGCCTAGTTTGATTTCTCCGATTTGATAACCAGCATTTTCTGTCTTTCTGGAAATGATTTGCGAGACATCTACTGCTCGTCCAATGCTCATTCCTCTTGCCTTAATACGAACGGCTGGTGAGTTTGCCAACTGAATTAGCGTAGAAGTAACATACGCCATTAGTGGTTTCTTACCGATGAATACTGTGTCTCTGCTGACAGGAGACTGTTTACTTTCTGTAGTCATGGGAGGCTGTTTGCTTTCTGTAGTCATAGGAAATTGATAAAGTCACGATAATTTAAATCTAAGATCGATCAAATCGCTCAAAACATGGATTTAGTGAAAATTTTTACTCTCAAGACTCATTATTGATTGAATATGTCAGATGAGAAAGTTAGTAAGATTTTTGAATCAGGTACAAAGGAAGAAAAAATTTATGCTTTAGAATCTTTTGTAAATACCAATGATCCTCTAACAATAAACAAGATAATTTCTAAATTAGATGACTCTGATATCGAGGTAAGAGGCGAGGCATTTAGCTCCCTTGTTCTTAATGAAAATAACATCTCAAATCTGTTGATTCAAAATCTAAATTCAGAAAGTAAAAACATCAGGGGGTATGCTGCACTTGTTCTTGCCAATCGTAGAAACTCTGATGCTATTTCTGCAATAACCAATCTTACAAAAGATCAAAGTGGAATGGTAAGGGCGTGCGCGTTAGGAGCTTTAGGATATCTTAAAGCAAAACAATCCAGCAAAGAGATTCATGAGTGTTTTTTGGATTCAAATTTAGAAGTAAAAAAATGTGCCTTAAAGGCTGCAATTGACATTGGAGATAAAATATCTAACGAAGAAATCAAAGAGTTGTCAATGGAAAATGATCCTGAAATAGAAAAATTGCTAGGTCAAGCAAGAGTGAATTCTTAACGTTTAACCGTATGATTCGTATTTTACTTCAAAGCTTCCGTTTTCACGCTTATCATGTTGTGTGACAAAGCCGCTTGGTTTCATAAAGTCCATTACTCCGTCAATTGTTCCTTGCCAACCACATACGTAAAAAATTGTATTGTCCTTGGTAATTTTATCTCCGATTAGTTCCTCTAGTGGTGAAAAGCCCCCATCTTTAGGTCTCAAAAATGTCTCTACTCTTCCTGTTTGACCTCCCCAAGATCTGTTAAACCATTCTTGTGGACGACTGATAGAAGCTCTGTATTTAAAATTCCACTTATCTTTTCCTCTATCAAGGCTATCATCTTCTAAATCAGTAAGCAGGTCCTTGTAACTGAGCTCATCTACATAACTTGCGCCATGGAGAACGATAATTTCTCTTTTATCGCCTACAGCATGTAGGTGTTGAGCAAAGCTAACAAATGGGGCAAGTCCTGTACCACCACCGATACAGACAATTCTTCTTTCATCTTTACTTCCATCTGGTAATTTTTCATTTATTGAAAGAGCCGAACCTGTTGGTTTTATCCAACTAATCTCATCACCGACTTTAGCATTGAATAATTGTGTTGTTAAACGACCAGGAATAGGTTTTCGTACCCATCTAATGACAAGTTCGATATACTTTCTGTTTTCAGGATGAGAAGCAATAGAATAGGCTCTTCTGACTATCTTGTTGTCTTCAGTTGGATTTGGCAAACCAATTGTAATGAATTGACCTGCTTGGTATTCTGGTACAATGCCATCATTTGGAACTAGTCTCATTATAACCAAGTCTTCTTTGAGTAATTGAACATAAGTAATGGTAGCTTTGTTATCTACGACCACTCGATAAGTGGAGCCAGTAGTGGTTAAATATCTTCTGTTAAATGTTTAACGAATATTTTCAAACATCCGCTAAACGTTAATAGCCATTTGTAAAAGTCTTAAGCGGTCAGAATTTAGTTCTGAAAACTTGGGCCGGTCGTCTAGACTGGTAGGATACGCCCTTGGCATGGGTGAGATCGAGGGTTCAAATCCCTCCCGGTCCATTTCCTTATTTCTAAAAAAATAATACCAAACACTTCTGCCATACATTGGGGACGTAGGTTAGCTTGGTGGACTGCCAGCCTCGGGTGCTGGATGTCATGGGTTCAAATCCCATCGTCCCCACATTAAATTTGAGTTAATTGAAATAGGACAAATTAATGAGATATTTCAATTGACAGTTTCTATCTATCTTGCACACCTTAATCCAGTTACAAATGCACATGTAGAAATTATTGAAGAATTAAAAAAAGAATCTAATGTTATGGTAATGCCTGTAATATTTCTCAAAAATGACATTGAAATTAACAGTGGTAGCTTTCCATTTAGGTTTGAAATCAGAAAAAAAATGCTTGAAGCTGTATTTGGAAGTTCAATTGAAGTTTCTAAAAATTATACATTCCGAGCACCTTTTTGGAGATATCTTCCACCACTATTATCACCAGTATCTTGGAAACTAAGAAAACAAATTCTAGAAGGCGTTCCAAAAGACTATTTTACATATACAGGTGACAAAGCAGAAGGCATTATGCTCAAAATTTATCGTCTTAATCCAAAAATAGGTGTACGAAAAAGTGTTTCAGCTTCCTCAGTGAAAAATAAATTGTATGATTCAGCTAGAGGAAAAAACACAACATGGAAAGATGATATACCATCCAAAGTGGTAGAAATAATAAAACAACATTGGGATGTGGTTGAAAAATATGCAAATGTAGAAGATGAGACTACGAGAATTGCTGGCATGAAGTTTCCTAAAGATGGTTATTGGTCCAAATAGATAATTGGTGAACTATTTTTTGATGCTATAATTAGTTGGAAATGATTTTTTAGGAATGCAAGTGATTAATTAGTTAACTAAGTTTTGTTGTTTCGCTTTTTTTATTTTTTATTACCAATTCAATAATCAACCCTGCAACAACAACAAGTAAAACGATGACAAGAGACCATAGAATATCAAATGATGGTTCACCTGTAGTAATAGTTGTAGTTCCTGATATTTCCAAAGATTCAGGAGCAGGAACTGCCTTTTGCATCATAGATGTTTCTTCCGATCCCGGCATTGCTAATTCTTCTTCCATTGCTATAGGAATCTGTGAATTTTTTTGAATAAACTGAGAAGAAAACCATGCTGCAACACTAACTGCCCCTAATGTTGCTAATCTATGAATTCTTGAAAATGAATTAAATAATGATTTGCTTGTTTTAGCTGATTTTGACATTTCAGAAGGCAAAATTACAATTGCAAATTTGTCAACAGTATAAAATTTCATATCGTGAGACTTAGTGTTTTTTCCAACATTTGTAATTTTTATCACGTCAGATTCCTGCATCTTTTTTAGATGATAAATAACAAGCGGTAGAGACACACCTATTTTTTGTGAGATTTGGTTTGCTGTTAGGGATTGATTGAATAATAATTTCAGAATTTTTCTGCTAGAATCAGAACTAAGAATCTCACCGACAGCTTTTATTTTTTCATCTTCTGTAGATAAAATTTCTACTTTATCAGATATTGCAAGAGTTTCGTCTTCATTTTCACTCATGAAATATGTCTTTGATCAGATTGTATTATTAAGATTACTGGTTAAATCGTAATTTAATCAAACCTTATTTTCAAATCCCGCTATCATCATGACAATGAAAAGTTCAAAACTATTCATAATTGCTGTACTTGCAGTAATTGCAATTTCAGTAACTGTTGTATCTGTCTTTTCAGAAGCTGAGGCACAAGAGGTGACTTCACCTTTATCTGAAAATACAATCTCAGTGACTGGTACAGCAACAACAAAAACAGAGCCTGATCTACTTCATATCCAATTTGGAGTAGAAATACAAGAAAAGACGGCAAAGGAAGCACTTGAGGCAAATTCACAACTAATGAATTCAATAGTTGAAGCTATCAAGAAAGTAGGAATTGAAGACTCGGAAATCAGTACGTCCTCTCTGAACATCTATCCCATATACGACCAGTATGAAGATCCACTGACAAAAAAATATACACAAGAGCTAATAGGCTACCGAGTTTCCAACATTCTAAGTGTAGAAACCAAAAAACTTGATCTTGCAGCATCAATAATCGATAATGCAGTAGGTGCTGGAGTAAATAGAGTTGACAATGTGTACTTTACACTTTCTCCAGATACACATCGTAAAATCAAAGATGAACTACTGGCAGATGCAATAAGTAACGCAAAATCAAAGGCAGAAAAAGCACTATTGCCACTTGACCACTCTATCATAGGCGTAAAAACTGTGTCATTATCAGAGTTTTCAATGCCATACCCAACTCCTGTATTTCGAGCCGAAGCTGCAATGTATGAAGAATCATTTGCCCTTAAAGCCCAAACACCAATATTTACTTCTGATCAAGATGTAAGCGCTACTGCAAGTGTAGTGTTCATCATTGGAAGTAAATAACTCCCTTTTTATTTTTAGACACAGATTTAACTATAATCTTAATTATAGATGGTTTATCATCATTTTCTGTGAAATTTCCTCTTTCAAAGTTTGTTTGGTTTGATGGCAAATATGTTACATTAGATAAAGCAAAAGTTCCCGTTACAACCCATGCAATTCACTATGGAACGTCGATTTTTGAAGGAATACGGGCTTACTGGAATTCAAAAAATCTCTTCTTGTTCAGACTAGAAGATCATATGAAGAGGTTCAGAAATTCTGGAAAATTTTACTCTATTTCTTTGAATTTTACAAATAAGCAGATTGAAAATGCGATTATCAATTTATGCAAAAAAAATAATATGAAAAAAACCTGCTATATTAGACCATTTTATTTTGTTGGAGATTATGGAATTAATCTTCATGTGACTGAAAAAGCGCCAACTAATGTTGCAATCTTTATGTTTCCTTTTGGAGATTTATTTAACAAAAAGGGGATAACTGCGGGAGTATCTTCATGGAGAAAATTCAGCGTTTCGTCAACTCCACCTCAGGCAAAAATGGGCGGAAACTACCTAAATTCAATATTGGCTACACAAGAGGCAAAACGAAATGGATACGATGAAGCAATTCTATTAGATAAACTGGGAAATGTAAGTGAAGCGCCAGGAGAAAATATTTTCATTGTAAAAGATGATGAGATAATCACTCCACCTCTTAGCTCCTCAGCATTAGCCGGAATTACAAGAGATTCCATATTCGAATTAGCCAAAGATAGAGGCTATAAGGTAGTGATAAGAGAAATTACAAGAAGTGAATTATACATAGCCGATGAAGTTTTTCTTTCAGGAACTGCTGCAGAAATAACTCCAATAATTAGAATTGATCAAAATATCATAGGAAATGGAAAGG
>Ga0209520_10002002_pt1 | contig 11710 bp, 11 predicted proteins | sample Rifsed16ft1_FD_184009 | JGI IMG/M metagenome (GOLD analysis project Ga0209520, IMG submission 184009) | Soil microbial communities from Rifle, Colorado, USA - sediment 16ft 1 (version 2) | ecosystem: Environmental > Terrestrial > Deep subsurface > Rock core/Sediment | place: Rifle, Colorado...
CGGCCTCGGCCTCGACCCGCCAGCTCTGGGACCGGACCTGGACGACCAGCCCGCGGATGCCGCGGTCGCCGATCACGAGGTCGGACCCGCGCCCGATGAGGAAGAGTGGGACGCCGCGGCCGGCGGCGAGGCGGACGAGTCCGCGCAGCTCGATGGCGTGGTGCGCCTCGACGAACAGGTCCGCCGGCCCCCCGACGCGCATCGTCGTGTAGCGCGCCAGCGGCACGTCGCGCCTCACGCGCACCCCGACGCGGCGCTGGATGTCGGTCGCCAGCCGCGCGAGCTCAGCGTCCGAGACTGCGGTCACGGTGACGCTGTCGGGAACGGGCACCGTCACGGCCCCTCCGAGGCCAGGCGCGCGACATCCTCCCGTTCCGGGAGACGCTCCCGGCGGGCGGCGGCCCCGACCAGGGCAGCGACGGCACGTGCCGCGCCGGGACGAGCGAGCCGACGAGCCGCGGCGCTCATGGCCGCCAGGCGCTCCCGATCGTTGAGCAGCTCGGCCGCTCGCAGGAGTGCGGTTCCGTCGAAGGCCTCGTCCTCGACGAGCAGCGCCGCGCCGGCGTCGACCATGGTGCGCGCATTGGCGGCCTGGTGCCCCGCGGCGTGGGGATACGGCACCACGATCATCGGTCTCCCCGCGGCGCTCACCTCGGCAAGGGTCGAGGAGCCGGCGCGCCCGACCACGAGGTCGGCGGCGAGGAGAGCGTCGGCCATGCTCGCGCCCTCGAGGAAGGCGAGGGGGAGGTAACGCGCCCGCAGGTGCGCGGCGAGCGCCTCGCGCACTGCGCGGAACTCCCCGATCGCGCCCCGGCCAGTGACGTGCAGGACGAGCGCCTGGCGGGCCAGCTCGGGGAGGGCCTGCCGGACGGCGTGGTTGAAGCGACGGACCTCCTGGGAACCTCCGAAGACGAGGAGGCATGGCGCATCGGCAGAGGCGCCGAGCCGTTCGCGCGCCGCTGCAGCATCCCCCACCGCGAGATCACGGATCGGCGTCCCGGTGAGGTACCACGTCCCGCCGAGCGTCTCGCCGGCCTGCGCGTAGCTCACGGCCTTCACGCGGGCCAGCCAGGCCGTTGCCCGCACGGACCGGCCGGGCACGGCGTTGCCTTCCCAGAGCACGGCGGGAATGCCCAGCGCGGCCGCCCCGAGGAGCGCCGGGATGGCCACGAACCCGCCCGTCGTGAACACGGCGTTCGGACGCCAGGCGATGAGGCGCGCGAACGCCTGCGGGACGGAGACGACGAGGCGGAGCGGGTCGAGCACGAGGTGGAGGTCGAGCTGTACCGAGCGCAGCGAGCGAAGCGCCAGCCGGCGGAACGGGATGCCTTCTTCCGGCACGAGGCGGCCCTCGATGCCGCGCCGTCCGCCGATCCAGGCCAGCTCAGGCGCTTCCGGGAGCGCTCGAAGCGACCGGGCGACGGCCAGGGCGGGGTACACGTGTCCCCCGGTCCCGCCCGCCACGATCAGCACGCGCATCGACCCAGTTCCTCCGTGGCGCCGTCTCGCGAGAGACGGAAAGCAGGATGCCGACCGCGGCCAGGCTCACGGTGAGCGAGGAGCCGCCGGCGCTGACGAACGGCAACGTGATCCCCGTGACGGGCAGGAGCGAGACGACGACGCCGATGTTGACGAACGCCTGGACCGTGATGAAGACGGTGATGCCGGCGGCGAGCAGCCCGCCGAACGTGTCCGGCGCCCCCAGGGCGACGCGCAGGCCGCGGTACGCGACGATGAGGAAGAGCACGATGACGAGGAGCGCCCCGGCGAAGCCGAGCTCCTCGCCGATGATCGCGAAGATGAAGTCGTTCCAGGCGTTCGGGAGGTAGAGGCCCGACACCTGGACGCTGGATCCAAGCCCCGAGCCGAGGACCCCGCCGAGGCCGAGGGCGAGGAGGCCCTGGATGGTGTGGAAGCCGAGCCCCTGCGGGTCGCTCCACGGGTCGAGGAAACCGACGATCCGGGCGCGCTGGTAGGCGTTCGTGCTGATCACGTAGGTCAGCGCGGCAAGGCCAAGCGGCACGAGTGACGCGAGCATGAGGAGGTTCGCCCCGGCGGTAAAGAACATCACCAGGGCCGCCACCGTGATCACCGCGCTCGTGCCAAGGTCAGGCTCCCGCAGGATCAGCACCATGACCGGCAGGGTGATGGCCAGGAACGGCAGCATCCCCGAGCGGAAGGTAGCGATCCGCTGGCCGCGCGTCGCCATCCAGTGGGCGAGGTAGATGACCAGCGCGAGCTTGGCGAATTCGGCCGGGTGGAGCGGGGGCAGCGGTCCGATGGCCAGCCATCGCGCGGAGCCACCCACGACCCGTCCGACACCCGGCAGCAGCACCAGCGCGAGCAGGAGGATGGCGAGTCCGTACAGGGAGATCGAGAAGAGACGCCAGTACCGATAGTCCAGGCGGCTGGTGACGATGAGGGCGACGCCGCCGAGGACGGCCCAGAGCGCCTGGGGCCCCACATAGGCGAGGGTGTCGTCCGCGTTGATGTAGCCCCGGATCGCGGAGCTCGAGTAGACCATCAGGATGCCGATGGCGACGAGGCCGGCCACGGCGAGGAGAAGGACGTAGTCCGGAGCGTGCCGCTCGCGCCGCACGAGGTCGATGTTCTCGCGGCTCACGCCCCGCCCTCCTCGATCGCCAGGGCGGCGACGGCGTCCTTGAAGGCCCGCCCGCGCGCTGCGTAATCCTCGAACATGTCGAAGCTCGCGGCGGCCGGGCTGAGCAGGACGATCGCCTCGCCACCGTCGCGGCGGGCCTCGCGGGCCATCGCGGCGGCCCGGCGCACCGCGTCGCCCATGCTGGCGGCGCGCTCGACCCGGCGGACGCCCGCGCCACGGAAGAGCTCCTCGAAGCGGGCGGCCGACTCGCCCATCAGCACGACGCCGTATGCGCGTGCGGCCACCTCGCCGGCAAGGGGCCGCAGATCGACCCCTTTCTCGCGACCGCCCGCGATCAGCACGATGGGCGCGTCGAAAGCCCGCAGCGCTGCCGTGACCGCATCGGGCTGGGTGCCCATCGAGTCGTTCACGAAGGTGATGCCCGCGATGTCCGCAACCGTCTCGAGACGGTGCTCGATCCCGGGGAACGCCCGAACCGCCGCGCGGACCTGCTCGATCGGCACTCCGAAGTGGAGGCCGACCGCGACCGCGGCGAGCACGTTGCCGAGGTTGTGGGCCCCGGGCAGTGGGACCTCCGAGAGGGGCATCAGCGGGCCGATCCGGTCTGCCGCGATCAGGGCGCCGGACACCCCGACGCCGTCCTCGGGTACCCGGCCCACGCTGTAGCGGCACACGCGACGGCCGGGCCAGCCGCGACCCGCCTCTCCGGGTCGCCCGCCGCTCGCCCGGTCCCCGAGCGCGGCGACGAACGGATCGTCGTCGTTGAGGACGAGCAGGCCGCCCACCGCGCCGGTGAGGACGGCGAGGCGCGCTTTGACCTCCCGGTACGCGGCCAGCGATCCATGCCGGTCGAGGTGGTCCGCGGTGACGTTCGTGTAGACGGCCACGTCGGTGCCCCGGGAGAGGGTGGGCAGCTGCAGCTCGCTCAACTCGAGCACGACCCGGTCGTGCGGCGCGATCTCGGTGACCCGCTCGATGAGCGGCACCCCGATGTTGCCGCCGAGCCAGACCTTCCGGTCGCCGGCCTCCAGCACCGCCGCCGCCAGCGAGGCGGTGGTGGTCTTGCCCTTCGTCCCGGTGACCCCGACCGTCGTCGCCGGGCAGAGGCGCAGGAAGAGGTCCACCTCGCCGACCACCGGCACGCGACCGTCCTTCTCGACCTTTCCCAGCGCGGCCCGGAGGCGCGGCTCGGTCGTCGGATAGCGCGAGGAGACGGAGGGCGACGTCGCGACCAGATCCTGGCCGGCCAGGGCGGCGGCCGGGTCCACGTCGGGGCCGAGGAGCAACTCGGCGGGGCGACCCTCCAGCGCCGCGACCTGGTCCGCGAGCTCTTCCCGGGGGCGGCGGTCGTACACGGTCACGCGGGCCCCGGCGTCGGTCAGGAACCGCGCCAGCGCCACACCGCTCCGGGCGAACCCGAGCACCGCCACGCTCCGCCCGCGCAGCGCCTCGACGGAGAGATCCTCGAGGCGGAGCCGTGCGCCCATCGTGGCCGCCACGCTCACGCCGTCAGCTCGGGGCGGATCGAGGCCAGCAGGAGCACCACGCCGAGCATCGCCGCGAGCGCTCCGACGATCCAGAAGCGCATGGTGATCTTCTCCTCGTTCCAGCCGCCCATCTCGTAGTGGTGGTGCAACGGGCTCATCCGGAAGATGCGCCGGCCGGTGAGCTGGTAGGTCGCGACCTGGAGGATGACCGAGCCGGTCTCGAGCACGAACACGATGCCGATGAGCGGCAGGATGGGGAGCTGCCCCGTGATCGCCGCGATGACCGCCAGCGCAGCGCCGAGGGAAAGCGCGCCGGAGTCGCCCATGATGATCTGGGCGGGGTGGACGTTGAACCACAGGAACCCGAGCAGCCCGCCGACGATGAGCGCGCACAGGACGGCGAGGTTCGGCTGGGTGATCGGGGGCGGGTTCAGGAGGGCGATGACGAGGTAGGCGATGAACGCGAAGATGAGCGTCCCGCCGGCCAGACCGTCGAGGCCGTCGGTGATGTTCACCCCGTTCGACGCCCCGATGATCGCGATCGCCGCGAGGATGATCCAGACCTCCGCGCCCACGGTCACGCCGCCGATGAAGGGCACGCGGAAGCCGTCGAGCTCGTAGGTGCGCTGGATCTGCCAGGCCACGAAGAGCGCCACGACGGTCTGCCAGAGCAGCTTGTGGACGGCCCGGATGCCGATCCCCGTCCGGGCGTTGAGATAGTCGTCCGCCGCTCCGAGTACCCCGACCAGGGCGAGGGTCGCCATCGGGGCGAAGGTCGAGCCGTCGATGAACGGGCGGCCGGTGGGCCGGAAGATCTCGAGCAGCAGGCCGACGCCGATCACCACGACGATGAGCAGCAGGCCGCCCATCGTGGGCGTGCCCGTCTTCTCCTGGTGGTGCGGAAGCTCCCGGATGACCTGCTTGCCGAAGCCGAGACGCCGCAGCAGCCACAGGTACGGGTACATGAGCGTGACCATGAGGGCGAAGGCGATGAGGAGCGACTGGACGATCGGGGGGTTGTTCATCGGTACGCCTCGGCGAGACCGTCGACCACGCGTTCGAGCCCTTCCGAGCGAGAGGCCTTGACGAGAACGACGTCGCCCCGCCGCAGCAAGCCCACCAGCGCCTCCAGGGCGGCCGTCGCGTCCGGCACCCGAACGACCCGCGCCGCGTCGAGCCCGGCGGCCAGCGCCGCGGCGGCGAGCGTCTCGCTCGTCGCGCCGACGACCACCAGGATGTCGACGACGGGTGCGGCCTGCCGACCCACCGCAGCGTGCGCCACCTCGGCCAGCTCGCCGAGCTCCGCCATCTGGCCGAGGACCGCGACGTGACGGCCGGGCAGCTCGGCAAGGGTGTCGAGCGCCGCGGCCATCGAATCCGGCCCGGCGTTGTAGCAGTCATCGAGGATCACGAGGCCGTCGAGGCGCACGACGGCGCTCCGGTGCGGCAGCGCCCATGGCCTGGCGAGACCGTCGGCCACCTCGTCGATCCGGAGACCGGCCTCCAGCGCGACCGCCGCCGCGGCCAGGGCGTTGTGGACGGCGTGCCGGCCGAGCCTGGGAAGACTGACGGGCCGGCGCTCGATTCCTGCCACGAGCTCGAAGGCCATGCCGTCGAGGCCGCGCGAGACGATCCCCTCGGCACGCACGTCGGCATGGGGGGCGAACCCGTACGTGACAACCCGGGCCGCCGTCCGGGAGACCATCCGCCGGACGCGCGGGTCGTCGGCGTTGAGGACGGCCAGGCCGTCGGCCGGGAGGGCCTCGACCAGCTCGGCCTTGCCCGCCTCGATCACCTCGATCGAGCCCGCGCGGGAGAGGTGGATCGGGCGCACGGCGGTCACCACCCCGATGGCCGGTCGGGCGACGCGGGCGAGATGGGCGATCTCGCCGCCCACGTACATGCCCATCTCGAGGACGGCGACCTGGTGCTCCCGGCGAAGCCGGAGGACGGTGAGGGGCACGCCGATCTCGTTGTTCTCGTTGCCCTCGCTCTTGAGGACCGTGCGCTTCGTCTCGAGGACGGTGGCGATGGCCTCCTTGGTGGAACTCTTGCCGACGCTGCCGGTGACGCCCACGGCGAGCACGTCGAAACGGCGGCGCCAGGCGGCGGCCAGGGCCGCCAGGGCGGCCAGCCCATCGGCCACCCGGATCACCGTGACGTCAGCGAGGCGGCCGAGCTGCTCGTCGCCGAGCGCTCGCGTGACGAGCACGCACGTCGCGCCCGATGCGACGGCCTCGGCGATGTACTCGTGGCCGTCCGTCCGCTCACCGGGGAGGGCCACGAACAGCTGGCCGGGAAGGACCCGCCGGGAGTCGACGGCGGCCCCGCGGATCGGTCGGGAGCCCGCGCGCACGATGGTGCCGGCGGTGAGGGCCGCGACCTCGGCGGGCGTCAGGAAGGGCTCGTCGTGCGGCTCATCGCCGCGACGATCGGCGACGGCGACGGGGTCGCTCACGGTCAGGGCCATGCTAGCAGCGAACCTCCCGGCCACCTCACAGCGTCCCGTCCTCGAGAGCTATCTCGGATGGGGGCGGCAGGTCGAGCGTGTCCATGGCGTCCTGGGCCAGTCGTCGGAAAACCTCATGGGAGTTGGCGGGGATCGACACAGCCGTCCCGGTGGCGTCGGCGATACGCACCGCGATGACGATGCGCGGCGCGTCCCGGCCCACGAAACCGACGAACGAGAGGTTGAACCTGTGAGGCTTGTACTCAGCGGCTGCGGAATCCCAGATCTGCGCCGTGCCGGTCTTGCCACCGACGTCGTAGCCTTCGATGAGGGTCCCACGGGCGTACCACGGCACCGACGTCACCACATGGCGCATGAGCTCGGTCAGCTCTCGGGACAGCTCCTCGCTCATGGCGCGGCGACCCGGATCCGGCGGGAGCGTGTCGCCGGCGGCCACCCGTACGACGTGCGGGCGCACGAGGATCCCGCCGTTCACCATCGCCGAATAGGCCCGGGCGAGCTGGATCTGGGTGACCGCCACACCCTGGCCATAGGACCCGTTCACGAGGTCGAGCTCGGCCCACGGCTGCACGCTCGGGTCACGGACGATGCCCGCCACCTCACCCGCGACATCCACGCCGGTCGGCTGGCCGAAGCCCAGTACCTGCCAGGTGTCGTAGAGCACTTGCGCGGCGGTCTTCGTGTCCGGCCCGAGCGCCATGGCCATGCGGGCGGCGCCCACGTTGCGCGAGTAGGCCACGATGTCCGCGACGGTCAGGACGCCCATCGCGCGTCGGTCCGAGTCGTAGATCCGACCGCCGCGCACCGTCAGCATCCCCGTGTCGTTGTATTTCGTCTTGAGGGTGAATGCCCCGCGCTCGAGCCCCGCCAGCGCGACGAACATCTTGAAGACCGAACCGGGCTCGTAGACCCCGCTCTGCATGGGATCGACGAAGCGCCTCGGATCGCTATTCGCGACCTCGCGGTATGCGCCGCCGTCGTAGCCGGGCACGGTCGCCCACGCGAGGATCTCCCCGCTGAATGGATCCATGGCCACGGCGCTCGCGAAGGCGGCCTCATGCGCGGTGCGGGCCGCGAGGAGCTCCTGCTCGAACTTGAGCTGGAGGCTCGCGTCGATGGTCAACTGCACGTCGGCCCCGGGCACGCCGGGATCGACGACCTGGAGCGTCGCGGAGATGGGCCGGCCGGCCGCGTCGAACTGGGCGACGGAGCGTCTCGGGGAGCCCGCGAGGAGGGCCTGCCAGCGCTGCTCGACCCCGTAGCGGCCGTTGCCTTCGCTATCGACGAAGCCGATGAGCTGCGAGGCGAGCGAGGTACCGGGCGCGCCCCCGGCGGTAGGGAAAGCACGTACCGGCGTCGGGTCGAGGCCGACCCCGCTGAGAGTGCCGACCGCCAGGCCGTCGACCACCTGCCGGCTCTGTGCCGGGGTCAGCTCGCGGGCGATGACGGCGTAGGACCGGGCGCTGCGGATCGCCTCGCGTGCGGACGCGGCCGCCGTGCCCTGGAGATCCAGGATCCTGACGATCTCTTCGGCGACCGCCGAGCGGCGGGCCTCCGGGATGTCGGCGGGCGTCGCCCACAGGAGGTCGCGGTAGACGGACGTCGCCAGGACAACCGTGCCGCTCCGGTCGTAGATCGCCCCTCGTGGCGAGGGTTCGACGATCGTCCGCTCGAGCTGGCCGCGGGCCATGGCCACGAGGAAGTCGCGCTGCCCGAGCTGCCAGTACGCGAGGCGTCCGGCGAGGGTCAGCGAGACGATGCAGAAGATGGCGATGAGGGAGACCAGCCGCATGCGGCGGTCGGTCCGCGCGAGCATCGCTACCGCGCCGGGAGGAGGATCGGCGGTCCGAGTCGGATGAGTCCCTGGTCGAGGGCCTGGTGCCCGACCGCGACCTCCGAGCCGAGCCTGGCGAGGTCGTTCTCGAGCGAACGCTGCTGGCGTACGAGCTCGTCGTGCTCGGCCTCGAGCGCGGCGAGGTCGTAGCTCCGGGCGGAGATCTGGACGGAGCGATCGACGTAGATGAGACCGAGGGAGAAGAGCACGACGATCAGCGCGAGACCGAGGCCGACCCGTTGGCCGGCCCGGCCCATGCGCGCCCTCGAGGCGTGCCGCCGACGCGGGTGCGCGACCCCGTCGACGGACGGGACGATGGCGACCGCCCGGACGAGCCCGACGACGACCGCCGCGGCGAGGACCGTCAACCCGATGACGGCGGCGAGAGGCGTGACCGCGAGGGTCGCCCGCGCGGCGCCGCGGCGGCGTCGCGGGTCGATGGGCCGTGCCCGCGTGACCCGGACCGCGCTGCCAGCCTGGGTGGCGCGCTCCAGCCGTCCCCGCCGGCGCGCCGGCGGGGACGGAGCGTAGACGGGACGCGGGTACGGGACCGGGTAGACGGCCACTAGCCGGCCTCGGCGACCCAGCGCGATCGCGGCGCCAGGAGATCGAACATGCGCTGGCCGGCCGGCCGGAGCGCCTCGAAGGGAACGAGCGCCTCCGCGTCGTCGACGTCGTCCACGTCCACGACGGCGACCTCGAACCCGTCCCATGTCTCGCGCCGCAACCGCCGCTCGTGCAGCTCGTGCTGCCGCCGCCCGTAGCTGCGCCGCCGATGGGCCTGGTGTCCTCTGCTCATGACCACCTCCCTGCTCTCGTGTCCACGACCGTGGGCCCTTCGCTGACTAGGCCGCCGACCGCTCGGCGGCGCGCAGCCGGGCGCTTCGCGAACGGGGGTTGCGATGGATCTCCTCCGGGGTAGGGCGCTGTGGCTGTCGACCGACGAGGTGCAGCCTCGGACGCCGACCGCAAACGCAGACGGGTAGCTCCGGAGGACAGGTGCAGCCTCGTCGCTCGGCGGCGAAGAAGCGTTTGACGATGCGGTCTTCGAGCGAGTGGTAGCTGATCACCACCAGCCGCCCACCCGGCCGCAGCAGGGCGAGGGCCCCGGCAAGCCCGCGCTCGAGCGACTCGAGCTCACGGTTGACCGCGATGCGCAGGGCCTGGAAGACCCGTGTCGCGGGATGGATCCGCCGGCGAGGTCCGCGCGGGATGACCCGTTCCACCAGGGCCGCGAGGCCGGTCCCCGTGACGGTGCGGGGGTCGCTGCGCTGGGCGACGATGGCACGCGCGATCCGGCCCGCGAAAGGCTCCTCGCCGTAGCGCCGGAAGATCGCCGCGAGCTCGTCGGCCGGCAGGCCCCCGAGCAGCTCGTGGGCCGGCGTCCCGAGCGACGGGTCGAAGCGCATGTCGAGCGGCGCGTCCGAACGAAAGCTGAACCCGCGCGTCGGATCGGCCAGCTGGTCGCTCGAGAGTCCGAGGTCGAAGAGGACGCCATCGACCTCCGTGAACCCGGCGGCGGGGGCGACCTCGCCCATCTCGCCGAAGTTGGCCTGGCGAAGGACGACGCGGTCGCCGAATCGGGCGAGTCGCTGTCGTGCTCTGGCGATGGCCGCCCGGTCCGCGTCGAGCCCGACCAGGCGGCCATCAGGCGTGGAAGCCTCCAGGATCCGCTCGGCATGCCCACCGCCACCGACGGTCGCGTCGATCTGGAGGCTGCCCGGCACTGGTGAGAGCGCCGCCACGGCTTCCCCCACCATGACGGGCAGGTGCCCATCCTCCGTCCCGTCGCGTCCTGGCGCGGTCCCGCGCAGACCCTGGAGGCTCATGTGTTCCTAGATGGCCAGGCCGTCGAGGCGCGCGGCGAGCGCCTCCGGCGAGTTCATCTCGGCGCTGTACTCGGCCCAGCGGGCCGGCGCCCAGACCTCGACGTGGTCCCGGGCACCGACGATGACGGCCTCGGCGGTGAGGCCCGCCCAGTCCCGCAACGAGGCCGGCACGACGAAGCGGCCCTGGCGATCGAGCTCGACCTCGAAGGCGCCCGAGAAGATGAACCGGGCGAAGGTGCGCGCCCCGGTGTCCGCGAGGGGAAGGGCGGCGACCCTGGCGGCCAGCTCGTCCCAGGCATTCGTCGGGAAGAGGGCGAGGCATGCGTCCAGCCAGCGAGCGACGAGGGCGCCGCCGTCCAGCGACGCGCGGAAACGGACAGGGACCGCGATGCGGCCCTTCTCGTCGATCGCGTGGCGGTACTCGCCGGTGAACATCCCGCCGCTGCGCTCCGTCCTCTCGGGCAGTCCTGCTCCTGCCGGGCTCCGTTCGCTCGCCCATTGCCGGGGACACCGCGGGGAGGGGCCTCACCGTTCCTCCCCACTTCGTGCCACTTTGGCCCACTTGGGCGGGATTGTACGCCCACACGTAGGGCTGTCAAGGGAACCGGACGCGGGTGGGAGGGCGGCGCTCCCGACGACGGCGGCGGCGGCGCGTTAGGGCGGCGGGAGTTTCAGCGTCTGGCCCACGTGGATGATGTTCGTGTCCGCGACTGCGGGATTGAGATCACGGATCGCGGAGACGGTCGTCCCGAACGCTTGCGCGATGGCGTAGAGGGTGTCGCCGGATCGAACCTTGTAGAGGTAACAGAGCTCACCTTCGGGGCAGGGCGCGAGGGTCGCGTACGGGCTCCCGGGGGGAGGCGTCGGCAGGCCGGCCGTCGGCTCCGGGGACGGCGTTTCCTCGGGCGTGGGAGAGGGCGTCGGTTCTGGCGACGGGGTGGCCGTGGGTCGGGGTGTCGGCGGTGTGGTCGGGGGCGGCGTGGAAATGGGCGGCGTGGAAGTGGGCGTCTCGGCCGGCCCGCCGGCGATCAGGGCGCCCAGCGCGCCGAGGGGCAGGCCGCCGCCGAGGACCACCGCGGATCCGAGACCGAGGACCGCGATGAAGGCGACGGCGACGAGCAGTCTCGAGCGCAACGCCCCCCTGCGCCGCGGGCCGGCCGGCCCGTAGCGCACTCCGCGCACGTAGCGGGGGCAGGTCTGGTGGGCCACCGTCAGGCAGACGAGCTCCTGCTGCCGCTGACCGAGGGGCTGCCACGGGCCGTAGGCCGTGCAGCGGTTACGCTGGTCGTACGCGGGCACGGCCTCCCCCAGCACACCGACGTCGTCGAGCGCACCGAGGAAGGGGCAGACCGCGGCGGCCGCATCGGGACCGACGAGGAACGACGCCGGGGCACTGAGGGCGATCCGCCCCGCCTGGGCGCGCACGTCGGGCACGGTCCCTCCTGTCTCCTGCCCCCGGCCTGCCGC
>Ga0209520_10002007_pt1 | contig 11705 bp, 8 predicted proteins | sample Rifsed16ft1_FD_184009 | JGI IMG/M metagenome (GOLD analysis project Ga0209520, IMG submission 184009) | Soil microbial communities from Rifle, Colorado, USA - sediment 16ft 1 (version 2) | ecosystem: Environmental > Terrestrial > Deep subsurface > Rock core/Sediment | place: Rifle, Colorado...
CCACCGACACCGAGAAGTACCTGTGGATATGGATGGCGGCATTGTTCTTCATGTTCAGTCTGGCCAGCCAGCGCTCGGCGCGTTACCTGCTGGAAGCGATGCCCGCGGTGGCGGTGCTGATGGCGTTCTACTGGGATCGTATCGACCGCAAGTGGTTCGTCGGTGCGCTGGTGATGGCGGGTCTCGTGCTGGCGCTGCTGGCGCGCATGTCGCTGCGCCTGCAGGATGAGAGCGGCGGCGCTCTGTACGACTGGAGCTACTGGGTGTTGCTGGTTGTCACCACCGTGTTGTTGCTGGCCGGCATCTTCGTTGCGCGTTATACGCGCGTGCTGGTGAACGTGGTGATGCTGCTGACCTATCTCACCCTGGCTTCCTTCCTGCATCCTTTCGACGGCGCGCGCGGAAATTTCAGCGCCGAAGTGCAGCAATATGCGACGGGCAGGGACGTGTGGGTGCCGTGCAACAAGTTCATCGCCAAGGACGAGGGCCATCGCTTCCTGCTGCCGGGTGCGAATGTGCTGGGCTATTACGATCATCTGGAAGGCGTGAACGCGGAATCGCTGGCGAAACGCTTCCGTGTGTTCGCCGCGCGCATGGGCTTGCAGGAGAAGCCCTGCGATGACTGCAAGGTGATCGGCGAGCGCCTGGAGATCGTCGGGCGCCAGTACGCGCCGGAGATTAAGCAGATGTTGCTGGAGGGCAAGGTGTTCGAGCACCTGTTCGTCAAGGAAGTGCTGATCGAATCCACGGCGGTATTGCCGGTTGCAACTCCGGTCGAGCCCAGAAGCGAATGCCGCTGAGCAGGCAGATTAACGGGATGGTAAAAAAGTATCTGACATTGGGCGTTGTGTTGCTGGCTTTCGGCCAAGGCCTGCACCAAGCCTGGCAACGGCCCGATCCGGCTTTCGGGTTCCGGATGCCGGTCATCGATCCTCCGGTGGCGCAACCGGTGGCGGCGCCGCAACCGCCCGTGCGCAAGAAGGGACGGCATCGTTCCCGTCGCGCGGAACAGCCGAACATCGCCAACGGCCGCTACATCAGCCATCTCGCCTCATCCCGATTGCATGCGCAGACCCATGCATCTTCACTCATCGAGTTAAAGGACGGGCGCATCCGCGCCTTCTGGTTCTCCGGCAGCCGCGAGGGCGCGGCGGACGTTACCATCAACAATGCCGTGTTCGATCCGGCGCAAGGCGTATGGAGTGCCGAGCAGGTCGTCGCCAGCCGCGGCAGCACGCAACGCGCGCTGCATCGCTATGTCGCTAAGCTGGGCAATCCGGTGGTGGGGCGCACGGCGGACGGCAGCCTGTATCTGTTCTACGTGACGGTGTCGCTGGGCGGCTGGGCCGGAAGCTCCATCACCTTGATGAAGTCGGTCGACGAGGGCGAGAGCTGGAGCCCGCCGCGTCGTCTCATCACCTCGCCGTTCATCAACATCAGCACGCTGGTGAAAAGCGCGCCCTACCTCTACGCCGACGGAACCATGGGATTGCCGGTGTATCACGAGTTCGTCAGCAAGTTCGCCGAGATGCTGCATCTGGATGCGGCGGGCAACGTCATCGACAAGCAGCGCCTGGCCCGTGCCGGGCAGGGCACCTTGCAGCCGGTGGTGCTGGTGCGGAATCCGCAAGAAGCATTGGTGCTGACACGTTATTCCGGCAAGGACAATCCGCATCTGGCGCGCAGCCTCACGACCGAAGACGGCGGGCAGCATTGGAGCGCTGTGGAGAGATCATCCTTCCCTAATCCGGATGCGGCCTTGTCCGCCACGGTGTTGCCGGACGGCCGCCTGCTGGCGGCGCTGAACCATCAGGAACAGGGGCGCGACAGCTTGTCCCTGATGTTGTCGGCGGACGCAGGACGCAACTGGAAAGAGTTGCATCGCCTGGAGGAGATGCGCGTGGTGCGCGACAAGAACCTGGATGAGCCGCAATGCCTGCACATCGTGCAAGGACTGCTGCAGAATTCCGATGCGCGTCTTGCCAAGGCACCCGCCGCGACGTTGGACGAATATGTGGATTCCGCCAAAGCCAGGGTGCGCGGGGACGGCGGCTGCGGTTTCGAGTTCTCCTATCCTTATCTGATCCAGGCGCGCAACGGCGATTTCCATCTCACTTACACCTGGAACCGGGTGTTCATCAAACATGTCACGTTCGATCAGATATGGCTGAACCGTCATTTGAAGAAGGGCGCAAATGCAACTCGACACTGATCTGACCGGGCTGTTCGGCGTCACGCTCGTCGTCGTCACGCTGCTTGTCCGTGTGCCGCGCCTGCGGGCTTTGCCGTTGCCCAAGAGAGCCGCCTGGCTGGCAGCAATGATCATCGTGCTTTCGATCCCGCTGTGGGGCGTGTCGCCGGCAGGCTTCGTGCGCGGCATCACGGGCGACCTGAGCATCGCCGCTCTGGTGTTGTTGGTGCTGGCATTGGTGCGCTCATTGACAGGGCGGGCACTGGTCGAGGAACAGAATCGCAACGCGATGCTGCGGGCGATTCTGATTGCCGGCCTGCTGTTTTACCCATTGGCGCTGGGTTTGGGCGTGTTCGATCCCTACCGGCTGGGGTACGGCAACCTGTGGTTTATGATGGTTCTGTTTGGTCTGGCGGCCTGGTCCAGTCTGCGCTATTCCATCTTGCTAGCGTTGTGCATCGCATCGGCCGTCGCCGCGTGGAGCGTCGGCTGGTACGAATCCGCCAACCTCTGGGACTATCTGCTCGATCCATGGCTGGCGATCTATGCATTGGCGGTGGAGATGAAGCTTTTGTTTGCGCGCTGGAAAGGAAGAGTACATGCCTAGCTTGAACCGCAACGACTACCGCACGCTGACGCTGGCCGCCCTGGGCGGCACGCTGGAATTCTACGATTTCATCATCTTCGTGTTCTTCGCCGCCACCATCGCGCAGTTGTTCTTCCCGCCCGACATGCCGGAGTGGCTGCGCCAGACGCAGACCTTTGGCATCTTCGCGGTCGGTTATCTGGCGCGCCCGCTCGGCGGCATCGTGATGGCGCATTTCGGCGACCTGCTCGGGCGCAAGCGCATGTTCATGCTGAGCATCTTCCTGATGGCGATACCGACGCTGGCCATCGGCCTGCTGCCGACCTACGCCAGCATTGGCATCGCCGCGCCGCTGTTTCTGCTGGCCCTGCGCGTGATGCAGGGCGCGGCCATCGGCGGCGAGGTGCCGGGCGCGTGGGTGTTCGTGGCCGAGCATGTGCCGCAGCGCCACGTCGGTTTCGCCTGCGGCACGCTGACTGCGGGACTGACGGGCGGCATCCTGCTGGGTTCGCTGGTGGCGACCGCAGTGAACCGCGCCTACGATCCTGCTGCGTTGCTGGAAGAAGGATGGCGCATTCCGTTCATACTCGGCGGCGTGTTCGGTCTGGTATCGGTGTGGCTGCGCCAGTATCTGCACGAGACGCCGGTGTTCAAGGAGATGCAGGAACGGCAGCAACTGGCCGACGAATTGCCGCTGAAGACCGTGGTGCGCGAGCATCGTCCGGCCATCGTGCTCACCATGCTGATGACCTGGCTGCTGTCCGCAGCCGTGGTGGTGATGATCCTGATGACACCGACGCTGGTGCAGAAGCTGTATGCCATCCCGGCTGTGACCGCATTGCAGGCGAACAGCGTCGCTACCCTGTTCCTGAGCCTGGGCTGCATCGTGTTTGGCGCGCTGGCCGACCGTTTCGGCGCGGGTCGCGTGCTCGCGCTCGGGTGCATCGCCCTCGGCGCGACCTCATGGCTGCTCTACCAGCGCCTGAGCGTGGCGCCGGATGACATATATATGGCGTATGCCCTGTGCGGTTTTTTCGTCGGCGTGATCGGCGTGGTTCCGAGTACGGCGGTGCAAGCCTTCCCGCCCGTGGTACGTTTCTCCGGCCTGTCGTTCTCCTACAACGTGGCCTACGCCATCTTCGGTGGCCTGACGCCGGTACTGGTTAGCCGCCTGTTGCCTCTGGATGCGTTGGCGCCGGTGCACTATATGGCGGCGCTCTGCGTGGTCGGCGTGGGGCTGGGCCTGTACCTGCGGCGGCGCGAGGTGGTTATCGGATAGCGCGGCTTTATGCGACAATGCGCGCCCCATGAGCGCGCGCAGACGCGACGGGCAGTGGCAACCTCGAATTCTGAATAGGAAGATCATTGGATAATCTCAAACAGTTGCTCGCATCGGACATGGCTGCGGTGGATGCGGTGATCCGCACCCGGCTGCATTCCGAAGTGGCACTGGTCAGCCAGGTCGGCGAATACATCATCAACAGCGGCGGCAAGCGCTTGCGCCCGGCGCTGGTGCTGCTTTCCGCGCAGGCCTTCGGTTATGCGGGCAAGCGCCACCATGAACTGGCGGCGGTGGTGGAGTTCATCCATACCGCCACCTTGTTGCATGACGACGTGGTGGACGAGTCCGAACTGCGCCGCGGGCGCGAGACCGCCAACGCGCTGTTCGGCAACGCGGCCAGCGTGTTGGTCGGCGATTTCCTGTATTCGCGCGCGTTCCAGATGATGGTCGAAGTGGGCGAGATGCGCGTGATGCAGACGCTGGCCGACGCTACCAACGTCATCGCCGAGGGCGAGGTACTGCAGTTGCTCAACTGCCACGATGCGGGCGTCGACATCCCCAACTACATGCGCGTCATCCACTACAAGACCGCAAAGTTATTCGAGGCGGCGATGCGCCTCGGTGCGATCCTCGGCAAGGCTTCCGCCGCAGACGAAGAAGCTGCGGCGCAGTACGGCATGCACCTCGGCACGGCGTTCCAGCTGATCGACGATGTGCTGGATTATTCTGCCGACGAGGCGCAGACCGGCAAACATCTGGGCGACGACCTGGCCGAAGGCAAACCCACGCTGCCGCTGATCTACGCCATACAGCACGGCACGAGCGAACAGGCCGCCGTAGTGCGCGGCGCGATCGAGCAGGGCGACGTGGGCAAATTCCCGGAGGTGCTCGCAATCATCCGCGACACGGGCGCGCTGGAATTCACGCGCCAGCAGGCTTTGCGCGAAGCTGAGGCAGCCTGCGCGGCCACCGCATCATTTGCAGATTCTAAATACAGGCAGTCTCTGTTAGAATTAGCGAACTTTGCCGCCACGCGGCAATTTTAGTCTTACCGATTCGGGGTGTAGCTCAGCCTGGTAGAGTACTGCGTTCGGGACGCAGGAGTCGGAGGTTCGAATCCTCTCACCCCGACCAATTCTTTTAGCCGCCTGTGTGTGGCGTTCTGTGGAGCAGGCGGATGAGTCGCTTACTTTTCCTGTTGGCCGTCATCGTGGTCGTCTTTCTGCTGCTGCGGGCCTTTCGCCGGCAGGCGCCCAAGCAGGACGTGCAAGGTGCGGCGGAGGAGATGGTGCGTTGTGCAAAGTGTGGCGTGCACCTGCCCAAAAGCGAAAGCATCCTGGCGGGCGGCAACTACTATTGCTGTGATGCACATCGCCGCGAACATACCTCCAAGTAGGCTCGATGCGGGATAGACTATCCCTCACCGGTGCTTTCCCTTCCTTGCAAACGGCAGCGCCGTTATCGCAAGAGAGTCTGTGGCGCTCCATCAGCTTCTTCAACATCTACCGCCTGATACTGGGCGGGCTGATGCTGCTCGTGCCGACCGTATTCGGCGAGATATTCCTGCTGAATATCCATGACCAGACGCTGTTCTTCTGGATCGCCGCGGCTTATACCTTGCTGGTGCTGCTCTCGGTGGCAACTGTCGCGCTGCGCAAACCGCGCGCCACCTTGCAGCTGGCTTTCCAGATATGCGCGGACATCGTCGCGATTGCGGCGCTGACTTATTATGGCGGGGGCATCCAGAGCAATTTCGGCATGTTGCTGCTGGTGTCGCTGGCACTGGCCGGGATGATAGTGCGCGGGCGCATCACGCTGCTTTATGCTGCGCTTGCCAGCATTGCCATCCTGCTGGAGCATGGCTACTCGGTGTTGACCCGCGATGCGACCGTGGCGCAGTTCCTGCAGGCGGGCATCCTGAGCGCATCTTATTTTGCGGTGGCGTGGCTGGCGCATGCCCTGTCCAAATATGCGGTCGCCAGCGAAAAGCTGGCCTTCCTGCGCGGCGTGGATCTGTCCAACATGGCCGAAGCGAACCGGCTGATGATCCAGGACATGCCGGACGGGGTGTTGGTGGTGGACGAGCGCGGGGTGATACGTCAGTTCAATCCGAGCGCTGAAAGGTTGTTGGGTCATGTGCTCACCAGGGGCGGGAGGAGTCTGCTGGAGGAATGTTCACCGTTGTTGGAGGCGATGTTCGCTGCCTGGCGCCAGAATAATGCGCTCGGGCACGAGATACTGCGTCTGCCTGGCACCAACCACCCGGTGCGCGTGCGGTTCCTGCCGGTGCAGCGCGAGGGTTTCTGGGGGGCGGTGGTGGTGCTGGAGGATATGCAGCGGATGCAGGAGCAGGCGCAACAGGTTAAGCTTGCTGCGCTGGGAAGACTGACGGCGAACATCGCGCACGAGGTGCGCAATCCGCTGTCGTCCATCAGCTATGCGGCAGAGTTGTTGAAGGAGCAGGAGCACGATCCGGCGCAAGCGCGCTTGTTCCAGATCATTCTGGACAATACCAAGCGCCTGAACCGCATCGTGCAGGACGTGATGCAGGTCAACCGTCGCGATCGGTTGCAGGTGGAGCAGCTCAATCTGGCGGCATGTCTGGGAGAGCTGATCGAGAACCTGAGCCAGGTCGAACAGGTATCGCCTTCCGTGTTTAGCCTGAAGGTCGATCCGGCATGCAAGGTGCGCTTCGATCACGGGCACTTCGAGCAGGTATTCTGGAACCTTTGCCGCAATGCATTGCGCTATAGCCAGAAACTGCAGGGAAGTGTGCGTGTGCAAGCCTTTGTTTCCGATGAAGGGCGGACAATCCTGGAGGTTTCGGATGACGGGGCGGGAGTGCCGGTCGATGCGGTGCAAAAGCTGTTCGAGCCGTTCTTCACTACTGATGCCGGCGGTACCGGGTTGGGGTTGTATATCGCTCGCGAGCTGTGCGAGGCGAACGGCGCAATGATCGAATACAGGCGCGCCCCCGATGGCGGCGCATGTTTCCGCATTCTGTTTGGGAGCAGCAATGAGAACTGAGGCGAGAGCCGCCCCGCGCGTGCTGGTGGTGGATGACGAAGCGGACATCCTGGAATTGCTCGAGCTGGCGCTGGTGCGCATGGGGCTGGAAGTGGTGCGCGCAAGCGGCGTACAACAAGCCAAGCGTTGCCTCGATACCCAGGGCTTCGATCTGTGCCTGACCGACATGCGCATGCCGGACGGCGAAGGTCTGGAGGTGGTGCGGCATATCACCGAGCGCGGCCTGGATGTGCCAGTCGCGGTGATCACTGCGCATGGCAATCTGGAAAATGCCGTGGCGGTGCTCAAGGCCGGGGCATTCGACTATCTGTCCAAGCCTGTAGCCCTGGATCAGTTGCGTACACTGGTGACATCTGCGCTCAGGCTGCCAGCCACCAATGTAACGGCGAAAGAGGGCGAACGGGTTCTGCTGGGGAATTCGCCAGCGATGGCACAAGTGCGCGATTTGATCGGGCGCGTGGCGCGCAGCCAGGCGCCGGTGCACATCAGCGGGGAATCGGGCAGCGGCAAGGAACTGGCGGCGCGCCTGATCGTGGAAAAGAGCGCCCGACGCGAACAGCCTTTCATCGCGGTGAACTGCGGCGCGATTCCCGAGAATCTCATGGAGAGCGAATTCTTCGGCTATCGCAAGGGGGCATTCACCGGTGCAGACAAAGACCGGGAAGGGTTCTTTCATGCGGCGAATCAGGGCACCTTGTTTCTGGATGAGGTGGCTGATCTGCCGATGACGATGCAGGTCAAGTTGCTGCGTGCGATCCAGGAAAAGAAGGTGCGGCGCGTCGGTGCAACCCAGGAGGAGCCGGTGGATGTGCGCATCCTCAGCGCCACGCATCACGATCTGGCGAAATGCGTGCAACAAGGCATGTTCCGGCAAGACCTTTATTACCGCCTGAACGTGATTTCGCTGCAAATGCCGTCTTTGCGCGAGATGCGCGAGGATGTGCCGGAGATCGCCAGCCGGATTCTGGAGCGGTTGCGCGGAGACTCGGAGTCCAGATTCTCTCCGCCGGCTTTGCGCGAACTGGCGGTTTACGACTTCCCGGGCAATGTGCGCGAACTGGAGAACATCATCGAACGGGCGCTGGCGTTGTGTCAGGATAGTGTCATCAAGCCCGCAGACCTGCAGCTGATGCCGGTGCAGTCGGCGCAAGGGGAGGCCAGGAATGGGGGGGCTGGAAAGTACCCGCTCACTGACTATCTCGATCGCATTGAGCGCGATGCCATTCTGGAAGCGCTTCATCAGACACATTTCAATCGTACCGCCGCCGCCAAGATACTCGGCGTGACGTTCCGTGCCTTGCGTTACCGCATGGAGCGTTTGTCCATCACGGACAAGGACAAGGCGGATTGAAGCCGGATGCGCAGGGCTGGTTGAGCGGGGTGCGGCGGGTAGTCTCGCCCAACCATGATGCCCGCCCGCCGCGCACCCCCGTCGAATTGCTGGTCATCCATAACATCAGCCTGCCGCCCAACCAGTATGGCGGGAACGCGATCGAACGATTCTTTACCAATACGCTGGACCACGCGGAACACCCCTATTTTGAGCAACTCAAGGGAGTCAGGGTCTCGTCCCATTTTCTGGTGGGGCGCGACGGGCAGGTCATCCAGTTCGTTCCCTGCAACAAGCGCGCCTGGCATGCCGGCGTCTCGACCTGGCAGGGACGCTCGCGCTGCAACGACTTCTCCGTCGGCATCGAACTTGAAGGCAGCGACTTCGAGCCTTTCACCGAACGCCAGTATGCTGCGTTGGCGCGGCTGACCAGGCGTCTAAAGCGCACATACCCAATCAGCGACATCGCGGGCCACTCCGATATTGCCCCGGAGCGCAAGACCGACCCCGGTCCATTTTTCGACTGGGAGCGGTATATGGCGCAACTGAAATGAACCCCTTCCTCGCGAATTTTCTTCGTGGTAAAAAATAAAAAAGATATAGACCAAGCACTAAAAGATATAGGCCGAAATTTTTCTTGCATAAAATTATCCAGGCACTAGAATTAGTCAAAATTCGTTGGTCGAACCACTAGATATAGTGGTTTTTTGTTTTCCTGCAGGATTCGGCTTCTTTAAGCTGGATCCGGCCCAAGCAAATAAAGGGGGGTTTTATGTTGCTTGCTTCTGATAGCGTTTCTTCTGTAGTTCCATCCATGCTTGTTCATCAAGATTCCAAATCTGTCGCCCCCTCTGCTGGTTTGTCCTTGGACCAGTACAAGGTGATCCGTCGCAACGGCTCCGTGGTCGCGTTCGAGCCAAGCAAGATTTCCATCGCCGTGACCAAGGCCTTTATCGCCGTCAATGGCGGGCAAGGGGCGGCATCGGCGCGCGTGCGCGAGCTGGTCGAGCAATTGACCGCGAATGTGGTGAATGCGCTGGTGCGCCGCCAGCCGCATGGCGGGACATTGCATATCGAGGATATCCAGGACCAGGTCGAGTTGTCGCTGATGCGTTCCGGCGAACACGACGTGGCGCGTTCTTACGTGCTGTATCGCGAGCAGCGCACCCGCGAACGCAGCAAGGGCAAGAAAGAGACTGAAGTTGCCCATGTGCTGAATGTGAAGGTGGCGGGTAACCTCCGTCCGCTGGATGTGGCGGAATTGGCCGGCCAGATCCAGGCGGCTTGCGCGGGATTGGGTTCGGCGGTCGATGCGGAGCAGGTGCTCAAACTGACCTTGAAGGATCTGTACGATGGCGTTGCCATTGAAGAAGTGCGCAAGTGCTCCATCCTTTCCGCGCGTACGTTAATCGAGCAAGATCCGGCTTACAGCTTCGTCACAGCTCGCCTGCTGCTGAACAACATCTTTTGCGAGATTCTGGGTGAAGAGGTGGCGCAGGCCGATATGGCGGCGCGTTACGTCGAATATTTCCCCAAGTACATCAAGCAAGGCATAGCGGCGGAGCTGCTGAACGAAGAACTGGGGCATTTCGATCTGCAGCGTCTGGCGCAAGCACTGGATGCGAGCCGCGACCAGCAATTCAATTACCTCGGCCTGCAGACCTTGTATGACCGCTACTTCCTGCATATGGACGACAAGCGCATCGAACTGCCGCAGGCGTTCTTCATGCGCGTGGCGATGGGCCTGAGCCTGAACGAGATCAATCGCGAAGAGCGTGCCATCGAGTTCTATCGCCTGCTGTCCAGCTTCGACTTTATGAGCTCGACGCCGACCCTGTTCAACTCCGGGACGCGTCGCTCGCAGTTGTCTTCCTGCTACCTGACAACCGTGGCGGACGATCTGGACGGCATCTATGAGGCGCTGAAAGAAAATGCCTTGCTGTCCAAGTTTGCCGGCGGTCTGGGCAACGACTGGACCAGTGTGCGTGCGCTGGGCAGCCACATCAAGGGCACCAACGGAAAATCGCAAGGCGTGGTGCCGTTCCTGAAAGTGGTGAACGACACCGCCGTGGCGGTGAACCAGGGCGGCAAGCGCAAGGGCGCTGTGTGCGCCTATCTGGAGACCTGGCACCTCGACATCGAGGAATTCCTGGAGCTGCGCAAGAATACCGGCGACGATCGTCGCCGCACACACGACATGAACACTTCGAACTGGATTCCCGACCTGTTCATGAAGCGCGTGATGGAAGGCGGCGAATGGACGCTGTTCTCGCCTTCGAACTGCCCGGATCTGCACGACAAGTTCGGCACCGAATTCGAAAAGTCCTATACCGCCTATGAGGCAAAGGCCGCCAGCGGGGAGCTCAAGCTGTTCAAGAAGGTGCCGGCGCAATCGCTGTGGCGCAAGATGCTGACCATGCTGTTCGAGACCGGCCATCCCTGGATCACCTTCAAGGATCCCTGCAACATCCGCAGCCCGCAGCAGCACGTGGGCGTGGTGCACAGTTCCAACCTGTGCACCGAGATCACCTTGAACACATCCGACAGCGAAATCGCCGTGTGCAACCTCGGCTCGGTCAACCTGACGGCGCATATCTTCCCCAAGGGACATGCCAAGGCTGGCCAGATCGACCACGACAAGCTGAAGCGCACCGTGACTACGGCCATGCGCATGCTGGATAACGTGATCGACATCAACTATTACGCGGTGGCCAAGGCGCGCAATTCCAACCTCAAGCACCGCCCGGTCGGCCTCGGCGTCATGGGCTTCCAGGATTGCCTGCACGAATTGCGCATCCCGTACTCGTCCGAAGCTGCGGTCGAGTTCGCTGATCGTTCCATGGAGGCGATCTGCTACTACGCCTATTGGGCGTCCTCCGAACTGGCAGAGGAGCGCGGTCGCTATGCGACTTACCGTGGCAGCCTGTGGGATCGCGGTATCCTGCCGCAAGACAGCCTGAACCTGCTGCGCGACCAGCGCGGCGGCTTCGTCGAGGTGGATACCTCGACCAGCCTGGATTGGGATGCACTGCGTGCACGCATCCAGCAAGTCGGCATGCGCAACTCGAACTGCGTGGCCATCGCGCCGACGGCGACCATCTCCAACATCATCGGCGTGTCGCAGAGCATCGAGCCGACCTACCAGAACCTGTTCGTGAAATCGAACCTGTCCGGCGAATTCACCGTGATCAACGATCATTTGGTGAACGACCTGAAGGCGCTGGGGCTGTGGGACGAGGTGATGATCGCAGACCTCAAGTACTTCGACGGCAGCCAAATGATCGTTGAT
>Ga0209520_10002013_pt1 | contig 11684 bp, 10 predicted proteins | sample Rifsed16ft1_FD_184009 | JGI IMG/M metagenome (GOLD analysis project Ga0209520, IMG submission 184009) | Soil microbial communities from Rifle, Colorado, USA - sediment 16ft 1 (version 2) | ecosystem: Environmental > Terrestrial > Deep subsurface > Rock core/Sediment | place: Rifle, Colorado...
GCCCCCCCCGTGAGCCCAGAGCCAGCGCCGCGTGGGTAAGCGGGTATCTCGTGCTCATTTGCAAACCGCAGGACGTCGGATACGTGCTGGGTAGAACGTGGTTGTACAACAACGTCCGGTATGTGCTTTTGTTTAGTTCCATCATATGCATAGCATATCCGATCCTCGAGTGTGTAAAGCACGTTTTCTTTACCAACAAGCCGATTCAGGGCATCCAGTGATACCATTGTTTTTGACCTGGTGAGCGTAGTTGTTTCCATATTTGATTTAATCTATTAAATTAAGAGAAACAAGTCAAATCCTTTTTCGTTTTCAAATAATTTAAGAAATTGCTATAACTTTAATTATATCAAAGTCTTCTAGAAATTTATGTTGTTTGTTATAGGGGAAGATGCAAATGTTGGATAATAAAAACGAGGTCGTGCAAGATATTCCACAAGAAAAAGAAGGAGAATAAATATTGTAGTTTATCGGGATACGGCTTGGAAAAGAGCTGTAAGGCATCCCTATTGAAAAAATAAGAAAAATTGCAAAACCTCTCCAAATAACAAGCATTCCGGGAACAGCTCTGCATATTATGGGATTAATGAATTTTCATGGGGAAATCCTGTGTGTTAGTTTCATCTGAGGGAAAGATAGAATTAACAACGTCAGAACATGGCGACCTTACGACTAATGTAGAAGCAAGTGTCCTTGAACTTATCCAGTGATTTGGCGCTTATACCCTTGTATTTGTTTATGACACAACAAGAGGTTGTCGTAAAATCTGAAGGTGAGACCTTGAACGTATTCAATCTCCTTCGTTCATCAACTCCTTTACGGTTATGCCCCTTCGCCTTGAAATAAGTTCGGGACTCTTATGAGCAATGCTGACTTAAACATAGAGGCTTGAGAGAAAGCCAGCTATGGCCGTCTCATACGGCTCGGACTTTGGATCCCCGTTTTCATGAGGACATGTTTTCCCTTCGTGATGTATGTTTTTAAATGGATGCGACCAGCGCCTAATCAGTTCATGATTTACTGGAAACACAATTCAAGACAGTACAATCCTGATTTTGTTGCAGAAGCAGAATAAGTAAAGAGGAATAAATCCTTAGATGAAAATTTCCAATAATATGTGCACCAGAACCAAGGGATTATACCTTGACAATAGCCTTTGATATGCTTATACTTATCCAAATATTCTTATCTGTTCGCACACCTCTATCAAATGCTGTAAAACCCATAAGTTGTAAATAAACATTACCTGCAAGTCCTCAGAGTAAGGTTTTGGGAACGTATTTGACAATACGAATGTGTGAATGTTTTCTTCTCGGTTAAATTACAGAAATATAAAGAGCGCCCATAGCTCAATTGGATAGAGTCACGGACTACGAATCCGGAGGTTGGAGGTTCAAATCCTCCTGGGCGCGTTTTGAAATTCTATAAAATGATAAATATACATGGTATGGAAGACACACGAAGACACGAATATTTCATGAGACAGGCTGTTGTTGAGGCCGAAAAGGCCGTGGAGAAGGATGAGGTGCCTGTTGGGGCTGTGATTGTTTATGAGAATCGCATTATCGCCCGCGCGCACAACCAACGGGAAATGCTCAATGATCCCACTGCCCATGCTGAAATGATAGCGATAACGCAGGCTGCCGACTATTTACAGAACTGGCGTTTAACAGGAACAACTATGTATGTTACCTTAGAACCTTGCGCAATGTGCGCCGGGGCGCTGGTACAGTCGAGAATTGATACCCTTGTTTACGGAACGGTGGATAAAAAGGGCGGGGCATGCACATCGGTTATGAATCTTGTTCAGGAACCCAGGTTTAATCACCGTTTAAAGGTTATACCGAATATTCTTGCCGAAGAGTGCAAGTATATGCTACAAAGATTTTTTTTAGAAAACTGCCGTGCGAAGTAACTATTTAAGAAGCAGGAGAGGTGCCAAAAACGTGCAGGTAGGAGCCGTCTCCTGACGGCGACCGGCAATTCACAACAGCGTGGTGTGCCGGTCGCCAACAGGAGTTGTCTCCTACCAAAAACTTTGAAATTCCTTAACATTAAATTAGGTCGCCTTCGGCGACTACATAAATTAAAGATAATCCCTCCCTTGATGGGAGGGACAAAGGGAGGGTGTGTAGCTTTTTCTTTCACCCCCACCTAGCCTCCCCCATCAAGGGGGAGGAACATTAGTTTGAAATTCCTGAACATTTAAGAAGCAGGAGAGGTGCCAGAGTGGTTGATCGGGACGGTCTCGAAAACCGTTTCCCGCTTAACGGCGGGACGTGGGTTCGAATCCCACCCTCTCCGCCAGTAAAAATGACGAAGTTGAGAAGATGTGAAGATGAAAACTTCCCAACTTCTCAGTCTAACGTTAGGGTCTTTGTGACTTCATGACTATTTTGAAAATTTCAGACGTTTTAACAAAAGAAACTGTTTCCATTCAAATTTGGAGAGGTGTCAGAGAGGCCGAATGAGCGCGCTTGGAAAGCGCGTATACCGACAAAATTGGTATCGCGGGTTCGACTCCCGCCCTCTCCGCCAGTTTGTTAAAATAGGCCGTGCTAGATGGGGAGCTAGCGGTTCCTTGTAACCTGCAACCCGCTATAGCAGGATCGATCGCTTTTTGGAGGACCTACGGACTATTAGTTTTGTCTATGTAAGTGGTGTTGAAGGCCGGGTCTCATGCAATAAGAGATGATGCGAACCTGGTCAGGTGCGGAAGCAAGCAGCCATAAGCAATTGTCCTTATGTGCCGTGAGCAAATCTGGCCTGAGCTTACTGCATGGATAAGCTGATGGAAAGGGGGACGAAAAAAAGTGCACGGCCGATTACAAGATTTTCCATAAGAACATTTTTCGTATCCCCATTTTTATGAGGACAAGTTTGTCTCTGCAAGTCTTTAATATCACATAGTTTAATCTCCACAATTTCCTCCGGTGAGAAAATAGCAGAAGAAGTGTATTGATATAGGTCAAACAACAAAGTATAATATATTTCATTTCTTTAATATTACTGTGTAGTTATTGAGGTGGTCAGCTAATGTCTTACATTGTATTAGCGCGTAGATATCGTCCCCAAACCTTTGAGGATATTGTTGGGCAAGAGCCTATTGTGACAACCCTCAGGAACGCCATTCGCACCAACAGAGTTGCTCATGCTTATTTGTTGGCAGGACCTCGGGGGGTAGGCAAGACATCGGCGGCGCGCATATTATCGAAGGCATTGAATTGCCAGCATGGGCCTACGGAAACGCCCTGCAATGTCTGTGATATTTGCCGTTGCATTTCGGAAGGCAATGATATTGACGTTTTGGAAATCGACGGCGCCTCTAATCGCGGCATCGACGAGGTGCGAAATATCAGGCAGAATGTAAGCTACGCCCCTTCGCGTACCCGTTATAAGATTTACATTATTGATGAGGTACACATGCTTACCCGTGAAGCATTTAATGCCCTCCTGAAAACCCTTGAAGAGCCGCCAGCCCATGTTAAGTTTATTTTTGCCACAACAGCAGTCAATCGTCTTCCTGAAACCGTCCAGTCACGATGTCAGCGATTCGATTTTAAGAATATTTCCATTCACGATATTGAAAAGCGACTTTCGGACATCTGTAAGGCTGAAGGCGCGCAGATTGACACTGCTGCGCTTCATATGATAGCAAGACACGCCAGGGGTGGATTGCGGGATTCTCAATCGGTCCTGGACCAACTCCTCTCTTTCTGCAAAGACAAGATTTCTCTGGAAGATGTGAATTTTGTTGTGGGTTGTATCGATGAGGATAAGATACTTGGAATGTTTGACGGCTTTACAAAAAAAGACGCATCCTCTGCCCTGAAAATTGTGGATACTATTCTAAACGAAGGAAAAACTTCCGGGGAATTTATTGATCAGTTGCTTTCGTGCATCAGAGACCTTTTGATATTTTCTTCCTGTGGCCAGGATATAAAGTGGACTGAGTTTAATACAACGTTAGTGCAACGATTTGGAAAGTCCTTTTCCAGCGATACTCTCATGTACATGGTCCAAATACTTTCAGATGCAAGGATGCGAACGACTGATTCTCTTCTGCAGCGTATTTTGCTCGAGATGGCCATAATCAAGCTGTGCAGGATGGAAGCAATCGGTTCTTTAAATGAAATCGCAGACAGGCTTGCATCTTTAGAAAATAGCCTTATACACCTCAGTAATGAAACAAAAGAGAAAAAGAGAGAATTCGCACCGGCTCAAAAATCTCTCGCGCAGCACGTGGTGTCAGAACCACCACCAGAAGAATATCGTACAGTAAAAAATGAAGATAAAGAATCAGATATCCTGCCTGATGAAAAAAATCTCTGGGAAAAGATTCTTCTCTTGGTCCAGAGCAAGAAAAAATCTACCTGGGCGCTCCTGAAAGAAGCCCGATTTGTCGGACTTAAAGACGGAGGAATTACCATCGAGTTTCCCGGTAATTGCTCGTTTCACAAGGGAAAACTTGAGCAGGGTGAAGAAAAAAAATTTTTAGAGCAATGCGCAAAAGAGGTATTGCAATCTAATATAAGGCTAAAATTTACCATAGCCCAGAATGGAAATTCCGAAAAAAGCAAAATAAATGTCGCATCAGGTCGTGGTCCTTCTGAACAACAGGTGGCCGATTCAATATGCTCTGAACCGGCAGTAAAAAAGACCTTAGAATTGTTCGGTGGTCATGTCGTTAAGGTAAACAAATAGAGGAGGTCAATACGATGAAGGGTTTTGGCAATATTGCAGAAATGATGAAACAAGCGCAGAAACAAGCTCAAAAAATGCAAAAACAGATGGAGGAGATTCAAAATGATTTGAAGGAACGTGTCGTTGAGGCTGGTTCCGGCGGCGGAATGGTCACGGTACACATGAATGGAAAACAAGAAATCCTTTCCATCAAGATCGATCCGGAAGTAGTAGACCCAAAGGACGTTCAGATGCTTGAAGACCTCATTCTGTCAGCCGTTTCACAGGCATTTAAAAAGTCACAGGAGTTGTACCAGGCTGAGATGGCAAAACTTACAGGCGGGTTAAACATTCCGGGAATGCAGGGTTTGCTCGGGGGTGGAATGTAGCTGATTAACATTGGTTAAAAGAGGTCTTCTATTTTGAATGTATATCCACAATCGGTAATCAAACTTATCAATGAATTCGGAAAAATGCCTGGAATAGGGCAGAAGACTGCAGAGCGCCTTGCGTGTCATATTTTAAAACTACCCGGAGAAGAGGCTATGCAACTTGCCTATGCCATTCGTGACGTAAAAAAGCTTATCAAGGCCTGTACGGTTTGTTTTAATGTTTCAGAGGGTGACCCGTGTCATATCTGTAATAACATTCATAGGGACAGATCCGTTATTTGCGTGGTCGAACAACTTGCAGACCTTTTAATTATTGAAAAAACGGGTAAATATCGCGGTCTTTACCATGTCCTTGGAGGACATATCTCGCCCTTAGAAGATATTACACCAGAATCTTTGACTATTGAGAAACTTTTACAACGTGTGCATGGAGACCATGTAAAAGAAGTCATTCTGGCGACAAATTTGAATCTGGAAGGAGATGCAACTGCCCTGTACGTTCATAAACAATTGCACTCTTTAGGAGTAAAGGTTACAAGACTTGCCCGCGGGTTGCCAACAGGAAGTTATATTGAATACGCAAATACAGCAATTGTTGCTGATGCCATTAGTGGCAGAAATGAGATGTTAGGAGTTTAAAGTCGTTTTTTATGGAAGGTGATGTTTCATGAAGATGCAATCGTCTTTATTACCACAACTTCAGCAGAAGATGAAGTTGTCTCCTCAAATCATTCAATCGATTGAGATTCTACAGTTACCCATACTAGCCCTTGTTGAGCACGTACAGCAGGAACTGGTCGAGAATCCAGTGCTTGAAGAGGTGGTGGATGAGAAGAAAGATGAAAATCTCAGAGAAGCAGACGATACGCCTCAAACAGCAAAGGAGGATGATGTAAAAAAGGACGAGTTTGACAAACTGGGTGAAATTGCAGAAGATTGGCGTGAATACTATTCACAGACTATTGTTCGGCGAAATAATTTGTCGGATGAACGTGATCAAAAACAAGAAGCATTGGAGAATACCGCCGCTAAGCCAATGTCCCTTCATGATTATTTAATGGGACAGATGTCATTAATTGAAGTTCCAAACCATCTTGTAGAAGCCTGTGAAAATATCATTTATTCCATTGATAAAACCGGATACCTGGCTAGTCCACTGGAAGAAATTGTGCAATCCTTAGAAAAACCTCTTCCTGTTGAGGAAGTCAAGGAAGCGCTGGAAATTGTTCAGGCATTGGAACCGCCCGGAGTTGGAGCCAGAAACTTACAGGAGTGTTTGATACTGCAACTGGACAAACGGGATCCAAACTATCAGTTGACGAAGGAATTGCTCCTCAACCATCTCGAAGACATTGAAATGAAGAAATATCCCCTGATAGCCAAAAGGACCGGGCACAGCCTGGAAGTAATCAAGAAGCAGGTAGAATTTATACGTACATTAAATCCCAAACCTGGTTCTATCTTTTGTGATGAGACCATACCCTATGTGGTTCCAGAGGTAAAAGTAGAATCTATCGATGGGAAATACGAGGTATTTCTCATTGACAATTCCAATCTTCCTCATTTGCATATCAGTGCTTTTTACAAAAAATTTCTGGGTGAGAACGGTACCGACAGCACGACGCGTCAGTACATACAAAAGAAAATCGAATCAGCAAAATGGCTCATTGATGCCATTGAACAGAGAAGGAGTACATTATACAAGGTGTCCTGCAAGATAGTGGAGTTGCAAACGAACTTTTTAGATGAAGGAGTTCCTGGTCTCCGAACACTCAAGATGCAAGACGTTGCCGATATAGTCGGAGTACACGTCTCAACGGTAAGCCGCGCCATTGCGCATAAATATATTCAAACGCCACAAGGTATATTCGAGATGAAGTTTTTCTTCACTGGCGGGTTTCAGAACGTCGATGGGTCAATGGAGTCATGGGAAGCCATACGACAGAAGCTCGGTGAGATTGTTGCAAAAGAAAACAAATCCAATCCTTTAAGCGATGAAGAAGTTGCTGAAAAATTACTTGCATCAGGTATAGATATTGCCCGAAGAACGGTAACAAAGTACCGACGAATTATGAGAATACCATCCTCAAGACAAAGGAGGGAATATTAGTATGCACATGAAACAAAAAACATTCCTATCGATCCTCATTTCTTCAATCATATGTGCAGTCGCCCTGTGGAGCCTGACAGGCTGTTTTACTACCGATAAATATCACAACAAAAAGCACATCGATACTGTCAAGAAGGATATCGGCTCTATGCACAAGGATATTGACAGTGTACTTGGCCTGGACGAGCCGTCCCCACTGGTGGAAGAACAATAATATCCCCAAAATATGATTTTTTTCGCCCACTGCTAACGAAGAAAGCAGCCTTTTTTTGAATTGAATGCTCATGGACTTTGATCTGATAATAAAAAATGGAACGGTCATTGATGGGACTGGAATACCTGGGGAAAATAGAGATATCGGCATCAAGGATGACAAGATTGCTTTTTCAGATCATCGCATTCCTGCAAATAATTGTCCCACCATTGATGCAGATGGGCTGATTGTTGCCCCAGGATTTATCGATATCCACTCCCATAGTGATTTCTTATGGCTTATCCGTCCGGAGAGTGACAGCAAGATACTCGATGGTGTAACTACCGAAATTTGCGGGAACTGCGGCTTATCGGCCTTCCCATTGCGTGGAAAGGTATTAGAAAGACGGGCACAAGGATTAGCAAAATACGGTATCGACCTCACATGGCGGTCGGCATCTGAGTTTTATGATGTGGCAGAAAAGGCCAGGAGTTCTATTAATCGGGCATTTCTTGCTGGTCATGGCAATATCAGGGCATGCATAATTGAATATGAAAATAGAATTCCCGAACCACATGAATTGCTTCAAATGGGTAAAGACTTAAGGGAATCTATGGAGGCAGGAGCATTTGGCATGTCCAGCGGTTTGATCTACCCACCGGGTTGTTATGCAGTAACAAATGAGATAGCGGAAATGTGCAAAATAATTGAGAACTATGGTGGCTTTTATGCAACTCACATACGTAACGAAGGAGACAAACTTGAAGATGCACTTAGTGAGGCGATCGAAATATCAAGACTTTCCGGCGTCAGGCTGCAGGTATCTCACCTTAAAACATCGGGAAGCCGCAATTGGTATAAAATCAAAAATATAAAAACAATAATTGAACGCGCTATTGACGAAGGCATCGGCATTACCTGCGATCGTTATCCCTATATTGCTGCTGCAACCGACCTGGATGTCATACTGCCAAATTGGGTTTACGAGGGCGGTATTGCTGACCAATTAGACAGGTTAAAAGATACAAATACGCGGCAGCAAATTGCAAAAGAGGTATCTCCGTCGGAGGCCGATGCTTTTTGGAATGCGATAATGATTTCATCCGTCTATTATGATAAAAACAAGTGGATGGAGGGAAAGACAATTACAGAGATTTCTAAGGAATTGAACAAGCCGCCTATTGAAACAGTTTTTGATTTGCTCATAGAAGAAGAGACACGGGTAGATATTTTTTTGTTTAGCATGTGCGAAGAAAATCTGGAAAAGATATTGGGTTGGGATTTTGTTTTTTTCGGCTCTGATAGTTCCATGCGCGCTAACCAGGGAATACTAAAAGAAGGGAAACCACACCCACGGAGCTATGGAACTTTTTCGCGTATTTTGGGAAGATTTTACAGAGAAAAGAAACTCCTCTCATTAGAAAAGGCCATTCAGAAGATGACCGGACTTCCCGCACAAAAAGTCGGATTAAACAAGAGAGGCTTGATAAAAACTTGGTATTTTGCAGATATTACTATTTTTGACCCTGAGAAAATTATTGACAGGAGTACTTTCACAGAACCTCATCAATATTCAGAAGGCGTTGAGTACGTAATAGTAAACGGAAAGATCGCCGTGAATAACGGCAAACACACTGGCATAACGAATGGCCGCATATTGCGAAAATCATAACAACTTTTAGTAACAATTCACCCCCATCTAAACTTCCCCCCTCCCCCTTTCTCCCCCTCATTGAGGAGGACAGGGGGGAGGAATACACTTGTCCTCGTGAAAACGGGGATAAGACCGTCATTAACCCCAGCCTTAAGGCTGGGGTTAGTGGGTACACTTCCTACTGGGGCTTTAGCCCTGATGGCACAGCAACATGAAGTTGTTCATGTTATTTATTGTCCATCCCTTAAGGGATGGAGTGAACTGTTACAACTTTTAGCTACCAATGCAAACTAATTTTCATAATAACAAAGAAAAAACTGAAGTCGAAGCGAAGTTTATCTGCCCCGATGGACTTGGTTTGAACGATTTCCTGGTTGCCATCAGTACCATGAATCTCAAATACACCAGGGAAAATCCCTGTTTCCAGAGGGATGTTTATTTGGATACCTCCGATTATACACTCCTGACGTCAGATGCTGCATTACGCATACGCCAGAGAGGTGAAAACTATGTGGGCGCTTATAAGTCATGGGTAAAACAACTAGATGCCATCTTTGAACGAAAAGAGTTTGAATGGACACTTTCGAATGAGGAAACGAGACTCTGGACTGAAGAGAAAAAACCAACGGTTACACCAATGGTCATTGAAAAACTACATCTCCAGGGACAGGAATTGAGAAAGGTTCTTGTAGTCGATACACAGCGTTATACAGCAACCATCATTGGGAATGATGGATTTAAAGCAGAGTTGTCTCTGGATGAGGTAATCTTCCGTGGACACAAAGGGCAAAAAACTTACCGGGAAATCGAAGTAGAACTATTAAGCGGCCAATTCGAACAGTTAAAACAATTCACCAGCAGTCTGCAAAATCAATTAAAATTACAACCTGCCATAGATTCTAAATATAAAAAAGGGATGATATTAGTTGGGAAATACGGTACCAAAATTTCCACACAATATGGTTCGCAATAAGTTCATAGAAAATATCAATATTGGTAACTATTTAGCCAACTGATGTTTGTTCGTTCCATACTATTAAATGCCAGTAATGTAGCGCCGATCCCTTGTGGTCGGCATTTGGCTGGGGATAAAAAACCAGCGCTACTTCAGTTGGCTAAATAGTTACAATTAATGGGGATATACCATAAATCTTTGTGCCTTGGTAGCTTTGTGTGAGGAAATAGAAAGACTTTCTTTTCCGACTCGTTCGGGTTATGGATTGCTGAAGCCGCAGAAAGATTCCCACGGAAACATCTTTATCATCTTGCTACCGAAGCACGAAATATCAAAAAACAGATTGAGAAGATACTTACTGAAAACTTATAGCGCCTCCGATCACGCCTGCATCACGGCATTATTATGGAGATTGCTCAACAAACAGTATATTTATTTGACTCATTTATCAAACAAAATAGTGTCTTCCCTAATTCTCCTATACTGCAAATCTATCATATAACAAGAAAATAACTTTGATTATCCCTTCAAAATAAAGTAATATTTTATACGCCATATTACGACAATAGGTTTCGCAACTGATATAAAACAATGTTATAACTGGAAAGACTAATGGGCTGAAGAGTGCTAAACTATTACTATGGATTTCGAGATCATAGGGCAAATAGAGCGTATTGAAACTATCGCTGTTGGGTCTAGCATACGTGCTTTAGATTATCTGCATAAGGTATACGGTAATGTCCGTTGGAGAAAGCTAAAAGGAATTGCTACCGTTCTACTCCACAATGGCAATTTACGACAAGTAGAAGTGCACTGGTACGAAGCACATGGGATTGGGCGAAGGGACCTTAAGATTAAACGGTATTTTGACTAAACAATATGGACACTTCAAAAAAACGTTTTGCGATTTGCATTGATAATACAGGGTATGAAGCTTCCCTTATTCCAAGGAAGTTATACGAAGTTTTACCGGACGAACTAGCATCCCGGGATGACTTTTTACGAGTAATTGATGAAAGTGGAGAAGATTATCTTTTCCATCGAAGCCATTTTTTCTTAATTGAACTTCCAGTTGAAGTGGAAGAAATACTCAGCACGGTATAAACATCCCAGAAAGCAACAACTAAAGGACTAGCCACCCAGCTTAACAAGAGCATTAACCTGACACAGATAAACGGTTGCTTGTTTTAGCATTGGTGGTTGGCCGCACAGGTTATGCAAAGCGTTAGGTAGAAAGGCAGGTAGGATATTAAGTGTCTTGCCAAGAGGCAGGCCGATGAAACAAAAGCAGGAATAAATAGTGTCTATCCCTAATCAAAAGGTGTTTATCTGTTCGCCATGGAATGCCTGGAAAGGACTGCTGAAGCCACAGAAAGATCCCCCCGGAAACATCTTTATCATCTTGCTACCGAAGCACGAAATATCAAAAAACAGATTGAGAAGATATTTACTGAAAACCTATAGTGCCTCCGATCACGCCTGCATCACGGCATTATTATGGAGATTGCTCAACAAACAGTATATTTATTTGACTCATTTATCAAACAAAATAGTGTCTGTCTCTATTTGTAAAAATATTAAATTTAAGATGAATGATAAGTTAGAAAACATTAAATGCTTATTGAGTTCCCTCTGCAAATCACCATTAGCAGGGGTATTTTGTGCAGTGTTAGTGCAATATATTGATATTTGCTGAG
>Ga0209520_10002018_pt1 | contig 11678 bp, 29 predicted proteins | sample Rifsed16ft1_FD_184009 | JGI IMG/M metagenome (GOLD analysis project Ga0209520, IMG submission 184009) | Soil microbial communities from Rifle, Colorado, USA - sediment 16ft 1 (version 2) | ecosystem: Environmental > Terrestrial > Deep subsurface > Rock core/Sediment | place: Rifle, Colorado...
AGGAGCATTAAAAGGAAAACTTAGTCCTATTGGTTTTCAATTTCAACCTATTGGAGTAATAGGATATGGACTTGGTATTAAAGGAGATGGAGGAATAGAAGCAGGAGCAGGTGTTAGTTTCTTTAGATATTGGCAAGGTAGTGTAGAAGCATTTCTTACTCAAAAAGGAGTATATGTAGGAACTTCATATAGATTAGATAGACTTCATTTAGAGAATACTTCAATAGGAATTGCATATGGTAGAGGATATAAAAACTTTATGAACGACCATAGAATTATGATTTACGGAAGTATAAAATTTTAAAAAATAAAAAAGGAGATAATATAATGAGTATATTAAATAATAAATATTTAAAATTTCTGTTATATGTTGGTGGAACGATTCAAGTTATAATAATGGTAGTAGGAACTATAATATCATTAGCAGTATTTGGTATTATAGGATATGTCTTTTACGCCCTATTACATGGATAAAAAATGAATCGACAACTTAAAGAAATTTTACATGATTTAAAACATATTGCAGAGAAATTACAATCTACTATTGAAGATATACAAAAATTACAAAAAGCATGTGAAATATTAGGTAATGATGTTATGAAATGTTTAACAGAAGAAGAAAAAAAGGGTATAAAAGATGTTAATAATGACATTTAAATGTATTTTAAGAACATTAATTAAAGATTCTATTAATCATCAAAAAGAAGAAAATAGAATAAATATAAAATTATGGATTACAATAGAACAATTATTAACCGAAACATTAGAAGTAGTAAATGAATTGAAAGGATATTAACATGCCATATATAAAAGCCGATGATGGTCGCAGAGAAGCATTAAGAAATGGCGAACCTGCATTAACCGCAGGAGAACTTAATTATCAGATATTTTACTATATAAAACATGCTCAAGAATTAACAGAAGGTATTTGTGTAAGTAGAATTCAGACATATGTTAATGCTTTTTTAGGGGATAATCCCAATTATCAACGCTGGAATGATATGACAGGAGTATTAGTAAGATGTTATAAAGAAATAGAGCGAAGATTACATTTTGATTTGAAAACGACATTTATACAGATTATGGAAACTTATGATGACGAAATCGCAAGATACGAAGACAAAAAATGTCAGAAGAATGGCGATGTTGAGTAAAAAAACGATTAAATTTTTAAATTTAATTCAAAATATTATAGAAGAACATAATAATATATGGAAAGATATAAGTGTTAATTTACGATATTGGAAACAAGACAAAGGATATAATTGTATTACATTGCCAGAAACTACAATTATAACTATAGCATCTGGATTAACGAGAAAAATAAAATGACAAATGAACAAAAACATAAAATACTGGAAAAATTAGCATATTATTATGCCGAATTATGCGAACATCAAGGTATACATAATAGTCAATGTTATAATTATATAAGAGCAGAAGAAATATTTATGGCAGAATTAGAGATAAATGGAGAAGATTGGCTTTTAAGTTTATTAGAAGGGAACAAAGATGAAAATAATACAAAAATATAATGATGATTTAGGAGAATATATTATTAAACCAGAACTTAATGATAAACATACATTAAGAGAAATGACAATTGCTCTTATTATAGCAAGTTATGATTTGGCTTCTCCGATAGGATTAGGTTTTTATCGAGACTATAAAAGCGAAATGACCGAAGAACTTGCAATAAAAATGTTAGAAGGCATAGATATTTCTCATGATTATGGTGATTATAATCCTAATAAACATAATGAAGTTAGTATGGATTATGTTAATGGTAGATGTTGCAAAACTTATATAATATTACACGAAACAGATGCTATACAATGTATTGATTTAAGAATTTCAACAATAGACCGTAAACCAAAAGAAATTATTGAATATGCTTTACAACTTTTAAGGATAAAAGATGAATAAAAAATTTAAATATACAACTTATTTAGCTGGAGCGATTGAAGCCATCTCTACTAATGATATGAAAGGATGGAGAATAGAAGTTACTGAAAAACTTACTTCTCCAGACCTTCTTATATATGACCCCGTTGTTCAAGAATCTTTTAAAGTAGGAAAACCATCAGGAGAACAGGTTAAATATATTTCGGGGTTGAAGCAGGGAGGACATTGGGATAAATTTAAAGATGAAATGCAAAAAATTTGGTGGGGAACAATTACTCCTCAAGCAGATTTAATAGATTTATTTAAACAAATGCAATTAAATGCTTCAATAAATGGTAATACTGCCGAAGAAATGGTTAATTGGGGAGATTATGAGGCAGTTGCGAGAGCAAATTTTATTATAGTAGAACATAAAAAAAATATAAAAACTATTGGAACAATTTATGAAGTTATGTTAGCATTTCTTTTAAGAATACCTATATATTTAATTTTACCAGACCATCCAAAGACAGAGTGTAATAGCTCTTTATTATATGGGGTTATTATTTCAGGTGGGGAAGTTTTTTATACTGCAAATGAATGTTGTAAATTTATAAAAGAAAAATATAATTTAACAGAACCTTCAAAAGCCGAAGAAAAGAAAATAGAAGATAAACCGAAGGAGTAAACATGGCACAGTTGTTACTTTGTGATTTGTGCAAGGAAATTATTAAATTAAGAGATAAAAAATATATTTTTGGTTTATATTGTGTTACAGAAGAAGATGAAGAAACGAGAAAAATAAGATTTGAAGAATTAGTAAAAGACATTTACGAAGGAAAATGTCATTCTAATAATAATATAAAAATAGCCGAAATCTGTGAAAAATGTGTAGGAGTATTTGCTCATTTTATGAATTTAAGAAAAAAAGAATTAATAAAATCTCGAAAAGAAGTAAAGAAAATTTTGAGTCGAAAAGTTAGAACAGAAAAAAAGAAGGAATTAGCAGAACAAAAAGAGGAGAAAAAGAAACGTGGATAAAGTATTATTAGAAAGATTTTTTAGAGCAGTATCTCGGCAATTCATTTATGGCGGAGTAAAGTATGCTCAAACTTCTGAAAAAGAAGCTACAGATTGTTTATTCGATGATTTCGGAAAAAATTGGTTATTCGGCACGATAGCCAAATATTGTAAACGCTACAGTAATTTAAAAAGAGAAAAAGACCTTTTAAAAATTAGTTGTTATATGTTTATTTTGTGGCTTAAACGAGGATTTCATTATGGAGAATTCGGAACTCACGAAATAATCAATACAACGGTTGAAGTTAAATCAAGATATTTTATAACTTTTAAAGAAAGATTTAATGAATATTTATTAACAGAAGATTTTGGTTGGAATACATTATATCAACCAAATGCGATACAACGAATTTATGATATTTTAATGGCTTTTGCTAATGTTTCCTTTCACGATATTCAAGAATCGGATTTAATGGATATATTTTATTTAGCATATTATGTTTGGGATACGCAGATACCAGAAAACGAAAAAGAAAAAGACGAAGATGTTGGCAAAAAATAAGGAATAATATTTATGAAAAATTACTGTCTTTATTGCAAAGATGAAATAAAAAAAGGAGCGTCTTATACAATAGATGAACATGGTCGAATATATCATCCTGAATGTTATAATCAGATGAATACATATACTGATGAATTCGGAACTGCCTCAACAGATGAATTTGGTAATCCAATAGAGGAAGGATTTTAATGAAAAGAATTTCTTATATTCAAGAAGTGCAAAAAGCATTAGAATTAATTACACAAGGCACAATGGATTTACAAGAATTAATAGATAAATCTTATGAAGAAGGTTTTAAATTTAAATTAAATGATTATGTTATGCTTTATGCTAAATTAAATTATGATTTTTCTTCTTATTTAATTATGAAAATAACAGAAGCATATTATAAAGATAAAGACGATAAAGAATTTGATGATTTAATGAAGGGATTAGAATAATGGAGAATAAAGGCAAAATTATTATAATTGATTTTGGATGTTTAATGTTCACTTCTATTTATTCGCATAAATATACACCACAAATTCCTGTTACATATACAGTTTTAAATATGTTATTTGCTAATCTTTTAAAAGTGGGGTTAAATGTTGGCGACGAGGTAATGATAGCGGTGGATTATGGTCATTCTTGGAGAAAAGATTTTGATAAAGACTATAAAGCTACTCGTAAAGAAGATAGAGAAAAACATAAAGAAATTAATTGGGATAAAACTTTCGCAGAAATGAATTGGTTATTAGATAGAATAGATTCTGCATTACCTTTTAATATTTTAAAAGAAAATAGTTTAGAAGCAGATGATTGGATGGCTTATGCTACGAAATATTATGCAGAGAAAGAAGTGGTATTAATCAGTTTTGATAGCGATTTACATCAATTATTAGCACGACCCAATGTAAAAATATTTTCGCCTAAAGCTAAAAAATATAAAGTAGGGATAGACCCATTTAAAGTATTAGCTAAAAAAATAGATAAAGAAGCAACTGATGGGTTAGTGAATCCTATAACTAACGAAACCGAATTCGATACCAGAGATAAAATTGTAAATCTATTAACATTACCCGATTTTATAGAAAATAAAATGAAAGAAAAATTAGATACTTTACCGATTAAAGGAGAAGATTTAGAACAATTACCTTATAATTCAATGAGAGAAAAATATAAAACACTGATTACAGATAAAAGTAAACTTGTAACTATAGAAATGTCAGAAAAAAAGAAAAAGAAAAGAGTTAAGAAATGAAACCCATAATAAATCTCGGAAAATTTATTAGTAATTTATTTGAATTAATATATGTAGATAAAAATTATAAACCTGTTCCTGTTGATGGAGTATCGGGAACATGGGAATTAAAACATAGATACATAGCACCAATTATTTTAATAATAGCTTTTCCTTTTATTATCGTAATTTGTTTAATAGTTTTAATAATAAAATTTCTAACAGATTGTTTAGGACTAACCGACTCATGCGGATAATTAATATCTTTTTTATAATAGTTTATTTACATTTTTGGATACTTGCTATAATTGCTGGTATAGATACATTTTTTAATTTGGGTTTAATAACAATGGTGCAATAATATGAAAAATTGTAAACATAAAAAAAGTTTATTAGGATTATTAGAAACAATTTCAGATATGGAACAATGGTATTGTCATATATGTAAGAAAATTTATTTAAAAAGGAGGAAGCAGAAATGACCCACACAAAAAAGCAGATAGCAGTAATAGTTATTGCTGTAGCAGGTATAATAGGTGCTTTGGTATTAGTAAATTTTATTGTTGTGCATCCTATCTATGCTATATTGATAGCCCTTGCAACTATTGGAATAGTTGTTGGTGGAATATTATATAAGAAAAGCGAATAAAAAAAAATAAAAGGAGGAACAGACTGTGAAATATTTATTAACATGTAAGAAAGATGATAAGTATTTATTGAAGATTAAGTTCGATGATGGAAAAGAAAAATGGGCAACTACATCGGAAGAGGTATTTAATTATGCTAAAGCTAATTTTAAAAAAGATGAAGAAGCTACATATGAAATGGCAGAAAAAAATGGTCAGTATCATGTTACTAAGATTTTAAAAGTAGGTGCAGTTGCACCAAAACAAGAAGAAAAAACAAGTTCGACCACAACCGAACATAAGTGTTCAGATTGCGGTAAAGTTTTAAAAGATGGAAAGTATACAAAATGTTTCGAATGTAACAAAAAGAATCCAGCACCAAGAGAACAAAAATCGAAATCTACATCGGATTCAATAGAAAGACAAGCAATGATGAAAGCATCTGCTATGGCAGTTGGTAGCACTTTTGTTGGTAATATTTCTAATGCCGATACTTTAGCAGATATGATAATAGTTGTTTATACAAAGTTGTTAGCAAAATTAAGAGAATAACTGTTAAGTCTACTTAACAGTTGTATAGTCTGATAAACATATGTTTACTCGACTATACATACAAGAAAGGATGTTATGAATAAAATTGTTGTAACTACTTTTCGTATATTTAGAAATGTATTTAAACTCTTAACCAGAGTATTAATTGTAACGATTTTAATTTTTAATTTCTTATTTCTGTTCGAATTAACAAGAACTTTAACTTATCTTGATGTAAAAACAGATGTCATGGCAAGTGCTTTTATGGAATATCATAAAACAACTATGAAAACTTTAACATTAATGCTTTTAAGTCAGATAGGAGTAACAAAAAGTCAAATAGAAGTAACTGATGAATTAAAAGAATTAAAAGAATATATAATAGACCAAAATGCTCGAATTGATAAAGATATTGCAGATAAAACAGTTTTACCTAATTTTTTAGATTTAACTAAATCAAATGTATTTATGATTAATAAAACCAAAGGAGCTTCAGGAAGCGGAACAATAATTCAAATAGACGGAAAATGCTATATATTATCAGCAGGACATTTAGACGACCCTACTGATGCATTTTTTGTTAGAGAAGGAGAAGAATTACTTCCTATAAAATTGGTTAAAGTAAATCATGCAGTTGATTTAGCATTATTCGAATACACAAATGACCAATGCGATTTAAAATCGGCTAAAGTAACAGATATTGAACCTACAGTAGGAGATAAAGTTTTTGCTATTGGAAACCCTGCTGGTTTAGAAGATGCGATTACATCTGGTGTTATTGTAAGAAAAAAGAATTTTCATTATCTTATAGATGCCAAAATATATTTCGGTTCGAGTGGTGGTGGTTTATTTAATATAAAAGGAGAATTGATAGGTGTAAATGTTTTAATAGTGGGAGTAGGGGATTATGTTTTAGGAGCATCTGTTAATTTAAAAACGATTAAAGATTTTATAGAAGGTCGTATAGCCAGCGAAATATAAAGGACATATGATAAATTTTATAATTTTAAATATTATATTTCTTGCAGTAGGATTCTTAGAGATGTTGTTTTGGAGTTTGCAGACAAAATCTCTAATTAAAGATAGAATCCTAAATACTTTTATATTTACTTTTATTTCTATAGTTATTTGGTTTTATGTAGTTTCAAAAGTAGCAGAAAATGTTAATAATGTCTGGCTTATGATAACATATGCTATCGGTTGTTCAATAGGTAATTGCGTTACAATAAAAATTGATAAACAAATGGAAAAATTGGCTTCTTTAAGAATAAAAAGAAAAAAGAAAAAGAAAAATGGAAAACGCTAATTTAGAAAATAAAAAAATCTTTTCATCTTTATCGCAAATGGACGATATAGAAGCTTTGCGTAAAGGACTTATTGTGCGTAGTTGTAATGTTTGTATTAATCAAAAGTCTAATAAATGCAAAGATTGTCGGGCGTGGGGTTATTTTGTAGTTATGAATCCCGATGTAAGTTTAGAAGAACAAAGACCTACTTTATGGAGAAAATTTAGAAATTGGGTAGTTAATATTTTTGCTATCGATATAAAAGAAGACAAAAAAGAACTTAGAAGAAGAAGGATTTAAATGATAGAATTTGCAGGTATGCCGAAAATAGCTCGATTATCAAGAGAAATTATAATAAGTGAAAAAATTGATGGAACAAATTCGTCTATTTATATTTCTGAAGATTTATCTCCTATAACTTTAGAATCTGGTAGAATTGTTCCTTTTCTTTGTGCCAGTAAAAATAGATGGATATTTCCAGAAAATGATAATCATGGATTCGCACGATGGGCATACGAAAATACTAACGAATTATTAAAACTTGGAAAAGGTCAACATTTTGGAGAATGGTGGGGTAACGGAATACAAAGAGGATATGGATTAAAAGAAAAAAGATTTAGTTTATTTAATACTTTTAGATGGCAAGATGATAACACAAGACCTAAATGTTGTAGAGTAGTTCCTATTCTTTATCATGGAATATTCGATTTAAAAGAAATAGATAAATGTTTAGAAGATTTAAAAATATATGGAAGTGTAGCAGAAATAGGATTTACAAAACCAGAAGGTGTAGTAATTTACCATACTACTGGCAAGATTTATTTTAAAAAGACAATAGAAAACGATGAAAAACCAAAAGGTCAGAAAGATGAATAAATTTAATATTAATGATAGAGTATGGATTAAAATATTTTGGCGATATGCTACAATTATAGCCGATTCCGCAAAAAATGAATATGTAGTTAAAGATGATTACGGATTTACAGGTATATTTAAAGAAAAAGAATTAAGAAAAGACAAAAATGAATAAAATTATAAAAACAGTTTTGTTAGTTATTATTATAGGTAGTATTTTCTTTATAGGATATAAATTACCGTTTTGGGGACAAAAACCTATTCCTCCGCCAACATCGATAGAGGATTTAAAACCGCTTCCATCGGGGTCAGAATCTTATATTAAAGATGGAGTGCTTTATACAAGTGTTGCAATAGTGCCATTGGCTTTTATTACTAAAATAACTTTAAATGGTGATACAATATTATTTGTAATTATAGAATATAAATATGATAATCATCATGCAGGAATGTTAGCAATGAGTTATATGGAATATAAACGATTATTTGGAGACCCCGATGTCAAAAAATAAAAGAACTGTATCTAATATTAGGTTTTCGATTGAAGTGGAAGTCGAGTATCCAGATAAAAAAGATAGTCAAAAATTAATTGATAAACATCGTGTTATAAGAGGATGGGAAATCGATTCGGACTTTAGTTTGGACAATGGTGCAGAATATCGTCCACGCAAAAAAAATAAACTTTATTGGAATGAAGATAGTATCGACCAAATAAAAGAAATTATAGGACTAATTAAAGCTCATAGAGGAAAAATAAAAACAGGAAAAGAAGTAGGAACGCACGTTCATATAGATATGTCAAAATTTTCTAATCAAGAAATAGCAAATATTATAAAAGCATTTATAAAAAGACAAAGATTTATTTATAAAAAATTTAATGTTTATAAAAAAAGAGAAGATTATTGCCAAAAAATACCAAAAGAAGTTAGTAAATTGGTAACTGAATCAATGGTTAAAACTATTAAAACAGAAGGATGTCAAAGAGAATGTCATGATTACTTCGACAATCGACATTATGGCTTAAATATTTTAGCTTTGAATAAACATGGTAGCCTTGAATTTAGAATTTTTAATGGGTCGATTCAAATAAATACTATTAAAAGATATATTAAATTTGCTATTCAATTTTGTCTTAAAAACGCTAAAGGATAAGATATGTTAGATACTATTTGGACAATTCAACAGATATTTGGAGCATTGCTGATATTTACATCGATATTTGATGCTGTGAAATACAGTGTCCAAGCCAGAAAAATTACTTATGTAAAATCCGCAAAAGGAATGTCAAGACGTTTTATTAATTGGGCAATGATGAACGATATTGTAAAATTGATATATGGACTTTTGATTTTAGATATTTATATAATCTTATCAAGTATTTTAGCATTAGTATGTATGACACATCTTTGGGTAGTTATTTATTTATATTATCCATATAGACATAGAGGACTTTCTAATTTTAAACGTCCTAATGTTATGTTATATTTAATAAACTCCATATTGCCCAATCGGATAAGGCGAAGATTATGATAAAACTTTTATTATATATTCCTATAATCGCTTGTTTAATCGGACAAATTCTGGTTACTAAACATAATCGGATTGGATATTTTCTTTGGATAATTGCAGACGGAACACTTGCTATTTTTAATTTTTCGCAATATAAAGTAATAGGAGCTATAGAACAAGGGATTCTTTGGACAATGTTTTTTATTATAAGTTTATGGGGATTTATTATATGGAAAAAATAAACGATGACAATGAAATGTATCCCTACGATTGTCCAGTTTGTAAACAATTTATTTGTATTACTAAAGATAGAATAAAAGAAGAATTGATTAATGGACAGAATTATTTTAATTGTCCAATGTGTGAAGCAACAATACCAATAGATTATAAACATAGGAATTTTTTAAATGAATAAAAATCTTCGATATGTATTTATGTTAAGTGCAATAACTTATTTCCTGCAAGGAATCGAGGGGATAACAGGACAACCTTTATTTGTATATTTTAAAAAAGTTCTTTGTCTATCTCCTTCTACTATAATGTATATTGGAAGTATTACAGGTATTGCTTGGCTTCTTAAAATAGGTTGGGGATTTTTGATTGACAATTATCTTACAAAAAAGATTTGGTATTTTATAGCTTTAGGAATTAGCACTATTTTAGCATTAACATTAGGTATTTATGGTTTTATATTATGTTCTTTAATTGCTATTTTAACATTAACAAGCACAGCAACAGCTATTAGAGATGTTTCTGTTGATGGTATTATGTGTATAGAAGGAAAAAAGCACAATCTTTGCGGAAATATTCAGGCAGTTCAATGGATTAGTATAACCATTGCTTCTATAATAGTAGGTATTGTTGGTGGTTGGCTTGCTACTACTGCAAATTATAAATTAGGATTTTTATTACTTATTCCTATTTATATTACTTCTGGAATTATTACTTTTAAATATCAAGAACCTATTAAAGATAAATGCACAGATACTTGTTTAGTAACTTTAAAAAAATATAGCGTATTATGGAAAAATAAAAGTTTTTTAGTTGCTTGCGGATTTATGTTTTTATATGTATATGCTCCTTCGTTTGGAACTCCATTAGCATTTCTTCAAAGAGATTCTTTTCATTGGTCTGAAAAATTTATAGGAATATTAGGAGCAATTATTTCTGTATGTGAAATAATAGGAGCTATTCTTTATTATAAATTTAGTAAAAGAATTAATGTAAGAAAATGGTTAATTGGTTCAGTATTTTTTGGAGCGATAACTACAATGTGTTTTTTGTATTATACTCCAGTTTCGGCTATTGTTTACGGAGTATTATTCGCTATTATAGGAATGACAATACATCTTATTCTTATGGATTTTACCGCAAGAACCTCATTAGGAGGATTAGAAGCCAGTTCTTTCGCAATGCTTTGTGGAATACATAATTTGGCAGGGACAGCATCTACATTATCAGGAGCTTGGCTTTTCCCTCTTATAGGATTAAAGCCATTAATAATTATTGCGTCAATAACAAGTTTTGCATGTCTTCCTATGATAAAGCACTTAAAAATAGAGAATTCATGAAAACCTTGACACCGAACCCAAAGTAGTGTATACTTAACATAAGGAGAAGTATATGAATATTATTAAAGATATTTATGAAGAAATAACAAGACCAGATTTCGGTATTAGAGATTTTTTCAGTTTGATAAGTGCATTAATATTTTGTGGACTTCTTTATATTCTTGCCTCTATTTGTTATCTTATAGAACATATATATAATTTTTGCACAGGCAAAGGTTGGTCAGGTATGGGGATATTCTAATGAGAATATTAGGTAAAGATGGTATTTTATATATAATGTTAGCAATAGCAATTTATTTGTTAATGCCTTTATTTATTATTATAGCAATTCCTTTTATGTGGATTTACGAAAAAATAACAGGTAAGGAATTTTAATGTTAAAATTAAATATATTTATATTAGAAGATTCACAAGAACGAATCGAATATTTTAAAAAACAATTTAATAATCATTATTTAACTATAGCAGAAAATATAAATGAACCAGTTTACCAATGTTTGAAAACTAAAAAATTCGATATTGTTTTTCTTGACCACGATTTAGAAAATCATTTATTAAGACAAGAAAAAAATGGTCATACATTAGCCAAATATTTAGTTAAATATAAATTACAAT
>Ga0209520_10002042_pt1 | contig 11632 bp, 8 predicted proteins | sample Rifsed16ft1_FD_184009 | JGI IMG/M metagenome (GOLD analysis project Ga0209520, IMG submission 184009) | Soil microbial communities from Rifle, Colorado, USA - sediment 16ft 1 (version 2) | ecosystem: Environmental > Terrestrial > Deep subsurface > Rock core/Sediment | place: Rifle, Colorado...
TTTGCGGCCTAAGCTGGTGTCCTCGGCTAAATAGACCTCCCCCATTCCCCCTTCCCCAATCTTCTCTAAGATTTTATAATGAGAGACAGTCCTACCTATCATATCTGAGTATCTTATTACTGTTTACTTCTCCTCCGCCTCTCCGGTCATCCTCACAAACCTCACCGGCAGAACCGCTTCAGTAACCATACCCTTTTCGGTCTTGGTCACTACCAATAATTCCTGACTTCCATTCCCCACTGGCAAAACCATCCGGCCACCCATTTTCAGCTGCTGGTATAATGGCTCCGGTATGTGGTTCGGCGCGGCGGTGACGATTATGGCATCGAAAGGGGAGTGTCCGGGCCAGCCCTGGTACCCATCTCCGATTCTTAGCTCAAAATTGTTATATCCCAGCCTCCGCAAAGTTTCATCTGCCTTCAGTCCCAATGGCTCAACTATCTCGATAGTATAGACTGAATCAGCGATTTCGCACAGAACCGCACACTGATAGCCTGAGCCGGTCCCTATTTCCAGGACTTTCTGGCCTCTTTTAAGATGCAAAAGTTCGGTCATCACTGCCACTATGTAAGGTTGGGAAATGGTCTGGTCATTGCCAATCGGAAGTGGGCCGTCCGTGTACGCCAAATCAATCAGCTCTTCCGGTACGAATTTGTGCCGCGGCACCTTGCCCAGGGCCGCCAAAACCAGACTGTCTTTAACCCCCCGGTCCTCTATCTGCTCTTTGACCATCCGGCTTCTTCTGCCTCCCCAAATATCCTCGCCTGGATTTTGATCTCTCACCTGGACTTCTACCTTTTTTTCACTGCAGTCGAAAAGAAATATACCGCCTGCCAAGAGCAGAACTACCCAGAAAAACCTTCTTCCCATCTGCCAATTAAGCTATTTTGCAGAATGGCTAAGTCAAGGGTTTATTTTATCTATTAGCTCTATGTACAGTCTTTCACTCCAGGGCAAGCCTAGGCCGTTCCGAAAGCGGCTGCTCTGAGACGTACTCCAAATGATTTTAGCCCGGAGTTTTGACAGCTTCTCTGGCAGAGCTTAGGTGGCAAAGTTCCACCACTAACTGTTCCACCAGGCTTTCTGCCGAAAGGGGGCTGTAGCGTAAGACGCTGTCAGCTGCGCAGATCTTCTTTAGAGCTGATTCGACCTTGGCTAAGTTGTAATTCCTGGAGCAGGTCAGGTATTTAGAGACCCGAAAGGCCTGCCGGTTCAGATCCAGATGTTGGGCTAAAGCCGGGAAATCATTTCTGGATCCGGAATAAGTAAACAGGCGCCACAGATAAAAGTAATCCTGCGCCAGCTGATTAATTATAATTCCAGCAAAACCCTGTGAGACCAGCACGTCTCTGGTCACTTCCAGAGAATTTTTCACATCCCCTGGCGCAATAAAATCAATCAGCTGATAGACCTTGTACCCGGGATTAGCAGAAATCTGTATTTCTACATCTTGTTCGGTCACTTTGTTTCTCTCGCCGACATAAGTCGTCAGCTTTTCCGCCTCACTGGCTAATTCCAGAAGATCAGAGCCAGCCGCTTCAACCAGCCGGGCTGCTGCTTTTGGCTCTATGCCCTTCCCCTCTTGCCTTAATTTTTCCTCCAGCCAGGTGACTAACTTTTCTTCCCGCAAAGTTGAGAATTCGATAATTTCCCCCGCCTTTTGAACTGCTTTGTAAAGTATTTCTGCTTCTGAGAGTTTCTCTGCCAGCAGGACCAAACAGGTGCTCTCTGGAATTTTTGCCACCAGTTCAGCCAGCTGGTGTCTCTGCTCTAACAAGAACTTATCCACCTCAAAAACTGCCACAATTCTTTTGTTTGCTCCCCAGGGAATAGTGGAGACTAAGTTTTGCAGCGCAGGCAGCTCACATTCTGGAGCATTTCTCTGGTCTAAATTGAAGAGTTCTGATCCGGGCGGCAGGATTGAATCACACAAGAGCTTCAGGGCTTCCTTCTTTTGAGCTGGCTGGGGCCCCAAAAACAGGTATACTGCAGCGATTTTCTTTTTTTCTAAATCTTGCTTGAACTTTTCAAAATTCTTCTTAGCCAAATCTATCTTCTTCCCTTCGGTTACTAAATAGAGACAGAGAACCGGTCTTTGTGTTAGAAAGAAACAACTAAGCTAAGATAGGATTGGTGTAGCGCTTGTCAACCCGGAAGGCTATCTATACCCTGGCGATCTTGAAGGCCCGGTTCTCCTCCCGAGGAATCCAGCCTAAGGTGTAGGAGATTCTGCGCCGGTATTGCAAGGCTAAATTGCGGTAGGGCTCCAACTCCTTGGAGCAGACCAGATTGAAATTGACCTGGTGAACCACGGTGGAACTGTCGCTGAAAATTTGAATTCTTCTCTTGTCGAACAGATTGGGATTTAATTCGATGAATTCCAAAAGGGCTATCAGGCTGGCGTATTCAGTCTCAGGCTGATTTCCTTTAATCTGGGCCTTGAAAACCAGATTCAAATCCGGGATGGAGAAAGCCACCACCCCGTTATGCCCGATGGCTGATTTCTGCTCTCGCACTGCTCCGTAGAAGTAACAGTTCATCTCTGGTCTCTAATCTGTTCTACCAGGGGTTCGAGCAAAAGCTATGCCAGGGTAGCAGTTATGCCGGCGGCCAAGATGGAGTCCGGACTGGTTAAACCCCTCGGCTTAACTCAATATATGATTTAGAATTATAAATGTTCACAGGTTGGGCAAATAGACTACAGGAGGCTTATACTGGCGTGGAAACTGCGGATAGCATGTCTTTGTGCAGCCCCCTTCATAAATGGTGCAAGCCGGAAAGAGAATCTTTAAAGACTAGTTCTCAACTAAAGAGCTAGCCTCCTGCACAGAGACTACTGAGGCACGGACTGAGATAGTTCAGGTCAAAGGCATCCTTCTTCAGTTGTGTCAGGACCTAGTGTGACACTCCTGTCACCGTCAGGAATAGCTTCTGACGGAACGCTTTAACTTGGACCTACCAGAAAGGTCTCATGGCAGTCTACAACATACATCACTGGGAATTGGCAGCCAGCAATTTATTGGATCAGAACCAAGGCATGGGAGTCTATCTTTATCAAAGACGTAAAGAGCCAGCCGAACCACATCTACTATACTTATTTTTCCGCTTCCATCAGCATCCCCTCTGCACAGTGGAACGATAGGCCGGCCGCCGGTCTCACCCTTGAATATATAGTTGGCTAAGTAGATTACATCCCCAAGGGTAATGGCCCCGGAGGCATTTACGTCTCCTGCCAGGGTAGTGCAGACCTGGACTGCGGTCCAGGCCCGGGAAGTCTCCAGAGCCCAGAGGTTGGAAGAGTCCAAATCAAAAGCAGCTCTGGTAGCGCCTGCAGCTGCATCTACCAAGCGAAAACTTGCAGTGCTATCCCAATAAAGAATGTTGGCCCGATACATAATCTTCATCGCATTCTCAATTTCTATCCCGGTAACTGCTATACCATTATGAGTGCCTCCCTTGGCCAGCAGATAGAACATTTTATTGGGCACTCCCATATTTTTGTGCACCCCGCACGAATCATTTAATTCGTTAGGAGCCGGACAAGTGTCTTGTGCGTACCAATTCTGACCGCCGTAGGTATCGGGCTGGTCAGTTGCGGTGGGGTCTGCCATGCTCCTGTCAAAGTAAGGACCGTCATAGCTATTTTGACCGATAAGCCACCAGTCTGGGCCTCCATTAGCCCAGGCGACCGTAGCTCCAAACATATCACAGAAAGACTCATGTAGCGCCCCCGCCTCGCCTGAGCGCCTAAGATTTGACGTGTATTTTATAATCCCATGCGCCCACTGCTGCGCTATAACATCTAAACATCCAGCATAGGAATACCTCTGGACAACTTGACCTTGAATTGTATCTGGTTCTGCCTGATAAATCTTTACCTGATCAAGGTCTTGGTCAAATGAGGCAAAGTTTTTTATATTTGGATCTGATATTTCTACAGTCGTAACCATGCTTTTCCCCAGACCATTAAAACTGTTTCTGCCTAAGTTGTGAAGCAGGTAGTCATAAATCAGACCAGTATAGACATGGGCATCCACACCCGGGCCTTGAACAGAATCGTTCCAAATATTATCGGAGTCGGTCATCACGCCACCCGGCATCTGTGTTATAATAGCGGAACTAGGCGGCATTAGTCCATTGTGTCCATGCGGATTATTGTTCGCCCGTCTGGTAATATCCTTCAGTTGATACGCATAACAGTCATAATAAGTGTCTAAGTGGTCCCGAAAGTCACTGAGTACCCCATATCCAGTTCCAACCGCATATGCCCTGATGCAGGGTGCCATACCACAACCTGCTCCTCCAGGTGGATAACCCAAATCAGGCGGGCCGCCCCAGCCCGGCTTGAACTCTACTGCACCTTCTTCAGTTAAAAGGTACCGTCCCGACGGCGGGGCAAACAGAGTGTCGATGTAGATTATGCCGGTGTCGCTGATTTGCAGGCAGATTCTGGCAAACAAGCCGTCACCAGTTATCCCGCCGTTGAAATTAATCGCGCCGTAGACGACGTGGAAGGAATCCGGACCAGAACCCCACAACCTCACTTCCTTGATGGTAAAGTCTGAGACCCCTGAGGCCGGCGGGAAAGCCGAAGCCACGGTGGTGTCTATGCTCAACAGAGAGTTACTGGTGCTGGTTATCTGAAGCGGGACAAAAAAGCCGGCTATTCTATCCCAGCCGGTTCCTTCAATGTGATACTTTAGGTCAAAACAAATAGTGGTGGTCTCAGACGGACTGTACAGAGTTTGGCCGCAGTCCACGAACATATAGGTATTTTCATTACCAGCCCCATAGATTTCTGCCCAACTATTGAAAATCAGCAGAAAACAAAAGCAAGTCAATATCACCAAGAGGTAACTACCAGAATATGTTTTCCCTTTCATAAAAAACCTCCCCTCACTGAGGCTAAAGCCTCTATTATTCTTAACTAATTATAACATAACCCTACCCTCCTCATTTTGTCAAGCATTTTCTGGGTCAACTGACAGATTCTGTCAGTATAAATGATCCTGCTTTTGAGACTCAGTCTCTTATCTGCCAGGAAAGGACTTAACTACACCTTCTCAAACGGGTCAAACAGCTTCTTATACTCCTGCTGCGCGAATCTATCTGTCATCCCGGCAATATAATCGCACACCACCCGCATCTTATCCTGACTCTTCAGCTTCTCCCGGGTTGAACCAGGCAGCTGCTCCGGGTTTTCTAAATAGACCGAAAAAAGCTCGCTCAAAATCCTTTTGGCTTTGTCTGCCATCCTGACCATCCGGTAGTGCTGATACATATGCTTCAGCAGGAATTCTTTCAGCTGGTTGTTGAGAGACTTTAATTCAAAAGAGAAGGCAGGTATCATCTCCGAAGCCAAGCGAACATCTGGGACTGACTGTATTCTAAATTCTTTTAGTCTCTGACTGGTAGTCTCTAGTAGATCCGAGACTTCCCGGTTTATCATCTGCCGCACAATGTAATTGCGAATCTGCGCTGAATTCAAACCGGCATATTTTTGTTGACATTTTTGGTACAAAACCTTCCACAGTTCGACTTCTTCTAACATCTTTTCGCTTAAGACCCGGGAATATAAACCGTCATCGACGTCATGGCAGTCATAGGCGATTTCGTCTGCCAGATTGACTATCTGGGCTTCCAGGACCGGTTTTTCGGATTGGCTGAACTCTTGGGGGACTGGAGAATCATACCTGGTTTCATGCTTGATGATTCCTTCCCGCACTTCGTAAGTTAAGTTTATACCTGGGAATTCAGGATATTTTTCTTCTAAGACATCTACTACTCGCAGAGACTGTCGGTTATGCTCAAATCCTCCGCTATCTTTCATTAATTCCCGCAAAGTATCCTCTCCGGCATGACCGAAAGGGGTATGCCCTAAATCATGGGCTAGGGCTATGGCTTCGGATAAGTCCTCATTTAAGCGCAGGGCCCGGGCAATGGAGCGGGAGATCTGGGTGACTTCGATGGTATGGGTCAAGCGGGTGCGGAAGTGGTCCCCTTCGTGGTTGACGAAGACCTGGGTCTTGTATTCTAATCTGCGGAAGGCGGTGGAGTGGATGATCCTATCCCGGTCTCTTTGGAAGCAGCTACGGTAAAGGTGCTCTTCTTCCGGATAGACTCTGCCGCGGGAGTCTTTACTCCGGGTAGCGTAGGGAGCCAGAGTTTTGTCTTCTTGATCTTCCAGCTCTTTTCTCAAATGCAGATTATTCAAGGGGACCTCTATATGATTTCAGCCTTATACTTTTTACAATCGTGCAGTACATTGTTCTTCAGGCAATTTTAAGTTAGTTACCATCTAAGTTTCATCCCTATTATGTGACTTCCTCCCAACTCCGGATGATTCACAAAGGCATAATCAATCTCCAGCTTGGTCCAAGCAAAACCAGCCCCTAAAGAATACCGGTTCGGCTCAGTCTGAAATCCGAATCTTAGGGCTAGATTGTCTGATAAATTAGTCTCCTGTCCCAATTGCACCTGCTCTTCAAACTCGGTATCATAATATAACCCGGCTGTCAAGGAGATTTGCTCTAAAGTAGAATAACTTACGCCCAAGTAATAATTTCTTAAAATCCGGTCCCCTCCGATTCGGGGCTGATTCAGGTTCTTTACTACTCCACCCAGTTTGAGTTTATCCTTTTCCCACAAGAATCCCAAATCCAGCGAGAAAGCATCCTGCCTTTCGTAACCATCGGCTTTAAGCAGTAAGTAGTTGACAGAAACTCCAACTCCGGCTCCTGACACTAGTTGCCTGCCGGCTGATAGACTCACTTTCTGCTCCTGATAGAAATCAGTCTTCCCAAAACTGGAGAATCCGGCTGCCAGTCCGGTATTTTTGAGTCTGGAGCCGAAGCTTACTACCTCTTGAGACAGCTCTGCCAGCCCGAATTGATTGCTGTAGCCGAGATAGAGCTCAGGTTCAGTCATTTGTCCCAAGCCGGCTGGATTCAAGAAAGTGCAGATCGAGCCTCTGCTCAATGCGCTCACTGAATTCCCCAGGGCTGAGCTTCTGGGATCAATTCCCTCGGTCTCAAAAGCTCCCCAGCAGCTGTGGCATAAAAGAAGCCCTACCCAGATTTTTCTCATCTTTCTTTTATGACCGCAATGGTCTCTTTCTTGACTTCCCTTGCTTTTCCTTTGGTTTCGACCAATAGAACATAGATTCCGTTCCGTACCTTGCTGCCGTCATCTTTTCTGCCATCCCAGGTCACTTTCCCGGAGACGCTGGCTTGGTCTTCAAATAGAGTCCGGACCAATCTCCCTTTACGGTCGTAGATTGTCATACTCAACTCCACCCCCAAAGGAATCTTGAATTGGATTTCGGCCTGGTCATCAAAACCGTCATCATCTGGCGAAAAAGGATTGGGTTTAATTTGAATTTCAATAGATGAGCCAAAGGCTGTTTTTACAGAATTCTGCCGGCCAGGAGTCCCCCCGCTTGAATCCACGCTCCTCCACCAGTTGTTGCTGTCCGAGGCTGGCTCATCGTAATCAATCCTCTCGTAGGATATCCCTTTCAAAGACTGGGAGGGATAAGAGACTTTCTCCACCAAGAACCCTAGCGAATCTTTAAGTATTACTTGGTCCCCGTCATTATCTAGAGTCTGCCAGCTGGAAGGCTGGATTGCTAAACCTGTGAAACCTGGATAGCTGGCCTGGAATTTGTTTTTATCTTCTGCCAAGATTAGAAACTGGCTGGCCGGAAGCTCCAAAATATCTTCCGTCAAAACGCTCTGCCGGTTGACGTCCCCGAAGAGCCAGCCCCTCAGATTCATACTGTTCTGACGCCGGTTATATAGCTCTACCCATTCGGTTTGATTCTTGGTCAAATCTGGCGCCGCCATGATCTCATTGATGACTACCTCAGGCAAAAATTCCCCCACTCTAAGATCTAGTGACTTCTGATTATTGTAGACCTTGTCATCTGGGTCCAGAAGAGCAATCAGGCGATGATTTCCTTTCCAGAGTGTAACCGCTGAAGTGGCCATAAAAAGTTCTCCCGGACTCAACTGGGGAATATCCGCAGCAGAGAGCTCTTCTCCCCTTTCCATAATTTCGTTAAAATTCAGGTCATTGAATATAGTTAAGCTATTGATCAGAGAAGTTGATAAGCCTACATTCCAAACGTTTATCTTGAGGTAGAAAGCTAGATTCTCCTGGGGATTGTCCGGCTCGCTGTAGAACTCAACAATTGCCATATCATTATCAGCCGCTGTGACCGAATTTATTTTCCCCGGCGTACTCCCTTCCGGCAACGTGCAAATTTTCCAGTTCGAAGTATCTTCTCCTGCCACAGGATTTACTTTCTCCCAGGAGACCCCGTCTCCTATATCTTTACTCCAGGTGAATGCTTGGGGTAAACTATCAGGAGCAACCAGAATTACAGTTCCGCTCGAATTGGTCAAACTCATCTTAGCTTCCAGAGCCGGAAAATCTTCTTTGGGAGAATCCCCCCAGATTCCACTGCCATCTCCCCATTTAGCTTCAAAGCTATTGACATCCGGGGGACTGGTTGCCAGCCGGCGGGCCAGGACTAGGTAATTTTTAGCTGGTAAGATTATCTGACTTGAGAAAATTGTAGTATCGGCTCCCTGGACAAATTTCCAATCTGCTAAATCAAGAGAAACGGAATCAGGGTTATATAACTCCACCCATTCCAGAGAGGTGCTAGCCCCTGGCTCATTGGCCAGGACCTCGTTAATTACTGCTTGTGCCTGAGTAGATTCAGACCAGGCTAAAGTAATGAATAGAAATGCTAAACTTTCAAAGCATCTCATAAACTCCACTCCACTCTGACCCTTAAGACTTGGAAATCCTCTCCTTCTTGCTCTTGGTATTCCTTGGAAATAAACTCTGCGGTCAGTAATATTTTCTCGGTCATAATAATACTCTCACTCAGATAAAAATCCCAGCTGGAATTCTGGCCCTGGGACAATTCCGGATCGCGGTAGCGCACCCGAAATTTTGACCAGAGCCTTTCTTTTAGTGGTAAATAGAAGAGCACCTCTTCAAATGTAGAATATTCATTTCCTGCTTGATAGGAATTAACCCGGTAGTTCAGGCGGAACTGTAATCTGGTATCTTTGCTAAAAAGATAAGTTGTAACCAGTGCGGTAGTCCTTTTTCCTGGGAAACTGGCGCCTAAATTATCATCTTCCCAGTACTGCTTTAGTTTTGTCTCTAGATTCTTTCTTAGCCAGTAGCCTAAGCCCAGGCGCGCTTTATTCTTGTTTAGATAGCTATTACCATCTCTCCACTGCTGGTAAGCCAGCTCTCCTTTCAGTCGGGGGTTTAGTGAGATGGCAGAGAAAAAGTAAGTTCCGGTCTCACCAGCTTGACGGGAGCGAAAGGTCAAGTCCAGGTTTTCCAACTCCATCGAACGGTAGTCTGGCAACGCTTTCCCCCCGGAAGTTGGATGTAGGAAGTCCTGGCTGTAACTCCAGTACGAAATCTGAAAATCATACTTTCTGGCCTGCCGCCAGAGAGCTTCGACTACCACTCCTTTATCTCTTTGGCCGGTCAGGGCAAATTCAACTGCTATCCGGCCAGCTCTCCAGAATGATTCGGCAAACAGACTTGCCGCCCGGCTAATGAATCTATCGCTAGATTTGGAAATCTCCTGATAGGAAATTATTGGGGAGAGGGCCAATCTTCTCCAGGTTTTTTTGAGCGAGGCGCCCCAGACCTGGTCTCTGTAGCTGCCAAACCTGTTCTGGGAGTAAAAGAAAGAGCCGGAAATGTTTTTTCTTTGGAAATTCGTGAAAATCCCGTTATAGCGGGTCCAGCGCGGGAATAGAAATGTGTTCTCTGCCTCAAGTGAGTTCTCCGAAGAAAAATTTAGATAACTGCGATACCCCAGATTGACCCCCAGCCCTAAGTGGGGCTGAAAATTCCCCAGCACAATTTTCCAATGCCCTGGCTTGTTAAATTCAAGCGCCCGTCTTTTAATCCGGTTTTGATTATCCTGGTTCTCACTTTCTAAGTAAAAGCTCCACAAATCTTGGTTCTCAGCCTGGATTCTTAAATAAGTTTCCGGCTCACTGGATCGGGAAACTTTCTGCCGGTGCTGGAGAACGACTCTCCCCTTTAAGGGACGGGTACTGGTATCTGTTGGCTGTAAGAATTGTTTAACCCTTTCCTGGGAATCATAATTTTCTTTATCCAGACTGCTGTAATCTGCGTCTGGAATCTGCAGGAGAAGAGTAGAATCTGCCTTGGTGGAGTGAGGTTTCTGGCGGATCAAGTCTAACAGCTCCAGATATTGATCAAAGCTTAACTCTCCGTTTTGCAGCCCTTCTAACAGATCCTCCTCGGTCTGGTAGATCTCAGGTGAAATGGTTTGGGCCAGACTCCCGACCGCAAATATACAAATCCAGCTTATTATTAAGAACTTCTCCAAAGCTTGCTTCCTTGCTCAGGCTTTCTATTTTAGCCCGTACTCCTTGAGCTTGCGGTATAAAGTCCTCTCTCCAATCCCCAAAATCTGGGAGGCCTTGCGCCGGTTTCCCTCCACCTGCTTAAGCACTCGGTTGATATGCTCCCTCTCCAAATCTTCCAGGCTTTTCTGGGAAACCATTTCGTTGGAGACCGGGGCAATCGGCTCTTCGAATCTGGCCGGATAACTCTGGCTGGTCTGGATCTCTTTCTGGATTATGTTCTTCAGAGACATAATTTCTGCTCTCAGACCGGTCAAGGCCTGAAAGATTAGCTCATGCTCTGCCACCGCGCTGGTTTTGCCGGTTACCACCGGCAGGTTGCGGTTGGCCTGGGACTCTCTCTCTACGTAGTCTGTGGCCTGGGCTGAATCAATTTTGCCGGTGCGGGATAAAGCTAGGCTGCTTTCCACAAAATTTTTCAGCTCTCGGACATTGCCCGGCCAGTGATAGCGCAAGATAATCTCCATTGCTGAATCTGTGATCCCGGCCGGCCGATTCGGATTTTTCTGCTGCAGCTGATTTAAGAATTCATAGATCAGAATCGGAATATCTTTTACTCTCTCCCTTATTGGAGGGACTTCGATTTTGACGACCGCCAGGCGATAGTATAAATCCCGGCGAAAAATTCCTTCTTCTACGGCACTGGCTAAGTCCCGATTGGTGGCCGCTACGACCCGGGGGTCAACTATTATTCTTTCGGTACCCCCCACTCGCATTATCTCCTTTTCTTCCAAGACCCGCAAGAGCTTGACCTGGGTGGACTGCTTCAGCTCCCCCACTTCGTCTAAGAAGATTGTGCCATCCGAAGCAGCCTCAAAAACCCCTTTCTTTCTGGCCACCGCTCCGGTAAAGGCTCCTTTTTCATGGCCAAAAAGTTCTGATTCCAAGACTCCTTCAGCCAGAGCGGCGCAGTTGACAGCTAAAAATGCCTTTCCCTTTCTGGGAGAGTTATTGTGTATAGCCCTGGCAATCAGCTCCTTGCCGGTGCCACTTTCTCCGGTGATAAGGACCGTGATATCAGTCGGGGCAATCTGCAGGACCTGCTCAGAAATTCTTTTCAGCTCTTGTGACTTACCGGCCAGTTCACAGGCTTTAAGATTCTGTTTGGCCTGCCAGAGATTTCTGACCTTGAAGGCGACCTCTCCAGGGTCTAAAGGGAGTTCTACTATTTCATCAGCCCCATAGGCTAATAACTC
>Ga0209520_10002050_pt1 | contig 11598 bp, 8 predicted proteins | sample Rifsed16ft1_FD_184009 | JGI IMG/M metagenome (GOLD analysis project Ga0209520, IMG submission 184009) | Soil microbial communities from Rifle, Colorado, USA - sediment 16ft 1 (version 2) | ecosystem: Environmental > Terrestrial > Deep subsurface > Rock core/Sediment | place: Rifle, Colorado...
TCCGATCTCCATTTGCCGACGAATGAACGTGGGAATCTCCATCTCCGGCACTTCCCCCGCTTCCGGCGCGGCGGGCGGCGCCGCGGGCGCGCGGGGCCGGGGCGCGGGGGCCGGCTGCGCCACCGGCGGCCGCGCGGCGCGTTGGGGGAACGGCAGCACGCCCGGCGTGCCGCGCGACATCCCTTCGGCCTGGCCCAGCGCCTTGTCGAAGCCGGTGGCGATGACGGTGACCCGCGCCTCACCCTCCATGGCCGGATCGTGCACCGCGCCGAAGATGATCTCCGCCTGATCGCCGGCGGCCTCGTGGATGATCTCGCTGATCTGGTTGACCTCCCCCAGGGTCAGGTCCTGGCCGCCGGTGATGTTGACCAGTACGCCGGTGGAGCCGTTGATGGAAACGTTGTCCAGCAGCGGGCTGGAGATCGCCTGCTGCGCCGCCTCGATGGCCCGGTCCTCCCCGCGCCCCACGCCCGTCCCCATCAGCGCGGACCCGCCGTTCTGCATCACGGTGCGCACGTCGGCGAAATCCACGTTCACCAACCCGGTGACGCTGATGAGGGTGGAGATCCCCTGGGTGGCGTGCAACAGCACCTCGTCCGCTTTCTTGAGCGCGTCCTGGAACGGGACGTTCTTGCCCACCACCGCCAACAGGCGTTCGTTGGGCACCACGATCATGGTGTCCACGTGTTTCCGCATCTCGGTGATGCCGATTTCGGCCTGGCGCATCCGCTTGCGTCCCTCGAACAGGAACGGCTTGGTCACGATACCGACCGTGAGCGCGCCTACGTCGCGCGCCATCTGTGCGATGATCGGCGCCGCGCCGGTCCCGGTGCCGCCGCCCATGCCGCAGGTGACGAAGACCAGATCCGCCCCATCCAGCACGTGGAGCACCTCGTCACGGTTCTCCTCGATGGCCTGCCGGCCGATCTCCGGCCGGGCGCCGGCGCCGAGACCGCGCGTCAGCTTCTTGCCGATCTGCACCTTGACGTCCGCCTTGTTGTGCAGCAGCGCCTGGGCATCGGTGTTGACCGAGATGAACTCGACGCCGACCAGGTGCTCGTCGACCATCCGGTTCACCGCGTTGCCGCCACCGCCGCCGACGCCCGTCACCTTCATCCGGGCGGTCTGGGATACGGTTTCTTCCAGTTCGAAGACCATCGGACGCCTCGTTTAGAGAGCCGTGCTCAGAAGAAGTCCTGGAGCCAACGCTTCACCGGAGCGAAGAACCGCTCCACCCTGGTTTCCGTCTGCGGCCCGGCGGCGCGTTGCCGCGCCGCATAGAGCACCAACCCCACCGGCACCGCGTAGCGCGGCGCCTGCACGCTGTCCACCAACCCGGTGATCCCGCGACCGGGGAGGCCGGCTCGCGCCGGCGAGGCGAACCCTTCGCGGGCCAACTCCACCACGCCCGGCAGCTGCCCGCCGCCGCCCGTGAGAACCACTCCGGCGGGCAATCGCCCGCCGTAGCCCGCCTGCTCGATTTCCCGCAGCACCAGACCGAAGACCTCGTCCAGCCGCTGGTGAATGATGTGCGCCAGCAGCTCGCGCTTGGCCTGCCGCGGGCCCTGGCCCGGCGTGCTGGGCAGGTCGATCATCTCATCCGGGTCCACCAGCGGCATGTAGGCGACGCCCGAGCGTTCCTTCAAGCGTTCCGCGTCCGCCTGGGTCACCCCCAGCCCCTGCACGATGTCGCTGGTGACGTGGCCGCCCGCGTAGCGGAGCGACGCCAGGTGCCGGATCTTCCCGTCCTGGAAGATCGCCACGCTGGTGGAGCCGCCGCCCAGCTCGACCAGCGCGCACCCGAGCTCCTTCTCCTCTTCCGTCAGCACCGCCAGAGCGCCGGCCAACGGCTCCAACACCAGATCGGCCACCCGATAGCCCGCCCGCTCCACCGACTTTCGCAGGTTCTGCGCCGCGGTGCCCTGCACCGAGACCAGGTACATCTCCACCTCGAGACGGAGTCCGGTCATCCCCACCGGATCGCTGATCCCACCCTGGTTGTCCACCTTGTACTCCTGCGGGATGTGGTGCAGGAGCTCATGGTCGCGTCCCAGGGTTACCGCCCTGGCCACGTCATCCACGCGGTCCACGTCCGCCCGGGTGATCTCCTCGCCCGTCACGGACGCCAGGCCGGTGGAGGTCCGAGCGGCCACGTGCTCGCCCGCAATGCCGCAGTACACGGCGCCCACCGGCACGCCGGCCATCCGCTCCGCGTCGCGCATGGCCTCGACGATGGAGCGGGTGGTCTGCTCGATGTCACGTACCACGCCGCGCCGCACGCCGGCCGAGCGCGCGATGCCTACGCCCAACACCTTGGCGCCCGGCAGGCGCGAGTCGCCCGTGGCCTCCGCGATCACGGCGCAGGTCTTGGTGCTGCCCAGATCCAGCCCGGCCACGAGCCGATCCCGCTTCACGAACCACTCCGCCGCGCGACCACCCACCCCTCGAAACGTGCGTCGAGCTCGGCGTAGGGCCGGCCGGTCGCCGCCAAGTGCCGGCGCACCGCCGCGACGGCCTGCACTTCGTCGATCGTGGGTATGCCCCGCAGCATCACTCGCCGTGGTCCCAGCTCCAGCAGCACCGCGCCCGCCTCCCCGCGCTCCGCCGCATCCACGTCCTGGTACAGCGCCGAATCCGCGGCGCGCACTTGCGCCAGCGCCCCGAGGACCAGCGAATCCGCCCGCGGCACCAGCGGCAACGCCAGCCCCGTCGCCGCGGGATCGTACGGCAGCGCGTGTCCGGTGGGGTCCAGCGGCACCAGGCCGTTGGGACCGGGAGCGAACGCCACCGGCACGCGCTCCACCACCGTGATCCGGAGCGTCCCGGGCAGTCGCCGCTCGACCCGCGCGCTCACCACGCCACCCACCCGCTCGACCCGCCGGGCGATTTCCCCGGCATCGTCGAACAGGTTCTGATCCGGCGCGAGGCCCAGCCGCGCCACCAGCTGCTCCGGCGCCAGGTACCGGGTCCCCACCAGCTCCACGCGCCGCACCTGGAAGAAGGCCACCTGCCGCAACCCGAGCGGGCTCAACACCACGGCACCGAGCAGCAGCGCGGCCGCTCCCGCAAACCACAACGCCGGCCGCTTCACGCCGCCGCACCGGTCAAGCGCTCGAGCAGCTCACGACCGACCCGGGTGATGTCCCCGGCGCCCAGCGTGAGCACCACGTCACCGGCTACTACCGAGTTCGCCAGCTCACCCGCCAGCGCGGCACGCTCCGGCACCCACGACACCGAGGCCCCGGCCCGGCGCGCCGCCTCGGCCACCAGCCGGCCGCTCACGCCGGCGAGCGGGGCTTCCCGGGCGGCGTAGATCTCGGTGACCACCACCCGATCGGCCGCCGCGAGCGCCGCGCCGAGCGCGTCACCCAGCAGCTTGGTGCGGGAGAACAGGTGCGGTTGAAACACCGCGACCACCCGCGCATCCGGAAACCGCTGTCGCGCGGCGGCGATGGTGGCGGCCACTTCCGAGGGGTGGTGCGCGTAGTCGTCCACGATGGTGACACCCCGCGCGCTGCCCACCGACTCGAAGCGCCGGCCCACGCCCCCGAACTGCGCCAGTCCCTTGAGGGCCCGATCCACGTCCGCCCCGACCGCCAGCGACGCGCCCACGGCCATCGCCGCATTCCGGAGGTTGTGCACCCCCGGCAGCCCAAGCGCGAGCTCCACGGTTCGCCCGTCCGGCAGCACCAATTGCGCCCGGCTTCCCCATCGGTCGCGCGCCACCTCCGCGATCCGGAGGTCCGCCGCGGCGGAGGTGCCGATCAACCAGCGGGGCCCGGTGACCTGCCGCGCCACGCGCGTGGCGCCCGCGTCGTCCGCGCCGAACAGCGCGAGGCGGGCCCGTCCCGCGAATTCGGCGAACGCCGCTTCCAGCGCCGCGACCGAGCCGTCGTAACACTCGAGGTGATCCACCTCGACGTTGTTTACCACGGCGATGGTCGGCTGGAGCGCGAGAAACGCGCGGTCGTATTCATCGGCTTCGACCACGTACAGCCGATCGCCGGCGACCCGGGCGTTCCCGCCCCAGGTTGCGACACGGCCGCCTGCGATCCCCGTGGGGTCTCGCCCGGCGGCCGCGAGCGCTTCGGTCGTCATCACCGTGGTCGTCGTTTTGCCGTGCGTCCCGGCCACCGCGACCACCTCCCCACCACCCACCAGCATGTGGAGCGCGTCGGCGCGACGAACCACCGGTAACCCCGCCGCCCGCGCCGCCACCAGCTCAGGATGTTGGGACGCAACCGCCGCGGTGTAGACCACCGCTCGCGCGCCAACCACGTGCTCGGGGTCGTGGCCCCGAAAGAGCCGGGCACCGGCTTCAGCCATGTCCGCCGCCCCGCTCACATCCGCATCACATCCGGTAACGGCAACGCCCCGGCGCCTGGCTATGAGTGCCAGGGCACTCATCCCCGCGCCGGCTATCCCCATGAAATGGACGGGTCGGGGATCGTCCGGGGCGAACAGGAACATCGGTGGGCAGCTAATATAAGGCGGCTACGAAAGTTGCGAAAGAGCCTTCACTTAGCTCATTAAGGCGGCTATGGATTCGGCAATTCTTCGGGCGGCGTCCGGACGGCCCCGGGCCCGGGCCTGGGCCCGCATCCGCGAGGCCGTTTCCGGGTGCTCGAGGATGCTCCTCACCGCCGCGAGCAGGGCCTCCGCCGTGAGCCCCGACTCCGGCAAATGGACGGCCGCGCCGGCCTGTCGAAGGGCCTCGGCGTTCTGCGTTTGGTGATCGGCCGCGGCGCTGGGCAGCGGCACCAGCACCGCCGGCAGCCCGAAGGCGCACAGCTCGGCGGTCGTCATGGCGCCGGCGCGTGAGACCACCACATCCGCCGCCGCGTAGGCCTCCGCGATGGGATCCCAGAACGGGCGTACCAGGCGGCGCGGCGGCGCGGCGTACCGCCCGTAGGTGTTCCAATGCCCCGCCCCGGTGCTCCAGCACACGGTCAGGTCGTCCAGCCGGCCACGATCGGCGAGCTCCGCCATGACCGAGTTCAGTCGCTGCGCGCCCTGGCTGCCGCCGAACACGAAGACCACGCGCGCCTCGGGCGCGATACCCAGGGCGGCGCGCGCGGCCGCTCGCGTCGGAGCGGACTGCGGTGGCACGATGGGGTTCCCGAGGTGCAGCACCTGCGTGCTCCGGCCGACGCGAAGGTGGCGCTCGGCTTCGGGGAACCCCAAATAGACCTGCCGGGCCCGGCGCGCGAACCACCGGGTGGTGAGTCCCGGTAACGCGTTTTGCTCCTGGAGCACGATCGGCACGCCGGTCATCGCGGCAGCGAGCAACATGGGCGCGGCCGCGTATCCGCCGGTGCCCACCAGAACGGCCGGGTGCTCGGTTCGCAACACGCGACGACACTCCGCGATCAGCCGCCAGGAGGCCACCAGCCAGCGGGCGTTGCGCCACCAGGCGCGGCGATACAGGGGCTCGGCGGACAACAGGTGAAATCGGAACGGCCGCCGTGGAAGCAGGGTCGCTTCCACGCCGCGACGTGCGCCCACCAGCACCGGCTCGACGTCGGGCCGCACCTCGCCCAGCGCGGCGGCGATGGCCAGCGCGGGCATCAGATGGCCGCCGGTCCCGCCGCCCGCGATGACAATCCTGGCGCCCACGGACTACCGGGGCCCGTCGTGCGCCGCCGGAAACCGACTCACCGGCCCCGGCCCCGTCCGCGCCCGACGCTGATCAGCACGCCGGCGGCGACCATGGAGACCACCAGGTTGGTGCGCCCGTACGAGAGCAATGGAAGGGGAAGGCCCGTCGTCGGCACCAGCGCGAGAGACACGGCCATGTGGACCACCGCGGAGATCCCAATCAGCGCGGTAAGCCCGGTCGCGAGCAGCATGCCGAAGCGGTCCGCCGCGGTACGGGCGATGCGGAAGCCGAGGCCGATGAACGTGGCATAGAGCAGCACGATCAGGCACACGCCCACGAACCCCCACTCCTCGGCGATGGTGCTAAACAGGAAATCCGAGTACGCGTAGGGAAGGTATCCGAGCTTCTGCTGCCCCTCACCGAACCCGACCCCGAACACGCGGCCCGCGCCCGCGCCGATGACCGACTGGGTGATCTGCCAGCTCAGCTGCTGCGTATCTTCGCCGGGGCTCAAGAACGTAACCACGCGCGCCAGACGGTACTGCACGGCGACGATCTCGTACCAGGCCATCGGCACCGCGGCGAGGCCGAGCAGCAGGAAGTGGCCGATGCGTGCCCCGGCGGTGAAGAGGATGACCCCGGCGAGCAACCCCACCAAGATCGCGGTGGAGAGGTTGGGCTCGAACAGGATCAGCGCGCTGACCGGGACCACGATCATTATGAACGGCAACACGCCGCGCTTGAACTCACGGACCATGTCGCCTTTTTTCGCCGCCAGCATCGCGGTCCACGCCACCACGGCGAGCTTGGCCGCTTCCGAAGGCTGAAAGGTGATGACGCCGAGATCGATCCACCGCCGGGCTCCGTTGAGCTCGGGAGCGATCGCGCGGGCGCCCGGCACGAAGGGCACGAGGAGCAGCAGCGCGGACCCGCCGATCAGCGGCCAGGCCCATCGCTCCCACACGTGGTAGTCCACGCGGGCCGCCATCAGGAACAGGATGCCACCCAGCAGGACGCCCGCCGCCTGGCGCATCGCGAACGCCGACCCCGGCTCTCCGCGCTGGACCGCCACCACGCTGGAGGCGCCGTACACGGCGGCGATCCCGAACACCACCAGCGTGGCCGTGACGACCGCCAGCAGCCGGGTCTCCCAGACGGCGCGCTCCGGGGCCATCGCCCCCGTCATCGCTCCTCCACCAGCCGCCGGAACCGCGCGCCGCGCTCCTCGTAATTGGCGAACTGATCGAAGCTGGCGCACGCCGGAGACAGCAATACCACGTCTCCGGGCTGCGCCAATGCCGCGGCGCGCGCGACCGCCGCGTCGAAGGCGTGCTCTTCCTCCACGGGACACGCCCCGCCCAAGTCCCGCACCAGGTCTGCGCGGGCTTCGCCATACGCGATGACCGTCCGACAGCGGCTTCGAAGCAGGGTCGCCAGGGGCGTGAACCCCTCACCCTTGCCCCGCCCGCCGGCGATGAGGATGAACGGCCGGTCCACGGCCCGGAGGGCCACCAATGTCGACGCCACGTTGGTCGCCTTGGAATCGTTCACCCAGAGTACGCCCCGCACCTCCCGCACCGGCTCCAGACGATGAGGAAGACCGCGCACCCTGGCCAGCGCGCTCGCGATGGCCTCGGCGGAAACGCCCACCGAGTCGGCCGCGAGGGTGGCGGCCAACGCGTTGGCGACGTTGTGTTGGCCAAGCAGGGGCAGGTCGCTCCGGGCCAGGAGGCGCCGCTCACCGAGCATGAGCCATCCGCCGGCCGCGTCGAACCAGGCGTCGGCCGGCGTGTCCAGCCGGAAGAGCCGCTGGCGGCCCGCGGCGCCCGCGGCGAGGGCCAACACGCCGGCATCGTCGCCGTTGAGGACCCAGGTCGACCTGTCCGACGCGTTCTGGAACAGGAGCCGCTTGTCCGCGTAGTACGCCTCCACGCTCGCGTACCGGTCCAAGTGGTCGGGCGCGAGATTGGTCACGACGCCCACGGCCGGCTCGAGCCGGGGCGCGTCGTGTAGTTGGAACGACGACGCTTCCACCGCCGCCCACTCCGGCGCCGGTTCCTCGAGGGCCACGGTGATGAGCGGCCGGCCGATATTCCCCGCCACCGCCGTGCTCCGGCCGGCCGAGGCCAGCAGATGGCCAATGAGCGCCGTGGTGGTGCTTTTCCCGTTGGTCCCCGTCACCACGATCAGGCGGGTGCCGCGCAGCGCCCGGGCGGCGAGGTCCATCTCGGCCACGATCTCCACGCCGGCGTTACGCGCCACCGTGAGCACCTGGGCCCGCGGCGAGATCCCGGGCGACACCACCACCGCCGCGGCGCGGACGATGCGATTCAGATCATGCCGGCCCACGTCGACCGTCACGCCCGGCGCCTTCAGGGTGCGCGCTGTTTCACGCAGCGCCGCCGAGTCCGCGGCGTCGGACGCGTATACCCGCACGCCCTGCGAGGCGAGCCATCGGGTCGCGGCCGCGCCGGTGCGCGCGAGCCCCAGGACCGCCACCTCGCCCCGCCGCCAGGCAGCCGGGATTACCGGATTTTCAGCGTCGACAGCGCGAAGAGCGCACACAGGATGCCAATGATGTAGAATCGCATCACTACCTTCGATTCAGCCCACCCGGCCTTCTCGAAATGATGATGTAACGGGGCCATCCGAAACACGCGGTGCGCCTCGGCGTAGTCACGTCCGTAGCGCCGGCGCCGCCACCGAAACACTCCTGTCTGCAGAATGACGGAGAGCGCCTCCGCCACGAACACGCCGCCCACCAGCAGCAGCAGGAATTCGGACTTGAGCAGGATCGCAACGGTCCCGAACGCGCCCCCGATCGCCAGGCTCCCCGTATCTCCCATGAACACCTGCGCGGGGTGCGCGTTGAACCAGAGGAACCCCAGCGCCGCGCCCATCAGGCTGGTACAGAACACGCTGAGCTCGCCCGCGTCCGCGAGGTAGAACACGTTCAAATAGGCGGACGAGTCCACGCGGCCAAAGAGATACGCGAAAATGGTGAATGCGGCCGCCGCGATCACGGTGAGTCCCGCCGCGAGACCGTCCAGCCCGTCGGTGAGATTCACCGCGTTCGACGTGCCCGTCACCACAAACGTGACGAACCCGATGTAGACCAGCGGCCACAACACTACCAGGACGTACTTGAAGAACGGCAGCGTGGTGGCGTTGGCCGGGAGGTTGGGAGCCAGGGGCTGCCACAGGAGGTAGCCGCCCAGCGCCAATCCGAACGTCACCTGGCCCACCAGCTTGTAGCGCGCGACCAACCCGCGCGACTTCCCCTGAATGAACTTGAGGTAGTCGTCCAGAAACCCGATCCCGCCCATCCAGAGGGTCGCCAGCACCGCCACCCACACATACCGGTTGGTGAGCGGCGCCCACAGCAGGGTCGGCACCACGGTGCACACGATGATGATGACGCCGCCCATGGTGGGCGTGCCCCGCTTGGCTTGGTGCGCGGCCGGGCCCTCGGCCCGCACCACCTGCCCCACTTTGCGCTCGCGCAGCCACCGAATCACCACCGGCCCGATGACAAAGGCGCACAGCATGGCCGTCACCGCGGCGCCGGCGGCACGAAAGGTGATGTACCGGAACAGATTGAAGAAGCCGCCGTCGCTGGCGAAGCGGGCTAAGAGGTGGTAGAGCACGACACCTCCCGCCCACTCGTGAGGTGAGGAATCGCCTTCTCCAGCTGCACGCCGCGGGATGCCTTGAGCAACACCAATTCCCCCCCCTTGAGCCGGGGCGCGACCGCCCGCCCCAGCGCGTCGGCGTCCGGCGCCACGATCAACCTGGCGCCGATCCGGCGCCGCTCGAACGCCGCCGCGAGCGCTCCCACCGCGCCGATCAGGTCGGGGCGCAATGCCAGGATCTGCTCGGCCACCTGATCATGCAGCTCGGGCGACGCGGACCCCAGCTCCAGCATGGTGCCCACCAGTACCACCAGCGGGCGGTTGCCCCGGAGACTCCCGGCCACGTCCAGCGCCGCGGCAAATGAGGCGGGGTTCGCGTTGTACGTGTCGTTGATCAGCACCAAGTCTCCCGCGGTGACCACTTCGCACCGGCCGTGCGGCAGCGCCACTCGTTCCAGCGCCCCGGCGACCAGGGAGAGATCGAGCTCCAGCTCCGCCGCCACCGCCAGGGCCACCATGGCATTGTCCCCCTGATGGCGTCCCACGAGCGGCACGGCGAACCGGGTGCCGCGGAACGTCAGCACCGGACGGCCCCGCTCATCCACGTGAAAGTGATCCGGCGCCACGTCCGCGCCGGGCGCGAGCCCCGCCGTCACCACCCGCCCCGCCACTCGGCGAGCCAACGACGCCAACTCGGCCGGCCGTTGACCCACGATGGCGAGCGGGCAGCCTTCGAGCAACGAGACCTTCTCCCGCAGCACCGTGTCCGGATTTCCGAAACCCGCCAGATGGGCCGGGGTGACGTTGGTCACCACGCCAACCGTGGGCTCGACGATGCCGCGCAGCCGGGCGATCTCCCCCGGCTCGCTGGCTCCGCATTCCACCACCAGCGCCTCGGCGGCGTCGGGCGCTTCCAGGATGGTGAGCGGGACCCCCACGAGATTGTTCAGATTCTCGCGCGTGGCGTGCGTCTGCCAGCGCGTACCCAGGGTCACGGCAAGCATCGCCCTGGTGGCGGTCTTCCCATTGCTGCCGGTGACCGCCGCCACCGGCCCGGCCAGCTCGCGGCGGCGCGCCCGGGCAAGGTCCCCGAGCGCCACCAAGGTATTCGGCACCTCGAACAGGACCAATCCGGAGACCGGATGGGTCGGGCGACGGACCACGGCACCCCGGGCGCCGGCCTGCACCGCCTGGTCGAGGAAGCGGTGGCCGTCGAAGCGCTCGCCCTCCAGGGCCACGAACAACTCCCCCGGGCGCACGCTTCGCGTATCCGTGGAAACGCCGGTGAAGGCCGTCTCCGGCGGCTCCGCCGTCCCCAGGACGCCGGCCACCCGACCGCCGGTCCAGTGGGTCACGGGCGGACCAGCCCAGCAAGCAGGTCGCGGACGATCTCCCCCTCGTCGAACGGCAATCGCTGGTCCCCGATGATCTGGTACGTTTCGTGTCCCTTGCCTGCCAGGAGGAGGCAGTCACCGGGCTGCAACACCTGGATGGCGCGCGTGATCGCCTCGCGCCGATCGGTGATCCGAAGATGAGCGGTGCCCTCCATGCCCGCCTCGATCTGATCGATGATTTCGTCGGGGTCTTCACTTCGTGGGTTGTCGGAGGTCACAATCGGTAGGTCGGCGCCGCGGGCGGCGATCCGGCCCATCACCGGCCGCTTGCGGCGATCGCGATCGCCCCCGCACCCGAACACCACGATCAATCGGCCCCGGGCCAACGGCCGGAGGGCCCGAATCGCCCGGTCCAGCGCGTCGGGCGTGTGCGCGTAATCCCGCAGCACCACGAACCCGTCGCTGGCCAGCCGTTCCATGCGTCCGGGTACCTGCGGTGCACTCGCCAACCGCTCGGCCGTTTGGGCGGGGCTCAGTCCCAGGCCCCACGCGGTGGCCGCGGCCGCGAGCGCGTTGCTCACGTTGAATTCCCCGATCAGCGGCAGGCGAACGGCTCGTGTCTCCTTGCCGAAGCCCATGGTGACCTCCGTGCCCTCGGCACCCAGCTTGATGTCGCGAGCCTGTAGGTCCGCCGGCGTATGCACGCCGTAGGTCACCCGCCGCCGCCGAGGGTCCGGCGCCAGCGCCTCCCAGGCCCGATCGTCGGCGTTGACCGCCTCCACTCCACCCTCCCGGACCTGGGTGGACAGCAGCAGCTTCGCGGCGAGGTAGGACTGCAGGTCCTTGTGGTAGTCAAGGTGGTCGTGGGTCAGGTTGGTGTACACGGCCGCGGCGAATTCCACCCCGTGAAGTCGCCGCTGATCCAGGGCGTGCGACGACGCCTCCGTGACGACCGTCGTGACGCCGCGCGCGGCGAGCGCGGCCAGAACGGCGTGATACTCCACCGCGCCAGGCGTGGTGAGCGCGGTCGCCG
>Ga0209520_10002056_pt1 | contig 11574 bp, 17 predicted proteins | sample Rifsed16ft1_FD_184009 | JGI IMG/M metagenome (GOLD analysis project Ga0209520, IMG submission 184009) | Soil microbial communities from Rifle, Colorado, USA - sediment 16ft 1 (version 2) | ecosystem: Environmental > Terrestrial > Deep subsurface > Rock core/Sediment | place: Rifle, Colorado...
ATGTGGATCAAATGAAAGATTTATACGGAGGCGCCAGTGGTGTGCTGAAAAATTTTAAGCAGTGAAGTTGTTAGTATGCTGGGATAGCTCAGGTAGCAGAGCGTTCGCCTGAAGAGCGATAGGTCGGCAGTGCAAATCTGCCTCCCAGCACCCCGATTAAAGTCACGTCGTTTTTGCCTAAATTTTCGCGCGCAGAGCGAAGCTCCGCGTAATGGCTGAAAGGATTTCCGGACGCTTGGCAAGTTCGCGAAATTCGGCCAGTTGAGCTTCAATAGAGAGGATTTGTTTGTCCTCAACATCAGTAGATTTGCGAACGTATAAAAAGTAATTAGGCATAGTTGTATTATACCACAACGGATGGTGTAAAACACAACTAAGGAGTATACTCCGAATTATGAATGAAGCAGAAAGGTTAGGTAAAAATCTAAAACGTATCAGAACCGAGAAAGGTATATCTCAGGGTGAAATTGGCCGAATACTTGAAGTGGACAAAGGTTTTATAAGTAATATTGAAGCCGGAAAGACGAATCCAACACTTGCAACTATTGCAAAATTAGCAAAAGCGGTCGGAGTTTCAACTGGAGAATTGATGAAATAGATTAATTCCAGAGTTTAGGGAAATATATTAAATTTAATTAACTTTTTGAAATTCAAAGTGGTCAGTTACGAGCTTTCCCTCCGTCTCTTTTAGAAGTTCTTCAGGTAGTGTGTTAGGATGTTGATTCCTTATATTGTTTGGAACCCTGAAAGTAATTTGTTCCCAGAGATGATCGTTTTCATACTTTGTCTTAGATTTATCAAAACCAGGAAATTCATACCTTGGGTTTTCCACATACTCAAAAACAAACTTACCATCATCAGTACGATATAAATTGGCAATCTCCACCGATATTCTATCACCATTCCTATATATAACCTTGTAGTGTAATGTGTTCATATTTTTGTTAATTTATACAAGATTTCTTTTAAAATCTCAAGTCTAGTTATTACATACAATGATACCACTTCAAGTTCTTTTTTACTAGTCTTAAAATCTTTCACTTTTGGTATTTTGTTAATAGTATATCTTATCCTATCCTAGTTTCTGTAATCTTAGATATTCTATCAAGTATTTTCTTAACTATCCCAGAGTTTTTATATTCTTCAATTTTATATACTTAATAGCTCATATTAAAACATCAGTGAACTAAATCTGTATTTGCTTTGCTTCCATAGCGAGCCGATTAGCTTTTAATATATCACTTTTCATTTTAATTAGCTTGTCATGTAGGGTTTTTGGATTCAATTTTTCGTGTTCAATTTTTAATTTTGTTTTAATTTCTTCAGACACCCTTTCATTTTCACAAAGTCGTTGGTATGGCGTCATGCCTTTCTTCTCATAAATCTTTTTGTGTTTTCCATTTGGTAATACTTTTGCTCCAATACACAAACGTTGAGCGATTAAATGATTGTGATACAAACAGACCATATCCAGAAATTCAATTTGATTCAAAAATTCCGTGCCACAATCAGGAAGCGCATGCAGATGCCCAAAGCCGACATTAACTTCATGCCATGAACCTTGAAAGATTGGCACCCGCTCTTTGGTAGCGCTCGGTGTGGTGGTGGAAATTCCTTTTCTTCCACTTTCGCATTGCCAGCCATTCACTTTGCGTTTTACTGTCGCCTCACTCATAGCAAGAAGTTTACTGGTAGCTTCTTCGCTATGTTCCCACATTTCATCTCGTTTGAATATCGAAATATATTCATCTATCAATGGATGAAGCAATTCTCCGCAACAAGAGTTGGCTGATATCCAAATTTCTTTTAACGCCCCAATGACATCGGGAGTGTAAAACACTGATCGACCACGTTTCTTCTTTGGCGTGTATACTGACTCCAATTGAAGTCTTTTAAAACTTCGCATGATTGATTCTCTCCACATGCCTGTTTGTCGGCTTAAAGAATCAAGGATTTCACCTTTTCCTTTCTTTGAGGCTTTCAAATATGTATTAAGCTCAATACCGAACAATTCCTTCTTTGTATTCATAGTCATAATACCGACTACACTAACAGGAATTATGAGCTATACAGAGGTTTTCACTGACTTTATTTGTGAGCTATTAGGGAGTCTTTACTTTTTAGATAGTTTTTGATACTATGAAAAAATGTCAGAAAGTGAAAATTCTATAGAAAAAGATTCAAATTCCAAGGTCTATGAACTCGGCTATCTTTTGGTGCCTAGCATCAAAGAAGAAGATGTGCCGGTTAGTTATGGCAATCTCAAAGAACTGATCTTGTCATTAGGTGGCGAGCTCGTTTCGGATGAAATGCCGAAAATGATAACCCTCGCTTATTCCATGCAAAGAGTTACTTCTAATATCCGGAGTCGTTTCAGCACAGCGTATTTCGGCTGGACCAAGTTTGTGATGGAACCGGAAAATGTTTTGGAATTGAAAAAACGTCTAGACCTCGACCCTAATTTTATTCGATTTTTGATATTGAAAACAGTTAGGGAAAATACTATTGCTGCTAAGAGATTTCCTCGAAGCGAAATGTATAAGCGGCCGAAAACTAGAGGTGTCAAAACGGAGGCCGCCGTTCCAATCAATAAAGAAGCGATTGATAAAGAAATAGACGCACTAATCGCGGTATAATAATATGTATCCCGTACGAAATCATGCTAATATAGTTTCATATAGGGGTATAGGTCAATTAATAAATTTAATAAAATTTTGTACGGAATGTATTTAAACAAAGCAATTTTAATAGGCAATCTGACTCGCGATCCAGAACTTACCACAACGACCTCTGGTTATAAAGTTTGTAAATTTGGAATGGCGACCAATCGCGTCTGGAAAGATAAGAACGGCGCTCGACAGGAGTCTGTTGATTACCACAATGTCGTAGTTTTCGGACGCCAAGCGGAGACAGTTGCCCAGTATATGAAGAAAGGCAGTTCGATCTTGGTGGAAGGCAGGATGCAGACCAGAAGCTGGGAGGACAAGACCTCGGGAGAGAAAAAATATCGCACTGAAGTCATCGCCGATCGCACCCAATTTGGTCCGAAAGGGGGAGGCGCGGGATCGATTGGTGCTTCAAGTATGCCTAAAAATCAAGGCGCAAGCGGTAAAAGTGAAGAAGTCGACACCATAGAATATCCCGAGGAAGATATTAACCCGGAAGATATACCCTTTTAGTTATAAAGTTTATAAAGTAGAAAGTTATAAAGTATAAAAAATGCGACAAGATTATTTCTCAGCCAACAATATAAAGTTTATAGATTACAAGGACATTGAAATTCTAAAGAAGTTTTTGAACCCAAATGGTAAAATCATGAGCCATAAGAGGACAGGCGTGACTGCCAAAAACCAGCGGGGGCTGACCTCGGCTATCAAGCATGCGAGATTCTTGGGCTTGCTGCCTTTTGTGGTTAAATAGGCACCCCTACCCAACCTCCCCCTTAGCTAAGGGGGAGGAGTAAGGAGGGGGTGCTAGATCCTCTCCACGTATTCTCCCGTCTCTGTATTTACACTAATCACATCTCCTTCGGCGATAAACATCGGAGCGTTTAGGGTGGCGCCATTTTCCAGAGTGATGACTTTTATGCCGCCCTTGGAAGTGTCGCCGCGCACCGCTGGCGGAGCTTCTTTTACAATAAAATTCATTTTAATCGGCAGGGTAACTTTAATTATTTTTTCCTCGTCGTCTTCATCGGTCCAGACCAGGGCGATGACAGTGCTATTTTGTTTTAAGAATTTTGCGGCAACACCAATGAGTGCCTCGTCCAACTTGAATCTCTTACTTTTATCTTCCGGATCGCAAAACCAGTATTCACCTTTGTTGGTGTAAAGGAAAGTTATCTCCTTTTTATTTATATCCGCTTCGTCGGCCGACTCGGACACATGGAAAGTGGCATTGATTGTCTTGCCAGAAATTAGAGTTTTGAGCTTGACCTGATTTTGCGGTTTGCGCTGCTGGGTGCGGGCCACGTGGGACTCGATCACTTCGCACGGCTCGCCGTCGTAGATGATTATCTTCTTCTCTCGGATTTCGTTGTATTCTAGTTTAGACATGGGGTTATACTAGCAAACTCGACAGTGCTGTGCAAATTTACGAGAGGAGTTTTTTCTACTTTTTGTTTTTGTAAAAGAAATAGAGAGCAAGCGGTGCAGCCCAATTGGCAAATCTTTCAATAAAATCAAGCCAAGGAGAAGATAAGCTAAATATGTCAGCCGTATTTCCCACCAATGGTCGAACTAGGGCTGTCCAAAATCCCCATAGCGCCGCCCAAAGCAATACTGGTTTTACCGGTTTTATCAAAACTATAATCGCGACGATAACATCTAAAATACCTATCACGGTGAGCATTGTCGTAGCTACCCCTGTATCCACATTGGCCATTTGGCTGATCCATTTTATCCAATCCGCCTTGTGGCCTATAGCTAGCAATCCATGCCCAGCAAACTCTCCCGCTACCCCTATTCGAAGCAACCACTCAAACTTTTTTTCATTTGTCATAAAAGTATAAAACGATTAATTTTAATAAGTTAATTGCACACCAAAAATGTTTGTATTAAAACTTATTTCTTATCCCTCAAAGCGATCAGTGCGAGTACTAAAATATAGACTAGGTGCTCATCAATTATTGGATTGTTTTCCGGTAGCAGCAAGGATAAATACATTAAGAATAAGAGAAGAGACCCAATGATACATCCCCATTTTACAAATTTATTAGATATTAGAGTTAAACCCACAAACAAAAGCATCAACATAAACATCCAGTCGATGATAGCGACGCCGGCCAAACTGTGGAAGACATCAGCCAGTGGACCCCTAACTGCATTCGCGAGGAAGCCGGTGGTGGGTGAACCCCCGTTGATCCAAGCTTTTTCGGCGACGGTGGCAAAACCCAACCCGAAAGTTTTATCCAAAAATGCCCAGAGAAAAATAAAACCCATAACATAACGCAGCACCGCCAAAACAATTTTTTCTTTATTCATCCCGTACGAAATAGGAAATCTTTAGATTTCCGTACTTATTTTACTCATTAATAATTTCGACATATTTTTAATATTTATTTTCTTACAGTAATTTATTTTTAACTTTCTGATTTCGTACGGGATTCATTTCCTCATTGTACCACTTATTTTTTAAATTTGTTTAAAAATCACTTTATATCATTTCTCTTTAAAATTATATCCGCTGGAATGGGTGACGATTATTTTCATAAATTTATTATTATTTCTCCACAATAAGTTCTACTTTTGGTTTCTCTCTTTTTAAATTTTGAACTATTTTCTTGGCTACATAGGAGACTTCCATCCATTGATCATAACCTTTGGGTTTGAACTTTCCGAAAATAGTAGTTTTGAATCCGGCTGGGTGTACTGCTAATACCGAAATATTTTTTGGTTCAAGCGCCAAACGAAGTGACTCGGTAAAACCTCTCACAGCCCACTTGCTGGAAGCATAAATAGATGAAAGAGCTCTGCCAGTAAGCGAACTCACCGAAATGATATTTACAATAATTCCGTGTTTTTGTGTTTTCATTACTTTCATGGCTTCTCGGGAACCATAAAAAGTTCCGAAGAAATTTACTTCAAAAACCCGATGAGCAAGTTTCGGATCAATTTCTTCTATTTCTTTATGCGGCAGAACAATTCCAGCATTATTTATCCAAATGTCTATTTTCCCGTATTTTTTCACAGCAAATTTTGCAAGTTTTTTTATGTCATTTTCTTTAGTTACATCTCCGAGGAAAGTTACTGCGCCAGTTTCTCGACGGGCGGCAGCTAATTCCTCTCTGGAGCGCGCATTAATAATGACCTTGGCTTTTTCATTATGCAAAATGCCCGCAAGCGCCTTGCCCAGTCCTTTGGACGCTCCAGTTATTACTACAACTTTATCTTTTAAATTCATAAATTATTATTTCTTCCAATCTTTGATTTCGATTTTCTTTCCGGGCGCGGCGCGGACAGTAACTTTTTGCCTTTCTTGCCAGCCGAATTTTCTGATTATGCCGATAGGCAAAGTTATATAATACGAACCGCCGGATTGCTGGATATTTCTTATCTCGGTTTTGCTTGTTTTTCTCATCCTGTAGTGAAATTTTAAATTGTTAAATTTTTCGACTTATATAAATAATCTTTTATTCTTCTTTTTATTAATCTTCCCCCTTGTGTGGTTTTAAGATACCCTTCTCTTCTTTTGGCGTCCGTTTCTTCCTTGCATGCCTCATAATATATTATTTCCCATGGCAGGACTCATCTTACTATTATACAAAATCCTGAGCGGAATCACTAGGGAAGTCCCTAGGGATTTTTATAATGAAAACTTTTAAATTAATTCTTATAAAATAAAAAATGAAAGGGTGTACTTGCGTTAAGATAGCTTATATGATATCATCAAAAGTATGAAAACATTAGAAGATTTTAAAAGAGAAATTTTTAAAAGACCAGGGGTCAGAAAAGCTTATGCTGAAATGCAGCCAGAATTTCAGATTATTCGCAAGCTTGCCTTAGCTCGCTCTAAGAAAGGTTTCTCCCAGCGAAAACTAGCTAAAAAAATTGGCATAACCCAGTCCGCTCTCGCTCGTTTTGAAACTGGCAATATAAATCCAACTCTTTCATTTATCCAAAAAATAACAAGCGGGCTTGGGTTGAAATTGGTGGTGAAGTAAAAATCTGCCGATATACCCATAATGAGGATTACTATTATAATTGCGTAACTATTATTCCCGGTGCGGTACCTTTTGGTTAAAATCCGAACTTTTTTCCGCGAAAATCCGGACGCTGACTTTTGATAATTTTCGCTCGGGCGGGCAAAAAGGAAAGGGGTTGGGGGGAAGGAATTTTTGCCCGCCTTCGCTTTTCCACCGCCGCCGAATTTCGCGCCAGCTTTGCTGGCACGCTGCCAAAATTTAGTTAAAAAATCTACTTATTGCTAAATCTTCTCTGTTTTGCTCAACTAATTCAAATTGAAAATCTTTATTTAGTTTAAATCGTATCAGATTAAAATTTAATGCTTCAATTTCTGTTTCGTTCATTTTGTCAAAAACGCTCTTTTTGTATTGTGTATCAGGATTATCAATCAAGTGCTCACCTTTACTTTCGATGACATAGACAAGCTCTAAAGAATTATTTTTGTTCTTTTTAGCAACAATAAAATCTGGCCTAATTTTTCCCTTTTTCCAACCGCGAATGGAATACCAATCTTTGTTTGTAGCAACATTTCTTACCCACCAAATCACACTTTCTTTATTATCAATTAAATTAGCAATTTTTCTTTCTAATGTATTCATTGATAAAACATCGGATTTTTCAAAAAGATTTGAACTATATGTTTCAATACCTTCGGGATATATTTCATTTTCTTTTGGTAATAAATAACCAATATTTTCATCTTCAGAAACTGCCAATACCAATTTCTTACTTTTTATCAAAGAATTGAATATCAGTTTTTCTTGTCCGATTTTATCGTGTGATATTTTTTTGATAATTTCTTGGGTTACAAATCCACTATTCGCCAACAATTTCTTTTGGTCCTTGTATTTTTCACACTCACTAAGAAAAACTTTGGCTAGATCAAATGCAACAAAAGCATTATCAATAACATCAGTAATTCGTCGTGCCAAATAACCAATTTCAAAAATTCCAAACTCTTCATCTTCTAAAAATCTTTTTTCGTGTCTATCCAGATCAACTAAAATCTCATAAGCACTGGTTCTGTCATTGAGTAAGGGAAGAATTTCTTTTTTCAACCATTGACCATATTCCACACTTTGCCATTTGATATTTGGTTTTATGTCAATATCATAAGAAAATTTACGGCATTTTTGACCATACTTTACTACCCATGCCGGCAGATATAATGATTCTGGATATTTTTTTAAAATATCTTTTTTAATTTTTGTTTTTAATTTTCTTGATCCTGTCGGACCAGATTCTCGACTTATATTTTGTACTAAATCACCAAGACCCTCTTGCTCAAAACCGCGTTGAACATTTTTCAAAATATCTAATGTGTCGCCCTTAGTAAAATATACATAACTCTCATCTAACGCCCTTACGCCCGTTTTTTTAGCATACGGTTGGCGTAAAACCCTACCAACTAATTGCGTCATTGAAGATTCAGTCCTAGCATTAGGGACAACACCTAAAATATACGCAAACGAACAATCCCATCCTTCTTTTAACGCTTCTTTGGTAATAATATATCTGATTTCACTTGATGAAGATAAAAGTTTTTCTTCTTTGATTTCGTCCATTTCGCTTGATTTAACTGCTATTTCATAAGCGGATACGCCCTGTTCAACTAAATATTCACGCACATCTTCGCTGTGGACAAATCCTTTTTCTCTTTGGTCTTTGCCTGTTCTCTCAACCTGTATTAAAACTATTGGGCGAATATAAATTCCTTTATTCCTATTTAATAAAATCGCCTCTTTCTCAAGTGATTCTCTTTTTTTCTTTATTTCATTTATCATTTCTCGCCAATTTCCGCTGATTGTCGGTGAATGTAAATGAAGGTCAAGTTTTATCATATCCTCTTTTTCAAGTTGGCGACCGGTAATTTCAACCAATATATTCATTTGCTTACGCTCTTTCGGGGTTGCGGACAATCCGAGAAGCATTAAGGGATTTAAACTATCAAGCGTATCTTTTGCAATATCTGAAAACATTGTATGAAATTCATCAACAATGATTAGCGGCTTTAGTATTCTTATCGCATTTCCTAAACTTGTTTTTACAATTTTTTTATTTAATAAACTATCAGGAATAAAATCTAAGTTTGGGATAGCTTCTAATAATTTTTTGTGTTTTTCATATTGGTTGTCCAATGGAAAAAAATCAATATAACCGCCACTATCTTGAAAAACCCTCATATTTTCTTTTGAGCTTTTGCCCGCCGATTGAATCATTAGCATTAAGACAACAAGATTATTTTCTACATCTTGGCGACGCAATGGCTGACCTTTTTCTAAAATTATAGTCCTATTGCCACTGCATTGATCAAGCATTTGACGATAGGCATGGCTTTTATCTTTTAATTTTTCTATTGTTTGTCGGTAAATTGTTTCTCGGTGAGTAATCCAAACAACTAATCCTGTTTTGTTTTTGATAAATAAATTTTGATATTCGCATATGGCCTCAATAGCTATAAGGGTTTTCCCTCCGCCGGTAGGAACTTTCAAACAAAAGCGAGGATAATATTCATCTACTCCATTTTTTGGCCTATCGGCAAAATGTGAAAATCCTAGCTTATTATAAACAGCGTCAACATAAGACACAGAGCTTTTCAAATTCTCGTCCAGTTTCTCAACGGCGCTTTTTTGTTTTTCCGCTTCAATATAAAAATTTTTAAGCGCCTCTATAACTGTTATCTGAAAATCTTTTAATATCATACTTATTTTTTCTCAAAGAGATTATAAGGAATACTGACAAAATGTATATTAAATTTATCCAAATATTCCTCATCTAAAAAGCAAGCTGGTGCATAAACTATCTTTTTGCTTTTATCTTTTTTATTTATTATTTCAGCCCAGTCCAATGTAATTGCCAATTCTCTCAACTTTTCATTATTTTTTGTATATATAAGATAAATAGGTTCGCCATTAGCTTTGCCAACGAAATAATCTTTTTCGTTGATAGATTTTTCATTTTCCATTATTTTGCCTGTTGCGAGATAAAAAACATATTTGGCAAAATCCTTATAGCTAGGCAAATCACCTGATAATATAGAGTCGGCATCAATTTTTGATCCAAGCTTCATATAAGAATAACCTGCTTCGTATTTATTCATCTTGATTGCTTTTGAAACACGCTCTCGCATAATTTCATGGACAAATCTGAATCCCGCTTTATAGGCAGGCATATCTTTTTCAATTTTTTCTGGAAGCTGGACCAAAATAAACTTCCTGTTGCCGGATTTTCCGTCTTCTTTGTTTAAATCTAAAACGGCATGGGCTGTCGTCCCTGTTCCAGCGAATGAGTCGAGTATTATCGCGTCTTTTGGAGCAGTTGCTCTTATAATTTCTTTAATAAGTTTTGTTGGCTTTGGAGTATCAAAAACATCTTCTTCTATAATACTAAAAATTTCCGCCAATTCTTTTTTTGCAGAATTTAATGAGCCAACTCCCTCAAGGATTGTTTCAAAATAAAAATCTTTTTCTTCATTTTCAAAGATTTTTATAGCAGGAACGCCATCGCCACTTTTGGGAAAATATATCCTATTATCACTATTCAAATCATCAAACTCGTCTTTGGTTATAAAAAAGTGTCTTGTTATTTTTCTTCCTGACGGAGCTACTATCGAATAATAATTTTCCGAATTCTTATCCTCCTTTTCATGTCCTTCTTGAAAAGATATTATGCCTTGTTTATATGGTCCCCTCGGATCTTTATCGGGGTTTGTATATTTATTTAACCAATTTGGTAACTTTTTGATTTTCTCAAAAATTGTATCTTTTTTATTTTTGTATCCTATAACTATAAATTCGTGTATTCTTTTTGTTCGGGTAATTATTTTAGCATTTACATTTTTATCATATTTAGGGTCAACTTTTTTCCAAACGCAAATATCAACATTATCTTCACCAAAAATTTCCTCCATTAGCTCCTTCAAAAAATGGACTTCGTTGTCATCAATGCTTATAAAAATTATTCCTTTTTCGTCTAGTAATTCGTATAACAATTTTAACCGCGGAGTCATCATGCAAAGCCACTTATCATGTCTTGTTAAATCATCAGAGCCGACTGCTTTTCCAAGCCACTCTTTTATCAATGGACTATTTACTTTGTCATTATAAATCCAGCCCTCATTACCTGTATTGTATGGCGGATCAATATACATACACCTAATCCGCCCTTGATATTTGGGAAGCAAACTTTTTAGTGCGAGTAAGTTGTCTGCTTCAATAATCAAGTTTTCGTCCTCATTTTTTCCTTTCACAGATAATTTTTTATCTTTTTCCAGTATTTGATATGGGACTGATAAGTGATGATTCCAAACCGCATTTTTTCCTTTGAAATTTATTGATGGCATATTTTTATATTCCTAATTTATTTTATTTCATTAAATCGTCAATTCCAACGCCCAGAGCATTGGCAATTTGTTTTAATGTGTCGACTCTTGGATTATATGTTACGCCTGATTCAATTTTAATAATCGTGTTATAGGTAATATCCGCCAGTTTGGAAAGTTTATCCTGCGATATTCCTTTCTTTTTGCGATATTTTTTTATATTTTCAGCTATAACGCTTTTATTGTTTGTCATAAGGTAGTAATCATTTACTATTATTTATAGCAGTAGTATAATGTAAGTAGGTTATTAACCTCTATGTCTATTATATCAAAGTTTAATAAAAGTGTAAATGAAAATAAAGGGAGATCTTTGTCGTTGCCCGCGCAGGGGAGGGCTGGGGCAAGGGCAACATCTTCTTTGGCGGCGCATTTCGCAAAGCGAAATGCGAAATTCGGCGGCGGCGGAAAAGCGAAGGCGGGCAAAAATTCCTTCCCCCCAACCCCTTTCCTTTTTGCCCGCCCGAGCGAAAATTATCAAAAGTCAGCGTCCGGATTTTCGCGGAAAAAAGT
>Ga0209520_10002062_pt1 | contig 11566 bp, 7 predicted proteins | sample Rifsed16ft1_FD_184009 | JGI IMG/M metagenome (GOLD analysis project Ga0209520, IMG submission 184009) | Soil microbial communities from Rifle, Colorado, USA - sediment 16ft 1 (version 2) | ecosystem: Environmental > Terrestrial > Deep subsurface > Rock core/Sediment | place: Rifle, Colorado...
GGCATCTGGTTCCTTTATCCGTCTATCCGCCTATCCGTCTATCCACCTACGCTACAGCGTAGCGTAGCGTTGCGTCACATCCCGTCCCGCCGGCTGGGCCACGAACCGGAACTCATCCAGCCGCATCATCGGATCGTCCCGCAACTCCAGGTCCACGCCGGTCTTCTGGGTCATCTCCTTGAGGAACTTCTGTTCCTGCTCCAGCAGGTACAGCGCTACCTCGGGGTGGACCCGTACCGTGAGCTGCCGGTCCCGCTTCTCGGTGGCCACGCGCCGCAACGAGCGCTCGATCCGCCGGACCACCACTTCGGGCCGGAACACGCGGCCCGTACCCTCGCAGGCGGGGCAGGCGATGGTCATGGAGGCCCAGAGCGATTCGCGGACCCGCTGACGCGTCATCTCTACCAGCCCCAGGTCGCTCACCGCAAAAGCACGGGTGCGAGCCCGGTCCCGGCCCAGGTGGCCCCGCAACTCCTGAAGCACCCGGTCCCGGTTACTCCGGGTCTCCATGTCGATGAAATCAATCACCACGATGCCGCCGATGTCCCGAAGGCGGATCTGGCGCGCGATTTCTTGGGCGGCGTCCAGGTTGGTTCGGAGAATGGTTTTCTCCGGGTCCTTGGCGCTCCCCGTGTACCGCCCGGTATTCACGTCAATCGAGATCAGCGCCTCGGTGGGCTCGATGATCAGATACCCGCCGGTCGGCAGGTCCACCCGGCGCTTGAACAGGTCCCGGATCTCGGCTTCGATGTCGAATTTGTCGAACAGGGGCACGCTGTCCTCGTAGTGCGTGACCCGCTGCAACAACTCCGGATCCACCTGATCCAGGTACTTGCGGATCTCTCCATGCAGCTCCGCGGAATCCACCCACAGGTGGTCCACGTTGTCGCTGAACAGGTCCCGGATGATCCCGCTGGTAAGGGAGGCCTCGCGCTGGACCAGGGCCGGCGGACGGACGAACGTGGCCTTGCGCTTGATCTTCTTCCAGAGGCCCATCAACGACTTGAGCTCGCGCCGGAGGTGGTCTTCCGTCAGATCCTCGGCCACGGTCCGGATGATGACGCCCCCGGAGTCCTTGGGCAGGAGCTTGCCGACCATCTGCCGCAGCCGGGTCCGCTCCTCCCGGTCGTCAATCTTGCGGCTGACACCCACCTTGGAGGCGAACGGGAGGTACACCAGGTTCCTGCCGGGCAGCGAGACCTGGGCGGTCACCCGGGGTCCCTTGGTGCCAATGGGCTCTTTGGTGACCTGGACCAGGATGCTCTCGCCCCGTTTGACGAGGTCCTGGATGTTGGGAAGCTTGCGCCCGTTGCCCCCGCCGGCCCGCCCCCGCCCGTTCCCGGCCTCTTCTTCGTCTAAGTCGTCGTCCTCCGGCTCGATAACGTCGGAGGCATGGAGAAAGGCGCTCTTGCCGAGGCCGATGTCCACGAAGGCGGCCTGGATCCCGGGCAAGACCGCTTCGACTTTGCCCCGGTAGATGTTGCCGACGATCCGCCGGACCTCAGGCCGGTCAAGCAGGAGCTCGACAAGGCGGTCGTCCTCCAGGATGGCGACCCGGGTCTCCCGCGGGGCCGCGGAGATGAGAATCTCTCGTTTCAAGAGGGAAATCCTGTACGGGGTCAGATAGGCGAAAGCCCGCGCGAAAACGGCGGGCGGCTTGAGGCGGCGTCGAGGTCACGGGTAATAAGTATATGCCAGGGCGAGAGTTACGTCAAGAGGCGCAGGGGCCAGAGAGGCCAAAGGGAAGCCCCTGCGCCTCTCAATCAATCAACTCTCCGAGCAACTCCCTCGCAATGACGATCCGCTGCACCTCGCTGGTCCCCTCGCCGATCTCGCAGACCTTGGCGTCGCGCATCATCCGCTCCACCGGGTAATCCGTGGTGTAACCGTACCCCCCGTGGAGTTGCACGGCCTTGATGGTGGCACGCATGGCCAGCTCGGAGGTGTAGAGCTTGGCCATGGCTGCCTCCTTCTTGAACCGCTTGCCGTTCTGCTTGAGCCAGGCGGCGTGGTACACGAGGTGCCGGCCGGCCTCGATCTCGGTCGCCATGTCCGCCAGGGCGAAATGGACCCCCTGGAACGCCGCCACCGGCCGGCCGAACTGCTTGCGCTGGGTCGTGTACCCCAGGCACTCCTCTAAGGCCCCCTGGGCGACCCCCAGAGCCAGGGCACCCACTCCGATCCGTCCCGAGTCCAGGGTCTTCAGGAAGTTGACGAAGCCCTTCCCCATTTCACCCAGCACGTTCTCCTTGGGCACCACGGCCTCTTCCAGATGAAGCTCGCGGGTGTCCGACGCCCGCCAGCCCAGCTTGTCCTCCTTCTTGCCCGCGGTCACCCCCGGCGTCTTGGGCAGGTCCGGCGCGTGTCCCACGCCCAGCCGGGTGGCGGTCTCCAGATCGCTGGTGTCTTTGGTGACGATGAACGAGGTAATGCCCCGGCTGCTCCTGGCCGACGCCGGATCGGTGCGCGCCGTGATCACGAAGATCTCCCCCACTCCGGCATGCGTAATGAAGATCTTGGACCCGTTGATGACGTAGTGGTCGCCCCGGTCCACGGCGGTCGTCTGCGTGCCCCCGGCGTCCGATCCCGCTCCGGGTTCGGTGAGGCCGAAGCCGCCCAGCACCCGCCCGCCGGCCAGCAGCGGAACGAAGCGCTTTCGTTGCTCGTCAGTGCCGAACTCCATAAGCGGCGATGTGCCAAGGGTGGTGTGCGCGGAAACCGTGATGGCGTGGCTGGCATCCACCCGGGCCAGCTCCTCGATCAGCACGATGTAAGACAGGTAGTCCATTCCGGCGCCGCCCAGCTCTTCGGGCCAGGTGCTGCCCAGGAAACCGAGCTCGCCCATCTTCTTCACGTTGGTCCAGGGGAACTCGGCGTCGCGGTCGAGCTGCCGGGCGACCGGTTTGATCTCCCGCTCGGCGAAATCGCGAACCAGGTCGCGGAGCTGGTGGTGCTGCGGGGTGAGATACGGCGAGGCAATCATCGTCCCTGAATATACGGGGGATGGAAGAGGATGGAGGAGGATGGAAGGGGATGGAGGACTATGGAGTCCCAGCGCCCATCCCCCTCCATCCGCTGTATTTCACCCGCACCGATCGCACCCCGAACACCGGGTGAGCCGTTCGCCCAGGTATGCCAGCAACACCGACCGCCTGCATTGTCTCGTCGCCACGTACCGCCGCATCGTCTCCAAGCCGCGCCGCGCCGCCTGCGCGTGCCTGAGAGAGACCTGATCCCCGGGCATCGCACGCCCCCGAGCCAGCCGCGCCGCCAGCTCGAGGTCGTGGTCCCGCCACAACAGCACGCAGCGGGCGGGCTGCCCATCCCGGCCGGCGCGACCCGCCTCCTGGTAATAGGCCTCGGGCCTCGCGGGGACGCCTGCGTGCACCACCAGCCGCACGTCCGGCTTGTCGATTCCCATGCCGAACGCGGTGGTGGCTACCACGACCCGGAGCTCTCCGTCTGAGAACCGCCGGAGTAACGCGCGGCGGGCGGGTCCGGGGAGCCCGGCGTGATAGGGTGCCGCCTTGAACCCGTGCCAGCGGAGGACGGTGGCGATGCCGTCGGCGCGGTTCTTGGTGGGGACGTAGACGATCGCGCTGCCGCGGGTCACCGTTCGGAGAAGGTGGCTCAGGGCCGCGAAGCGCGCCGGCTCGCTGTCCATGCGGCGGACCGCGAAGTGCAGATTGGGGCGGTCGAAGGACGTGAGCACCAACACCGGCTGGGACAGGCCGAGCACGCTGCAGATGTCGGCTCGGGTCTCGGGCGTGGCCGTCGCCGTGAGCGCGATGGTTGGGGCGCCGTCCAAGGCGGCCCGGAGGCGGCCGAGGAGGCGATAATGCGGCCGGAAGTCGTGGCCCCACTCCGAGATGCAGTGGGCCTCGTCCACCGCCAGAAGCGACACGGCGCGGCGGCCGAGAACCCGGGGGATGGTCTTGAGTCGCTCCGGCGCCACGTAGAGGAGGCGCACCCGGCCGGCGCGCGTGGCCTCGCGCACCGTGGCCTGGAGCTGCGGCGTCTGGGTGCTGCTCAGGTAGGCGGCCGCGACCCCTCGGGCCCGGAGGGCCGCTACCTGATCCTGCATCAGGGAAATCAAGGGTGAGACCACCACCGTCAGGCCGGGCAGCATCAGGCCAGGCACCTGAAAGCAGAGGGACTTCCCTCCCCCGGTGGGCAGCACGGCCAGGCAGTCGCGGCCATGCAGCAGGGCGGCGATGGCGCGACGCTGGGCTGCTCTCAACCCCCGGTAACCCCACACCGCTTCCACCACCCGCTCGGCCTCCGCGAGGGAGGGGGATGGAAGGGGATGGAGGGCGATGGAGGGGGATGAACTACCTGATACCCTCATCCAGCGACCTGATCAAGCGATGCACTAGGAAGCTTGCTTCTCGCCGGAGGCTATCGAGGCGATGAGGGGAACGAACCGCACATATCCTTCGACGAGGTTAGCCGGTGCCGAAGTTGCGGCGCGGCGGAGCTGGGCAGTTAGTTCGAAACGCTCCTGGCGTGGGAACTTCTTGGTTATTGCAGCTACTTCCCGGGCAAGGCGGTGAGCCACCTGCCATGCCTTGAGCGAGCGGTACGATCCCATAAGGACATATTGCGCCCGACACCTGAACGTTCGCGTACCGTTTTCACGCGCTACGTGTCCTTCCTATCGGTTCATCCCGCGGCGGTTCATCCCCCTCCATCGCCCTCCATCCCCTTCCATCCCCTTAGTCTTCAGTGGTCGGCTTATCTCGACCCCGGATCCACCGATCCATCCACTCCTTCTGCGCCTTCGCCGTCTCGTACTGCAGACCCGGCTCGGACGGACCATGGCCGGTGCGCGGCAGCCACATCAGCTCCGTGGGCACGTTCAGGGCTCTGAGCGTGCGGTGGAGAATCGTGGCCTGATTCGGCGGCACGCGCGGGTCGTTCCGTCCGTGGATGATGAGCGTGGGCGTCTTGGCGTTCCGCATGTGCGCCAGGGGCGAAGACTTCTGATACGCCTCCCAGGCACCGTCCGCCCAGGGGCTGCCGCCGAAGTACGCCTCGAACACGTGGATGATGTCCTGTGTGCCCCACATCGCGATGGCTTCGGTGATCCCGGCGCCCACGACCGCCGCCTTGAAACGATCGGTCTGCGAGATGGTCCAGGCGGTCATGTAGCCGCCGTAACTCCACCCCATGACTCCCAGCGAGTCCTGGTGGGCAATCCCGCGGGCGACCAGGGTGTCCACGCCGGTCATGATATCCTGGAAATCCAGGCCGCCCCAATCCTTGACCACCGCCTGCTGGGTCGCGTCGCCGTAGCCGCTGGAACCGCGCGGATTGGGGAGCAGCACCGCATAGCCGTCGGCCGCGTAACGTTGGGCGTCCGCACTGAACGACGACGCCTGGAAGTTCTGCACGAAGACGCCCGAGGGGCCGCCGTGAATCTTCACCACCAGCGGGGCGGGCCCGCGGGCAGGCGTCCAGCCGGCCGGATAGACCAGGATGCCCTCGATCTGGCGGCCGTCCACGCTCTTCCAGCGGATCACGTCGGTCAATCCCACGGCCCAGGCCGCGGCGTCGGCGTTATGGCGGGTCAGGGGCGTGAAGTTCTTGAGCCCGTCCAACTCCGGCCGGTTGGCCTCGTCGGCCACGTACAGTTCCTGCGGCTTGGTCATGGTCTCGCGCACGTACGCCATGCGTTTGCCGTCTTTCGAGAAGCTCAGCTGGCTCACCACGCCCTGATCGCCGGATTGACGCTGGGCCTTCCTGGTGGCGAACGGCAGGTAGTAGAGCCCGCGCGTGGTGCCGGCGGTGGCGATGAAGAACGCGCCCTTGCCGTCGGCGGTGAAGTGATAGGCGGAGGGCTCCACGTCGAGATCCGGTGAGACGTCTTCCGGGGTCCCGCCATCCTTCGGCATGCGATACACCCGGCTCTGTCCCACGCGATAGCTGTCCGTCTGCATCGCATGGTAGTAGATGAGCGCCCCGTCGGGACTGAACCCGGGGGAGGTGTCCGGGCCGGGGTTGGTGGTGAGCTTGCGGGGCGCGGCGCCTGAATCCGTCGCCACCAGGTAGATGTCGCTCCGCCAGCCGTCGGTGATCCTGGGGCTTGGCGCGGCCGCGAACGCGATAGCCTTGCCATCCGGGCTGACGCCGAAGTCGTTCACCGAGTACCCGGTACCCGAGGTCACGCGACGCGCTGTCCGGGCCCCCACGTCCAGCATCCAGAGATGGGTGTACTGCCCCGGCTCGTCTTCCACGGCAACGTCCCGGCCCTGGTCCCGCTGGTCTTTCGCGTCCGCCGGTTCCTTTTCCTGGGCGGCAAACGCGATCCACTTACCGTCCGGAGACCATTGGAAGCTCCCGATCGCGGTTTCGTGCTCGAACAACTTCTCCGGCTCGCCGCCACGCGGCTCCATCAGGTACAGGGCTCGCTTCCCCTCTTTGCCGTCGGCATCGGGCCGGACGGAGAGAAAGGCGAATGCGGCCCCGTCCGGCCGCCAGCGCGGGCTGGTGTCGTCTTTGGGATTCCGGGTCAACTGGACGTTCTCGGACCGTGCCCGCTCGGGCAGGGTGAGGAGCCAGACATCCGTGTTGGCCTGATTCTTCTCGAGGTCCGCGGTCCGCACGGTGTAGAGGATGGCCGCCCCATTGGGAGACACTTGAAGGCCACCCAACGCTTTCACCTTGAAGAGGTCCTCCAGGGTGGGATGCGCGGCGGAGGACGCGGCGCCTTGCGCCGCGAGGTGCGGCGATTGGGCGATCAACCCAATCATTAGCACGGTTAGGCTCGTCAGAGGGCAAAGGTCTCGGCGGATCATACAAACGCTCCCAGGCACACAGGGTTTAGCGAACAATCTACCGCTTGAAGAACCGCTCAACCGCCTCGCGGAAATCCGGCATGCCGCGCGCCACGGCGTTCACCCGGGCGCCCAGCCGGATACCGGTCTGAAAGTCCATCCCGTCCAGGGCATACAATTGCCGCTTGGTGAGGGCAACGGCGCTTGGGCTCAAGGCGGCGAGGTCACCGAGCACGTGAGCCACGGCGGTCTCGAAGCTCTCGGAAGGTAGCACCCGCGAGATCAAGCCGAGGTCCAGCGCCTCCCGCGCCGTGAGCAATCGTCCCGTGGTCACCAGATCGAACGCCACCTTCTCGCCTACCGCCCGGCGGAGCATGGCCATGACCATGGCCGGCACGAATCCCCGCTGGACCTCGGGGTAGCCGAACGACGCGTCTTCCCGCGCCAGAATGATGTCGCAGGCGCTCGCCAGGCCGAATCCCCCGGCGACCGCCCGGCCGTGCACGATCGCCACCACCGGATGCGGCAGCTCGCGCATCCGTACGAATACCTCGCCAAGGCGCTCGGCGTTCCGTGCGTTGGCGTCCGCCGGCTGCTCGGCGGATGCCAGCAGCTCCGCCAGATCGGCGCCGGCGCTGAAGTCGGTGCCCGCCCCGCGTAGCGCCACCACCCGCACCTCGCTGGACAACTCGGCGGTGGTGAGCGCCTCGAGCAAGGCCTCCACCAGGCCCGAGTCAATGGCATTCCGCTTGTCCGGCCGGTTGAGTGTCAGGTGCAACACGCCGCCCTCGGTGTGGGCCTGGACGCGGTCAGCGGGCACGGAACCCCGGGGGCGCGGGAATCTCCATCCGGAGCAGCGCCGTGGAGAACACCTTGCCCTGTGCGTCGGTCTTGAGGGAAATGGTCCCGCCGCCGTCCAGCGCCCCGTGCAACAGGAAGTTCAGAGCGCAGAGGTTGGGCAGCTCGAAGCGCTCCACCGGTCCCTCGATCATCCCGCGAAAGTGGCGCGCCACCCGCGCCGCCGTGACCTGCTTCACCAGGAAGGGGTAGTCGTCGGGCCTGAGCGCGATCAGCCCCACGTTGGCCGTGTTGCCCTTGTCGCCGCTGCGGGCATGCGCCAGGCGCAGCAACTGGACGGTCCGCTTGCCGCGGGGGCGGTTCATGGCGCCGGCCTGACGCGATGTCTCATGCGGCGATGATCTCCACCACCGGCGTGACTTCGACCTTGGGCAGCAGGGCCGGCCAATACGCGACAATCTCCTCGACTTTGGGCCTCCCACCGGCGAACCCGGTCACACTGGGAGGGCCGTTGAGGATCAGCGGCGCGATCTCGCGAGTGAAGCGCTCCACCGGAGCGGCATCGGGAGCGCGGACCCCCACCCGCAATTCGACCTCCGCCAGGTCCGGGTGGGGTTTGCCCGCCAGTCGCCCGTGCGTCGCGTCCACGCCCACATATTCGGTCAGGATCTCCTCGAACGTCAATCCGAGGCGCTTGAGTCGCGCGCGCAGGATCCGGTCGGCCCGTTGGGCCTTGGCGTGCGCCTCGGGCCAGACATAGACCAGCGTCCCGATCGCCTTGTAGCCGTAGAAATACGATACCGACACCTTGAAAGAATCCGTCGCCGGAGCCCCCCGGATCCCGCTCACCCGCACGCGATCCCTCCCCTGCTGGCGGAGCCGGATGGAGGTGAAGTCCGCGATGCCATCCGGCGTGATGTAGCTCCTGGGGTCTCCCATCTCGTAGAGCAGCTGCTCCGTCACCGTCGCCACCGACACGCGGCCGCCGGTCCCGGCGTGCTTGGTGACGGTGAACGACCCATCCGGCTCGGCCTCCACGATGGGATAGCCCGGGTCGTCGAGCCCGGGGATGCGCTCCCAGTCCACCAAACAGTTGCCGCCCGAGCACTGCGCGCCGCACTCGATGATGTGCCCCGCCACGGTGCCGGCCGCCAGCCGATCCCAGTCCGTCTCGCCCCAGCCGAACTCATGAATCATGGGCGCCAGCGTGAGTCCGGTATCGGTGACCCGCCCGGTGATCACGATCTGCGCGCCCTGCCGCAGGGCCTCCACCACCGGCCGGGCGCCGAGGTACGCATTGGCGCTCCGCACGCGGGGTCGGACGTCGGTGAGGGGACGTCCCGTGTCCAGGTTGTTGAGGGCCTGTCCGCGGCGGACCAGATCGTCCAACCGCAACATGAGATCGTCGCCGCTCACCACGCCCACCCGGACCTTGCCCGCCAGGCCCAGCTTCCGGGCCGCGGCGACCACGGCGTCGGCGCAGGCGTGGGGGTTTACCCCGCCCGCATTGGATATGACCCGGATGCCCCGTTTCACCAAGGTGGGCAGCAACCGCTCGATGAGTGGAGGAAAGTCACGCGCGTACCCCAGACGGGCGTCGCGCGCGTGTTGCTTCTGGAGGATGGACATCGTCACTTCGGCGAGATAGTCCATCATCAGGTAGTCGACGGGGCCCCCTTCGACCTGCCGGACCGGTGCTTCCAGCCAATCCCCCCAGAATCCTTGCCCGGAGGCGATGCGGACCGGCGTCACGGCGAACCCGCCGAGGGCGACACGGCCGCCCGGCGGCTCGACACCGGGCCCGATGGCGTCTCCGCGACCACCTCAACCAGCGGTGCGTATTCGGGAGGGAGCTTCACCTCGGGCGGCACCGGAGAGAATTGCAGGCCAACCGTCCCTCCGGGGGGCACCACCACCTGCCCGACGAGACCCCTGCCGAGCACCTCGAGCGGGACCCCCGCCGGTCGCAGAAACGCGGCCCGCACCGTGGCCTCCCAACCGGCCGGCGGCGGTCTCCGCGCGAAGGCCGGCAGGAGGCTCAGCGTGAGCGGTTCTGCCCGCGACCCGGAATCCAGAGCCAGGGTTCGGCGGGCAAACCGGTATTCCATCGGCTGCTCGCTCAACTGGTTGCCCGCCCCATGGTGCACCAGCCAGCCCACGTCCGTCACCTGATTCCAGAGGTCTTCCGGCACCGAGACTTCCAGCACCACGCGGTCCGCCCACGCGGGGACGGCGATCTCGATCGCAGCCGGGTCGCCGGCGCCGCGGATGGGGTACTCCCGCACCGCCCCGGTGACCCGGGCGCTGACCGCCACGCGGGCAGGATCCGGAGTGCGGTTGACCAGCACCGCGCTGGGCCCGGTCCCAACCGCCCGAACCGCCACCATCGGCAGCGCGGCGCTGAGGCGGTAGGTGACGCGGGCGGCGGGCGGGGCCACCACCACCGCCTCGTAGACGCCTGGGAGCAGATCCTCGCCGGCGACGCTCACCGAGCCGCTGTCTCCCACCGTCGCATCCACGCTGGCCGCAGAGCGCGCCGGCTGGCCGGAAGGCTCGAAGAGATACAGCATCGCGGCTCGGCCCGAGGTGACGCCCAGGCTCACGCGTAGGCCCCCGGCATCGGGCGGCACGGCGAAGAAGAACCGGTCGCTGGCGCCGGGCTCCAGCGAGCGCGTCACCCCCAGTGGACGCCCCAGCTGGTGCGGCACCACCACGGTGTTGGTGAGTCGAAACACCGGCCCCGCCATCGTGTCGCTGGCCGCTCGAGCCCAGACGTTGCCGACGTAGACACCCGGCCGCGAGAGCCGCGCGGCGTGGTACGTGAGCGTCACCTGCTCCGGCTGGCCGCTCAGCTCGACCTGCGGCGGGGTGCTGAGCCAATCGGCGTCGGCGGTGAGCACCAGGCGCGCGGCGGCCTGTCCGCCCACGGTCGATACCTGGAAGCGCTGGACCGTGTCCGCCGCGGACGCCAGGCCGTTCCGGCGATAGGCCGCGGACGCCCCCGAGGTGTTGCCACCGTCCGGCAACGCCCGCACGACGTAGACGCCCGCCTGGTGGCCGGCGCGCAGCCACTCGTAGGCCCTGCGGACGTCGGGCACGCCGAAACCCTGGTCCAGCGTCGTGGCGTCCGGGAGGGGAACGGCCGTGGCCATGAGGGCCCGCTTGACGTCCACGGCGCGCAGGCGCCGTCCCTCAGGCAGAGCCGCGGAGTGCAACAGGGCCGCCATGCCCGCCACCTGCGGCGCGGCCTGGCTGGTGCCGCCGGCGATCTCCTCGCCCGCCCGCCACGGGGGCACCGTGGAGAACGCGACCCCGGGCGCGCAGAGATCGGGTTTCGCCAGCTCTCCACCGCGCGCGCTCCACCAGCTCAAGACGTCCGGGGCGGGCGGAAGGTCCGGGTCCGGGGAGCGCGCGAAGATGCCGGGAAACAGCGCGCAGACTGAGAGGGTCAGGTCCGCGGAGGCGGGAAAGCCCACGGTGGAGATACCCGGTCCGTCATTCCCCGCGCTCACCACCACCAGGACATCCGGATGTCTCGCGGCAAAGGCATTCATCAGCGAGTCGATGGCCGCGGCGCCCTCGACCTCGTTGCCGACCCCGTAACTCAGATTGATCACCAGGGGCATCCCCCGCCGGGCAGCCGCCCCGGCCGCATACTCCATGGCCCGGACCATGCTGCCCGTAACCGAGATCTTGCCCCACCGGTTATCCGCGATCTTGAGGCCGAGCACCTGGGCGCCGGGGGCCACCCCGTCGAAGCCCTCTACGCCGTAGAGTTGATGCCCCGCGGCGATCCCCGCCACGTGGGTGCCGTGGCTCGAGTTGTCAAAGAACAGGTCGAGCACCGGACGCCCCGACGCTTCCGTGATGTTGGCGGCCAGCGTCATGGGCCGAGATCCGTAGGCGAAGGTTTCGGCTCCCAGGGCGTAGTCGTGCACCGGCCGCTCGTCGTCCAGGGAACCGTCGTCGTCGGTGTCGGTCACTATGAACCA
>Ga0209520_10002064_pt1 | contig 11563 bp, 10 predicted proteins | sample Rifsed16ft1_FD_184009 | JGI IMG/M metagenome (GOLD analysis project Ga0209520, IMG submission 184009) | Soil microbial communities from Rifle, Colorado, USA - sediment 16ft 1 (version 2) | ecosystem: Environmental > Terrestrial > Deep subsurface > Rock core/Sediment | place: Rifle, Colorado...
GAGTAATACCGAGCTGCGGCGCTCTCGATCCTCGATCCTCGATCCTCGATCCTCAGCTTCATACCGGTTGCCCCCTTGCGATGCGCCTATTCTCGTAGTCAACCCGCAGCAGTATCGCGGCGGCAACGCAATTCACCACCATGCCGCTGCCGCCAAAACTCAGGAATGGCAAGGTCAACCCTTTGGTCGGCAACACCCCCATGTTCACGCCGATGTTGATCATCGCCTGCACCCCTATCCACACGCCGATGCCTTGCGCGACCAGCGCTGAATAATTACGCTCGAGAAACGCTGCATGGCGGCCTATCTGAAACGCACGCACCACCAGCAGCGCGAATAGCATGATCACCGCGGTCACGCCGACCAACCCCAATTCTTCCGCGATCACCGCCATCAGGAAGTCGGTATGCGCTTCCGGGAGGTAGAACAATTTTTCCACACTGCCGCCCAGGCCCACGCCCAGCCATTCGCCGCGCCCGAAGGCGATCAGCGCGTGGCTTAATTGATAGCCCTTGCCGTAGGGATCGGCCCACGGATCCATGAAGCCGACGACACGCTGCATCCGGTAGGGCGCATATATCGTCAATGCCGCAAACAGCAACGGCAGGGACACGATCAGGCCGGCAAACACCGTGAGGTTGAAGCCGCCCAGCCACAGCGTCGCCAGCGCGATGGAGCAAATCACCACCAATGCGCCCATGTCCGGTTCGAGCAGCAGCAGCACGCCGGTCAACACCATCACCACCAGCATCGGCACGAAGGCTTTGATGAACAGATGCTTGATCTTCGCCTTGCGCACCGTGTAATCGGCTGCATACAACACCGCGAACAGCTTCATCAATTCGGAAGGTTGCAGATTGATGACGAGCAGCGGCAGCCAGCGACGGCTATGATTCACTTCTCGCCCGATACCCGGAATCAGCACCAATGCCAGCAATGCCACCCCGAACAGGAACAGATAGGGCGCGTAGCTTTGCCAGAACTGCACCGGCATCTGAAATGCGAACAGCCCGACAATCAACCCGACGGCGATATACACGCCATGGCGGAACAGATAGTAAGCCGGTTGGAAGCCGATGAATTTATTGGCTTCCGCCGTGGCGATCGAAGAGGAATACACCATCACCAAGCCGAGTGCGAGCAGGCCTATCAATACCCAGATCAGCAATTCGTCGAATTGCGCCTGAGATGGGCGGATGCGCGTCCTGACTGCGGAAGGGTGGGGATGAAATCCCCGGGTACCCACCGGCGTACTCCTTGCGGGTGCTGAGGAAGGGTGGAGATGGAATCGCCGGGCACGCACTGGCGGCATCAATTTCGCATCGCCATGCTTCGATGGCGGATTGCCCGGCCTTTTTGTATTCCTTGCGGAGACTAGTGAGACCATGATTTCTCCTGAGTCAGTCCGCGCACCGCTTCGATAAACACCTCGGCGCGATGCTCGTAATTGCGGAACATATCGAAGCTGGCGCAGGCCGGCGACAACAGCACGGCATCGCCGTTTTGCGCCAGATGTGCCGCCAGCCGCACCGCATCATTCATATCTTCGGCGCGCAATACATCCACACCGCAGCCATTCAGGGCCGCACCTATCAGCGGTGCATCGCGCCCGATCAACACTACGGCGCGGGCGTGTTGCGCCACAACCGGATTGAGCGGTGTGAAATCCTGCCCTTTGCCTTCGCCGCCCGCTATCAATACCGCCTTGCATCCCAATCCCTGCAACGCGGCGATGGTCGCACCGACATTGGTACCCTTGGAGTCGTCGTAGTAAGTGATGCCATCGAACTCCGCCACACGCTCCACGCGATGCGGCAACCCCTTGAAGCTGCGCAAGGCATCGAGCAGTGTGGGCATCGGGAAATCTATCGCACGGCTCAGCGCCAATGCGGCCAGCGCGTTCGCCACGTTATGTGTCCCGGCCACCTGCAACTCGCTGGCCTTGAGCAATTGCTGGCTGCCTTGCATCAGCCAGGTTTCCCCTTCAATGCTCTCTATCCCGAAATCACTTTCATTGCCGGGCAGATTCAGGCCGAACGTGATGATCCTGCAATCCTTGCGCGCCATGCCCATGCTGCGCTCATCGTCGCGGTTCAACACCTGTACGCCACAGCCGGAAAAGATCCGCGCCTTCGCGGCGCTGTATTCGTCCATGTCTGCATAGCGATCGAGGTGATCCTCGCTGATGTTCAGCACCGTTGCGGCATCGGCATTCAGGGTGTAGGTGGTTTCCAGCTGGAAGCTGGACAGCTCCAGTACCCACACCTCGGGCTGGTTCACGCCACGCTCCAGCACCACATCCAGCACCGCCGGAGAGATGTTGCCGGCCGCCACTGCATCCTTGCCCGCTGCCTTGCACAGATGTTCGACCATGCTGGTGACGGTGGTCTTGCCGTTCGCTCCGGTGATCGCGAGGATGTGCGGACGATTATCCTTGGGCAGCGATTGCGCGAACAATTCGATGTCGCCCACCACCGCAACACCGCGTGCGACCGCCTTTGCCACTGCCGGGTCGCGCAACGGCACACCCGGACTGATGGCGATCAGCTCGATGCCGTCAAACAGCGCATCGTTGAAGTTCCCGCAATAGATCTGTCCGGCGGGTACATATTGTCCGACCTCGGTCAAACCCGGCGGCGCACTGCGGCTGTCCGCCACCCGCAGGTGTGCGCTTTGTGCGCTGAGCCAGCGCACCATGGACAGCCCGGTTTCACCAAGGCCGAGCACCAGCACCGATTTGTCTCTATGCTGTGTCATCTCAACTTGAGGGTCGCCAGACCCACCAATACCAGCAATATCGTTATGATCCAGAATCTCACGACGACCTGGGTCTCCTTCCAGCCCTTCAGTTCATAGTGATGATGCAGCGGCGCCATCCGGAATACGCGCTTGCCGGTCAACTTGAACGAAGCCACCTGGATCATCACCGACACCGCCTCCACCACGAACACACCGCCCATGATGAGCAGCACCAGTTCCTGGCGCACGATCACCGCCACCGTGCCGAGGGCTGCACCGAGCGCCAGTGCGCCGACATCACCCATGAACACTTCGGCGGGATAGGCGTTGAACCACAAGAAGGCCAGGCCCGCACCGGCGATCGCTCCGCAGAACACCGCCAGCTCGCCTGCACCTGGGATGTAAGGAATGCCGAGATATTTCGAGAACACCACATTGCCAGCCGCATAGGCGAATATCGCCAATGCACCGCTCACCAGCACGGTGGGCATGATCGCCAGCCCGTCCAATCCGTCGGTCAGGTTCACTGCATTGCTGGTGCCCACAATGACCAGATAGGTCAGCGCGATGAACAGCAATACCGGAAGCGGGAACACCAGGAATTTCAGGAACGGCACGATGAGCTCGGTATGCGCAGGGAGGCTGGCGCTGTTCCACAAATAGAAGCCGGCCATCAGTGCGATGATGGACTGCCAGAACATCTTGGTTTTGGCCGTCAACCCCTTCGGGTTGCGATGCACTACCTTGCGGTAGTCGTCCACCCAGCCGATCACTCCGAAACCCAGCGTGACTAGCAGCACCACCCATACATAATGATTGTGCAAGTCGCCCCACAGCAAAGTGGTGATCGCGATCGAGGTCAGGATCAGCGCCCCGCCCATGGTTGGCGTGCCGGCTTTCACCAGATGAGTCTGCGGCCCGTCGCTGCGCACCGACTGGCCGATCTTGTAGGCGGTCAGTTTGCGGATCATCATCGGCCCGACCAGGAACGAGATTCCCAGCGCGGTCATTGCCGCGATTACGGTACGCAGCGTGATGTAATTGAACACACTGAAGAACCTTACGTCCTGGGACAGCCATTGGGCTAACGCCAATAACATTAGTGGGCCTCCTTGGTTTGGGAAGGGGGAAGGTGGAAGAGGGAAGGGGGAGAGCCAGTGTCCGCTCCACCCTTATCCCTTATCCCTTCCCCCTTCCCGGTGTCCACGCAGCTGGATACCACGCGTTCCATTTTCATGAAGCGCGAACCTTTCACCAGCACGGTGGTGTTCGCGTCCAATTCCTTTTCCAGCGCATCCTGCAAATCTTCGATATGTTCAAAGTGCCGGCCACCGCTGCCGAATGCGCTTACTGTGTTACCACTCAACGCGCCCAGCGCAAAAAGCCTTTCGATACCGGCACGACGCGCTTCTCTGCCGATCCCGGCATGAAGGATTGGAGCGTCGTCGCCCAACTCACCCATGTCGCCCAGCACCAGCACGCGTTTGCCGGCGGCTTGCGCCAGCACACCGATCGCAGCGCGCATCGAGTCCGGATTGGCGTTGTAAGTGTCATCGATCAATGCCGCGCCATGTTTCGCCGCCTTGCGCTGCAGGCGCCCGGCCACTCCGCCGAATCTCTCCAGGCCCGCAACGATGGTTTCCAGCGGAACGTTCAATGCGATTGCGGCAGCGGTAGCAGCCAAGGCATTGCGCGCGTTGTGCGCGCCCGGAACCTGCAAATCTGCGGTGAAATTCCCTTGCGGTGTCCGCACCTCGATCTGCAAGCCAAAATCCTTCGGCAGCCATCGCCCGTACACGTCGGCTTGCTGATCCAAGCCGAACTCGAGCAACGGGTGCGCTCCCGCGAGAGATCGCCACAGCGGCGCATAGGCATCGTCGGCGTTGATGATCGCCGCGCCATTTGCGCGCAGCCCGGCAAAGATTTCTCCCTTGGCCGCCGCCACCGCTGCCACCGAACCCAGTCCTTCCAGATGCGCGCTGCTGGCATTGTTGACCAGCGCCACATCGGGACAGGCGATACGGGCCAGATAGTCAATCTCGCCGGGATGATTCATGCCCATCTCGATCACCGCATAGCGATGCAGCGCGCCCATTTGCAACAGGGTCAGCGGCATACCGATATCGTTGTTGAGATTGCCCTTGGTCGCCAGCACCGCAGCATCGCCACCGGCAGCTGTGCGCAGGATGCCGGCGAGCATTTCCTTTACGGTGGTCTTGCCGTTACTGCCGGTGATCGCCACCAGCGGGATATCGAATTGGTCGCGCCAGTAGGCCGCGAGTTGGCCCAATGCAAGGCGGGTGTCCGCTACCACGAGGACTGAGCACTGAGAGCTGAGGACTGAGGGATGCGCTTCATAACTATCGGCATTCACCATAGCCGCAACCGCACCGCTCTGTGCCGCCTGCCCGACAAACTCATGGCCGTCGAAATGTTCGCCGCGCAAGGCGATAAACAGATCTCCCTGCGTCATCTTTCTGCTGTCGCTGCACACTGCAGTGAAACGCACATCCTCGCCAACCAAACGGCCATTCAATACCTGAGCGGCCTGTGACAGCATCATCATTCTCCAACTCCCCGGATGTCCTGAGCCTGTCGAAGGGCCTGCCATGACTGCAACGCCCGTTGCGCGACAGTCACATCGCTGAACGGATGTTTCACCCCGCCGATCTCCTGATAATCCTCATGCCCTTTTCCAGCCACCAGCACAGTGTCGCTTTGCCTCGCCATGGCGATGGCGCGTTCGATCGCAGCGGCGCGATCTGCGATGATCTCGTGATTGTTCGCAGTCATGCCGCTGACCACTTCGGCAATGATGTGCAGCGGGTTTTCGCTGCGCGGGTTATCGCTGGTGACGATACAATGATCGGAGAATCTTTCTGCCACCCGCCCCATCATCGTTCGCTTGCCGCGATCGCGGTCACCGCCGCAGCCGAATACACAGATCAACTGGCCGCTGTCCGGATCAGCAGACTTGGGGCGGACTTCACGCAATGCCAGCAGCACCTTTTCCAGCGCGTCCGGCGTATGCGCATAGTCCACGATCACCGTCGGCTGCTGCGCTGCGCCGAGACGCTGCATGCGCCCGGCCACGGCCTGCACCTTGCTCAATGATCGCACCGCATCGCTCAAGCCGATGCCGCTCACCAGCAGCACCGCCAGTGCGCCCAGCAGGTTCGCCGCGTTGAAGCGCCCGACCAGCGCACTGTTCAATTGCGCCCCGCCCCAGCTTGTATGGACATCCAGCCGCAACCCATGTCCGCTCATTTCGGCCAGGTGGCCATACACCATGCGGAGACCCAGTCGGCCGGCAAGTTGCAATGCGGCATCGCTCATGCCGTAAGCAATCACTTCGACGGTCTCATTCCGCAGTTGTTCTGCGAGCTCAGCGCCGAACTCGTCATCGAGATTCAGCACCGCATATTTCAATTGATCCCAATCGAACAGTTTGCGCTTGCTTGCCGCATAGCTTTCCATGTCGCCGTGATAATCGAGATGATCGCGGCTCAGATTGGTGAGCATTGCCACATCGAAGCGCACGCCGTTCACCCTTCCCTGCGCCAGCGCGTGCGAGGACACCTCCATCGCAACGGCTTGCGCGCCATCGCGTAAATAATCGGCAAGCAGGCCATGCACGCGGATTGCATCCGGCGTGGTATTTGCAGTGGCTTGCAGCTTGCCGGCAAAGCCGTTGCCCAATGTCCCGATCAACGCGCATTTTCTGGAAATATCGCTCAATGCCTGCGCCACCCAATGGCAGGTCGAGGTCTTGCCGTTGGTGCCGGTGATACCCACCAGCCACAGATTCTCCGATGGCGCGCCATAAACCGCATCAGCCAGCCACCCGGCCTTGTGGCGCAAATCGGCCACACCGAAATTGGGCACTTGCCATGCATCGTTCCAGACGAAATGCTGCGAATCCCATATCACCGCGTTCGCGCCCTTCTCTATCGCGGCTGCAATGAACTGCCTGCCATCGGCTTTTTCACCCGGACAGGCGACAAAGGTATCTCCCGGCTGCACGGCGCGACTGTCCGTCACCAGGCGTGTGATGGGCACGTTCAACGCCGTCAATTGTTCAAGAGGAAACATCACACCTCCTCCTTGATGACAGAAGCCGGGGAAACGATGACGTTATCCAGCGGCGCATCGTTCGGCACGTTGAGCATGTGCAGTGCCTCGCCGGTCACTTTGCTGAACACCGGCGCAGCCACCGACCCGCCGTAATACTCACCGTTGCCTGGCTCATCTATCATCACCGCCACCACCAGCCGCGGATTCGATACCGGCGCGAACCCGACGAATGAAGCGACATAGCGATCAACATAACGCCCGTCCTCCAGCTTGTGCGCGGTGCCGGTCTTGCCCGCCACACGGTAACCGGGCACTTGCGCCAGAGGTGCGGTTCCTCCGGGTTGCACCACCATCTCCAGCATATTCCGCAGCGCGCGGGCAGTTCGATCAGAAAATACTTTCTTTCCGGTTGCCGGCGTATCCAGCTTGAGAAACGAGACCGGCTTCAATTCCCCGTCGCTGGCGAAGATGGTGTAGGCACGCGCCAGTTGCAGCAGACTGACCGAGATGCCATGCCCGTAGGACATGGTGGCCTGCTCGATGGGCCGCCAGGTTTTCGGATCGCGCAATTTGCCCGATGCTTCACCCGGGAAGTTGCTGCCTGTCTGTACGCCGAATCCACTGTCCGACAGGCCCCGCCAGAGCATCTCGGATTTCAGCGACAAGGCCACTTTGGCCGAACCTACGTTACTGGATCTTTGTATGATCTGTGACACGGTCATCATCGCGGCCGGATGCTGGTCGTGGATTTTCCTGTTGTTCACAATGAACACTCCGTGCTCTGTATTGACCAGGGTGTTGGGGCGCATTTTGCCCGCCTCGATCGCAGTCGCCACGGTGAACGGTTTCATCGTCGAGCCAGGCTCGAACAGATCGGTTATCGCGCGGTTGCGCATCGCCTTGTTGCTGGCGTTATTGCGGCTGTTGGGGTTGTAGCCGGGATAGTTGGCGAGTGCCAGCACTTCTCCGCTGCGTGCATCGAGGACCACTATCGCTCCGGACTTGGCCCGATGTTGCTTGACGGCAATCTCCAGTTCCCGATAGGCAAGATGCTGCACTTTGCTGTCCAGACTGAGCAAGACATCGCTGCCGGGCTTGGATGCCTGAAGGCTGCCGGCATCCTCAACGATGCGTCCGCGCCTGTCCTTGATAACTCGCTGACTTCCGGGCTTGCCGGCGAGTTGTTCCTGCAAGGCCAGTTCCAGCCCCTCCTGCCCGTTGTCATCCTGTCCGGTAAAGCCCAATATCTGGGCAGCCTCCTCACCCGCCGGATAATAGCGGCGATATTCGCGCTGCAACATCACTCCGGGAATATTCAGACCCACCACTTTCTCGACTTTATCGGGAGGCAGTTGCCGCTTGAGATAGACGAAATCACGCGATGTATCGAACAATCGATCTTTCAGCTCTTCCGCGTCCATGCCAAGGATTTGCGCCAATTTATTCACTTGCCTCCGGTCAGCTTCCACATCCGAAGGACTTGCCCAGACCGACTCCACAGGTGTGCTCACCGCCAGCGGCTCGCCATTGCGATCGGAAATCATGCCGCGATGTGCGCTGACTTCAATCACTCGGCTGTAACGAGCGTCGCCTTTTTTCTGCAGAAAGTCGTCGTGTATCCCTTGCAAATACACGCCCCGCCCGAGCAATCCCGTCAGCCCTGCCAGCAGCAGCACAAACAGCATATTGGCGCGCCATCCTGGCAAATTCGCCATATTGTCCGGATGTGCGCTTACCGAATGATTCATGGCTGTGGTTTTTCTCCGTTAAAGCTGTTAATCCCCCATCCCCGGGGGGATGGGATGATCGCCTGGCTTCGCCCCCCTCGCTACGCTCTCCCCGCTGGCGGGAGAGGATTGTGGTGAGGGCTGTTTTAACCGTATGAATTGAACCTGCCCATTCCTGGGCAGATGCATCTGCAATTGCCGGGCTGCGACTTTTTCTACTCGAGCCGGAGTCGCCCAAGTGCTTTGCTCCAGTTGCAGTTGCCCCCACTCCACTTCCATTTGCTGCGCATGCTCTTTTTCTTTTTGCAACTCGATGTACAGTTTGCGAGCCTTGTGCTGCGAGGTGACCACGCTCAATGCGCATATCACCACCGCCACCAGCAGCAAGGCACTCAGCGCATTACTGCTACGCAACATCACTGCGCTCCGCAACACGCATCACCGCGCTGCGCGCGCGCGGATTGGCCTGCACCTCAGTCTCGCCGGCGCGCACCGCCTTGCCGATCAAATTCAATTTGCCCCGCGGTACTTCGCTGGCACGTATCGGCACATCGCGTGGCAACTTGTCACCCTCGGCCATGTCGCGCAGGAAATGCTTCACGATGCGATCTTCCAGCGAATGAAAACTGATCACCACCAGGCGGCCGCCGCTCTTGAGATGCTTCACGCAGCCAGGCAGCACCCGCGCAAGCTCTTCGAGTTCCTGGTTGAGATAAATCCGTATAGCCTGAAACGTGCGTGTCGCCGGGTTCTGCCCTGGCTCACGGGTGCGTACCGCTTTGCCAACCAGTTCGGCGAGTTGCCGCGTAGTGTCGATGGGCTGAATTGCGCGCGCCGCAACAAGCGCTCTTGCAATCTGCTTAGCAAACCGTTCTTCGCCGTAATCATGTATCACCTCCCCGAGTAAACCTTCGTCCACCGTCGCCAGCCATTGCGCCGCGGTGATCCCGCTGCTGACATCCATGCGCATATCCAGCGGCGCATCAAAGCGAAAACTGAAACCGCGTTCCGCATCATCCAACTGCGGAGACGACACCCCCAGATCGAGCAGAATGCCATCCACCTTCTCCACGCCCTGCTCGCGCAACACCTCCGCCAATTTCGCGAAGCCGCAGTGCACTATCCGGAATCGCGCATCGCGCCATGTCTTGCCTGCTGCAACCGCCGCCGGATCCTTGTCCAGCGCGATCAATTTGCCTTTGCTGCCCAACTGCTCCAGTATTCGCGCGCTGTGTCCGCCCCGCCCGAACGTGCCGTCCACATAGATGCCATCCGGCTTGATCGCGAGAGCTTCAACTGCTTCATTCAACAGAACGGTGGTATGGGCCAGCCCCCCACTCACAGGGAGAAGCCCTCCAACTCGGACGGCAATTCACCATCCATGAACGACAGGCCGGCCTCTTGCTGCGCCTGCCACTTCGTCTCGTCCCACAATTCGAATTTATTGCCCTGGCCGACCAGCATCACGCGCTTGTCCAGCACGGCGTAGCTGCGCAGGGCTGGAGAGATCAGCACGCGCCCGGCACCATCCATCACCACATCTTCGGCATAACCGATCAGGCGGCGTTGCAGGGCACGTATCTTTGGATTGAGCGAGGAAAGCTTGAGCAGCTTTTCGCGGATCGGCTGCCACTCGGGTTGCGGGTAAACCAGAAGGCAGCCATCCGCATCGGCGGTCACCACCAGGCTGCCTGCGCAATGCGCGAGCAGCATGTCGCGATAACGCGACGGTACCGCGAGCCTGCCCTTGTTATCCAGATTGAGTTGTGCCGCTCCCTGAAACATCTCTTACCCCCACTTTTACCCACTTTTTACCACTTGCGCGCACTATATTGGATAAAAACCCAGTGGTCAAGCGGTAAAACAGGATTTTTCTTTACAGGACAAGGGGTTAGCACCGGAAGTTAAAGAAAAATAAATATACTTAAAAAATAACAGATTACGCAAACAAGCTAAAGTTGTTTGTGACGATAAGCCTGTGCGTTTTGCGGAAACGAGCAAGGAAAGCGATGAAGCAGCTTTCGCTGCCGGCATCGCTTTTATCCCAAATAATCCATTAGCCTCGAAACCCCCTCCAGCTCCCCCTTGTCAGGGGGAGTGCTCGGTCTGCCCCTCCCCTGACAAGGGGAGGTTGGGAGGGGTTGGGGTGGAATTTCTGCCTAATGGACAATCTGGGTTTATAAGGGTAATGGCGATTCGCAGTCCGTTACAGATGTGTTCAAGTTCTACCCTGACTGAGCACCAAAGAAGCCGGACTCATTCCGGTTTTTTCGACTGATGAACCCAATGGATATAAGCCAATTTTATGATGTCCCTTGATTCACACCCTCATGCTGGATAGGATGCGCCTTGGGCTGAGAATATATTGGGTTGGCTGCACGCAAGCCGCATCACAAATACCAAAGGAATGAACCATGCATAAAACTGCGCTGGCCGCTTTGCTGGCCGCTTTCGTCGCCGCCCCTGCAGATGCGGCTGATATGTACGCCGGCGTCAGACTGGGGAAAGCAAAGTACACCATTTCAGGCATGATCAATTCTCCGACGGCCATTGGTGTATTGGGTGGTTACACCATCAGCCCGAATCTTGCGGTCGAAGCTGAGTACATAGACTTGGGCAACACGGGTTCTTCCAGAGCCACCGCCATGGGTGTCAGCGCATTGGCCTTTTATCCCGGCGACATGCCGTTCTCACTGTTTGTGAAGCTAAGTTACGCCAGCAGCGCATGGAAGGTGCTTAACCAGGTACAACACAATTCTTCTTTTACTTACGGCCTGGGCGGCCAATACGATATAAACCAATTAATGAGTGTACGATTCAGCTGGGATCGCTACATGATAGGAAATCAGGTGGCTGTCAGTGTAGATGTGCTGAGCGTTGCGGGCATGGTCAGGTTCTGATCAGAGCCATGGAAACACAGATTATTGAGGATTACATATTTGAAGACAGAGTCTCCGCATCTCGTAGGTCGGGCTACGCCTGTCCTGAGCCTGTCGAAGCGGCCCGACGCGGCGGGCAAAGCC
>Ga0209520_10002065_pt1 | contig 11563 bp, 9 predicted proteins | sample Rifsed16ft1_FD_184009 | JGI IMG/M metagenome (GOLD analysis project Ga0209520, IMG submission 184009) | Soil microbial communities from Rifle, Colorado, USA - sediment 16ft 1 (version 2) | ecosystem: Environmental > Terrestrial > Deep subsurface > Rock core/Sediment | place: Rifle, Colorado...
AAGAACCGCGGGTCCTCGCGCCCGGCGGCGTCCTCGCCTGGATCATCAGCGACGCGTACCGCGCAGGCCGCTACACTCCCGTGGGGTTCCTCCTGTTCGACGTCCTCCGGCGCCACTTCGATCCCGTCGACACGATCGTCCTCGTCCGGCATCACGACCGCTCGGGGTCCCCCTTGTGGGAGCACCGGGCCCGGCGGTTCAACTTCTACCTCCGGGGCTTCAAGTTCCTGTTCCTCCTCCGAAAGAGGGACCCGGGACAGGGAGGGGACATCCCATGGACAACGCGTTGACGAAGGCGGGCGTGGAACCGAGGGCGATCGTCGAGCGACTCCGGTCCGTCGCGGGAGAGCATGCGCGGAGCCGGGCGGACCGGGTCCGGGCGCGGGTCGGGGGCCACTGGATCGGCCTCCGCAGCGTCGCCCGGGACCGCGTGTTCGCGGAGGTGCGCCCCTCGCGGACGAAGGTCGAGGTGTTCCTCCTCCCCGCGCCGCGGGACCTCCGCGATCCCCATGGGCTCGCGAAGAAGGTCCCGCCTTCCCGGGGCTGGGGCTGGTTCCGCAGCCGCCTCGTGATCGCCTCGGTCGCCGACGCGGATCGCGCCTCGGCCCTCGTTCGGCAGTCGTATGACGCCCTCCAGGGACGGGCGGACGGCGGCCGCTCCGCGCGCCGCCGCGCGCGGCGCAGGGAAACGTCTTAATAGGACCCCCTCCTTGGAGCGCCGCTTTCAGCGTCCCTGGTCGGGAGATGTACCTTCGGGCGAATCCGCAAATCCAGGGGGTAGGTCCATGGCAGAGGAACCCAAGGCTCCGGAACCGGAGCCCAGCATCGCGGGCGAGGAGGAGACGAAACCTCCCGCGAGACCGCGGAACTTGTACGGCTACGTGAAGAAGGCGTGGAAGAACCCCCACGCGGGCGTCGTCGAGGAGACCCACTGGCAGCGCCTCGTGGACTGGCGCCACGGCCCCGCGATCGGCCGGATCGAGCGGCCCACGCGGATTGATCGGGCGCGGGAGCTCGGGTACCGCGCGAAGCAGGGGTACATCCTCGTCCGGGCCCGCGTCCGGCGGGGCGGCCGGCGGAAGCCGCACCCCATGGGCGGCCGGAAGGCGAAGCGCCGCGGCCTCCGGAAGATCACGATGGCGAAGTCGATCCAGCGGATCGCGGAGGAGCGGGTCGCCCGGCGGTTCCCGAACCTCGAGATCCTCAACTCGTATTGGGTCGGGGAGGACGGGCTCCACAAGTACTACGAGGTCATCCTCGTGGACCCCGAGCACCCCGTGATCCGGAGCGACCCCAAGATCAACTGGATCTGCGAGCCCGCGAACCGGGGCCGGGCCTTCCGTGGCCTGACATCCGCGGGGAAGAAGGGCCGCGGCCTCCTGCACAAAGGCAAGGGCGCGGAGAAGGTTCGCCCGAGCATCGGGGCCCACGAGCGCAAGGGCAAGTGACCGCCGTCACGCGCCGCGAATCCGCCGCGCCCACCCTTCGACCTCCTCGTCGGCGAGGCCGATGAGGGGCTCGAAGACGGGCACGGGGACAGCCGGCCGGCCCGAGGGATCGAACCCGATCCACCGGGTCCCGATGAAGAGGGCCTCTGCCCGCGCGACGCGGACGAGCTCCGGGAGGTCCCCGGGCCCGCGGTACGGCAGGACCTTCAGGTGGGTGTCCCACCGCCGGAGCGCGTCGAGGTCGGGACCGTCCTCCGCCGCGGCGACGACAACCCGGCACCCGCGCTTCATCCCCATCCACGCGGCGACCATGCCCGCCGCCGCGTCGACGACGGCGAGGGCCCGACCCTGGCTCCCGAGGGGCAGGCCCCCGGGCCCCGGCCACACCTCCTGGAATACGAACCCGCGGTTCTGCCGCACTTCGACGTGGAACTCGAGGTCGGGGCGGCTCAGGTCCACCCGGCTCCCGGGGACCGCGGCCTGGACCGCGGCGCCGAGGTCCCGCGCGAGGTCCTGGCTCGTGAAGGGGTGCGTCCCCGTCCGCCGGGTCCGGAGGGCGAACGAGGCCCCGGACGTCAGGGCCGCGGAGGCGACCTGGACGACCCGCTCCCGCAACGCCCCGACGTCCGCGGGGACCTCGATCGCGGGGCTCATCGAGACGACGCCGAACACACGCCCGAGGATTCGCCGCGCAGCCTCGGGGTCGGCCGTGTGGACGTACACGCGGGCCTCGTCGGCCTCCGTGATGCACTCGACCCGGTCCGCGGCGAACATGTCCTGGATGTTCGCGACGAGCCGGTCCCGGAGCTGCCTCCGTACGTACCGGCTCTTGAGGGCGATTTCCCCGAAGCGGACGAGGACGACCACGGCGGCCCATCCCCCGTTCCGTACATAAGCCTCCGGTCCTACGGCTTTAATACGTCCGGGCGTTTCGCGCCCGCGTGGACCCCCTCCTCCTCGCCCTCCAGGCGATCCTCGTCTTCGGCGTCGCGTTCATCTACGCGAACCTGGGCCTCGGCGGCGGGCTCCTGTTCGTCCCGATCCTCCTCTCCACGGGCGTTGGGGCGAGCGACGTCGCCGTTCCCGTGTCCCTCACGTTCACGATCGCCACGGCGACCTCCTCCGCGATCAACCACCGCCGGAAAGGGTTCGTCGACGTCCGGCTCGGCGGGATCCTCGTCACGGGGGCCCTCGTCGGCGCGATCGTCGGGACGTTCTTCACCCTGTTCCTCCTCGACGACACCGCGTTCCGCGTGTTCTTCACCGGCGTCCTCCTCGCCTTCGGCGGGTACATGGTCCTCGACTGGTGGCGCAACTCCCGCTCCGTGGACGCGGACGACCCGTCGAAGATGACCCGGGAGCGCCTCGCCGGGGTGTCGGCCGCGACCGTCGGCTCGGGTTTCCTCTCCGGGAGCATGGGGATCGGGGGCGGCCTCCTCAACGTCCCCCTCCTCGTTTACGGGCTCGGCCGCCGGACCCGCCTCGCGATCGGGACCTCGTCGTTGCTCATCATCCCCACGGCCGCAGTGGGCTTCGGGGCCTACGTCGCGGAGCTCGCGGCCCGCCCCGGCGGGTTCGGCGCGCCGCCGGAGTTCCTCCTGATCCCGGCCCTCATGCCCATCGTCTTCGTCGGCGCGTACATCGGCTCCCGATGGGGTCTCGCCCGCCTCAAGACGCGGTCCGTCGCCCTGCTGTTCATCCTCGTCCTCTTCGTCGCGGCGGGGAAGCTCATCCTGGACCTCGCCCTCTGACCCCGCGAGCCCGGCGTCGACAAAAAGGCCTTATATGGCGGCGCGGGTGCCGGCCCCCTCAAGGGATGGGATGGCCCGGCCCAACGGGTCCCTCTGGTCGTACTCCTACCTCCCCCACGGGATCTCCGGCGGGGCCACGTCCACGCTCATCCCCCTCTTCGCGTACGCCCTCGGCGGGTCCCTCGCGGACGTCGGGATCATCGCGGCGGCCACGAGCATCGCATCGGTCCCCGCGTTCATCCTCTGGGGCGTCCTCTCGGACCGCTTCGGGCGGCGGAAGGTCTTCCTCCTCCTCGGGTTCCTCGGCTCCGCCGTGAGCTTCCTCGGGATGGCCCTCTCGAGGACGATGGCGGAGTTCTACCTCGCGAACCTCCTCGTCGGCTTCCTCGGGTCCGCGAGCGGGCCCGTGGGGGCCGTCCTCGTCATGGAGACCTCGGAACGGAAGCGCTGGCCCGAGCGGCTCGCCTTCCTGAGCCGGGTGAGCGGCGTCGGGTGGGTCGTGGGGCTCTTGATCGGCGTGGGCTGGCTCACGATCGGCCCGGGCCTCCTCGGGGAGGTCGGCGCGATGCGCGCCCTCTTCGTGATCGGGGCCGCCCTCGGCGCCCTCTCGGCCCTCCTCGCGGCCCGGTGGCTCGAGGAGCCGACGGAGCGGGTCGAGCGCCGGGACATCCACCTCGTGGACTTCCACCTCCGCGTGGAGCGGGTCAAGTTCCTCCCCATGCGGATGCTCTACTTCTTCGACCCCCGCGGGCACCGGGACCGGCCCCGCCGCCTACCGCCCGCCCTGCGGGCTTACCTCGTGGCCGTGTTCCTCCTGTTCAGCGGCTTCACCGCGTTCTACGGGTTCTTCCCGATCTTCCTCAAGGAGGCCTACCTCCTCTCGAGCCCCGACATCTTCGCCGTGTTCATCGCGAGCCAGGTCACGTCGGCGGCCCTGTACCCGCGCGTGGGCCGGTGGGTCGGAGAGCGGGGCGGGCGGCCCATGCAGTTGTACGCGTCCCTCGGGCGGGCCGTCCTCTTCCCCGCGTTCTTCGGCCTCGCCCTCGTCCCCCTCGCCTGGGGCCCTCGGCTCGGGGCCGCCCTCGCCCTCCACGCCGGCGTCGGCCTGTGCTGGGCCATCATCAACGTCGCGGGCTCGACCCTCGTGTCGCGCCTCGCCCCGGAGGGAGGCCGCGCGGAGGCGATGGGCGCGTACAACGCGGTCCAAGGGTTCGGCTCGATCCTCGGCCCCCTCCTCGGCGGGTTCGCGGCCCACGGATACGGCTACGGCCCCGCGTTCGCGTCGAGCGTGGCCTTCGTCCTCGCGGGCTCCGCGGTCCTCGCTGCCCTTCGGATCTCCGAGAAGTGACCCCAGAATTCGAGGCCCGACGCTGAAAAACCGCCGTCCCGGGAGGGGTACATCAAGGTCTCGTAATTACGGTCACGCCCCGCGTCCGGCAAGCGTTATCTAGCCTCCCGACTTCCCGTTGCCCACGGGGTGTTTTCCGTGGAAGTCCTCATCCTCGGCGGGTACGGTGCCATGGCCCAGTCCACCGTGCCGGACCTGCTCGAGAGCCCAGGCGTGGAACGGGTAGGGATCGCAGGGCGCAACCTGGAGAAGGCGAAGGCCTTCGCGAAGCAGTTCAAGGACGATCGGGCGGTCCCCATGCTGGTCGACGCCCGGGACCAGGCGTCCCTCGTGAAGGAGCTCAAGGGCTGGGGCGCCGTGATCAACAGCGCCTGGTACGACCTCAACGTGCCGATTACGGAGGCCGCGATCAAGGCGGGGATTCACTACATCGACCTCGGCGGGCTGTACCACCAGTGCGTCCGCCAGCTCAAGCTCGACAAGCAGGCCCGCGACGCCGGGGTCACGGCGGTCCTCGGGATCGGGTCGACCCCGGGCACGATGAACGTCATGGGGATGTACGGCGCGAGCAAGCTCGACAAGATCCACAAGGTCCTCCTCCGCTCGAGCGGGGCCGTCGTCTCCGGCGGCGAGCCGGACAAATTCGTGCCGCCGTACGCGGTCCGCACGATCTTCGACGAGTTCTCCATGGACGCCCCGATCCTGCGGGACGGGAAGATCAAGTTCGTCCCCGCCCTCACGGGCCTCGAGCGCTCGGAGTTCCAGCCGCCCGTGGGCGTCGTCGAGGGCTACTACACGATCCACTCCGAGCTCGTGACGATGCCCAAGACCCTGGGCAAGGGCGTCAAGGAGATGGACTTCATCGTCGCGTTCCCGCCCCCCTTCACCCAGACGATCGCGACCCTCGTCCGGCTGGGCCTCGCGAGCCGGGAGGAGCAGGTCGTCGAGGGCCAGAAGATCCGCCCGTACGACGTCACGTCGACGGTGATCGACAACCTCCCGAAGCCGAAGGAGCCCGAGCTGGATTTGGACATCCAGCGGTGCACCCTGATCGGGGAGAAGGACGGGAACCCCGTGACCCTGCGGTACGAGGCGGCCACGTGGCCCCACAAGCGCTGGAAGCTCGGAGGGGGCGTCGTGGACACCGGCGTTCCGCCCTCCATCGCAGCCCAATGGCTCCTCAGGGGCAAGGTCAAGGAGAAGGGCTGCATCCCGCCGGAGATCGCGTTCGAGCCGAAGCCCTACTTCAAGGATCTGAACAGCCAGGGCCGCGGCATCCGCGTCGTGGAGTACGCGGAGGAAACGAAGGCGCTAAACTGACGACACGCCATCCCGGACCGCAGGGACCCCGAAGGGTGAGCTGATGCCATCACACGCAGGGAGCGTCGAGGACCGGATCAAGGAGAGGGACGAGTACATCCCGAAGTCCGTGAAGATGGGGACGCCCATCTTTGCGGCGAGCGCGAAGGGCCACAAGATCACGGACGTCGACGGGAAGGAGTACGTCGACTTCACGGGAGGCATCGGGGTCCTCAACACGGGCCACCTCCCCGACGCCGTGACGAAGGCGGTCCGGGACCAGCTCGACAAGTACCTCCACCTCTGCTTCATGGTCGTCAACTACCAACCCTACATCGAGCTCGCGAAGCGCCTCCGGCCGATCCTCCCGTTCGCGAAGGGGAAGACGGCATTCTTCAACAGCGGGGCGGAGGCCGTGGAGAACGCGGTCAAGATCAGCCGCGCAGTCACCCGCCGCCCGAACGTGATCAGCTTCCAGAACTCGTTCCACGGCCGGACCCTGCTCACCCTCACGATGACGGGGAAGTACTCCCCGTACAAGATTAACTTCGAGCCCTTCGTGCCCCACGTGTACCAGGCCCCCTTCGCGTACTGCTACCGCTGTCCCCTGAAGCTGTCGTACCCGGACTGCGGGGTCGCGTGCCTCCAATACATCGAGGACCTCTTCCACGCGGAGGCCCCCGCGGACAAGACGGCCTGCATCGTCGCGGAGCCCGTCCAGGGGGAGGGCGGCTTCGTCGTGCCGCCGAAGGAGTACGTCCAGGGGCTCCGCAAGATCTGCTCGGACCACGGGATCATGTTCGTCGACGACGAGGTCCAGGCGGGGTTCGGGAGGACGGGCACCTGGTTCGCGATCGAGCACTTCGGGGTCAAGCCGGACCTCATCACGTCCGCGAAGGCCCTCGGCGCAGGCCTGCCCCTGAGCGCGGTCTCGGGCCCCGCGGAGATCATGGACGTCCCCGCGCCCGGCTCCATCGGCGGGACGTACGGAGGCAATCCCCTCGCCTGCGCCGCGGCAATCGCGAACCTCGATCTCATCAAGGCCGCGATGCCGAACGCCGCGAAGCTCGGGGCGGCGATCGAGAAGCGCTTCCGGGAGATGGAGTCGGAGCACGAGCTCATTGGCGACGTCCGGGGGCTCGGGGCCATGCAGGCGATTGAGCTCGTGAAGGACCGGACGACGAAGGCCCCCGCGAAGGACGAGACGGCGGCGACTATCAAGGAGGCCCGGGACCGGGGCGCCCTCATCCTTTCCGCGGGATGGCACAACAACGTCATCCGCCTCCTGCCACCCCTCAACATGCCCATGGACGCCCTCGAGGAAGGCCTCGACGTCCTCGACGCGTCGATGACCGCGGTCGAGACGAAACGCTGACCTTCAGAAGCGGAACATCGTCCCGCCTCGCTGGACCCGGTTCGCAAGGAGGGTGAAAACGATCGCGATCACGAGGATGAGGGTCGATGCTGCGTTGAGTTCGGGGGATGGGATCTTCTTGACGAGCGTGCTCCACATGACGACGGGGAGCGTCTCGACCCCCTGCCCTTTGAGGAACAGGGTCACGATGAGCTCGTCGAAGGAGAACGTGAACGAGAGAAGCGCGGCAGACACGAGCCCGGGCTTGATCATGGGAAGGGTGACGTGGAAGAATGTCGTCCACTCGTCGGCCCCGAGATTCATCGCCGCCTCTTCGAGGGACCGATCGAACTCCCGGAGGCTCACGATGAGGACGACGATGACGATGGGGATGCTGAAGGTCACGTGTCCGACGATGATTGACAGATACCCAGTGTCCCACCACACGTGCCCGTAGGGCCAAAGGTACAAGTCGTTCAGGAACGTGATGAACACGAGTATCGAGACGCCCATGACGATGCTCGGAATCACGAGCCCTGTATAGAGCATCATGTTCAGGTATCGCTTCGAGGGAAACTGGTAGCGGACGAGGGCCATTGCCGCCGGCGTGCCGATGAGGAGCGAGACTCCGGTAACGACAAGGCCGATGACGAAGCTGTTCAGGAGCGCCGTCATCATCGCCCGGTCGTTGAAGAGGGCTCGCAGCGTCTCCGTGTCCCCAGGCGCCTGGACGTACCACCGGAACGAGAACCCTCCCCACGTGATGATGTTCGAGGAGGCGTTGAAGGAGAAGACGACGACCTGGGCGAGCGGGACGTAGAACGTGAGGAAGACCCCGAGGACGATGAGCTGGAGGATGCGCACGCCGAAGCGTTCGGAGATCCCGTCGTAGAGACGTTGGAACATCCCCCGCATCGCGCCCGGCGTCGGGATCCCGCCGTCCGTGTTTCCGATGGGCCGCTGCCGTTCCGGAAGCCGAGTCGAGAGCCAGCGTCTTGCGGCGGAGACCAGCCGCCTCATCGCCCCGGGCTCCCCCGCCTCCCCCGCGTCGCGGTCGGCATAGGACGCGTAGAGGTAGAGGACGACGACCGTCGCGACGAGTACGATTACAGAGGCGGCCGCGCCGCCCGGGAGGTTCCCAAGCTCGAGGAAGCTGAGGTAGATGTAGTTTCCGATCAGGCGCCCCTCCTGGCCCGCGAGGATTTGGGGCTCCACGAACGACCCGAACGCCGTGATGAAAACGAGGATTGATCCCGTGATGGCCCCCGGTCGGCTCAGGGGGAAGGTGATGTGCCAGAAGGTCGCCCACTTCCCCGCGCCGAGGTCCTGGGCCGCGTCGAGAAGGTCCTTGTCAATCCGGAGGAGGGAGGTGAACAAGGGCAGGATCATGAACGGGAGCCAGATCCAGATGAGGACGGGGGGAACGATGTTCGCGGAGCCGTAGCCGAAATTCGCGAAGAGCCAGTCCGCGAAACCTCGGAGCCCGACTCCGTCGAGTGCAAGCCCGACGTATCCTTCCCGTTGGACCCAGGGGAGCAGCGCGTACACCTGGACGACGAAGCTGATCCAGAAGGGGATGATGATAAGGGAAATGAGGAGCCCCCTCCTCGCGTCGGATGCGATCCGCGCGAGGTAGTAAGCGACGGGGTAGGAGATCGCGAGACAGCCCAGGGCCGTGAGCGCGGAGACGAAAATCGTCCATGCGGTGAGAAAGAGGACGGGGGAGTTGAGGCTCAGTGCATACAGATAGTTCTCGAGAGTCATCGCATCGTACGTTACGGTCAGGGTCTTCTCGCTTACCGTCGCCAAGCCGAACACGACGACGATGACCACGGGCAGCAGGAGGAAGAGGAGGAACCAAAGGGAGCCCGCGGACGAAAGCAAAGTCCCCTTTAGGGCGTCCTTCCCCGACGTGGCGCGAGTCGCTAGGCGGAGGAGGTTCCGCGGGGTCGACAGGAGGGACATGGGGTCACGTCGCAGCGAGGTCGAACCAGATTGGGTTGTAGAGCCTCAGGAGGGTGGCTAGACCGACGTCCCTTGAGGGGTCGCACACGCGGAACTCTGCCGGCGCGAAACGGTTCGGATACAGCCGCGGGTCGTCCCGCGTGTCGTATCCGTTCGGGAATTCCCAAGGCTGATTCGGGTCGTCCGTGTCGTAGGCCGCCCGGTTCGGCGTGGAGTACATGTTCCACTTCGTGAGGGCCCGATGGGGCCGAATTTCATGGAGATAGTTGAGGAACTGGTGGGCCAGCCACAGGTTACGGGACTTGCTGTGAATCGCCGCGCAGTCAACCCACCATGTCGACCCTTGGCGCGGGATGATGTAGTCGACGGGCTGGGGGGTCGCAGCGTTCGGCTGGATTGCGTACATTACGTCCCCCGACCACACTTGGTTCACGATACCCCCGGAGAGCAGGGACGTCGCCTGGTCCGTGCTCGTGTACCCGAAGAGGAGGGGCTTGTTCCGCCGGAGCCAGGTTCCTGCCGCGTTGAGCCTCGCTGGGTCCGTCTCATTCGTTGTCCACTGGATCCCGTCCGGTGGATACAGGCCTGTAGGCTCGACCCCCAGCTCGCTCTGCCACTCCCAGCCCGCTTTCTTGAGGCCCGCGCCGAGCACGTCCCGCATGTCGTCGAGCATCCGCATCCGCTTCCGGAGGTCCAGGGTCCGGAACTCGGCCATCCAGAGTACGTCGTACCCCAGTTCGACCGCGTCCTCTCGGGAGATTCGGTCCGTCCGGAAGCCGAGGCCCGTCGTCCCCCACTGGTATGGCACAGAGACCCAACGCATCTCCCCATCGACCCGTCGGCGGTCGTAGGGGTCCTCGGCCGGCGTGTTCACGAGGTCTTGGAACATATTCGAGAAATCCGGGCCGAGGTTCGGGAGCCACTCGGGGTTGAGCGTGTAGATCATGTCGGCCTTCTTCATGAGGTCGACGAGGTAGTTCGATGGGAAGATCACGTCGTACCGGCGCTTGCTCAGGGTGAGCCAGTGGAACAGCTCCTCGTTGCTTGTGTAGATGTCCCATCGGTAGTCAACACGGAGCTCGAACATCTCCTTCATGTAGGCGACCCAGCCCTCGAGGAGGGTTCCGGGCCAATAGTCGTACCATTGCGCGATCTTCAGGACGTGGGGATCGGGCCCGCTCGGCCCCTCGGGCACGAGGCCGTAGTCGACGACCCCGGGTTCGACCTGCCAGGCCGGAGGCGGCTCCTGCGGGCCTTTCACGTACCCGAGCGCGGAGAGGACGCCCATCCCCGTGAACGTCCCGGCAATCCCCGCGGCGGCCGACCAGCGGACGAAATCCCGTCTCGACGGCATCCGCGCTCGGTTTGATTCCCGCGACTCCTCGCCCACGGACACATCCCCTCAATCAGGGCCTGGCATGGGGGCGCCGCCCTATAAGGGGTCCCTCCCACCAAGCGCTCACGCCAGGTTCATGTTAATGAGCTTGCCCTCGGTCATCTCCTGGATTGCGTACCGGACGCCCTCCCGACCGAGTCCGGAGAGCTTCACGCCGCCGAAGGGCATGTTGTCCCAGCGGATGGTCGTGGGGTCGTTGATCATCACGCCACCCGCCTTGATCTCCAGGGCCACTCGGAGGGCCCGCCGAAGGTCTCCTGAATACACGGAGGACTGGAGACCGTACATCGAGCTATTCGCGATCTCCACGGCCTCCTCGTCGGTCGCGACGCTCTGGACGGGGCCGATGGGGCCGAAGGGCTCGTCCTGCATGACCCGCATGTCGCTCGTCACGTCCGCGAGGACCGTGGGCTTGTAGAAGTAGCCCCTGCCCGGGAGCTTCTCCCCGCCCGTCTTGACCTTCGCGCCGGACGCCCTGGCCTCCACGACGAGGGTGTGGATGAAATCGCGGGAGGACGCGCTGATCACGGGCCCGATGTCCGTGTCCTCCTGCCCGGGGTCCGCGACCTTGAACTTCGAGACCCGGTCCGCGAGGAGCCCGGAGAACTGGTCCGCGATCTTCTCCGACGCGAGGATGCGCTTCGAGGCGATGCACACTTGCCCCGCGAGGCCGAACGTCGCGCGGGCGACGGCCTCCACGGCCCGCGGGAGGTCCGCATCGTCCAGGATGATCACGGGGTCCATCCCTCCCATCTCGAGGATGATCCGCTTCGCCCGCTTCCCGCCCAGGGAGGCGATCTGGGTGCCGATCTGGGTGGATCCCGTGAAGGTGATCGCCTCCGTGTACGGGCTCTCCACGAGGGCGTTCCCGACCGTGCGACCGGGGCCCGTGACGATCTGCAAGGCGTCCTTCGGCACGCCCGCTTCGAGGAGGAGCTCGACGAGGCGGATCGCGACGAGGGGGGTCTCGCTCGTGGGCTTGGCGATCACGCAGTTCCCCGC
>Ga0209520_10002071_pt1 | contig 11551 bp, 13 predicted proteins | sample Rifsed16ft1_FD_184009 | JGI IMG/M metagenome (GOLD analysis project Ga0209520, IMG submission 184009) | Soil microbial communities from Rifle, Colorado, USA - sediment 16ft 1 (version 2) | ecosystem: Environmental > Terrestrial > Deep subsurface > Rock core/Sediment | place: Rifle, Colorado...
CGACGACGATCCGAAGCAGCACCCCCGTCTGCTCCCGGTACGCCTCCTGGAGGACGTCGAGGAGCCCCGTGTCCTGGGTCGTTGTCGTGCTCCCCACGATGACGGGCCTCGCTCCCCAGAGCGGACTCCAGGGACCGAGGGTCGCTACGGCGACGACGAGCGTCACCAACAAAACGGCGACCGGAACGGGGATCCGTGTTCTCATGAGAACACGCATGCCAAGGGATGTGCGAGCATAAACCTGACGCACGCGATGCGAACGTATTTCGCCCCTGGGTCCATAGGGTCCTTGATGCCCGGCCGGGCCACGAAAGGAATCGCGGCGAGGCGAGACCGCCTGCCGAGTCCCCGGGTCCGGGAACTCCTCCGCGCGATCCTGCGGGTCGGCAGCCTCCGACGGGCTTCGTACGAACTCGGGATGACTCCCGCGAACGCGCATCGCCTGCTTCGGAGCGTGGAGCGGCGTCTCGACCTCCGCCTGACCTCGGGAGCACGGGGCGGCCGGGGAGGAGGCGGAACCCGGCTCACACGGGCGGGCCGCCAGCTCGCCCTGAGTCGAGGAGGCCTCGTCGCGGCACGCGTGACGTGGTGGCCATGTCGCCTCGTCGAGGCGCCCCGGAGGGATTCATCCCTCCTCGTCTCAGTCCCGGGAGCCGATGTTACGGCCTCCGTCGCGCCCATCCGTCCGAGTCAGCGTCCGACGAGGAGGCTCCGACCGGGAATGGAACTCGAACTCGGCATCGTGCCCGAGGCCGTCACCGTCCTTCCCGCCGGCACGCGGATCCATGGGAGCGCGCGAAACTTCTGGCGGGCGGTTGTCGTGAGGGTTCGAAGACCCACGCGATTCGGGGTTCAGATCCTTCACCTCGACGTCGGGCAGCGCACGCTCGTGGTCACCGTCACGGCCTCCGCCGTGAAGGAACTCCGACTGAAGACCGGGTCGAACGTCGTCGTCCAGCTCAAGGCCACGGCGCTCCGCCTGCGGATCCCGGTCCGTTGACTTGCCGATCGGGGATTCCCGCGCAGCAAGTCTCGCATGTTCAATATGGTATATTGCATAGATTCACATTTAGACCATATAACTTCAAATAGGATATATGGGATGTACCCAGTGCAATGCGGAAAACCATATTGGACGTCTTGCACCAGGCCCTGATCACCCGCACGCCGCTCGACGCGCTTCCGGACGGCGTGTGGACCCGCACAGGCGCGCTCAACACGTGGGGCACGAATGCAATCGAGGGCAATACGCTGAGCCGAGAGGACGTCGAACGCCTGCTCCTGGAGAGGCAGACGGTCGGGAATCGCCCTGTCTCCGACGTCGTCGAGACGCTCCAGCATGCGTCGGCGTTCGCGGGCCTCCTCGCACGCCGAGCGGAACCAATCCGCGCCACGACCGCCCGAGAACTCCATGAAGCCGTGTTTCGCGGGGTCCATCCCGATGCGGGACAATGGCGCAGGATGAACGTCCGGATCGCCGGCATGAAGCACGTCCCTCCGAGGATGGAACACGTGCCGCTCCTTATGTCCGAGTGGGAGGAGAGCTATGCGAAGCGGGATCTCCGGGGGGAGGACCCGTTGTCGCTCGGTTCCTCCATGCACTTCGAGTTCGAGTCGGTCCACCCTTTCGCGGACGGGAACGGACGTGTCGGGCGTCTCCTCCTGAACCTGCACTTCCTCAAGCACAACTGGCCGCCCGTCCACGTCCTCCCGATGGACCGGGACTCGTACCTGGCTGCCCTCGTGGCGGGCCATGCAGGCGACCTCGCGGAGATGGAGGGATTCCTTCGGGCCGCGATGGCGCGCTCCCTTCTGGATCTCCTCGACCAGGTAGGCACGAAGGAAGACGCGCTAACACCGCTCCGGTCCCTCGCGCGCAAATCCCCGCACTCGGCGAAGTATCTGGGCCTGCGGTCCAGCCAGGGAGAGCTCCCGGCGGTCAAGGTGGCGGGAGATTGGCAGTCGAGCGAACGGGCGCTTCTTGCGTACCTCTCCCTCGTCGGACGCGGATGACTGAGGTCGAGGTCCGGCGCCAGGAGGCTTCAAGTGCCCGCGATCCTCTCGGGCCGGGGCGATGGGCTCGGAGAAGGATGCGCACGCGAATCCCTCCGTCGGGCAGACCTACACGACGAAAGAGCTGTCTCGGGACACATGGACGGACTTCGAGAAGCTGTTTGCGAAATACGACGGCGTTCAGGCGGGCTGCTGGTGCATGTTCTACCACCGGGCAAGATCCAAGACAGAGCCAGACCTGCAGCGGGAGCCGCGGGTGGTCGTGAATCGACGGGACAAGGAGAGCCTCGTGTCGGAGGGGCGCTCGCACGGCATCCTCGTCTATGCGGGTGAGGACGCCGTCGGATCGTGCCAATACGGCCCGCGGGAGGAACTGCCGAGGATCGACGCGGGCCGCAACTACCGAAGGCTCGACCTGCCCGAAGCGGACGGGCGACTTTGGCGGATCACCTGCTTCTTCGTGGACCGCGACCATCGTCGCAAAGGGGTTGCCCAGACGGCCCTGCGCGGGGCCCTCTCCTCGATCGAGCGACGGGGCGGTGGCATCGTCGAGGCCTACCCCGCGACGAACAAGAAGGCGGTCGCGGTCTGGTCGGGACGGTTCCGATGTTCGAGGCGGAGGGATTTCAGCAAGTCGCGTCCTTGGGACGAAGCAACATCGTCATGCGCCGCGAGGTCTGACCGATCGGCGAACGCGACTCAGAGGGTCCGGCCGGGGGGCACTTTCGCGATGACGAAGACGCCCCCACCGAACACCCGTTCGTCGAGGACCTTCACTTCCCGAGGAACGAACCGATAGAACCGATAGGACCTCCGGAACTGCGCCTCGCGCTGCGTGTTGCGTGAGGCGGCCCCCATGGCCTTGGCATAGGCCGGGAAGCGCCTCCCATAAAGGCGTTCCGCGGCGGTCCGGTCGGCGCCTCTCGCCTCGCTGCAAGTGCCGAAGAGCTGCAACCCTCGATCGGGCTTCCCCCAGACCTGGGAAGAACGGAAGACCGCAATCGCCATCGACGGGCTCCTCGCGAGGTTCATGCAGTGACGGGATCCGGGATCGGACAGGAAGTACAGTTTCAGGTCCGGGGAAAAGCAGTAGTAGGCCGTGTTCACGTGCGCGCGACCGCGGGGTCCGATCGTCGCCATCGAACAGAGCACGTTTTCCCCGAGGATCCGAGCGATGCTCCGTCGCACGGGGAGATCGGACAAATCGCGGCGGATCGTCCTTAGGAGACTCAACGCGCTCGCCCCTCCTCGAACGCACGCGCACGCTTAAGCGCGTGCGCAATGCGCGGGGGACCAAGGGCCTCGCCCCACGAGCATTCTCCGAATTCAGTGCATCCGAGGTGGGTGCTTGACGAACGTCCCGTCCTGGTATTCCTCAATCGCGAGCTCGATCTCCCGGCGGTTGTTCATCACGATCGGGCCCCACCAAGCGACGGGCTCCCGGAGCGGTTTCCCGGATACCAAGAGGAACCGGAGCGGGCGGTCCATCGCCTCGATGTGCACCCGTTCTCCGTCGCGGAAGAGGACGAGGTGTTCCGAGTCCACGACCTCGCGGCTCTCCGCATCGAAGCGGCCTCGTCCTGCGACGACGTAGGCGAAGGCGCGATGGCCTTTCTTCACCGGATGGTCAAAGGCCATGCCCGGCTCGACGCGCACGTCGAGATACTCAGGCTCGACGACGATGTCCCGAACGGGCCCGTGGACGTCCCTCACCTGGCCGGCAATCACGCGCACCCGAACGCCCTTCGCGGCCTCGACCTCCGGGATCTGGCCGGTCTTGACCTCCTGGTATCGCGGGTCCATCATCTTGTGCGAGGCCGGCAGGTTCACCCACAGCTGGAATCCGCCCATGCGGTCCTCGATGCCGTGCGGCATCTCCTGGTGGATGATCCCGTTCCCCGCGGTCATCCACTGGACGTCGCCGGAACGGATGACCCCGGCATTCCCGAGGCTGTCCTCGTGCTCCACGATGCCATCGAGCATGTACGTGACCGTCTCGATGCCCCGGTGGGGATGCCAGGGGAAACCCGCCACGAATTCCGCGGGGTTCTCGGACCGGAAGTCGTCGAGGAGGAGGAACGGATCGAGACGGGGCACCTGCTGGTTGCCGAAGGCCCGCCGGAGATGGACGCCCGCGCCCTCGATCGTTTCGCGACTGGGAAGGATCGCCTCGACCTCGCGGGTCGATTCAGGCCCGGAATCGTCCATGGTCCGTCCTAGAATGCCGTCGTATTTAAGGTCCCCGAGGCATCGGTCACTCACCCGCCACGAGTCCCGCCGCACCTTCCTCGTACCAGATTTCGACCGTGTAACCGTCCGGATCTGCGAAGAAGATATACGGTTCGCCGGGGACGAACTGCCCCCGCTCCAGGATGCGACCCCCCGCGCCTTCGACGGCGCGCGCCGCATCCTCGATATCCTCCGGATCCGTGAGTCGGAAGCCGAAGTGCGCGAGGCCCCCCTTGCGGCCCGAGTCCTCCGCGTTCTCTTCGAACACGAGGACATCGCGGCAACCGGGCGTCTGTACCTGCACCTGACCTGGTTCCCGATAGATCTCCCGCACGCCGAACACCTCCTCGTAGAAGCGGAACGAGCGCTCCGCGTTCTTCACCGCGAGGGCGATATGCGTCAACCCGTACGTCCGGATCATGAACTCCTCCCCACAGGGGAAAACGGCGGTCGCTACATGAACGCAGCCCTGGCCTTGCGTTCGACCTACGGACCTCGTGCATTTTCCGGCCTGGATCCGCCGCCCACATCTCCGTAATCCACGAGGCGAGTCTGGCCTGGCTCCGGCACGTGGATCGACCCGAAGGGCACGCCCGGCAGTCCGAGGATCCGGCGGAATGCATCTGCACTCGCTGGGCCCAGGCCGGCGAAGTGGTTGTTGAACAGGACGTAGGCGCGGGCGACCTCGCCCTCGACCCGTCGGAGGCGCTCGGCCCACCGTGTCATCTCCTCCGTGCGGTCAATCTGGACGATCCCGAGCCGATCGAGGGACCGGTCTCCGATGAACCGCAGGTACAGGAAGTCCGCCGTCACCTCGGGGACCGTCTCCAAGTACTCCGTCTCGTTCCACACCATCGCGACGTCCCGTCGGCGGAGATCCTCGAACACCTCCGGCCGCATCCAGGACTTGTGGCGGAACTCGACCGCATACCGGTGGTCCCGCGGGAGATCATCGAGGAAGGCGAAAAGGCGATCGGACCCTCCGGGAAAGGAGAAGGACGGCGGAAGTTGCAGGAGCAAGGGCCCGACCTTCGGCCGGAGTTCCTCGATCGCCCGGAGGAACGCGTCCCTCGGACCGGATACACGTTCGAGAAAGTGCTCGTGCGTGATGATCCGCGGGAACTTCGCCGCGAACAGGAACCCTTGCGGCACGGCACGGTTCCACGACCGCGTCACGTCGGGCGAGGGAATCTGATAGAACGTGCCGTCAATCTCGACGAGGTCGAACACCTTCCCGTAGAGCCGGAGGAAATCGGATTGCGGCGTGTGCCTCGGATAGAAGGGCCCGACCCAGAAGTCGTACGTGTACCCGACGCAGCCGATTCGGAGATCCACGGCCCTCCGAAGGTCTCGGAGCCGGATGGTCCTTGTGGCGGGGAAGGGACTATGGCCGTCGAGCCGATTCCCGTCCCTATGATGCCAGCAGCTGTGAAGGCGGACCTGCCGTCCCTGAACCTGCCCTTCTCCTGGGGCGTCCGCGCCGGACACCTCGTGTTCGTCGCGGGGATGGGGCCCCTGGGTCCCGACGGAAAAGTCGTCGAGGGAGACATCCGGGCCCAGACGCGAGTGACCCTCGAGAACTTCCGGAAGGTCGTGGAGGCCGCGGGATCGTCCCTTGATCGAGTCGTCTCGACGACGGTGTACCTGCGGGACCTCGGGGACTTTCGAGGGATGAACGAGGTGTTCGCGGAGTACTTCCGGACGGAGCCGAGGCCCGCGCGGGCGACCGTGCGTGCGGACCTGTTGCTCGACATGAAAGTCGAGATCCAGGGGATTGCGCTCGCAGCGCCTCCCTGATGCCCGCGGACCGTACCATCGAAACGTTCTAGTGGAGGCGGGCGGCTCTCGGGACCGGTCGTTGCCGATGGACACATGCTCGAAGTGCGGATCGCCACGCTCGCCCAATGACCAGTTCTGCCATTTCTGCGGGGCCGCCCTCACGGCGCCGCCGACCGCTGCGCCAACGACCCCGTCCCCGGCGCCAACCCCGGCCGCAACGCCCGCGGTGAAGCGGCCCGACCTCGTCGGGATCGTGTCCTTCGGCTTCCTCCTCGTGATCCTGGGGATCGTGTTCGGGCTCAATCCGAACGCGGGCCTGGAACTCTACCAGTGGATCGAGTCGTCCGCGAAGGCCGCGTACGCCACCCGCCCCCCGGACACGTTGCTCGCAAGCACGGAGCTGTTCTTCGCGCTCGCGACCTTGTCCGGCCTCGTCACGGCGGGCCTGCGGTACGCGAACGACCGGACGAACCTCCTGCGTCCGATCGCGGACGCGCTCGGAGCTCTCGGGACTCTCTCCTTCACGGTCCTCGTCGGCCTGTATGCCCAGCTTCGGGTGAGCGGGCCTTCCGCGCTCGCGATCCAGGCAGCCGTCGTCGGCGTCCTCATCGTGACCTACGTGGCATGGGCGGTGACGCTGAGCCGCCGCGCGAGGCACGTCCGCGAGGTCGCCGCCGCGACGACGGACCGCCGTGAGACGTAGGCCCGACGGTCCCAGTTCCCGTTATCGATTGGAGGAATGCTCCCACCGGACACCGCTGGTTTATCTCTCTCCTCGACGTATCCGGGTGCGGGCAGGGGAGGACGCGGGTGGAGTCGGAGCATCGGCCAGAAGCCGATCCGCCGGAGCGTCGTTCGTTCATCCGGCGCATCGTGGGGCGCAGGAAGATGGTTCGGCGACGGGCGGTCATCCGCCGGCCCGTCACGGAGGCCCTCGCCGATCCGCGAGGTCCGCTCGTCGTCGTGGCGTGCAGGCAGTGCGGCTTCGATTACGAGGTCACGAAGATCCCCTTCGACGACGGCAGCTCCGGGGCGATCTGGTCGTGCGAATGCGGCAGCCGCTACATCCCTCCTGGCGGCGGAGACTCCTTCAACCTCGTGCGGCCGTGAGGCATCCGCCGCGAGGCGGTCTCACGCCTTCGGGATGTCCTTCTTGGGGTCCACGAAGGGCTTCTTGACGACCGTCGCGGCGCGTTCGTCGACGCGGGTCCGCACCTTCAGCTTCGTCCCGAGCTTCCCGTACTCCGCTTGCACGAGCGCGTAGCCGATGTTCTTCTCGAGCCGCGGGGAGTACGTGAGGGAGGTGAGATGCCCGACACGCTGTCCGTTCGCGGAGACGGGCCAGTACTCCGGAATCCAGGCGCCGAGCATGGGTCCCTCGACCTCCACGCCGACCAGCTTGCGCGTGACGCGCTCGGCCTTGGCACGCAGGATCGCTTCCTTGCCGAGGTAGTCCGCCTCCTTCTCCAGGTCGACGGTCCAGCCGAGCCCCACCTCGAACGGGTTGTTGTCCAACACGATGTCCGAGGAATAGTTCAGGATCCCCGCTTCGATCCGTCGGATCTCCGAGGGCGCGATCGGCCGGATGTTGTGCGGCTTCCCGGCCTCCATCACGAGGTCCCACAGGCGTTCCGCGTATGCGCTGTCCCGGAGATACAGCTCGTAGCCGCCCTCCGCGGACCAGCCGGTCCGCGTGACCACGAGCGGGATCCCGTCGAGTTTCATCTCCAGCAGGTGGTAGTACGGGAGATCGAGGATCTCGTCCCCGAGGAGGTCCCTCATGAGGGTCTTCGACTTCGGTCCCTGGATCTGGAGAGGCGATACGTCGGGCTCGCGGACGACCACGTCCATGCCCGAGCGGACCGCGACGCCCATGCACCAGTAGATCACGTCCCAATCGGAGAGGGACAGCCAGAAGTGATTCTCCCCGAGCCGGAGGAGGACCGGATCGTTGATGATCCCGCCGCTCGGCGTCGTCAGGAGGACGTACTTGCACTCCCCGACGGCGCATTTCGTCAGGTCACGGGGCGTGAGCAAATTCATGAACCGGAACCCGTCCGGGCCCATGATCTCCACCTGGCGCTCCACGCCGACATCCCAGACGGTCACGTGGTTCACGAGGTGCCAGTATTCCTCGATCGGGTTCGTGTAGAGGCCTGGCATGAGCATGTGGTTGTATAGGTCGTACGCCCGCACGCCGTGCTGCGCAGCCCGCCAGAAGTACGGCGACTTCTGGATCCACGCGGTCTCGCGGAATCCCGGCAGGATCGGTCCGCCGTACGCTTCGATCGCCTTCGAGAACTCGTCGTCGTGCTTTCCGCCAGGCATTCGACACCTCCTTTTCGGCTCGGGAAGCCGGTGAAATACAAGAGCGTTTGGGGACGCCACATTCCGATTGGACGGAAAAGAAAGCAAATGGAAGCGAAAAGGCACGTCGCCCGAGGAGGAAAAAGATTGAACGCTCCCCACGCCCTACGGTCCGCCGTGGCGCAGCAGCGGAAGAAAGCGAGCCGCAAGAAGAAGTCCGCGAAGAAGAAGGCCTACTACTCCGGTCGGAAGGAACGCCGGGCGAAGAAGTGATCAGCGCGTTCCGAGGGGTCGGGCTCGCGGGTCGTCATAGCGGAAGGTTTTCAGGTCCCGTCTGGGGACCGGGATGACGACGCGGGACACCATCCCGTGCAGCGAGTAGGGCAAGCGGATGAGGCGCATCTCCCCCGATGTGACCCATTCGTCGATCGCGTACCGCCGTCCGAATCGCGCCGCGATCCGCGTCCTCTCCGCCTTCGTGAGACGAAACGCCGCCGGATCGAGGACATGGATGTGGAACCCCCGCCCGGAGTAGACGACGGAGAGACGCGACCAGCGTCGCCGGACCTCGTCGTGGAGCTCGGCCGCCTGGCGGCGCACTTCCTGGAACTCCCAGTCGCAGAACGAGAGTCCCTGGTGGCGACGCATCTTCGTCTCGATGTCCCCGTGAATCGGGCAGTCGAGATTCTCCGGATCCAGGTCGAACGCGAGCTCTTGTCCGAGGAACCACCGGCTCCGCCACGCGTGCGCATAGTCCACACCCGCCTCGCGGATCCTCGCGACGGAGGCGTATGCATTTCGATCGTAGTACACGCCTTCCGGGAGGTACTTCCGGAGATACGGTCGGAGGTCCTCGGGATCCCGGGCGTCCTCCACGAGCAAGGGGACGTTCTTCAAGGAGCGAAACCGGCGCGGATAGATTCCGGAATGGCGTCCGATGATGAGCGCGATCACGCGCTCGCCCGGCATCCCGGCGAACCAGCGGGACGCGGCCGCGTAGTCCATGCGCCTCTCATAGAACGCCCGACGCTCGCCGAGGTTCGCCGGACGGAGGGAGCCGGGCAGTTCGTACCGCGGCCGCACCATGCACGTGTATCGTCCGTCCGATACATAGACGCCGCGTGGAGACTCCCGCCTCAGGACTTCGGGAGGTCCTTCCTCGGATCGATGAACGGTTTCTTCGCGACAATCGCGTCCCGATCTCCCTCCGGGGTGACGATCGACAGGCGCGTACCGAGCTTCGCGAACCGAATCGGGACCCAGGCGTACCCGATGTTCTTCTCGAGCCGCGGGGACATTGCGAGCGCGGTGAGGGTGCCGACCCGCGCGCGGTCCGCCTTCACGGGCCAGGGATCCGGGAGCCAGGGGTCCACGACCTTCTCCCCCGGGACCTCGATGCCGACGAGCTTCCGCTGCACGCCGTCCCGCTTGAGCCGCCGGAGCGCCTCCTTCCCGATGAAGTCGTGTTCCTTGTCGAGGTCTACGAGCCAGCCGAGGCCCGCCTCGAACGGGTTGTACTCCAAGCAGATGTCCGAGGGATAGTTCAGGATGCCCGCTTCGATGCGGCGCATCTCGGACGGTCCGGTGGGTCGAATGCGAAAAGGACGCCCGGCCTCGGCGACACGACTCCAGAGATCGGATCCGCGACTCGCATCTCGCAGGTAGATCTCGAAGCCGACCTCCGCGGACCAACCGGTCCTCGTGACGAGCACGGGAATCCCGTCGATCGTCGTATCGATGAAATGGTAATATTCGAGGTCCGAGACCTTCGGCCCGACCAGAGCGTCGAGGACATCCTTCGACTTCGGACCCTGGATCTGCATCGGCGAGACATCGGGTTCGCGGATCTCGACGTCCACGTCCGCATGGAGGGCCACGCCCTTCGCCCAGAGGAGGACGTCGCTGTCGGCCGTCGAGAGCCAGAACCGGCCCTCGTCGAGGCGCGTCAGGACCGGGTCGTTCACGATGCCTCCCGCTTCGTCCGTGAGGACGACGTACTTCGCCTGGCCGACCTTGCATCCGCTCAGGTCCCGCGGCGTGAGGTACTCCATGAACTCGTACGCGTCGGGACCCGCGATCTCCACCTGCCTTTCGCATCCGACGTCCCACATCGTCACGTGGTTCACGAGGTGCCAGTACTCGTCGACGGGATCCGTGAAGTGGCTCGGGATGTACATCCGGTTGTAGACGTCGTACGCCTTGCAGCCCGCCCGCTTCGCCGCTTCGAAGTACGGCGATCTCCGATACCACGATCCGAAGTAGAGCGTCGTGTGCCCGCCATCGACGACCATCCGCCCGCCTCCCGCGCCTCGGGGAAGGCGGCGGGGTACTTTACATCCATCCCGCAGCGGCCTGCCGACGTCGGGAGGAATGCGTCACCGCGTCCCCCCGCGGAGCTTGTATCGCTGGATCTTGCCCGTCGCGGTCTTCGGCAGGGACGGGATGAACTCGACCCATCGAGGCCGCTTGAAAGGCGCGAGCCTCGCGCGGACGAAGTCGATGAGTTCCGCCCCGAGGGCGGGCGAGGCGGCCGCCAGCTCCTTCAGCACGACGTAGGCCTTGGGCTTCACGAGGTGGTCCTCGTCCTCTTGCCCGACGACCGCGGCCTCGAGCACGGCGGCGTGGGCGACGAGCGTGTTCTCGACTTCGATCGGCGACACCCAGATTCCTCCCACCTTCAGCATGTCATCCGTCCGACCGCAGTACCAGAAGAAGCCGTCCTCGTCTTCGAGGTACTTGTCCCCCGTCTGGATCCATGGACCGAAGAGCGTCTCCTTCGTTTTGTCGGGACGGTTCCAGTAGTAGGCCATGATCGAGTCGCCCTTCACGCGCAGATTCCCGATCTCCCCTCGGGGCACCGGGACGCCCGCATCATCGACGATCGTGGCCTCGTACCCGGGGACCGGCACGCCCGACGAGCCGGGCTTCACGCGGCCCGGTCGGTTCGACAGGAAAATGTGGAGGACCTCGGTGGTCCCGAGGCCATCCAGGAGTTCGACCCCGAATCGCTCGCGCCAGCGCCGGTAGACATCGGCCGGGAGCGATTCCCCCGCGGACACGCAGAGCCGGAGGGACGAGAGGTCGAACCGCGCCTCTGCGTCGGCCAACTGGAGCATCGATGCGTAGAGGGTCGGGACGCCGAAGAACAGCGTCGGCCGATGCCCGTCGATCGCCTCGAACACGGCCTCGGCGGTCGGCCGGCCCGATAGCAGGACCGCCTCCG
>Ga0209520_10002075_pt1 | contig 11539 bp, 20 predicted proteins | sample Rifsed16ft1_FD_184009 | JGI IMG/M metagenome (GOLD analysis project Ga0209520, IMG submission 184009) | Soil microbial communities from Rifle, Colorado, USA - sediment 16ft 1 (version 2) | ecosystem: Environmental > Terrestrial > Deep subsurface > Rock core/Sediment | place: Rifle, Colorado...
CGGCGACACCCCTGCGAGTTCTGTGGGCACGAGTTCCTGAAGCGGCTCTCCGGCCCGAGCGGCGTGTTCGGGTCCGTCGACGCATGCCCGTCCTGCGGGAAGTCGCCGACACCACCTGCACCGAGCGGCAGGACGTTCCCCCTGCCCTTCAAGTTCGAGCGCGCCAGAGACCAGCTCTTCGAGATCGGGGAGGTGGTGCCGGAGCCCCTCGTCGCACCGTCCATGCGCATCTTCAAGGAGGCGTCGGTGGGGGAGATCACGTGGGTGCCTCCGGCCACCGTGATCGGCGACGGGGTCGGGAACATCGAGGGCATCACGAAGCTGGAGCTGAGCCGCGAACCCGAGGATGTCGTAATCCAGGAGGGCAAGGCAGTCGTGAACCCGCACATACTCAAGGCCTACGGCATCAACGTCGTCGAGCACCCGGCGGTCGAGGAGGACACGGTCTACCTCCTCTGCAACAGCGATGAACTCAAGAAGGAGAACCTGAAGTTCTGGGAGGACTTCGACTTCGGTGAGCTGCCCGAAGTGAAGAGGGTCGTCATCGAGAGCACCCTCTCCGCAGAACTGAACCCGTTCACGGAGCGTTTCGCGCAGGAGTACCAGCAAGCGCCGCAAGATCTCGGCCCCACCTGCGTGTGCGGCCACCACGAGGACGACCACTACCTGCGGCCGACGGAGAGCCTGCGGCGGAGGTACGGGGATTTCGGCTGCCGGGGGCGAGAGGCCGAGGAGTGCGAGTGCACCGAGTTCCGAGCCCGGCCTACTCCTTGACGGTCGGCGGACCCTGCTTCGCGGCCTCGATGGCGGCCTTGGCCTCGGGAGTGGTGATCTTGACGTAGCCACCAGCCGCCCCGGCGAGTATGCCGATGGCCCCGACGACGTAGGCTGCGATCTGGCGGTCCAACTGCACGCACGAGCTATAGCACGGGAGGAGAGAGATGGAGAACTTCACATTCAGCGGGTCGAACGACCGTCCCACACCGGCCGCAGAGAAGGTGCTGGACGGACTGATCCAAGCTGCTGGTGGGGCGCCGCTGCCCGGAGTCTTGGGGGTGGCGCAGGCGCTGGCGACGGTCTGGACGGATGAGAGGTCGGGCCCCGCCTGGCTACGCCACGGGCGCAACGCCCTGCTCTCGGCCGGCATCTTCCGAGCCTACTGGAAGTCGAAGCACCCGGAGCGAGGGGAAGAACGGCAGGATCCCATCGCCCGCGCCATCGCGGCGCGCGGCCTGGGCTCCGAGTCACGGCTGGACGAGCTGGGGCAGATGCTCTGGAAGAGGCTCTGCGCGTCAGGGCACCCCCACCGGGACGAGAAGGTAGGGGACGCGGTCTTCCAGCACTTCGACGGGAACCTCAGCTTCTTCTTCTACCGCGAGGAGGACGTGCGGGAGGTCAGTGGCCGATCGGGCTACTTCCAGGGCATGCTGCTGGTGCGGACGGCAGAGAAAGAGACTGCCGTGACCACCGCGAGGGAGGTTATCTGGCGCGGCAGCCAGGCAGGCCTGGACCTCGTCCAGAACGGTACGGCCTGGGGTGGGGAGAACCTCTTCTCGCTGGTGCAGCTCGCACCGGCCGGGAACTACGTGGATCGCCCCTCAGACGACGGGATCGGCCCGCTCGAGAGCCTCGCGCAGAGGTGCAAGCGTTTCCGGAATGCCGGGATCAGTCGCCGGGTACTCTTCCACGGGCCGCCAGGCTGCGGGAAGAGCACGCTGGCCCGCACCACAGCGATCCGCATCGCGGACGGCCGAGTGCTGCGGATGGACCCGAAGGCGGTCTCCTCCGCCAGCAACAACGTCATGTACCGGATGATCGACCTCCTCGAGCCCACCGTCGTCCTGCTGGACGACATGGACCGCGCGTCCGGCGCGAACGGCCTCCTCAGCTTCCTCGCGGACGAGCAGGGCGATACGATCACCGTCGGCACGGTAAACGCCCTGGGCCAGCTCGACCCCGCACTGCTGCGCCCCGGTCGCTTCGACGAGGTCATCGAGGTCGGCACCCCAACCCCGGAGTGGGTCGCCGTCATCGCGGCCCACTACGAGACTGTCTTCGGTACCAGGCTCCCGGAGGGAGCCGCCAAAGCCATGGAGGGCCTCACCCCGGCGGAGATCCGGGAGGTCATCCAGGTCTGCGCCATGATCGGTGTCGACCTCTTCGAGGTCGAGGTGGAGCGCGTGCGCCGGCAGTCGGAACTGTACTCGAACGACGCGGTGGCCCAGTATTTGTCGCGCCGCGACGGGAATGCAGCTCTGGCTCTAAAGCCGGGGGTGTCGTAGCCAGACACAACATCAGGAGAGGATATGGGTGCACAGGCCTTCTACACGAGGGCGCGCGGGAAGACCGCGCGAGAGGCGTTCCAGAACGAGGTAGATGATGCGCAGTACGAGCACGGGCACGGGGGCTACACCGGCACCATCGCGGAGAAGGGCAACTTCACGCTGATCGCGGTACCCGAGGGCGAGGTCCCGGAGGACTTCGCAGAGCGGCTGGTGGAGGCCGCGGACCCGAGGGTCAATGACAAGTGGGGTCCCGCGGGGTGCGTCCGAATCGGCGAGGGTGAATGGCTGTTCTTCGGGTGGGCCTCATCGTAGCGGGGCTCGGGCCGCTCTCGGGGCCCCGTGCTACCCTGAGGGCAGCGCAGGAGGTGCCGTTGCCAGAGTCCGAGCCGACCAGGGACCTCCTCCGGGAGACCCTCTCAGCCCTCACCAGCGTGTCGAAGGGGCTGGGGGAGGTCTCCGCCGGACTCGCCAAGGTAACCGACGACTCGGCCTCTACGCGGAAGGCGGCCTACGAGGCGAAGGAGTCGGTGCGCGAGGTCCGTGGCGAGCTGACCACCCACAACGTCACGGTCCTGGCGCGACTGGAGTCGCTCGAGCAGTCAGTGCGCGCCCAGACCGCCGCAGAGGCGGAGCAGCGGTCCTGGTGGCGGGGCAAGGTGGACGCCGTGGTCGGAGCTGTCGTGGCCAATCCCCTCAAGTTCCTGGCGGCCCAGGTGGCCACCGTCGCGCTCATCACCGGCGCGCTCACGTGGCAGGACCTGGTGTGCAGCTTCTACCCGACGGCCGCCAGCTGCAAGACGACCTCATCCGCGCCGGAAGCGCCAGCACCGGAGGTGAGAGATGCCGACTGAAGAACTCAGGGTGACCATCGCCCGGATCGCCGCGCACGGGGCCCAGGTCTGCGAGGACGAGGACGGCGGGGACGGCGGGGACGGCGGGGACGGGTGCGACCCCATGACCCTGCTGCCCGCGGAGCTTCACGGGGACCGCCTGGTCGTGCGCGAGGTCCAGCGCGTGCGAGAAGCGAACGCCGCCCGCAGGCGTGGTGCCTGAGAGTCGCCTCTCAGCCCCTCCGCACCATCATCGAGCGCACCTCGTCCCAGGCCCACCGGCCCGGCAGGACCACGCCGTCGAACCAGACCTGAGCCGCGCTGGTCACCTCGTCCTGGTACTCGCGGAAACCCTCCCCCATCGCCACCACTGTCACCCCCCCGCCGTCCATTCCCCGCAGCAGGTCCGACAGTTGATTTCTGGCCACTCGAAGGTCCAGCACCTTCGCGGAACTATAGGTCGCCAGTTGCACCACCCCCTCCTCCGTCATCACGTACATGGACGGGTGCGCCAGGCTACTCGGGGCACCAGGCACCGCGTACAGGGCCGGGCCCGGCCGAAGCAGCTGGTCACGCCTCAGGCAGACCGGGACCGGCAGCGTTTCCTCTCGCGAGGCCTTCTCAACCAGTAGGCCTATGGGATCATGGGCGACCAGTATCTCCAGCTCCGACACTTCGGCCAGCACCTGCGCGGTCCGCACCACTGCGTGGACGCTCACCAGATTCGCCACCTTGTTCACTACGACCTCCCGGCCGAGCCGGGTGGACAGAGTCGCCTCCAGCAGCCGACGGTCTTCCTCGGTGTCCAATGAAACGGCCATGCTCACCTCCTCCAGGGCGAATAACGTGTTCTTTCCATGGCACAAGTACGGGGAAGGAGGAGAGACCGCGCGTAGTCCTGCCGGGTGACTACATCGGGGCCGCACCCCGCGCGAGATCGGGTGCCTCGAGGGGCATCTTTTAGCCCAACTTCACCGGCCTTCCTGGCATAACTGACCCAGAAAGGAGGTGTGATGCTGGTAGTGGTCCTCGCCGACGGCGAGACTTACACCGAGATCGAGGGCTGCAAAATCCTGCAGGTCCCCGACGACGTGGTGGACCCGGACTCCTACGTCCGTGAGAACGCGGACCGCGGGACACCCGTCTGCGCGACGGCCTGGGTACGGGATCTGCACGAGGCACTCTCCCGCTACCGGGTAGCGGACGCGGAGGCCCAGGCTTCGATCCTCGAGGCAGAGCAGGCAGTCCAGGCGAGCCGGGAGGCCATGGAGCGGCGCACCCGCACTGTGGCACTGGTCGCCCGTGCGGCGCCGGACGGCGCCGGCCTGGCGTTCGTGCGGGCCACGCCGTGGGAGACGCTGGTCTACGACGCCGAGCACTGGCACCTGCGCGCCGGCTGCCGCACCCACCTCGCGCTGCGCGAGGCGCCGGAGCTGGCGCGCATACTCGGCCACCCCGTCGTCCTGGCATTGAGCGCCGGACCGCTGGAGGTCCTGCCGGGGGACTCACCGGCCGACCTCGAGGCGCGCTACCAGATTCTGCAGGAGAGACACTGATGGCGAACAGCACCGTGACCCCCCGCCATGGAGGACGAGATCGTCCCTATGAGCTGACCACGGCCGAACTTCTGGCCTGGGCGCCGCACGGGTCGGTGCGCCTGCGCCTCCAGGACCGGGCTTGGCCCTGGCTGGACTGGATCGCCTCGGTCGCGAGTTTGCGCGCGGTCTACGGCTACATCGATCTGCGGAGGGGGTGGTGAGCCGCCGCCTCAAGCTCGACGGGAACGCAAGCTGGCACGATCCGCGCGGACTCGGAGAGCTGTACTCCCGGATCAGGTGGCACGAGCAGCCGCTGACGGCCGACGAGCGCGAGGAGATCCTGTTCGCACTCGCAACCCTGGAGCACATCCTGCTGCACCCGGCCGGGACGGAGGCGATCATCAAGCAGGTCCGCCAGGCGCGCCGCATCCTGCAGGGAGCGAAGGCGTGACCCTAACCAGACCCCAGGTGCGGGACTTCCGCATCACCCAGTTCGACCCACCGCTCGGGGTACACCTGCCCGAGCGGCTGGATTGGCTGGTCGTCGCCATGAGCCAGAAGGACCTGCCGGACCGCGAGGGGTCCGAGGTCCACCGGTTCCGGCACTGGCTGGTCCCGAACTACTACGTGCGGATCATTCCGCCAGGGAGGAAGTAATGGCAGTCGAGTGGCCCTTCACGCAGCTGGGCCGGCGGTTCTTCGACGGGACACTGCCGCGGTTCGCCCGCGCGCTGGAGCGCGTCGCGACCGCGCTGGAGAAGGGGCAGCCGGTGACCGTCAAGACCGGGCCCTGGAACGACGGCTCGACGGCCCGGTTCGAGCCCTGGACGAACGGCCACGCCGTCGGCTTCAGGTGCGCGGTCAACGGGCAGACCAGCTACGTCTACCTGAACCCGTCGACCGGCGGGGACTCCCAGGACGTGCACGTCTACCAGGGTGGGGCCGGTGACCCGGCAGAGGACGCGCCCCTCTGCCGCGTTGGGTTGCCGCCGCCCGCCGAACCGGAGGCGCGCCGGATGGACGGCGAGTTCTACCCCGCGGTGGAGGAGAAGTGACCTACAACGAAAAGGTCAAGACACTGACGGAGAAGTACGAGCCCCGCATCCGCGCGCTGCTCGCGCGCTACGGGGAGGCATTTCGCGCGGCCGGATACGGCTGGGACGGAGAAATCTGGGCCGAGGCAGACGAGGAGTATCGCTGGCAGGTCACGCTACTCCGCCCCGGCACCGAGCAAGACGAGGAGAGCGGACGCCCTCCGGACGACGCGGTCGACGTGACCTTCATCGTCTGCGAGGAGAAGGAGTACGACGACGCAGACGGCGAGGGAGTCACCTTCCGGCTCGACCTCACCGAAGTCGGAGGTCGCATCCTGGGCGGTCAGGCGCCGTACAACTACACGCCAAAGTGCTGGCTCCCCCTCGACGACGAGGACGAGATCGAGGCGCGCTTCCGCTTGTTCGAGGCCGCAGACTTCGCCAGCGCCGTGAAGGTCGCAGAGGAGGCAGTGTGACCCTGCCCGCCATGCCCCGCGGGAACGCGGTGCTGGTCCTGCTCATCCTGGCCGCCTACTACCTGGGCGTCTACAACGAGCGCGGGTACCCCGGCGACCGGTGGGTCCCCACCCCGGGAGAGGTGCCCTACTGGGCCGCGCTCGCCCTGCTCGTCCTCCTCGCGGCGCTGTTTCCACACTGGAGGAAGTCGTGACCCTCACGCCCCGGGGAGTCCTGGCGCTCCAGGCCGCCCGAGAGGTGCTGGCCGCCCTGCAGGCCGAGGAGGGGGCGACCGCGGCCGTCACCGCAATCAAGAAAGAAGGAGCCGAATGACCTACCTATTTGCCCTCGCCGGCCTCCGGTCGGACGGCCGCTGTTGTTCCTGCGACTGCAGCATTGCCCCGGAGGGCTACTGCGGCTGCGAGCCAGACGAGGACCCGGTCCTCCAAGACCAGCGGTGCCGGGCCCGCACCTACCTGTTGGGCCGCTACCCGTGCGGCCCCTGCGAGTGCGCGCACCCGAGCTGCCATACCTGCGGGATCGTTCCCGGCCCCGCCGCGCTGCTGGTTGTCAGAGAGGGCCGCGAGGTGCGGGTCTGCACGCGCTGCAAGCTATCAGACGACCAGACGGCCGAGGTCCTCGTCCGTCCCGACACCCCCCTCAGCCCCTTCTCCGCGTGGGACAACTGGGGTGCCAGCCTCCTCGCGTTGGGTTGGGGTTGGCCGAACGCACCCACCGAGACCCAGGAGGAATAGACGGTGCAGAACAAGTACCTGATCGCCAAGGAGGGCCACACCTAAGCTCCGAAGGAGGGGCTCCGTGTATGGCCAGCGGCAAGAGCAGGGAGTCGCGGTTCTGCGTCTCCCGGTGGAAGGTGACGAAGGTGCCCAGGGACTCCTGGGTCGGGTACAAGCGCGAGTGGAACCGGAAGGTCCGCCGCGACGGCAGGCGCGCGTGCCGGGGCTACTACCGGCGCAACCACATCATGTTCTCCGGCTACCCGCTGGTGGAGATGAGCATGGAGGAGGTGGTCTACAACCGCCGGCCGTACGTGGACTAGACCACGGGGGGCGGGTCGCGCGCCCCCTCATTAGCCCCCTTCTCTGGCATAAGTAGCCTGGAGGCAAACATGCGTACCCCCAACTACTTCCTGCGATTTCAGCGAGTCGGGAGCGCGGAGATGGAGACGGTCGAGGTCGAGGGCCCGTGGATGTTCTGGCGCGACGACGCGGGATTCCTGAGCGAGAACTGGACGCCCATCGCGGGGGGCGAGCACCTCCAGTACATGCACCTCCCGGGCCAGGTGTTGCACTGGGACCCCTACGGCCTGGTGGCGTTCCACTCCGACGGGGCGCAGGTGCTCCCCGACCCCAAGACATAGGCCAGCTTCCTGGTGTACCTGATGGGGCGGAGGACCGTGGCCAGGTCCTCGTTCACCCAGGCTCCGACACCGCGGGAGATGGCCTTCCAGGCACGGGCCCTCTCGGCCCCCCTTAGCCCCTCGTCCAGCTGCGCGACCAGGTCCTCCGCGTCCTCCAGACTGCCGATGTTCTTCCGGCCCCACTCGGTCAATCCACGGGGCCTCCAACCCTTCTCGGTGTCGATCCTGGCGAGGGCCAGGACGGCCTCCCCACCCCTCTTGCGCACCGCCTGCCGCGCGAAGGCGGCGAGGCCCCCGCCCCGCAGTCCCCGAGTACTCGTCCCCACGTAGACGGCGCGGGGATTCGGGTCCCGCGACGCGATCGTCTCCCCGACGCCGGGGCGAAGGACCTCCCACCTGCTGTTCGTACCGTGGGCCACCGGCACCCGGACGGCCAGCTTCTGAAGCTCGAGGGAGAAGGCGCGCAGCACGGGGAGGTCCACGAGGGACGAGTATACCCACCCCACACCGAGCGGGCACCTCCGCCTCAGAAAATCCTGCCCGAGAGATAAACGGCGCAGAAAGACCAAGCGATAGAGCACACTCCTCCTCGCGGACCCTTTCCCAGACAGGTGTCCAGGCCGATCGGTGAATCCCGGTCCCCACAAATAAATGGCGCGTGGACCCGGATCCTGAATTCCAACCCCCAGATTCTCGTTCCACTCCAAGTCACCGGATCTGGTCCCCAGACTTTCTTCTCACTGGGACCCGCACCACCCCCTTCCATCCCCTTCATGCCGAGCTAAGTTAATAGAGGCCATGATTCATGGCATAAGTATGACGAGATGAGACCTCTCGCCTCGTCTCACTTAGCCCCCATGCACCGTGCTACCCTCTCCCCAGGGCCCTCCCTGCGCCGCCGCTCCCCTCTGCTTCCTTGCTTGTTCATCAGTGCCACGCGGGGACAGGCAGTGCAGAGAGGGCTCCCTCTATATAGAGCGCAGGATTCTGGTCAGTTCTTCGGCCTGCCAGCCTGCAGCTCGGCCCTCATACGCTCGAACGCTGTACTCGGGGGCTTCTCCTTCTCCTTGACTTCCACAAGGTCCAGGTCCATCCGGCTTGCTACTCGAATAAGCAGGCGAATCATGCTGCTTTGGTCGAGGCTGTGCCTCCTGCACAGGGAATCCAGATTTTGCAGTGTTGTGCGGTCCAATCGGACCCTGAGAGTGTAGTCTATCCCTACCTTTCCAGGCATCTGTAGCACTCCTGTGTCAAGGGTGTTGTGGTCATGTAGCAGCGATGTAGCAGTCGAGGCGAGAAGGTAGCCCGGCCCTCCCTCTTCGTCAACCTGTAGCACTCCTGTGTCAGGCCGCCTCCTCGTTGCAGGAACACGGGGAAGGGGCGAGTAGGGGGGGCGAGTGAGGACGAGCGGGGGGAAACAGGGTGAGGGAGGTTTGAGTTCGAGTGAGTGAGGAGGGCTTCTCCAGGTAATAAACCACTGGAAACATCACCACGGTAAGGTAGATCGTGGTAGAAGCCATAACTATTCTGCAGGGTGGGTGAGGGGGCTTCTCCAGGTAATAAACCATGGGAAACAGCACCATTGTTACATAAATCATGGTGGAAGCCGCTCTGGACGGTGGCATAAGGACCGTGAACTGGAGGTGCGTAATGCGGTTGTTCCTCGTGTTCGGCCGCGCCAAGGTGGGCCGGTCCATGCCGTGGGTGCTGGACTGGGTGGTGCTGGCGGTGGAGCGGGGAGTCGGCCCTGTCCCTGGTGCGCGATCACCACGCCTTCGCGCCGACTCAAGGGGGGAAGGCAAGTCCACCAGGATCCCCGGCATAAGTACCGTGCTGGAGGGACCTTCTTTTCCCCTCCTGCGGAGGATCTATGGCTCGATTCCATCTCGCCCCCAGCCTCGAGCTGGCCCGCGAGTTCATCGACAACAACTACGTGTGCCTCACCGTGGAGGCCGAGTACGGCGCCGCGGTGGTGGAGGGTGAGCGGTACACCGCCGCCCACCACGGGCCAGCGGGCACGAAGTGGGCGGGGCGACACATCGGTGGAACTCGCCACAGCCCGTGCTGCGACGAAGAGGTGCCGTGGCTGGACGCGGGGGAGTACGCCCTGGTCAGCCACGTCGACCTGGACACCTTCGGCGGCTGCCTGAGGGCCGTGCCGGAGTTCCAGGACCTCTTCGCCATCGAGCGCTCCGCTTTCTGGGCGCTGGCTGAGTGGGTGGACGTGCGTGGGCCGCACCGGCTCGCGCAGAGCGCGGCGTTCGAGGATGACCTGCGCCGGCTCCGCGCCTTCTGGGCGTGGTCGAAGGCGGAGGTCCCCCGCCACCCGCGGGACGCGGTGACGGAGGTCACCGCCGTGGTGCAGCAGGCCGGGGAGGCCCTGCGCCGCATCCTGGCCGACGACACGGAGCTGTTGGCGGCGGGTGAAGCCCTGCGCATGGCGGAGGCCGAGCTGAACCGGCGGACCTTCCTGGGCAGGAGGGGCCCGGTCGTGGTCCGCGAGAGCCAGGCAGCCCGCGACTTCTGCAACCACCTCTACGCTGCGCCCAACGACGGCGAGGTGGCGCTGGCGGTCTGCGCCTACTGTGAGGAGACCGGGGCGGTGACCATCTCCCTCTGCGAGCCCGTGCCCGGGATCTCGTGCCGGGAGCTGGTGCAGGAACTCTGGGGCCCCGAGGCCGGGGGCCACGACGGCATCGCGGGCAGCCCGCGGGGCCTGGACGTCGGGGCCGAGGGGCTGGAGAGGGCCGTCCGGCTGGTGCTGGACCGGCTGGGCTGGGGGCCGCCCACCTCCCCCGAGGTCTGGTAAGCCCGTGCTGGCGGGGGTCGGTCCGCGACGACCCCGCCTTTTAGGGCATAAACCGGGGAGGAGGGCCCTTATCATGGACCTGCACTTGACCGTGGACGACCCCGAGGTCGTGAAGTTCGTGGAGGACCGTGGCCCCGCCGGAGCAGCCATCGCGCTGAAGATCGGTGTCACCGCCCTACTCAACGCTGCGGGGGCCATCGACACCGAGTCGGTGCGTCGCGAGGGCGAGCGCATCATCGAGAGTGCTCGTGCCCTGCTGGAGGCGCACGCAGCGCAGGTGGCCAGCACCACTTCCAGCGAACTCGCGCGCTACCTCGACCCCAAGACCGGGGCCCTGGAGGCGAGCATCGCGAAGCTGCGGGAGGGCAGCATCACCCACATCGACCTCCTCAACGGCGCCGTGATGGCGCACGTGGGCGAGAGCGGCACCGTGGCGAGGACGATGATGCGCTACGTCGGCGAGGGCAGCCCACTGCTGCGCCTCCTGGACCCCGGGCAGGAGAACGGACTGCGCGGGCGGATCGAGAAGATGCTGCAGGACGCCGTGGCCCAGCAGCGCGTGGCGGTGCTGGCCGAGTTCAGCCTCGATCGCCCCGACAGTGCCCTCTCGCGCCTCCTGCGCGAGCTGGGCACGAGCAACAGCAAGCTCACCGAGGAGCTGTCGCTCGATCGGGAGGACTCCGCCCTCTCGCGCCTCGTCGCCCGCGTGGAGGCCGCGGCGGCGAAGAGCGTGCAGGAGCTGACGCTCGATAACGAGGCGAGCGCGCTGAGCCGCCTGCGCGTGACCCTCGAGGGGAGCATCGCAGTGCTGGCGGTGAACCAGGAGGCGTTCCACGGCCAAGTGATCGAGCTGCTGTCCCGCCTGGACGAGCGCAAGAAGGTGCAGGCCACCGGCACCCAGCACGGGTTCACTTTCGAGGCCGACCTCTGCGCGCGCCTCGCGGCGATGGCGGAGGGTGCCGGCGACCTCTTCGACGCTACGGGCGCCACCACCGGGATCATCCGCAACTGCAAGGTCGGCGACGCGGTCGTCACCATCGGGCCGGGCCGGTTCGGCGCCGGCAGGCGCGTCGTGTTCGAGGCGAAGGAGGACCAGTCCTACGGGGACGCGAGGGCCCTCGCCGAGATCGAGCTGGGCGTGAAGAACCGCGAGGCCGAGGTGGGCGTCTTCGTCTTCAGCCGGAAGACGGCACCGCAGGGCACGCC
>Ga0209520_10002088_pt1 | contig 11487 bp, 14 predicted proteins | sample Rifsed16ft1_FD_184009 | JGI IMG/M metagenome (GOLD analysis project Ga0209520, IMG submission 184009) | Soil microbial communities from Rifle, Colorado, USA - sediment 16ft 1 (version 2) | ecosystem: Environmental > Terrestrial > Deep subsurface > Rock core/Sediment | place: Rifle, Colorado...
TACAGAAAAAAAAAAAAAAAAAAAAAAAATTTTAAAAACTTTAAAAAACTAAAAAAACTATTAAAAAAAAATTAATGTGAATAGTAAAGTTTCCTTTTTTTATAGGCTTGTTTTTTTTTATAAAATTGACAATGCTTTCAAAAAGTATAAAATAAAAATAAGATAACAAAAACTAAACATAACGTCAAAAAACGTGAAAAAAAATTATACTAACCCGAAAACGGGAAAATTTATTGAAGACAATCCCGGGAGACCTCTGGGAGCGAAAAATAAACTTACTTTAGTCAAACAAATGGATGCGTTACTCGATAATTTTATTGCGGGAAAAAATTACACCTTTCGCGAAGCTTTAAATAAAAAAATTCTAAAAAAAATGATAGTCGACGGCGACAGTATAATGATTAAGGAATATTGGCAACAGAGAGACGGAAAACCAACCCAAAGAGTAGAGAATGAAATTGATGCGAATTTAACAATAAATTTATTAAATTATGCCCGAGATAACAATCCCCCACCTATACCAGCCGAGGGATTACCAACTCCCGATACTACAGGCGATTGACAAAGGATATAAGCGAATAATTCAGGTATGGCATCGGCGGTCTGGGAAAGAAAAAACCGATATTAATATTGTGGCGAGAGAATTAATGCGACGTAAGGGCGGGTGTTATTACATTTTCCCGACATATTCGCAAGGCGAAAAAATATTGTGGAACGGGATCGATAAAAATGGATTTAAATTTTTGGATCATTTTCCGAAAATTTTAAGAAAAAAAACAATCAATGACGCAATGCTAATTGAGTTAATTAATGGGAGTACTTTCCAAGTTATCGGGGCTAACAATATTGACTCTATAGTAGGAACTAATCCAATAATCGTGGTATTCTCTGAGTATTCTTTACAGGACCCCCGTGTATGGGATTATATGCGTCCTATATTAGCTGAGAATGATGGCATTGCGATTTTTAATTTCACGCCAAGAGGGGAAAATCACGCCAAAGATTTATTGGACTATGCAAAAACTGACCCTGACAACTGGTTTACCTCACTTCTAACCGTTGATGATACTGGGGCAATTTCGAAGAAAGCGATAGAGCAAGAAAGAAAAGAAATCATTGCGAAAAATGGGGATGACAGTATTTTTTTACAGGAATATTTTTGTTCTTTCACTGCAGGCGTCAGCGGAAATTATTACCATAAATTAATCGATACAATGGAAAAAGAAGGCAGAATTACCACGGTCCCGTACGAGAGTAATCTATTAGTCGACACTTGGTGGGATTTGGGAATTAATGACTCTATGACAATCGGTTTTTTCCAGAAAAATGGCAAAGAGTGGCGAATGATTGACTACGAAGAAGGAAGTGGCGAAGGATTGAATTATTACATCCAGATTTTGAAAAATAAAAATTATCAGTATGGGAAACATTACGCTCCGCACGACATCACCGTCAGGGAACTTGGAACTGGCAAGAGCCGATATGAGACTGCTTGCAATCTTGGAATAAATTTTGAAGTTAAAAAGGAAAATGAAAAAATAAAATCAGTAGTGCCGATGTTGAGCGTTCAGGATGGTATCGACGCATTAAGGGTTAGGCTTGGGAGTCTTTGGATTGATTCGAGAAATTGTCAGCGGGCAATTAAGGCGATTAAAAACTACAGCAAAGATTTTGACGAAAAAAATAAAGTCTACAGGAATAATCCTCGGCACGACTGGTCAAGCCATTGTTCCGATATGATGAGATACTGGGCTATTACTCCAGATGAGAACGCCAATAACATAGAAACCCCCGACCCGTACTTTGATCATTATGGAACTTACTTTAAATTATAATTTTTTAAAAAATGAACTACAAAAAAGAAAAGAAAAAGAAAAGCGAAAAGGAAAACGAACAGCAATTGCTCGACTCTGTTTTGAAAAAAATAACTGAATATACACAATACACGTCTACTGATAGGCAGGTTATAGATGAAATTAGTAACACCTATATTGGGAGGGAGGACTCGAATACCAGAACTCCCTACAAAAATTCTGAAACAATTCCGAAATTAAGAACGGAGGTTAATTTTATCAAGCCTTTTATTTTTTCGGGGGATCCTGAGTTTGAAGTTGTGGGGCAGGAAGATAATGATAAGACATTAGCTTATATAATTGAGAAAATTCTTAATTGGAGACTCACACACATAGAGGATTATTATAATAAAATAGAAGATTGGGTTCATCAAGCGGTGGTATTCGGTTTTTCGATTATCAGACCAAACTGGAATTTTCAAACTAAGGAGAACCAAGATGGCACTGAGACACCTATAATTGACGAACCGACACTTGAGGTCCCTGAGATATTAGATATATTTTATAATCCCAATGTCAGTTCGGTTAAGGAGCAATATTGTTTAGTTTTTCGCTTAATTTTAAATCTGGAAAATGTCAAAAAAAATAAGATGTATAACTATACTAACGAGCTGGGCAAACTTAATCGGGATGAACTCAAAGCAAAAAATAAAAATACTAAAACAGGTTACAATTCTACTTACTCAATTGCTCAAAATAATTCAAGTAATGTTATCGGGGATGGACTCATTGAGATAGTTGAAAGTGTCTCTAGGGATAGGATTATTACAATCGCTAGGGGAGAGAAGGATTTAGTTTTGCGGGACTCCAAAAATTATGATGGAGTTATTAACGCTGTTAAATTTGTCTTCGAAAAGAAACCATTCCCGAACAGGTTCGATGGTTTCGGCGTTGGGCATAATGTGAAAGGCTTAGGCACTTTATTTTATCGGTTGTTAAATCAATCCTTGGATAATGTCATACTAGCTAATAATCCGATGTTTATTTTTCGCAGGGGGGCTAACGTTAACAAAAGTCAATTAGTGGCTAAGCCGGGCGGAGGTATAGCCGTCGACTTAGATAAAGGAAGTTTAGACGATAACATTAGACCGATAATGTTCCCAGACTTGAAACAGGGCATAATTGAGTTAATGAACAAGGTGGATGATGAGCATAAAAGGGCGAGTGGAGCCAGTGATTTAATTCAAGGCTCAACTTCGAATAAGACACTCGGGCAAGATGAAATAGCTCAAAGCAATGTCTCGAGAAGATTTGACTTAATCGTTAGAAGATTTAAAAAATCCTTTGCAGAATTAGGAAAAATGTTGTTAGATATGGAACTAAAAAGATTGCAGAGTGTTGATTCCGATATATTGAAGATATTCCCCGAGGAATCTCGTGAGGATATTTATCTTCTATTAGTTAACGAAGCAAATAAAGTAAAATGGGATATTACTGTTAAGGGGGAGACCAATGTGACACAGGATAAAAATTTACAAAGCAGAAGGCTCATTGATTTATTAAACTTATCAGCCGATATTTTGACAAATAAAGAAAAGAGAGCATTGCTGAGACGAATAGCAGAGAGACAAGGAGAGCAGAATATTGATGACATAATAGCGGAAAGCGATCCAATGATGGAAGAGCAAGAAAGAATGCAAGCACAACAAGAGTCGCTAGATCCTCAAATGTTGCCGACTCCTGGAAGTAATCAATTATAAAAAAAATATGAATAATGATGAAAAAGAAAAAGAATTTTATAAATTAAGAGACCTTAAAGGCAATATCGAAAGTGAAGCTTTTCAGGAAATGATTATCAAGCCGATATTTACGGAATTGGAAAGTCTTAAAAACGCTTACGATTGCCAATCATTAAGGGAACTTTCTGAAGTTAAGGGAAAAAAAATCGGTTTGAAATTCATAATAAAACTATTCAAACAAATAAATACCGATTATAAGAATAGTAAGTTTGATTTACAAAATAAATAATTATATAATATAAAAAAATGGACAACAATACAAATACGCCTCCTTCAAATGAAGACACAGGCGACAAAACTATTGCCCAAAATAATAAAAGCGAAAATCAGACAGCTGAAAATAAAGAAAGTCAGCAATCTGAAGGTAGCCAAGAGGCTCCCCTATTTGCAGGGAAGTATAAATCTCAAGAAGATTTAGAAAAAGGGTATAAGGAACTTGAAAGTAAATTAGGTGAGCTAGGTCAAAAAGCCAGCATTACTGATTTACTGCAAGAAAAATTTAATGTTAGCCCTGAACAACTGCGGGCAAGAATAGCCCAAGTTGAGCAAGAGAAAAAACAACAGTATTATGATGAAAATCCTCTTGCTCCTGTCTTTGATGAACTTGACAGTTTGAAACAAAAAATTGAACAACAAGAGACTGAAAAGTTTCTTGCTCAAGAAGAAAAAAAACTGGATAGTTTTATTAAGGAAAACCCGGAATACGAACCTTTCAGAGATAAGATTTTAAGGCTTGGCTTATCAGAAGAGCAACCTTATGAAGAAATCGCTGTGGAATGGTTTGGTAAAGCTAGGGCTCAGGGTCAACAAGACGCATATAACAAAATTGAAATTAAACAACAACCAACATCTTCAGGCGGGCAATCAGGAGGGCAAAGAAGATTTTCTATTGAAGACTTAAGAACTATGTCTTCAAAAGAATTGGAACAAATCCTTCCGCACGCTTAAAGATACAATAATAATATGCCAGCTGCAACATCAGCTAATTCCACTACATCAACGCTTAGTCCGGAGATGAGTGTGTATTACGATAAAGTATATCTAGAAAGATTAATAATGGAACAAGTGTATAATTTTTTGGCAATTAAAAAGAATATTCCAAAAAATTCAGGAAAAACAGTGTCTTTTACCAGACAAACAGCCTTTACACCGAAAACAACTTCTTTAACAGAAGGTACAAATCCTACAGGAACTCCATTTTCTTCAGCTTCAGTTACCGCTTCTTTGGCGCAATATGGAGACTATGATTCAATCAGTTCTCTTTTCGAACTAACGTCAATAGACCCAGGGCTTAAAGAGAAAGCTGAAACAATGGGTCAATGGGCTGGAGAGTCTATGGACACTATTTTAAGAAATGTAATGTTCTCAGGCGGAACAGCTCAATATGTTGGAGCCGGCGGAGCAACGGGAGTGGGTGCTACGGATTATGTAACAGTGTCAGCATTGAGAACAGCTGTTAAAAACTTAAAACTTCAAAAAGCTCCTAAATTTGACGCTCCTGAAGGAACAATTAAGGGTGGAGCGTATAGAGCTGTAATTGATAGTTATGGGTGGGACGAGTTAATGGGAGATAGTGCAGTTGGGAATTTCACAACAACCAATATTTATGCTTCTAATGAAGGCGTAAACCAAGTTAAAAATATGGAAATTAAGAGGCTTGCAGGTTGTGATTGTATTGAGTCTAATAATGTTCTATCAGTAGCCACACTTGGAGCATCAGCAACAGATACAGGTTATGTTTCTTTTGTCGCAGGCAAAGGAGCAGTTGCGGAGGTTGATGTAGCAGGAAGCAATAACTCATATCTGATAATTAAGGATTCTAAATCAGGTGGGGTTGCCAATCCATTAAATATGTTCGGAACAGTAGGTTGGAAGGTGGACGCTTATGCCGCGCAAGTTCTAAATGCTAATTGGTTAAGGGTTATATATCACAGATAATTAGTGTTTTGTTAAAGGACAATATATTTATTGTCCTTTACAGAGAATGCTAAAGTATTATTTAATTAAAATTTAAATTTAAAAAAATGAGACCATTTTCAAACAAGGCTATAATCCAAGTTGAATTAATAAAAAAGAAAAAACCGGATGGGACCAAAATGGAAGAGCCGAATCAAGAAGGATTAGTATTGGAGTCTAATATTAAAGGTATAAATAAGAATGATACTGTATTATTTAATTTTTTTGGAGCTGTTAATATTGAAAAATTGCAAACAAAAAATTCTTTAACATTGATAGTTGAAGCTGAAGACATATATGCTATCATCTAATAGATTTAAAAAACTTGCCGATAGGCTAGGTTTTAAAATAAAACCTGTGTGCAATTTATGGTTCCATTATAAAAATAATAAATTTGATTATTGGAAAAATAGACCTGACATTTTATCGGTTCAGTACAACAGGAAGCACTTAATGACTATACCAAGAAGGATGTACGCTTTTTCCAAGGCAGGGTATAGAACTATGGATAATAAAGCTATGTTCAGAAATTTTTTTGAGTACGAACACAAACTTAAAAATTGGTATTTATTAATTAAAAGAAGTCCTGAAAATAAAAAAATATGGGATTAACCGCAAAAACATTAACTATCAATACAGACTGGGGAAGACCTGGTTCAAAAGGCAAGTATGGCGGAGTTGGTTGGTATAGGCTTATTAACGGCTGGGAAGACTTGGGGGCTAATGTAATAAAATCTGAGTACAGACTTGAGGGAGCGAACTCAATCAAGGAATTAAAAGAAAAGGGGGAAGTATTGATTACTAAGTTGATGGATGGGGAAGAAGTTGTAAGACAGTTGTTAGTACTCAGAGAAGTAACCAATTCAAGATTAGTGCTTGATTTAGATGACGACCCTTTCAATATTAATGTTGGGCATCCAAACTATGAGCATTTTAAGGAAAGGCAAGAATTGTATAAATATTTCATCAAAGAAGCCGACCATATTATTTGTTCAACTCAATTGATAGCTGACACTGTCAAGCCCTATAATAATAAAATAAGCATTATTCCAAACTCAATTAATAGAAAGATATGGAAAAATATTAAAAAAACTCGTAAAAAGGATAAAAAAATAAGAATAGGTTGGTTCGGCTCTGGTTCCCATATAACGGACTTACCGATGACAATGGAGTTTATGAGTGAAATCCTTGAAAAATATCCACAAGTTGAGTTTCATTTGGCGGGTATAGTTACTGAAAAGATAGGTAAAGATAGGGTAATCCACCATATTGGCACAGAGGGCTATCAAGAGTACCCTCAATTTATAGCAGATATGAATATTGATATAGCAATAGCTCCTTTGGAGAATAACCAATTTAATAGATGCAAATCGAATATCAAATGGTTGGAACATTCAATGCTAAAAATCCCGATGGTATTAAGCGATGTCGCTCCATATTCTAAAAGCGTTGATAATTATAAAACAGGATTTTTAGCAAAAAATAAAAATCAATGGATTAAATATCTTTCTTGGTTGATTGAGAATAAAGAAAAAAGAAAAGAAATCGGAAATAGGGCGTACGAAGAAGTTTTAAAAAATTGGACGCTCGAAAAACAATTGCACAAATATGAGGAAGTTATTGAAAGAGTCAGAAAAAAAAATATTGTGGTGTATACATCCATAGTCGGAGGCAAGGACAATTTACTTGATAACCAAAACACCATAGGGGCTGACTTCATAGCCTTTACTGATCAAAAAAGTAATATTTGGAAAACATTAGAACCGTATAATAGATTTAAGGATAATAGAAGAAATTCCAGAATACAAAAAATAATGCCTCATTTGTTTTTCCCTGATTATGAATATTCAATTTATATCGATGGAAATATAACAATTAAAATTCCCGCTCAAGAATTAATAGATAAATACTTGGGCGATAAAGATATTGCTGTTGTAAGGCATTCGGGAAGAGATTGTATTTATGATGAGGCTAACGCTATTGTGGGGTTTGGATTTGAAGAACCAGCCATATTAGCCAATCAAATCAAGGAATACTCCAAAAGAGGAATTAAAGAACATAGCGGTTTGGCTGAATGCGGTTTTATGATAAGACGAAACACTAAAGAAGTGGCAAGAATGAATGAGAAATGGTGGGCTGAATACACTGTATATAGCAAAAGAGACCAATTATCTTTCCCCATAGCGTTTGATTTTAGCAAAATTAATTTTATTGAATTGCCAATATGGAGAAATCAGGACTTTACAATGGTACAACACACAAAATCACTTTAATATATACTTTCTTTGGTCAATTTGAACGGATTGCTGGAATAAGAAAAGAAAAACACCCCGATTGCAAAGTTATTATTATTGATGATTGCTACAAAAAACCGTTAAAAAAAATAAAGTGTGCTGATGTGTATAGAATAAAGGACGACATTACTTGGAACCAACCAGGAGCTAAAAATTTAGGTTTTCAAGAGGCTGAAGGTTGGGTGGTGTGTGCTGACATTGACCACTTAGTTACTAAAAAAAATATTGATGAAATTATAAAATTAAAAAAAGAACAATGTAATATTTATTATTTAGGCAGGGAAGATAATGATAGTTGGAATGTATTCTTAATCCATAAAGATGATTTTGAAAAAGTAGGTGGATTTGATGAGGATTTTAGTGGAGATTATGGGTATGATGATATAGATTTCTTGGAAAGATGCCGTAAGAACTTAAATATTATTGAAAAAAGAGAAATTAAAGTAAAAGTTTACGCTGATAAATCATCAAGTAAATTGGAAAGAAATTGCTATCGAAATTTTGCAATATTAAGACTAAAGATTAATAATAAAATCAATACTGGCAAAAGAATAAGGTTTAATTGGAAAAAATTATGATATATTACTTGCCGATTGGCGACAAAAATACAGCCTCATCAAGATTAAGAGTTTTTAATATACAGCCATATATTGAGAACTCACAAATAGGCATACCAGTTGAATATACCGATAAAGATATTTTGATTATCCAAAAAATAGCCGCCCTTAGTGAATTGGAAAAAGCTAAAAAACAGGGGGCTAGGGTTATTTATGATATAGATGATATGTATTGGGATAATCCAAGATTTATGCAGATGATAGACAAGGCTGACATAATAACTGTTGATACTGAGAAAAAGAAAGAATATTTACGTGAAAAATGGACTGATAGTATAATAGAAGTAATACCGGACTCGTTGGATTGGAATGGAAAAACCAAACAAGAATATAATAAAAAAAATATAATAGGTTGGACCGGCTATGGAAATAACTCTCAGTATTTGAATGATATAGACATTCCAAACGAATTTACATTAAGACTTATTACAGACACGAGCTGGCTTAAATATTATAAAGACATTACAGTTCAAAGTCGTCCTTGGAGTATCGCAATGGTTGATGAATATCTTAGTGAATGCGATTTAGGTATTTATTATCTGCCTGAACGAAGATTTGAACTTTGTAAAGGAATGCATAAATTATTAAAAAATTGGGCGATAGGGCTTCCTACGATTACCTCAAGAACGCCTGATTATGTAAAAGCGATGAATGAAGCTGGGGTTGGTGATAAGTATTTAATAGATGACTGGAGTACACTTAAATATATAAGTTTTGACGAGAAGTGCAGAGAATACGCTATGCAATATAAAGCTGAAGAGATAGCTAAATTATGGCGTAAAATATTACAAAATGTTTAAGAAAAATATAATATAATATAATATAATATGATAAACAAAATATTAAATTTAGGTTGCGGAGAGAGTACAATGACCGGAATGATTAATGTTGATATAAGACATTTACCCGGAGTTGACATTGTGGCAGACGTAAGAAATCTTCCTTTTAAAGATTGCGAAATTGAAGGAATGGTGAGCAGGAACTTAATTGAACATTTTGGAAGATATGAAATAGAAGAATTATTACAAGAATGGGCAAGAGTGTTAATGATTGGAGGGTATGTAAAAATTGAAACAGTTGACGGAGGAGAAACTATGTCAAATTGGAAGAATATACCGGAGGATAATTTATTGGATGCTATATTGGGAGCTCAAACCTACCCTGAGAACTTTCATAAAATGATTTTCACTAAAGAAACATTAATCAGATATTTGGAAAAAGCTAATTTTGAAATAAAAGAAGTAAACCAGTTTATAGCAAGAGAAATACCAAGAATAATTATTATTGGAATAAAAAAATGATACCAGTGTTGAAACCAAAATTCAATAAAAAGCAAATAAACAATATTAAAAAAGAACTAGGTAAGATATTAGAACTTGGATGGATAGGATACGGGCAAAAAACACAGGAATTTGAAAAAGAGTGGGCTAAATTTACCGGAGCCAAGTATGCTGTTGCCACTAATTCCTGTACCTCCGCATTAGATATAGCGGTTAGGTTAGTTAAGCTCCCAAACCCGGTTAAAGTGTCAGCTTTCACTTTTATTTCGAGCGCGCTAGCTCCATTAAACGCCGGATATGATGTTGAATTTGTTGATATAAATGAGAAAACTTTATGTTCCGATAAATCAGATATTCAAGTAATGTATGCAGGCAATCAAGCAGGCGAAGGAATAATTTACGATATGGCTCATTCCTCAGGAGCGAAGCATAAAGGGCTAATCAGTTGTTGGAGTTTCCACGCAGTCAAAAATCTTCCAGTTGGGGATGGCGGTATGATCACAATGAACTCTAAAGAATTGTATGAAAAAGCAAGAGTATACTCTTGGTGCGGAATAAATAAGTCTACCTTTGAAAGGACAGGAAAAAAATATAATTGGGATTATGATATTACGGAAAAAGGTCTTAAAGCTCATATGAATGACATAACGGCTATTATAGGATTGGAACAACTTAAGACTTTAAAAATTAATAATGAATATAGAAAAAAATTATCTGAATATTACAACAAGTATCTTCCAAGTTTTATTGAAAGACCATATAAGAGCGATACTTGGCATTTATATACTATAAGGGTTGATGATAGGGATGGTCTAGCCGACTATTTGTCAAATTTGGGCTATAGCACAGGTGTTCATTATAAGCCTTTGTATAAGTATGCGATATTTGGGAAGAGCATTGATCTTCCTGTTACTGAAAAAGTTTTTAAAGAAATAATAACACTTCCTTTACATTTAGATATAAAAGTGAGTGATATTAAAAAAATATGTGGAGCAATTAACCAATACTATAGCAAAAAATAGTCCTGTCGCTATCCGAGTTAGCAAAGAAGAAGCTAAGCCTGATATTCATTTAACCAGTGAAACAAAGGGGCTAGTTAAGGATACAGGAGATATACCGAAAATGAAGAATGAAGTTATTTCCAGTCTGGATATTTGGGAAGCTGAAAATAGAAGACCATACATACAAGATTATTTCAATATAAGAGAAATAGCTCACACATTCCCTTTATCTGCCAATTATAAATATATAAATAAACATATAAACAATGAAATTGATAGATTAGGATACGAAAGAAATATTGAAAATTTTTCAGAAGTTTTGTCTAATATTGAAAAAGAAATAGGATCTGAAAAATTAGAAGTTTTTAAGAGAATACAAAAAATTTTTAATTATATCAATATAATTAAAAAATATAATAAAATTAAGGAAAAAAAAGAATCGTATGGCATACACTAAAAAAACATTAGCTGATTTAAAACAAAGTTTGGCTGATAGGCACGACAGCGGAGTATTGCCCACATCATCTTCAATACTTTCTTTTTGGACGAGACTTTTAAATCGAGGATTAGCTTATTGCTCGGATAGATTAAGGTTGATAAAGTCAGCTTCTTTAACAATTTCCGGTGGGACTGTCGCATTTCCTGATGATTTTATAACAATAGAACGAGTTGTTGACTCAGATGATAATATTTTATTCCAAATTCCTCAAGAACAATCAAATTCAGCTAATAATTCTGACAAAGTTT
>Ga0209520_10002089_pt1 | contig 11484 bp, 17 predicted proteins | sample Rifsed16ft1_FD_184009 | JGI IMG/M metagenome (GOLD analysis project Ga0209520, IMG submission 184009) | Soil microbial communities from Rifle, Colorado, USA - sediment 16ft 1 (version 2) | ecosystem: Environmental > Terrestrial > Deep subsurface > Rock core/Sediment | place: Rifle, Colorado...
TAAGTGAAGTTTCCCATCAGAATAAGGAGAAGTTTCTTCTTTTACCTTATCATAATAAAACTTATTAATAACAATCAAATCATCTAAATAAGTATATATTCTTGGATCTTCGTGTCTATGTTGATGATAGTCAATATCAATCACTCGAACAGCAATTCTTTTTTTGGGGTAAGGTTTCCAGTCAGAAGTATCATGTTCTCCTGTAGGACCATTAAAATATGTATAAAAATTACCATCCATAAAATCTATGAATATAAGGTCAGCCCACTCACTTCGAGAAGGATTTGCTCCTGGTTCAAAAAACACTTCGTGTCCACGAGATTGCCAATGCATAATTAAAGCCATGGAGAACTTGAACATAGCATTGTCGTTAACGAAGATCTTTTTTGGCGTAGGGTTCATACTTTATTTAGGTAAATAAGTTAAGATATTTTTTCGTACTAATATCAATCTTTTTCATTCTCTGGGAATTTCATTAAGATATTTACGGCTCTGATAGAAATAATGTAAAACTTTCAAATTCATTGTTCTATAATGCTGTCTTCCTGTTTTCTCGGTTATAGCTTTTGACCAACTAATATCAAAATGAGATGGTGCATCACTAAACTTAATGCCTGATTCAAAAATTACTGGATTAAAAAGTGAACATTGAAAATCACAATATTCCATATGCTCTAAATCTTCTCTAATAAATCCTTTTCTTGGACTAATCGTTGTAGGATAAGTCAAGTTTCCTTTTTCATCAACTGATTGAACATCCAATGTTGCCCAATCTTCTGGCAACGTATCTTTAATTTCTACCATCTTCTGATCCCAACTCTGCTCAAGAGGAATTACATCTGACTCAATCAAAAAAATATTCTCATAAGGTAACTGGTTCGGATGCTCACCGATAAAAACATGATGTGCCCACTCATAACCCAATTGCATAGCTTGAGCACCACCATTTTTATGGATCCATCCCGAATAATCCCGTTGCATCAACAAAATCCTTCTATTTTTAGAAGCCTTAACTGGAAAAGGTTCAACTAGATTTGAATCGTCATCCACTAAAATATGTAGATAAGAATTTTGAGTTAATTTATCAATAGCTTCACATAATTCGGTTACTTTGTCGTAAGCTCTGTATATAGGTGTAATAATCAAATTTGTCATATAACCTCAATAGTTGGTAACGGTACAATGAATTTTCCTTTAAATCCTTTCATCTTCTCAAGAATTGCATCCTTATAATTCCACGCAAGAATAACAATGTAATCTGCCTTGAAATCTTCTTTACTAGGTCTAACTACTGGAATATGAGTTCCTGGAGTTAGCTTGCCGTACCTTAGTGGAGATTCGTCAACTATGTAATCAATATATTTAGTATTTATTTTACAATAGTTAAGTAATGTATTAGCTCTTCCAGCAGCTCCATAGCCAATTATCTTTTTGTCCTGACTCTTTAACGCAGAAAGAAGACTAACTAACTCTTTTTTCTGGTTTTCAACATAGTACTTGAAGTCATCGATTCTTCTTCTGGGTAATTGTTTAGCATAAACTCTTATTGAACCTGAGTGGGTCGGAATTCTTTTAACTTCAAATATTTCGAACTCGTATTTTTTAAGAAATGGGGCAAGAGAAGCAATTGAGTAGTAATAAATATGCTCGTGATAAATTGTGTCGTATTGAAACTTTTCTACTAAATCCAACAAATAATGAACCTCAAAGGCGAAGATACCATCTTCTTTAAGAACAATCTTTATCCCTTTCATAATGTCATCTAAATCTTCTATATGAGCGAATACATTATTGGCTAAAACCATATCCGCACGTCCTCTTATATTTTGGGCAAGATCTGAAGTGAAGTAACTATGAATTGTGTGTATGCCGTTATTTCTGGCAATTTCAACTATGTATTTGACTGGTTCTATTCCAATAACTCTCATTCCCATTTTTTTTAAAGGCTTAAGAAGTACCCCATCATTACTACCTATTTCAACAACAAAATCTCCCTTTTTTAGAAACCTGTCACAAAGTTCCTTAGCATAATCTTCGAAATGTTTTTTCATCGCAACTGAAGAAAGAAATGATTGAAAGAGTAATTCTCTGGGAACGCTATCGACAAGTTGAACTAAACTGCAATTTTGACATTCATAAACCTTCAGAGGAAATTCTCTTTCTTTGCCGACATCCTTTTTATCAAGAAATTCTCCAGCAAGAGAGGTTTCACCCAAATCGATAAACAACTTTAACTCTCTACTTTTGCAAAATCTACATTCCACGAATTTCCTCCCATCTTTCTACTAATTCATCTAAAGGTATCTTGGCATTGTTCTTAATATAATCTCTTGCCTCCTTAGCAATTACTGGGATTTCTTCTAGATCCCCATCAAGAAACTTTCCATACTGTTGAGGCATTTCATCAAGATACTTCTGTCCTCCCAAAATGTAAGCTCCAGTTGCCATAGAAAGATGCATGTTCGCACTCCAACCTTCTCCTTTAAAGGTTCTATATGTAGGATGTTCAACTACACAAGCTGGCTGAGTAACACACTTTTTTCCAAACATCCAAGTAGGAATTCCAACCATTAAACTCTCCGCAGTATGACCGCCCGACCTAGTGAATACTTCTGGAAACATATTCCCGATCTTTAGCATCCATTCTTTTTCACAAATCATACTGGTTATTGTGCAGGACAAAACAGGAAACATTAAATCCCCGAATTTTCTGGATTCGCCTATTGAGTTAGCCCTTCCGAAGGGATTTGGTTTAACCATGTGGCTTGAAGCAACATATTCCTGATTCTTTTTAGCAATGCTACCTATACTAAAAGGGGAAAAGACCACTTCGACATCTTCATCCTTTAAACCAACTAGGGTATCAAGCATTATCTTGAAATAGTGGTTGGAGAAAACTATATGCGGATCTGGCATCATAATGTAGTTGCCAGTCGCTTTATTTACACCAAAAGAGTGGGGAGGAATTGTTCCTTTAATATCATATTCATAGTAGGAAATGGGAAATTCTTTGTGAAAATCTAAAAAGGAATGAAGGTTCCCTTTTTCCACATCATTACTTCCGTTATCAACCAAAACAATCTCGTACTCAATTTCATCCTGCTCAAGCTGATGAATTGCCTGAGCCATTGTAAGATTGGTTGCAACAGAATCGTTTAAAGTCGCAAATATTAAGGATATTTTGCCCACATTAGTTCCAGTCCTTCCTTAAGTGATATTTTAGGTTTCCATCCTAAAATATTTTTAGCCTTAGAAATATTTGGCTTTCTGTTTTTCTGTTCAGAACTTCTGGCAGGAATGTATTCTATCTTTGCATTAAGTGTTTTAGCTAAATCTATAATTTTAATTGAATCTGCAGTTCCTAAATTGAATACCTCGCCATTAGTATTAGGATAAAACATAGCTCTTACTATTCCTTCAATAAAATCATCTACATAACAAAAGGTTCTCGTTGCTTCTCCTTTACCCGTAACTTGAATTGGCTTACCTTTTTTAATTCTTCTTATAAATGAAGGTACAACCCTAGTGTCATCTTTTCTCATTCCTGGTCCATAGATATTAAATGGTCTTATTATTCTGACATCTAAATTATGATAACGATGATAAGTCATCGTAAGAACTTCTCCTAAAAGTTTAGAAGAATCATAAAAAGCTCTTTCACTTCTGGGATTAAGAGTTACTAGGTCATCTTCCTTGTACGGTCTTTTATAAAATTCTCCGTAGATTTCTGAAGAAGAAACATAGAGAAACTTAGCTTTATTTTCTAAAGCCAGTTCAAGCATATTACCAGTTCCTTCCGAACTAGCCATAATAGTATCCAATGCTACGCTTTTGTAGTCTGCGGGGTTAACGGGGCAAGCCAAATGAAATATTGCATCTATATTTTTAGCCCTTAAGTCTGGATTGCAAACATCATCTCCGTTTACGATGTCCCAACCAATAACTTCATGACCAGCTTTCTTTAGTCTTTGAACAAGATTTGATCCGAGAAAACCCTCCGAACCTGAAACTACACATTTCATAATTTTTTAAAACAAGCACATTTAACTGCTCCAGCATCCGTAATCTCAAGAAGTTCCATTGGAAAAGTAGAAGGGATAAGTTCATCTATCGCTTGTTTTATTCCAGGACATCTTGGGTGCCAGTAATCATGAAAGAAAACTAATCCTCCTTTTTTGACAAACGGAATCCACTTATTCATCTCAGCAAAAGTAGTTTCGTAAGTATGGTCGGAATCAATATTTAATACATCAATTTCTTTATCCCAAACTTTTTCAAGTGAAGATTCACGAGTGAAGATAACATTGATAGCTCCAGTATCTGCAATAAACTTTCTTGTTTCTTCTTCATATTGCTGTTCGTTACATCCTGCATTTATATAAGGTAGGCCAGGATCAAAAGTATAAACTATCCCCTGAGGGCAAGCTAAAGCAAGAGAGGCAGCTGACTTTCCATGTCCCGTACCAAAATCAACAATTGTTGGAGAATTTGGCAAATCCTTAAGATATCTCCACCACATCCGCTGTTCAGGCTCGAAAACTGAGCTGGGAATTTTTGAACAAGCTTGTATTATTTCTTCATCAGTTAACATATTTTATTTCAGCAGACCCAACCTATGTCTTATATGTAAATATTTCCGCTTCAGTTCAGCCGTTTCTATTTCTTCCCTAATTGAAACTCTATCAAAAATATCGTTATGATCTACTGTTGCCAACTTCATTCTTAAGCCCGTGATTTGTCCATCCCAAAACTCCATTCCACACTCATAAGCTGTTTTTGGTTTCGATGATAACTCTTCCATAAAAAGTCATCTTAGAAACGCCCCTTTTTTAAATCTATCAATTAAAATCATAAGCTCTTTTACCCTTGCCTCGGATGTGAACCTGTCTCTTCCTATCTGATAACCTCTGTCTGCAACTTTTTCTCTTTCCTCATTGTTATTAAGATAATAATCTATCTTTTGACAAGCTTCGTCAATACTCGAAAAATATTCAGCTCCGTCTCTTAAGAAAAGTTCCATTCCTGGGACATAGCGATAAAGCAGAAAGCCTCCAAGAGTAAGAATTTTGCCCGTACGATTTGACCAATATCCCCAGCAATGATCATTAACGTTAAATCCTAATATAATCTTACTTTCTCCTACTTTCCAAACAAGATCTGATTCATAAACGGCAGGTTCGGCATCAAACCCATCCTTGACCCACTCCTCATGATTCCAGGAAAAGACCTTAATAGGGAACCTTTTATTGATTTCTTTCATCCATTCAATTCTGTCTCCCGATCTGACATACGAACCAAAAAAAGTTACATCATATTTTTTGGGCATCCTGATTCTATCGTAGTGTTTATCTGAAACATCGAAAGGAAAATAATAAAGTTTCTGGGAAGGAATATCGGGTGGATAACTTCGGATATCATTTCCTAGATACAAGTCACTCCCCATTATCATTTTGATATGCCATTCTGGGAGTTCAGGGTTACGCATAAAATCCCAAACCCAGTAGAAAACTGGAGCACCAGATTTTTCCCTTAATTTTTCAGCGAAAGAATCATCATAGAAGTGGTGCCATTTACAAATAATATTTGCATCTGCTTTTAAATCCTTCGGTACATTTACATAATCCTTTCCGTCTCTTACATGTTCCCGCCATTCGTCTCTGGGGATTCTTCGAACTGTGTGACTAAGGTTCTCAATTTCACGACAAATATGATTTTCGTCGCTAATTTCCCCCACGTAGCCTCGACTGAAATTTCCCACGAAATTTATAACCATACGGTTGTACCTGTTCCTTTCTTTTTGCGTTTCATAAATAAATTTCCCTTCCTTTCTCAAATTCTTTCATCTTTTTATCCCTATCTGCGTCAAGTCCACAAAAATAAATTTCTAACCCACTTTTATTGTGTTTATAAAACCAATCACAACAAGAATGAAATTTTTTCCATCTGTCTCTTGGAAATCTTTTTCTTATCGTTAACTTCATTTTTTATTAGCTCCCACGATTGATGAACTATGAATATCATACTTATCCATAGCTATAAAAAAGTCCTTAAACTTGTCCGAGTCTTTTACCAATTCATCTACCGCCAGTTGTACTCCTGTAAAGTAATCATGAAAAAGCATAAACCCGCCACTTTTAAGATGAGGCAGCCATCCTTCGATATCAGCTTTTACTCCCTCGTAGATATGATCTCCATCAACAAAAATCATTGAAAACTTAATTCCAGTATTTTCCCATTGAGAAGCAATTTTGACCGAATCTTGCAACATGAATATTGCCTTAGTATCCAATTTTTCTATTTCAAAAAAGTCTTTGCGAGATATCGTAAAATATGGTTGAGTTTCTGCTTGCCAGTCCTTGATATCACAAGTGAAAAATTGTACCCCTTCGGGTGACTGAAAGATAGCAGAAGCTAATGATTTACCATACTTAGTTCCAATCTCCAAATAAAAATCTCCAGATTTTAACCTTTTGACGTAATCTCCCAAAACTAACATGTCATCTCCACTAAAATCTCCGTTAATAAGGGGGTTTAAGAAAAGCTCTATTTCAGGAACTGTATCAAATTTTTTTAACATCTAAAGATGAAGTCTCCTCTCGCTTAACTTACCTATTTGCTGGTATTTTCCCTCTTCAACAAGCCTTCCTTTGTGACTGGCATCTCCATAGTGAAACACTACTCCATTAGAAATAGTGACTACTCCGAAGCTATTAGCTTGAGCCATAAAGACACCATCAATCCAATAAACATAGGAGCTTTCATCAAACAATCCTGCTTTAATCCAAATCTCTTTTCTAGAGATAGCACAAGCCAGACCGAAAGTTTCTATTTTTGATCCATATTTCCTATCAAAGTCGAGATACTCCTCTTTAGTATAATTCCATCCTGGCCTATAAAACCTATCTGTCTTTTGCGGGTAGATACTTCCAAGCGAAACAATTGTCGAACCAACAACGGTATCTACCGCATCATCAAACCAAGTTTTATGAATTAGTCTAGCATCATCAGAAAATATTGTTACATATTCTGTCCTTGCCATTTCAATTCCCAGATTAAATGCGGTTGCAGGTCCAATATTCCTATAACAGCGAATGTAGAAGTGAGAATTATCCTCAAGCCATTTCTTGTCCGAGAAGTCTTCGCTTGAGTTATCAATCAAAATAAGTCTATGTTCAGCAGGATTATGGCATTTCCAGATAGTTTGTACCGCTTCCTTAACTTTGTCGGTAAAGACAAAGGGAAGGACAAACGTATTAATTGGATTACCTGGATTAATAGCGAATTTATACATTATATTTTCCCATCCAAGATGGTTTGTATTTTAATTTTTCTTGAGGAATATCAAAGTCAGCTTGCCAGATAGCATTTCCAGAAGCTCTTTCAAACCCCCATTTTTCAATAAAGTAATCCCAGTTCTTTTGCCAGTAAGGTCGATTTTCAGGATGACTTGTACCTGAAGTTTGACTGAAGTGATAAACAACACAATTTGTATTCTGATATGATTGGACTCCAGCAAGTTTTATTTTATATTCTAGGTCGCTATCTCCGTTTGATCCCCAAGGATCATAGTTAATGTCATACCCACCAACTGTGTCCCAAAGCTCTCTTTTAATAAGAAAAGGTAAATTAAAACCAGTTCTTACTCCTTGTCCCTGATGATTTTTTGCGAAGTCCAAAAACTTATGTTTATCAAAATCTCCACCAGCTCCTCCGCAGAAGTATTTTTCAAATGTAGGAGCACCATCTATTGGTTCTATAAGTTTGGGGGAAATACATTTGATTTTCAGTTCTCCCCATACTGTAAGTGAATCAAATAAATTGTTAGTTAGTTTTTCCCACCACCCCGAAGGGTATACCTGATCGTCATTTGATACCATTATCCATTCAGTATTAGTTGTTGCAACAGCAGCATTGGTAGCTGTGTTCTGACCCTGTTCAGCAACAAAGATATCGGGACTGTGCGTTAAACACTTTCTTCCATTTATCGCTACAATTTTTTTAATATCTGGAGCTGTTTCATTCAAGGAAGTCAGGCACTGGCTTAGTGCATATTCTGATTCATTACTTCCACCTAGGTGAGGGATAATTAGAGTAATTTGAGATTTATCTATCATCTTACCATCCTGGCCTAAGATGTAATTTATTCATAGCATTTCTTCTTGCACGGGCAACGGCATTTCTAGTAACTTTATTTTCTTCTGTTGATAAAAATTGAGCAATTTCTTTATTTCCTGGAATAGTGCCTTCTTCGGGATCAGATAACCTTACATATGTTTCAAAAACCTTTAATTCAAAAGGTTCTAGTTGACCACTCTGTTGATCTTGTATCCAGTTAACATCAGATGTTCTTATAGTAGAAATCATTTCTCTTTTTGTAAACCAATCAATACAACTATGATTGTTCCAGCAAACTAGATATGGATAAGCTTTTCTTAATTCCCCTCTTTCCATTTATAATCTTTCAAAAGTCTTTGGATCATATTTAGCTATATCTCCATAAACGTAAGGTCTTGGCCACACATCCCGATGTCCGTGATCAGTTGGAACCATCTCCTTGGGATATCCCCAAGGATCTGATTCTCCCTCAGTTCCAAACATATGGAAAGCTTTTAATTTAGATGCATAACCAAACTTGTACCCAGCAGTTGATAACCTTGAGCAAATTGTACTTTCTTCGTGATTTCTACTTGATCTGACCACCCGTTCCCAACCTCCAGCTTTCCAAACCGCATCTCGTCTCATGAGTCTTAAAACTGCACCAGTCATAGGAGTATAGAGTATTTCCCCATCATTAGGATGCCTACTTGGTTCAAGTCCAATAAACTGATGAGGTTGAAGAGCTATCGCTCCGAAGTCTGGTCTTGCATCCATCAGGTGAACTAACTGAGTAAGCCAGTCTGGATCAAGATCAGGACAAAGGATATCGTTGTCGGTTGTTATAAAATAGTCCGACTGGGCAAGAGCGAGTGCAATTTGCCATGCAGCATGTATTCCCATATTTACTCCTGCGTCGATTACAAGAAAACATTCATGTGCGTGGTCAATTAAAAAACCCTCGTTGCCCCCATTGTTTATAATGATAAGTCTATAAGGATATTTTGTACGTTCTTTAAGATACCTAAAGGTTTCCCTTGTAAGTTGCTCTCTCAAAAACGTACACATAAAAATGTCAATTGGCTGTGTCATAAATTTTTTGTTAACCAATCCCTTAATCTTTTTGCTTCTTTTTTATTCAGTAAAACTTCATCTGTTATTCCGTAAGGTGAGCCAAACAGTAATCTTAAGATTCCCTTGAACCTGTAAAACCAAGTTTTGGGCGAGGCTGTAATTGTGGCGTAAAAAATAGGTTCTTCATCCCACTTTCCGATTTCCAAAAAGGCAAATTCCCCGCAATCACAACGAATCATAATGTCTTTCATACTCTCAACTCCCTTTGTCCTTTGTTAAAAGCCAGATAAAGAAAAACTTCAATTGGCTTAGAATGGTACTCACGGGTAAGCTTAAAAAAGTAGTAAAAATCATCTCCAACGGGATTCCCCATTTCATGGACAACTCCATTCGGATTATCTTCATTTATAATTGTAAAAATTGACTTGAGTTCTGGAAATTCTTCCTGAGCTTTTGCTGAGAAATCCCAAGGATTAGTTACTTCTGGAAATCCTCCTAGTTTATCGTAACACTCTCGGCTGAATATAAAAGTTCCTTTAACAATGTTTCCGCTTCCAAATACTTCGTGTCCTTTTTCTAATTCTTTTGGTCTGAATGGTCCTCGACAAGAAACAAAGTAAGTGGAGTGAAAGTGAATTGAACCGAAATTAAAAACCTTGTGATCTGGAAATTTGTTTATCATTTGCCAACAAGCCTCCAAATAATATGGAGAAAGCATGTCATCCGAGTCAAGCAGTACTACCCAATCTCCAGTCATTATCTCAAAAGCTCGATTGGCTGCAATCATTCTTTCCAGATGAGGTTGTTCTAAAGTTTTAATCCAAGGATAATCTGGCAAAGTAAATTCAGTAAGAGATCCATCGTTAACGATAATATGCTCCCAAAGGTCATCCTGCTTACCTTCAACTGAATAAGTTTGGTTTTTAACTGAATCTATTGCCCGATAAAGTTGTTGGAGTCTCTCTTGAGAGTGTACGTTCACAGGAGTAATTATTGAAAATTTCGGGAAGGTCATTTTAAACTCCAAACAATCATAATAATTAAAAATACAGCCCAACCGTTTAAAGGATTAAAATAGACTGTAGGTTGTCCCATCATTACCCAAAGAAATAACCAAACTAAAATCATCATTTCAATAGATCTCTAAGTTTCTGTAGATTTAGCTTCCAAGAATTTTGAAGTCCAATCCACGTCCATTTTCCATTAACAATTGTTTTAACCAGAGAGAGTATTTCCTTACTATCATTTACATGAGCTGGAGGTTCTGGTGGAGGCAAAGTAGGAGCGGTAACTGGAAGTTTAGGCTTAACCCATTTGTTGAAAAATCTTTCATCTCCAGAACAAATATCATTACCTATCTCGACTAGATTTTTGTTACTACTCATTCTCCAGTCAATCTCTGCCTGGCTAAATTCGCCACACAAAAACGTGTACATGTCTTTGAGAACATTGTCTTTCGGTAATTTCTCTATTTCAGGAACTGGAGTAACTACAGGAGCATGATATCCATAGGAAAGCAAAGCATTTATATCTCCGTAAAATACATTAGCATCAACTACTCCAGAAACTCCTGAAAAGGTTTCATGATTAGACCACTGCCTCATGGCGGTAAAAGGCCAGTCTGTAGTTGGTGCGGAAGCATTTGGATCATAGTCCCACCTTGCAAGCCAAAGGCCATATCCTTTATCAACAACAGGCTTCCAGTCATATGAATTATTAAAAGAAAGACTCATATAAATCAGAGGTTTATAACCACCAAGCAGGGAACTAACTCTGTCCAGAAATCTTAGACTCCAATTAACTGGAGCGGCATATTGCTCTTCAAAATCAAGACAGAGAAATTCTCCTTCTTGTAGAGTACCGACTACTCTACAAAACCAATTAGCTTCAGCCTCTGGAGAGTTATATTGAGGATATGAATAATGGTAATATCCACAAGAGATTCCGAACCTCCTTGCCTCATCTCTATTTCTGGCAAACTGAGAATCAGTATAACCATCTCCGTAGGATGACCTGATCACAACAAAATCAACTGCATTCTTAAGTGCGTTGAAATCAACTACTCCTTGGTGTCTACTACAATCAATTCCTTTAAGTGCCATATTATTTATTTTTCAATAACTTATCATTTATATTCTTAACCACTTTCATTAGTGGAATGTTAAATGCATTCACAAAAGCATCTACATCTTTAGGAAGACATTTTCCAGAATAACCTCTTTTCTGTCTGTGCCAAACATCCCAACCATTCTTACTTCCCCATTTGTGAAATTCCAGAGCTTCCCGAACCTTGTAGTAATCTGCTCCAGTCTTTTT
>Ga0209520_10002091_pt1 | contig 11481 bp, 13 predicted proteins | sample Rifsed16ft1_FD_184009 | JGI IMG/M metagenome (GOLD analysis project Ga0209520, IMG submission 184009) | Soil microbial communities from Rifle, Colorado, USA - sediment 16ft 1 (version 2) | ecosystem: Environmental > Terrestrial > Deep subsurface > Rock core/Sediment | place: Rifle, Colorado...
GGTTCCGACGATGTAGATGTTGTTCGGGGTCGCGTCGGTCCCGTACACGACGCCGAAAGCCGCGTCGGAACCGAATCGCACGAAGACCCCATCGCCGCCTCCCAGAGCGGCCGTGGTCGAGACGTCCTCGACGAGCTGTTCGTTGATCAAGGTGCCTGCCCGGGCCGGCGGGCTCGCCGAGAGCGCGGTCAGCGCGGTGGCCACGAGGACGAGGACGACAAGGATCGCTTTCGCGTGCATGGGGACGGTCCCTCTGTAGGTCCCCGCGCCCTCGCGCCGAACGGCTTGAATCCTTCTTCCCCATTCTCATCTCCGATAGGCTGCGAAACGGACCTCAAGGCCTCCAAAGCCCCAAAGATTCATCCCGCGCAGGGCGTTCGTGAGCCCGTGAAGACCCGGGTCCTCGGGCGGACGGGGCTCAAGGTCTCGGAGGTCGGCTTCGGTGCCTGGGCCGTCGGCGGGAATGTCCATGGAAACTCGTACGGCCCGACGGACGATCGGGAGTCCGTCGCCGCCATCCGACGGTCGGTCGAACGCGGCGTGAACTTCATCGACACCGCAGACGTCTACGGCTGGGGCCACAGCGAGGAGATCGTCGGGGAGGCGATCGAAGGCGGCCGCGACGGCGTCTATGTGGCGACGAAGGTCGGCGGCGACTTCTATCACGGCGGGGTGAGGATGAACTTCGATCCAGGCTACGTGGCGTTCGCCCTCGAGCGGTCCCTCAAGCGGCTCCGGACGGATCACGTCGACCTGTACCAGCTCCACAACCCACCCGCGGAGATGATGGACGATCCCGCCACGTACGACGTCCTCGACGCGCTCAAGGCGGAAGGCAAGATCCGCTCCTACGGGGTGTCGGTCCACGAACCTGTCGAGGCCCTGCTATGCCTCCAGGCCTGCAAGCCCGACGTCCTGCAGATCCCCTTCAGCCTGCTCCGCCAGGAGTGGATCGACGAAGTCCTCCCGGAAGCCCGGAAGGCGAATGTCGGGATCATCGCGCGGGAGCCCCTGGGCAACGGATTCCTCGCGGGCCGGATCCCGCCCGAGGCCCGCTTCCCTCCCGGTGACATCCGCCACCACTGGCCCCCGTCCATGATCGCGGCGCGGTCCCAGGCCGCAAGGAACCTCGCATTCCTCATCCGCGCCGACCGCACGATGGCCCAGGCCGCCTTGCGGTTCGTCCTCGCGTTTCCCGAGGTGTCCGTGGCGATCCCGGGCGGGAAGACGGTCGCCCAAGTCGACGAGAACTGCTCGGCCTCGAAGGCGCCCGATCTCAGCCCCGACGAGATCCGGCGGGCGAGGGACCTCTTCTCGAAGGACTTCGGCCTCTGAACCCGGGGGAGATGAAACCTTTTAGGCGGGCGCCCGCTTAGCGAACCCGGAGACGGGCCGGGGATGTGGTCCAGGGAGGACTTGGTGGCCGAGCTGAAAGGCCTCGGCCTCCTGCGGAACCGCGGTCTCGAGCGCGCGTTCCGGCGGGTGCGCCAGGAGGCGTTCCTCCCGCCGCCGTTCGAATCCCTCGCGTACGCGGACATGCCCCTCCCGATCTTCGCCCCTCCTCGCGGACCGACGATGCCCTCCGCGCGCTGTCTCGTGTCCGCACTCGATCTCCTCGAGCCGTCCGAGGATGCGCGCATCCTGATCGCGGGGTGCCGAGGCGGGTATCCAGGTGCCCTGCTCGCGGACGTGGCCGGGGCGGACCACGTAACGATCGTGGAGCTCGACGACGAACGGCGCGGCCTCACGATCGAGCGACTGCGGGCCGCCGGGTTCGATGGCGTGCGGGTTGAGTCCCAGGCGCCCAGCGAAACGTACGATCGCGTCCTCGTCCTCGATGCGACCGCACCGCGGCAGCTCGTGCCCCTGCTCGCGGACCCCGGGTTCCTCATCGCGAGGGGGCGCGGGGTCCACGACCTTGCGTTCGTGAAACTCGTGCGCCACGGCGGGGAGACCGCCCAGTTGACGTTCAACGAGGCACCGGGCGGCGTGATCGCGGGACCCCGGGACGCGGGCGGTCCGGAATCCGTCGACTTCGGTCGGCTCTTCGCCGTGGAGGATCTCCTGACGCACGCGTGGGAGGGCCGGGTGACGGGTCACTACGACCAGCACTTCCGGGACATCGTCGACGAGACCTTCTCGGGCGGCTCCCTCGACGCGGGGGCTTTCGATCCCGCTCGGGAACCTTGCAAGGACGCGGCGCGCCGCGCCTTCCAGGCCGCCTACATCCTCCAGAGCGCGGGAGAGCTCGATCGGGCGGCCGACGCGTACGAGCGGTCGATCCACCTCGCGCCTTCCGCGGAGGCTCACACCTTCCACGGTTGGACGTTCAGTTTCATGGGACGCTACGACAACGCGATCGAAGCCTGCAAGCGGGCCATCGAGGCAGACCCGACGTTCGGGAATCCGTACAACGACATCGGGGCGTACCTGATCGAGCTTGGGCGGCTCGACGAGGCCATCGTGTGGCTCGAGAAGGCGATCGGTGCGTCTCGGTACTGCTGCTACTTCTACGCGTACACGAACCTCGCCCGGGTGTACGTCCAGAAGGGGCTTCGCGAGAAGGCGAAGAAGTGTCTGCTCGAGGCGCTCCACGTGAATCCGGAGTACGAACCGGCCCAGGAGCTCCTTCGCCGCCTCGAGGGCCTCGGCGGCTACTTCGCCTGAGACTCCAGGACGGCCTGGCGGAGCGTGTCGAACTCCTGCGGCCGGAGGGTCGGCTCGGGTCCCTTCGACACGAGGACCTCCTCGTGGCCGTCCGCCGTCGAGAGGACGAGGCGGTCCTCGACCCCGCCCCGGCCGTCCGCGGCGGGGCGGACCTCGTGGGCGACGTCCGCAACGGAGCCGCGATCGAGGGACCGAGCGATCTCGTATCCCACGAACGTCTTCACGTTCCACGCGCCGTGGGTCTCGAGATGCGGGCGGAACTCGAGGACCCGGCGGTCCGTCACGATCAGGGTGCCTCCGTGGATCGTGACGAACACGAGGGGCGTCTCGTCGGCGTCCAGGTGCCGCGCGAAGAGGCTGAACCGATACGGGTCGCGCTTCGCGTCCCGCGCAAGCCCGAGGAACGCCGATCCCGCGAATGCGTCCGCGTCGCGCACGCCGAGGACGAACCGGCGAGCCGGGATGAAGGTTCGGGTGGTCCCGCGGGAGCACGCTTAAATCGGACGCGCCCTTGAGGACGGGGGTCCCGTGACGACCGCGGCGTTGGAGGAGGCGAAAGCAGCCCTGGACCGGGGGGATTTCGAGGGAGCCCTCGCCCTCATGAAGGCGGCCTACGATGCCTCGCCGGCGGACCCGGATGTCCGTGAGCTGTACGCGGCCGTCCATCTCGCGAGGGCGATCCGCATCGCGGACCGCGCGCGCGAAGCCCGTCGGCAGGACCTCCTTCGTCGGCAGATCGACTATGACGTTGAGTTCGACGACAGCCCCGACGTCGCGCGGGCGTACGACGAAGCGCTCGCGGCGATCGACGACGTCCTGAGCGTCCAGCCGAACCACTGGAAGTCCCTCATGCTGAAAGCGAGCCTCCTGTTCCGCCGGGATCGGGACGCGGGCCGACCGGCAGCCCTTGAGATCCTCCGCCGGCTCGAGTCCGCGGACCCGACGAACCGACAGATCCCCTTCACGATCCGGAAGATCGAGCGACCGTGCGACCGCTGCAGCGACACCGGCTTCTGCCCGCACTGCGCGGGCCGAGGCGTGCGCCGATGGCTCGGGATGGAACGCAAGTGCGCGAACTGCTACGGCCGCGGGATCTGCCCGGCCTGCGGGCTCCTGTGATTACTCGTCCTCATCCTTGAGGCTTTCGAGGGCTGGGTCCTTCCCCTCGATCCACTCGACGCGGTCCGCCTTGCCGATCTCCCCGCAGGAAAGGCACTCCCAGCCGAGGCCGTAGTCGTCGAACATCACGAGGCCCCGTTCGTCCTTCCCGCACTTCGTGCACGGGCCCTCGACATATCCGCTGATCCGGTAGGCGCGGATCACGACGTCTCCCATGGACGCATCCTTCGCAGGTTCACGGAGCCGAGGAATCCTTCCCCTCGGGGGAGACGTACCAGTCGGGGACCCCCTGCTCGCCGCCCAGCTCGCACTTCGGGCAGACGTAGTCAAGGATGGGATAGTTCCCGTGAGCGTGCTGAACGAAGAACACCTTCTCGCTACCACACTTCTCGCACTTCTGCGGCTCGCTGCCGATGTTCTTCCGGCTGAACATCCCGGGAGCGACGACGGCCGGCTGACATAAAGTTACCGGTCAGCGCAATCTCTTTGGGAGTCGGCGGTGTCTCCCGGCGCGTGTGGATCCGCTTCAGTCGTTTCCGCTTCCGGGAGGGTCAGGAGGCGGCGGGCTCGGACGTGCTCAGGAACCACGCGAAGCGGATCGCGTCCGCGGACGGATGCCGCGATGCGTGGGTGGGCCAGGGCCAGCACCCGTCGACGGAATTCGTCGTGATCGCGCTCTTCGATTCGGAGGACCAGCTCCGTCGTCTCGAGGTCCGCCTGCGATCGGATCCCGCCATGGGCAGCGATTTCTTCTCCCTCCTCCGGCTCACGACGGAGCCTCCGGAGGTCACCCAGTACGAAGTCCGCCCGTAGGCCCCTGCCGCCGCGTGAAATGCTTAAGGGCTACGACGTGCCTTCCCGACCGGGCTCCCATGGCCGTCGGTTTCGCGGTGCTGGACAAACGCGTGAACAAGGACACCGAAGCGCTGCACGATCATCTGTGGCACGCGCAACCGAAGGCGGACCCGACGAGGCTCCTCTCGAGTCTGAGGCGAGACGCGGAAGACGCAGACCGGTTGCTGCGCCTCGGGGGCAAGCTCCGGAAAAACGCGGAGGGCCTGATCGATCGATCCGGCACGCCGGGCGCCGGAGAATCGCTGTTCGAGTTGATGGAACATACCTGGGGACTCGCCGCGGCGACCGTGCTCGCGCGCCGGGCCGAGTACCAGCGCGCGGCCGAGCGTTGTAAGAACGTGATCGCGAGCGCCTCCATCGGCGTGTGTGCGAACGCAGGATGCTTCGAGTATGTCGAGGAATGGGAGGCCGGCAAGGTGGACTTCGAGGCCTACACGGGGAAGCTGGCGGACTTCCTGGAGGCAAAAGGAATTTCCGGCGTCGGTCAGTTCAAGCGGGTGCTGAACGCCGTGTGGGACTTCTCGACTACGTGGGACGCCGGTGCCCCGCGAAAGCAGCAGGTCATGGCTGCGAGGGCCGCAATCGCGAATGCCGGCTGGTGCCTCCTCGCGTCCGTCGCCATTCGCGCTTCACTCGGAAGTCCACCGCGGTTCTCTCCAAAGGACTTCGAGGACATGATCGCGCGCATCGTGGCGTCGCGTTGAGCTACACCTTGCTCCGCAACTTCGGCTTCCAGGTCTTGGTCCCGTCTGGGAGCTCGGTCGTCTCGAAATCACCGTACAGGTACGGGTAGTCGCGGCGACAGATCTCCGCAATCTGGTCGAACACCATGCGGATCTCGACTTCCGCAGCCGGGTCCGTGCGCATCTCGATGACCCAGCGCAACGTCCGATGGTTCGCGCTCCAGATCAGGTTCGTCGCGATGCCGTCCGGCAGAATGCGACGGATCGCGGACGTGAGTCGCTTCTTCTTTTCCATGGGAAGGGAGTCCCACGGAATCTGAGCCTCCAAATCCCGATAGGACCGTTCCGCGGCTTCGACGGCCTCCTCCATGGCGACCCGCTGATCGTCATGCAGTTCGTCCGGGATCCAGAACTTGATTTCGGGCGGGCGGACATAGCGCAACGATTCCTGACTGATTGCCGTGCCGACGCGATGGCGGACAATCTCGTGCGTGCAAATGCGGCTCAGGTTCAGGAGGGCGAATACCACCTGCCCGTGTTCCAGGATACTCCCATCGCCGCGGAGCAGGATGTTGCGGAAATAGTCCGCGGGATCTTCCCGGATTCGTGTCACGTTGGGATTCAGCCCCGGCTCGTATGACTCGTAGCAGATTCGTCCCGCGAACTCGACGAGCGTCTGGCCGTCCGCGCCGTGCGTGCTCAGGAACCGCTGCCGGCCGGGTTCGCTCACGCCCAGTTGCGTGAGCACCTCCTTCAATGCCTCTGGATGAACGATCGTCTCGCCGATCTTGATGACCATCGGTTTCACGGGCCTCATTCGATCGCCCTCGTTCAAGGGAACAACGCACGGACCCTGATAAGGGCTTCCGGGGGCGCCACGAAAGCGGGCGTCACATCCACCGGAAAAGGACCTTCCAGAACTCGGCCTTCTCCTGCTTCTTCGCTTCCCGCAGGACGGTCGCGAGGATGTGCGTCCTCTGCGTCTCCGCGTTCTCGTATCCCGCACTCATCGCGTCATACAGGGAGAGTCTCTCGATTGTCGTCTTCTCGACGAGGATCGCTTGCCCCTCCCCGACGACCTCATCTTTGAACTTCACGACGAGGCGGTTTCCGGGGACCAGGTTCATCCGGTCCCGCTCCTCGGGGGACAGGTAGACCTGATACACGTATTGCTTCCGGACCTTCTCCTCGGCCCCCGGGTACGAGACCACGATCGTCTTCGGCGGAAGCGCGTTCGGCGGGATCATCCGAAGCCCCTGGGTCGAATCCCACGCGCGAGATGAACCTTTCCCCACTCACACGAGGGCCGCGAGGACCTGGTCCGTGTGTCCGTCCACCTTGACCCGAGGCCAGATCCGCGAGATGCGGCCCTCCTCGTCGATCAGGAACGTCGTCCGCTCGATCCCCCAGTACGTGCGGCCGTAGTTGGTCTTCTCTTTCCAGACTCCGTACGCTTCCGTGACCCTCCCATCCACGTCCGCGAGGAGAGGGAAGTTGAGGTGGAACTTGTCCCGGAACTTCTCGTGGCTCGCCACATCGTCCCGGCTCACGCCCAAGAGGACGGCCCCTCTCGACGTGACACGCGCGAGGTTGTCGCGGAAACTGCAGGCCTCCTTCGTGCATCCCGTGGTGTCGTCCTTCGGGTAGAAGTACAGCACGATCTTCTTCCCGCGCAGGCCGTCGAGCGAGTACGTCCGCCCGTCGTCCGCAGGCAGGCGGAAGTTCGGGGCCTTGTCACCGACCTCGAGCATGGTCCACCGCGATCACCGAAGCGTCCGAGCGATTTAACCTCACCGACCGCCGCGAAATCCTCGTCTCCACCTCCCTGTACGCAAACAGTATCAACTTTGGTATTTCTCGGCGCATCCTTTAAGTAAACTGAGCCGGTTCGTTTGAATCGACCCTCCCAGCCGCAGGTGCGCGCGAGGACTTGAATGGCCCGAAAGGCGACTTCTCGGAAGCCGGCGAGCGCTCCGAAGCCGGCATTCAGGCCGTCCTATGAGAAGCCGAAGACGACGAAGGCTGCACCGTCATCGCCTGCGGCGGCCGCGGCCCAGCAAGGCCTCCTCCAACTCACCTTCGCGCGGCACGCCCACGGCTACGGAATCGTGGGTGCTGTGGCGTTCCTCCTCAACGCAATCCTCCTGCTCCAGGTCGCCGGCCAGACGCCTCCCCTGCCGCCAGGCGTGGAGCTCGACTACCTCCTGTGGCTCCTCCCCGCCCTGGCAGGGGCCGTGGCCTCGTGGGATGCCGTCCGCCTCAAGAGGGAGCCGTACCACCGGCACTACCTCGCGGGCCATTTCGCGGCTTCGACCGCGGGCATGGTCCTCTTCTTCTTTGTCGCGGCATCCATCATCTTCCTGATCCAGCAGCGACTGCCGACGTGGGTCGCGCCCTGGCTCTACCCGATCGCGGTTGCGGGCGTGCCGCTCACGATCATCTCGATGGGCATGACGTGGCAGGGCCTCGGGGCCCGAAAGCTCGGGAGCTTCGGCCTCGCCCTCGTGATGCCGCTCCTCGCGATCCTGCTCCTCATCGGAGGGTTCTCGACCTCGACGGACGTGGGCCGAGGCCTCTACGTCGACATCTTCCTCATCGGAGCCCTGACGACGGAACTTTCCGGGTCCCTTCTCCACATCATCGCCTCCTCGACGAGCATCTACAAGCGCGAGATCATCAAGGCGGACAACACGAAACTCGCGATGGTCCAGCAGGACTACGAGCGGAAGAGGGAGGCCCTCGACTACAAGGAGCGGGCCCTGCGCGGCCGGGAGGCACACCTCGAGGCCTTGCAGCAGGAACTCGAGGACCAGGCGAGGGAGCTGAAGGCAAAGATCACGGACGTCACGGGGCGCGAGGTCGCGGTCGAGAAGGCCACGAAGGAGCTCCGGGACATCGACCGCAAGGTCGCGTCCGCCCGGGCGGAGATTGAGGCGAAGGTCGAGGAGTTGCGCCTGCGGGACGCGGACCTGACGACCGTGAAGACGGAGCTCGAGAAGACGAAACAGGCCCTCGGCGCGCGCGAGGCATCCCTCGCGGAGCGAGAGAAGGAAGTCAAGCGCACCTCGATCGAAATCACGTCGAAGGTCCGTGCGTCGGAGGCCAAGCTCAAGTCGATCGAGGATCGCGAGTCGCGGATCCAGGAACTCGAGAAATCCTTTGACCAGAAGCGCACGACCCTCCTCAAGAAGGAGAAGTCGCTTGAGCTGAAGGAGTCTGAGCTGCGGCTCAAGATGGAGCAGACGGAGGCGACCCACTCGACCGCGGAGGCCACCCGGATCCGGGAGCTGAAGGACTGGGAGGGGAAGATCCTCGCGAAGGAGAAGGAACTCGGCAGCCGCGAGGTGGACCTGCGGACCCTCGAGAACCAGTTGCGGGAGCGATACGAGAACGCGACCCGGATCGAGAAGCAGTTCCAGGCTCAACGGCGGATGTTCGAGGACCGCGAGTCGGAACTCGTCTCCCGGGAGAAGACGATCTCGGACCAGGAGGCCGCCTTGCGGGAACGGGCCGCGGAGATCGAGCGGGCCGCCTCGTCCGTCCAAGAGGCGCAATCCCAGTTGGACGGCAAGACGAAGAAGTATGCCGAGCTGTTCAAGGACACGAAGATGAAGGAGGCGGCTGCGGGGGCGGGGGCGGAAGACATCAAGAGGCAGAAGGAGACCCTCGACTCGCGGGAACGGAAGCTCGCGGACATGCAGGGCAACCTCCAGATGGAGATCAAGAGGCTCAACGAAGAGAACCGAGGACTCCTGGAGAAGGCGAAGGAGATGGAGGAGCGGGAATCGCAGCTCCAGTTGCGGGAAATGGAACTCGAGCAGCAGGCCCGGGAGGCCCGCGCGTCCGGTTCGACGCCAGGGATGCGGGACATGGGCCGCGAGCAGCAGCTCGAGGAATGGGAACGGCGGCTCCGGGAGCGCGAGGAGGAGTTCAAGCGCCGGACCTACCAGAAGGAGAAGGAGTACGAGATGCGGGAGAGCGCCCTGAAGGCCCGCATCACGACGGGCGTCTCCGAGGCCGCGATCGAAGAGGCCGTCGCGGAGGAGACGAAGAAGGAGCGCGTGAAGTCGGGGACCCCGCGCCTGGACGACCTCCTGTACGGCGGGATTCCGTTCAACTCGAACGTCCTGTTCGTCGGCCCGGCGTTCGTCGGGAAGGAGGTCGGGATCCTGAACTTCGTCGCGGAAGGCCTGAAGAAGGGGATCCCGGCGATTATCATCACGACGACGAAACTCCCGATCGACATCGCGAGGGACATCGCCCCGATCCTGCCGACGTTCGTCGAGTACGATCAGCTCGGCCTCGTGCGGTGGATCGACTGCACGTCCCCGATGCAAGGGGGCAAGACCGTGCGGGAGAAGAACGTCTGGCGGGTGAACGGACCCACGGACTTCGACGGGATCTACCAGATCGTGAGCCAGCTCGACGAGGAATTCAAGGGCAAGTACCCCTACTTCCGGCTCGCGTTCCTCACGCTCAGTTCTGCGATCACCCAGGCCGATGAGCGGGACGCGATGAACTTCTTCCAGCGGCTCGTGAACCGCCTCCGGCAGACGAAGGTCGTCAGCCTCATGGCGCTCGAGCGCGGGATGCACACGGACCAGACCCTGGAGGCGCTCGAGCACATGGTCGACGGCGCGATCCACTTCAAGTCGGAGAAGCAGAAGACGATGCTCCAGGTCGCGGGCCTCGGCGAGGTCCAGACCAACGACTGGGTGCCGTACAAGTTCACGAACAAGGCGCTCATGATCGGGTCGTTCCAGCTCGAGCGCATCCGGTGATCCGTCGGGGGGGCCGGCGATCGCGGACGCATGGATATCCCTGCTCATCGGCGGGGTCCTCCTTCTCGTCGGCTTCGCGGCGTCCCTCGCCTTCGAGCGCTATCGTGTGCCGGACTTCTTCCTCCTCCTGCTCCTCGGGGTGGTCCTCGGCCACGTCCCGTTCGAGCCCCTCGGTCCCGGCATGGTCGCGGCCCTCGGGCCCATCCTCCCCGCGTTCATCGGTCTGACCCTCGCGATGATCATGTTCGAGGGCGGCCTCTCCCTGAACGCCGCACGGGCGGGTTCCGGGGTCGGCGCCCTCACGGCGCACATCCTCGGCGCGATGGCCATCACGATGGCCCTGACGTGGTTCCTCGCGACGGCGGTTCTGGGGCTGAGCAGCCTCACGGGGCTCGTCCTCGCGGCCGCGTTCAGCGGGCCGAGCGCGACGATCGTCCTGAGCTTCGCGCCTCACATCGGCCTGAGTCCGAAAGCCCTGCGGACGATCGTCCTGGAGGGCGTCATCGGGAACGTCGTGGCCGCGGTCGTCGTGCTCGTGGCCCTCCAGCTCCCGAGTTCGCCGGGCGCGTCCGACGTGATGCACTTCCTCTCCCAGGTCGGTCTGTCGGCGTCCGTCGCGTTCCTCGTCGGCCTTGCGTGGCGGTCCGTGACCGGGACCCTCCTGCCCTTCAAGTTCCAGTACATCGCGACGATCGGCCTGGCGGTCGTCGTGTTCGCCCTGGCGGAGGGGATCGTCGGCGGGAACGGGGCGATCGCGGCCTTCGTCTTCGGCCTCGTGATCGGCTACCGTCGCGACGGACCCCATTCCCTGACGGAGATGGAGGGCGCCGGGCTCCAGGACTTCCAGAAGGAGATCACGTTCGGCCTGCGGACCTTCTTCTTCGTGTACCTCGGCCTCCTGATCCAGTTCTCCTCCTTCTCCCCCGGGGCTCTGTTCGGAGCGGGCCTCCTCGTCGCGGCGTTCGTTGTCGCCCGCGTGCCGACGTCCCTCGGACTCGCCCGTGCATATCGACTGGACCGACGCGACACGCGCGTACTCATCGCCACCGTCGGACGCGGGATGACGGACGTGGTGCTGGTCCTCCTCGCCCTGGAGAGCGGGCTCCTCCCGCCCTCGGAGGGATCCCTCCTCCTCGGTCTCCTTCCCCTCGTGATCCTCCTTGCCGCCGTCGCCTGCGCGGCCCTCCTCTCGTGGTCGGAGAGGGCACACGGGAGCGCGGAGGCGCCTCCGGAGAAGCAGGACATCTACCGGGCCTAGGCGCCGTCCGGGACCTCGCGCGTCGACCGCCGCTGAGCCAGCACGACGCCGGCGATGACCATCGCGCCTCCCAGGATCCCCGCACCCGTAATCGTCTCCCCGAGGATCGCGATCCCCC
>Ga0209520_10002098_pt1 | contig 11473 bp, 13 predicted proteins | sample Rifsed16ft1_FD_184009 | JGI IMG/M metagenome (GOLD analysis project Ga0209520, IMG submission 184009) | Soil microbial communities from Rifle, Colorado, USA - sediment 16ft 1 (version 2) | ecosystem: Environmental > Terrestrial > Deep subsurface > Rock core/Sediment | place: Rifle, Colorado...
GGTCGATGCCCAGGATCGACACGGTGCGGCACACGTGGGCGTTACCCGTGCGGCACATGTGGCAGCGGCCGCAGGCGATGTGTCCTTCCGCGCTGACATAGTCCCCTTTCTTCAGGCCCTCGACGTTGGACCCGATCTTCTCGATGTGCCCGCAGAACTCGTGTCCCTGGATGAGGGGGACCTTGATCCGCTTCCGCGCCCACTCGTTCCAGTTGTAGATATGCACGTCGGTACCGCAGATCGAGGCGACCTTCATCCGGATGAGGACCTCGTCCGGCCGCACGGACGGTATGGGAACCTTCCTGACCTCCGTGCTTTTCGGCAAGGCCGCGGACTTCACGGCGGCCCTCATGAGGTCTGCCACGTGCCCCGACCTTGACCTTGCAAAGCTAGGGGCTACTTCAATGTTTCATACCATAGGTCTGTAACGACTATGTTCGGCGGCTCCCCCGCGGGTCGATCGTTTCACCGGGACCGGTGAGTCCCCTCTACGACCTCTTCCGAGGAGGGGGCGGCGCGAGGAACGAGCGGGACGGAGTGGAGTTGCTTCAGGGAAGTACTCCTGACGTTACAGAACCTAGGGGGTGAAGTTTGGTCGTCCTGTACCCGACCACGACGAAGAGGTACTCCTTCTTCCGGAACTCCTCGTCCAGCGCTTCGTCTCCCGTGTCAATCCGCAGGACCGGCGTGGCGGCGAGCTTCCCCGGCGTCGCGACGACGAGGACGTTCCTCGTCCCGATCCGCCGAAGGACCTCCGGGCTCAGCTGGAGGTTCCCGCGACCGAGGATGAATCCCTGCCCGCCGATCGGGCTGACGACGACCTTCGCCCTCGGGTGGTGCTCGAGGAGGGCCAGCAGCTGCTTCTCATTCACGTCCGTCGAAATCGTCCGCCCTCCGAGGACTGCATCGATCCCGAGGAGGGTCTTCTCGAGACCGCAAGCCCTCGCAATCCCGTCGACCGTCGACCCGGGTCCGAGGAGGAACAGGGTATCCGGCTCTCGCTCGAAGATCTCCCGAAAGTGGTCCGCGAGCTCCGCTCGAACGGAATCCTCCGAGACCTCCGCGACCATCATCTTGCCCGCCTGGACGAGGTGCGGTTCCACGAGGGTCTTCACCGTTCCGAAGAGCCGGATCTTCCACTCCCCACGCCGGTAGGCCTCCTCGTCGAGATCGAGGGTTTCCGCGGACCCGACGTGCACCTGCCCGCGCACGTAGGCAACGAGGATCTCCGCCGCGGCGGCCGGCGAGACGGCGAACACCCCGGAATGCATCTTGACGCCCGCAGGGATCCCGAGGATCGGGACTCGGTCCCGGGCCGCCGTCGCAACGTCCCTGGCGGTCCCGTCTCCCCCGCAGAAGACGAGGAGATCCGCGCCCTCGGCGATCGCCCGTCGGACCCAACCTTCCGTGTCCCGGGAGGACGTTTCCCGCGGCGGCGAACAGACGATGCGGATCCGGTCACGAGGTACGCCAGCGGCCTCGAGCGATTCGCTGCCCATCGTGCCACGACACGTGAGCCATTCGATGTCGATCGTCGGGTCTTTCGTGCGCAGACGCTCGAAGGAGGTCAGGAACGCGATGGCTCGTGGCCCGGCGACGGGCTCCGCGCCCGCGGCGAGGGCCTCGTCCGCGACGCCGTCCGTGCCCTTGAGTCCCACCCGGCCGCCGAGGCCTGCGATCGGATTCACGACGAAGCCGACCCGTTTCACGACGCGGAGAGCGAGGCGGGTCTATTTGCGTCTTCCGCGGTTCACGATCCGCGACGATCGCCCGCGTCGGGAGCCCGGCGCCACGCTCGAGCGAGTTCCGCCGGAGGCGCGACGACCGCCAGGTGGGCCAGATAGCCCAGGACCGCCGCCGGGAGGACGGGCCACATCCCCGGGGCCAGCCCCACCGCGGTCCCTGCGCCGGCCGCGATGCCGAGCTGGATGATCCGCAACTCGTTCCTCGTCACGGAACGGAGGTCCCGCGGTCGCGTGCGAACGTGTATCCACACCGCGGGAAGGGTCACCGCCGCTCCGACCACGAACGCGGGGTGCGCGATGATTGCGAGGAGGGCGTACAGGCCCGCGGCGGCGGCCGCGAGGACGCTCGCATACGCCACGGAGGCCGAAGGCCCCAACGCGACCACCGTCGTGCGTTTCATCGGGGACGAGGACGCGTCCATCGGCGCGTCGATGTAGTGGTGCATCATGAGCATCCCGCAACACACGAGGGCGTGGGCCGACAAGGCGAGGACCGCCGTCACGGAGATGGAAAGGGTCTGGATCGCATACGCGCCCAGGCCGGACAGGAGGACTCCCGGGAAACCGCCCAGCCACTCCCCCGCGAAGGGACGGTACGCCGTCGCGATCGGCGGGACCGTGTAGGCAAGTCCGAGTACGAACCCCGCAGCGACGAGGACGACGAGCCACCACGCGAGGCTCAACGCGACCCATGCGGCGAGGATCACGACGCCCGCGGTCGAGACGCCGAAGACGACCCAGAGGTCTCGCTCATCCAGGAGACCGAGGTTCAGGACCTTGCTGCCGCCGGACAGGGCGCGGGACCCGCCGAGCCGGTCCGTCCCGCTGCGCCAGTCGTAGATCTCGTTGGTCGCGTGGGTCACCCAGCCCTGGATCAGTGCGCCCAGGGCGAGGGCGATTCCGAACCGCCAGCCGTCGAACCGTCCGGTCTCCGCATAGGCGAGGCCCGTTCCGAGGGCGACGGCCGTGTACGACCACAGGAGGACGGGGATCAGGCGGAACTCCAGGAACCATCCTTTCGCCTTCCGAGCCCACCACGAGCCCCGAGCACGGCCCATTCGTTTGACTATTTCGATAGTAATATTAGAACGTTCGGTGATGGCGGGTTCGATGGGCGTCCCGCAACGTAAATTACGGCCCAACGGATGGGGACGCGCGTTCATGGACAAGCGTCTCTGGTATCTGATCGCGGGGACCCGGGGAGGGATCAACCGCGCGAGGATCCTCTGGACGCTCCACGAACGACCCTTCAACGCGAACGACCTCGCCGGTCGATTGGCGTTGGACTACAAAACGGTGCGGCATCATCTCGATGTGCTCCGCGAGAACGATTGCGTGATGACCCTCGGGAGCGAAGGGTACGGGACGCTGTACTCCCTCTCCCCGCGGCTCCAGGTCCACTTCGAGGACTTCCTCGAGATCTGGCGGCACATCGAGCCCCCGGTTGGGGAAAAGTAAATATGGGCCGGACCCGACTCGCTCCGTGAGAACGTGGCCATCGGGATGCTGTGGGCGATCGACCTCGCCCTTGCCGGGGTGAGCGTCGCCCTTCTCGTCGGGCTCGTCTACGTGTACGCGAACAACTATCGACAGCTCCGCTCCCCGTTCGCGCTGGGCCTCGTCCTCTTCGCGTCCCTCTTCATCATCGAGAATCTCGCTGCGATGGTCTTCTACGTCAACATGAACGACGCGGAGGTGGGCGCGAACGTCGCGCTCCCGATGCTCGCCCTGAACGCGGCCGAACTCGTCGGTTTCGCCGCCCTCTTCTTCGTGACCTGGCGATGACGCGCCCAGCGGTGCGGTCAAATACGCGCCCCGCTTTTGCTGTCCCTGGCGGAAGGCCTTGCTCAACTATCGTCCCCTCGGAAAGACGGAACTCGAGGTGTCGGAGGTCGGCTTCGGCGTCTGGACCCTCGCCTCGGGTCGGTGGGGATCCTTCTCCGACGAGCAGGCGATCGACCTGTTGCGCAAGGCGTACGACGCCGGGATCAACTACTACGACGTCGCGCCGACGGACGGCGAGGGTCGCGGGGAGCGCCTCCTGGGAGAGGCGTTCCGGGACAAGCGGGATCTCGTGATCATCTCGAGCAAGGCCGGCCGCACGTCTGCCGGACCCGACTTCTCACCCGGGGGCATCCGGGGTTCCCTCGAAGCCACCCTTGGGCGGCTCCAGACGAGCTACGTGGATGCGTTGCAGCTTCACTATCCGGACGCCGCGACCGTCGCGAACGCCTCTGTGTGGCAGGCCCTCGAGGAGCTTCGGTCGGAGGGGAAGATCCGGTACTATGGGATCGCGCTCGGACCGGGGCCTGGCGGGCTCGAGGAAGGGCGCGCGGCGATGCGCAAGTACGACCTCGGCTGCATCCAGACGTACTACAACCTGCTCGAGGAAGAACCGGGCCGCAAGTTCTTCCCAGTCGCGCTGGAGATCAACCAAGGCATGGTGATTCGGGCGCCTCATGCGGGCGGCGTCCTCGAGTCGGACCCGACCGCGACCGGCCATCCGGCGGACGGAGACCTGGCTGCGAAGGACGCTGTCTGGGTCGAGCGGGCCCGCAAGCAGGCGGAGAACCTGCGGTGGATCTACGAGGGCAAAGGGATGAATCTCGCCCAGGCGGCCCTGAAGTTCATCCTGTCCGAGGAGACGGTCGCCTCCGTGATCCCAAACATCTACAAGGAGGAGCATCTCGCCGAGTACACGTCCGTCTCGGACTTCGACAACTTCACCCAGGGCGAGCTCGCCGAGATTGCAGAGCAGTTCCGCAAGGGCTTCGGCGTCTGAGGCGGTCGATGATCCTCGGCTACGTGGACGCGAACGATCGCGTGTACGACCTGAGCTTCGCGACTCTGAGGATGAAGATGCGGATCGTGCCGGCCGGGTCGGGATCCGGGACCCAAGTCGTGTTTGCCGCCACCGCAGGTGCGCGGGAGATCGCTTATCCCGTCGTCGCCGAGGAGGACGTGACCGTGGAGATCTCGATGGACCATGACGGGAAGCGCATCCCGCTCCTGCGTCCCGTGCCCGGAAAGGCGTTTCGACACAGCGCGGGGCTCCTGTTCGTCGCCGCCCCGGTGGATCGAGACCCGGAGGATCCGACGTTCTACCTCGTGAAGCTCCGCGCGATGCCGAGCGCCGTCCAGTTCTTCTTCGAGGACCAGGAGGGCACGGAAATCGTCTCCATTCCTTCCGACGAAGTCCTGCGCACCGAACGCGAGGCCGAGGGCTACACGGTCTACGTGAGCGCAGCGAGTGTCGCGCTTCCCAAAGAGAAGATCGCCTACGCCGTCCAATGGCGTCCCGCGGAACGGGCGGGGCGGCTTCTCGAAGGACTCCGAGGCACAGCCTCTCGCTGACGAAACCCTTATTACGCGCCCGCCGGTTCGTCCGGCGAGGTCGTCCATGTCGTACGACGTAGCGGGTCTCGGGCTCGGCGGCGACAAGTCGAGCAAGCGCAAGATGTACATGTGGCTCGCGGTTGCGGCGGTCGTCATCGTCGTCGTGATCATCGGAGTCTGGTGGGCCTACTTCCGGATGTAGGCGACACCGCGTTCGTCGCCCTGCCGACGACGGTGTAGTGCGCGACCAACCGCCATCATCGCCGACGTTTCCTCCCGATGGACGGCCGTGGTTCGGAATCCCGACACGAAAGTCATAACACTTATATACCGCCGGCCATATGCTTCGACCGTCAGTTTTTGACACCCTTTTGAACGGGAGTGCTTATATGGCATCTATCTCCAAGGAAGTCGAGACCGGGACCACGACGGTGGGCCTCGTCTGCAAGGATGGCGTCGTGCTCGCCGCCGACCGCCGAGCGACGGCCGGAACCCTCATCGCCCACAAGCGGACAAAGAAGGTCTACCGGCTCGACGAGAACCTCGGCCTCACGACCGCCGGGCTCGTCGGCGATCTGCAGGTCCTCGCGCGGTACATCACCGCGGAGGTCGAGCTGTACAAGCTCAAGCGCGGTGCGTCAATGCCCGTGGAGGCCTGTGCGACCCTGACCGCGAACATCCTTTCCGGCAGCCGGTACTTCCCGTACTGGGTGCAGCTCGTGATCGGCGGGGTCGACCGCTCCGGCGGCCACGTCTACTCCCTCGACGCTGCCGGCGGATCCCTGCCGGACAAATACGTGTCGTCGGGTTCGGGAAGTCCCTACGTGTACGGTGTCATGGAAGACCACTGGAAGGACGACATGACGACGGAGGAGGGAGCGAACCTCGCGATCCGGGCGGTCACGGCCGCGATGAAGCGGGACGCGGTCTCCGGCGAGGGGATCGATGTCGCCCTCATCACGAAAGACGGCTTCAAGATGCTCGATGACAAGGAAGTCGAGAAGCGCAAATCCGCCATGAAACTGGCCTGAATCCCCAGGGGGGCGTCGAGCCCCCAGTTGATGTTCGATGACAATCGAAGACATTCTCAGCGACGCGCGTAGCGTCGTGAAGAAAGTGGTCCCAGACCACGTGGAAATTACCCAGATCGACTTCGAAGGCCCCACGATCGTGATCTACACGAAGAACATGGAGGTCTTCGCGGAGTCGAACGAGCTCGTGCGCCAGATCGCGCAGCAGCTCCGGCGCCGGATCGTCGTCCGTCCGGATCCGTCCCTCCTCGCATCCCAGGAGGACGCGGAGAAGATCATCCGCGAAGTCATCCCGCCCGAGGCCCAGATCACGGGGATCTACTTCGAGACGGAGACGGGGGAAGTGACGATCGAGGCCCTGTCCCCCGGAATGGTCATCGGCCGACACGGCTCGATCCTCAACGAGCTCAAGAAGCGAATCGGCTGGGCGCCGAAGGTCGTCCGGACGCCGCCGATTCCCTCGAAGACGGTCGAGGAGATTCGTCAATATCTGCGGTCCATCAACGAGGAGCGCGTGGGCTTCCTCAAGCAGGTCGGGCGCCGACTCGCGCGGGAGATTCCGACGGGGGAGAACTATGTGCGGATCACGGCCCTTGGCGGCTTCCGCCAGGTCGGCCGGTCGTGCGCCCTCCTGAGCACGCGGGAGTCGAAGGTCATCATCGACTGCGGCGTCCTGATCTCCGAGGACAACGGCTCCCCGTATCTCAACGCGCCCGAGGTCATGCCCCTCAGCTCGATCGACGCGGTCGTGATCACGCATGCCCACCTCGACCACAGCGGTCTCGTCCCGGCCCTCTACAAGTACGGCTACGAGGGGCCCATCTACACGACGCCTCCGACGCGGGACCTGATGTCCCTCCTCCAGCTCGATTTCATCAAGGTCGCGATGGGGGAAGCCCGAAAGTCCGCATACGACTCGAGCAACGTCCGGAAGGCCGTCGCGAACACGATCCCGCTAAGGTACGGCGAGACGACGGACATCGCACCCGATGTCCGCCTGACGTTCCAGAACGCGGGGCACATCCTCGGTTCCGCGATCGCCCACTTCCACATCGGTGACGGCCTCTACAACGTCGCGATGTCGGGAGACATCAAGTTCGAGAAGTCGTGGCTCTTCAACCCGGCGGTGAACAAGTTCCCGCGCCTCGAGACCCTCGTCCTCGAGTCCACGTATGGCGGCTACCACGACGTCCAGCCTTCCCGGCACGACGCCGCTCAACAGATCAAGGACGTGAGCCGACGGGTCCTGAGCCGCGGGGGAAAGGTCCTCGTCCCGGTCTTCGCGGTCGGACGGTCCCAGGAGGTCATGCTCGTCCTCGAGGACGCAATCCGCACCCACCAGATCCCCGAGGTCCCTCTCTACCTGGACGGGATGATCTGGGAGGCGACGGCGATTCACACGGCGTATCCGGAGTACCTGAACAGCCAGCTGCGGACGCAGATCTTCCAGACCGGGGAGAACCCGTTCCTGTCGCCCTCGTTCAAGCGCGTCGAGACCTCGGACATGCGGACGAACATCATTGACGACGTGGAGCCGTGCATCGTCCTCGCGACCTCGGGCATGATGAGCGGTGGGCCGGTCCTCGAGTACTTCAAGGGCTGGGCGGACAACCCGCTCCACGCCCTCCTGTTCGTCGGATTCCAGTCCGAGGGGTCCCTCGGTCGCCGGATCCAGAGGGAGGCCCGCGAGATCACCCTGATGGACCGCGGGCAGCCACTCACCCTGCCGATCAAGCTGGACGTGGAGACGATCGACGGATTTTCAGGCCACTCGGATCGGCTGCAGCTCCTGAACTACGTCGGCACGATGGAGCCCCGGCCCGAACGGATCATCGTGAACCACGGGGAGGAGTACAAGTGCTCCGACCTCGCCTCCGGGCTCTACAAGAAATTCGGCATTGAGACCCGCGCGCCCATGAATCTCGAGACGATCCGGCTCAAATGAGGGCGTCACGATGGGTGGCGCGCGGGAGGCTCCCGAGTGGGTTCGACGGGTCCCCGGGAGCGCGGTGATCCTCTTCCTCGCGCTGTCCGCGGGCCTTTGGGTCGCGAGCCTTCTCGCGTGGGAGGTCCGCCAACCGGAGTTCGTGGTTGGTCTCCTGGTGGCCGCCTCCTTCGTCCCGCTTCTCTGGCTCGCGGCGCGGCTCGTGTCGAGGCCCCTATGGGCCCTCCAGGTCTGGGCGCCTCGAGAGGCCGTCGCAGACGCCGTTCGACGCGCGCTCCGCGATCGGCGGATCACGGCGGTCGATCCGAAGGAAGCGGACCATGAGGGCGTGTTCCGCGGGTGCGAAGCCCTCGTCCGGATCGAGGATCCTGCGTGCCTCGTCGGCGTGAAGCGCGACGCGGCGGATCCCTGGACGACCGTCCTGATGCGCGCGGCGTCCCGGGACCGGGGGACCTTGCGGGCCGTGCAGGACGCCATCCTTCTTGGGCTCGGGTAAGGGGCAAACCTTTTGTCCGTTCGGGCGATGGCACGGCGTGCGCCGGCCGCACTTCGAGAGGGTGAAGGACCTCCTGACCCCCGAGGCTTTCGACCTGCAGCTCGAGGAAGTCATCGCGGCATGGGGCGGACTCCTCGATCGAGATGCCGCCGCGATGGTCCTCATCGAGAGGCTCGGACGCAGCGTCGCGTCCTTCACCCGGATCGCGGACCTCGAGGAAGGCATGGAGGCGAACCTCCGCGCCACGGTCGTCGGGGTCGGTCCGGTCCGAACCTTCAACCGCCAGGACGGGACCCCGGGCCGGGTCGTGAACCTGGAGCTCCGGGACGAGAGCGGGTTCTGCCGCTTCGCCCTCTGGGACGAGGACGTCGGGCTCGTGGAACGCGGGAAGGTTGCGCCGGGCGCGACCGTGCGGGCGCTCGACTGCTACGTGAAGCGGACGAACTTCGGGCTTGACGTGTCCCGCGGGAAGTTCGGGGCGCTCGTCGTGGAAGGCCGGTGACATGGAGTCCGGACGCCGCGTCACGTGGACCTACGCGAACAACCTGCGGATTGCGACGATGTTCCTCGGGCTCGCGATGGTCTCCCTGGGCGTCGGCGTCCTGCTCGTCGTCGCCTACGGGGTCGAGGCCGCCGAAGGGGCCCTCACGTTCCTCGTCCTCGGCATCTTCCTGGCGGTGTTCGCAGTCCTCGTGTTCTTGCCGCGGATCGTCCGGCGCGGGGCGATCAGCTACAGCCTCATCGCGGACCGGCCGATCGAGGAAACCGCGGCCGCGGTGCGCGAGGCGCTGTCTCAGGACGGGGCGACGGCGCGGGTGGAGATCCTGCGCTCGCGCTCGGATCGGTCGCCTCGGGTCGTCGTCATGGACGGGACCGCCCCGAAGTTCCGGATCGAACCGACCCGTCCGCCCGAGTCGCCTAGGGAGGGCCGCTCCTGGACGGAGGTCATCCAGTCCGGCTTGGCCGACGAAAGAGACGAGGAGGCGCGCCGGCTCCGCGAACGGGTTGCGGCGCGGCTCCTGGGCGAGCGACCGCCGACGAGCTAGGGCGACGTCACATGCCCATGCCGGGCATGCCACCCATTCCGCCCATGCCGTGCTCCCCGCCCCCGCCCGGAGGCGGAGGCGGCGACTTCTTGGAGGCGATGATGTCGTCGATCCGAAGGATCATCCCCGCCACCTCGGCGGCGGACTCGATTTCTTGGACCTTCACCCGGAGCGGCTCGATCACGTTGGCTTTGAGCATGTCCTGTGGATCGCCCGTCAGGATGTTCACGCCCATCGTCTTGCCGCCTCTCTTCCCATGCTCCGACCGGAGCTTGATGAGGACATCGATCGGGTCGAGCCCCGCGTTCTCGCCGAGGGTGCGCGGGATCACATCCAAGGCCTGCGCAAACGCCTCGATCGCGAGCTGCTCGCGCCCGCCGACGCTCGCCGCGTAGTCCTTCAGCCGCAGGGAGAGTTCGACCTCCGCGGAGCCGCCGCCCGTGATCGCCTTCCCGTCCTCGATGGCCGCGGCCACGACGCGGAGTGCGTCATGGAGGATCCGCTCGACCTCGTCGACCACGTGCTCCGTCCCGCCTCGGATCAGGACCGACACCGCGCGGGCGTTCTTGCATCCCGTGACGAACGTCATGTCGTCCGTGCCGACCTTCCGTTCCTCCACGAGATCCGCCTTGCCGAGCTCCTTCGGCGTGAGATCGTCCAGGTTCGTGACCGCTCGGGCGCCCGTGGCTTTCGCGAGCTTCTTCATGTCGCTCTCCTTCACTCGGCGCACCGCATAGATGCCCTCCTTCGCGAGGAAGTGCTGGGCCACGTCGTCGATGCCCTTCTGGCACAGCACGACGTTCGCCCCGGAGGCTTTGATCTTCTCGACCATCGTCCGGAGGCTCTTCTCCTCTTCGTTCAGGAACTGCTGGAGCTTCGCCGGATCCCGGATCCGGATCTCCTCGTTCACCTCGGTCTTCTTGACCTCGAGCGCCCGGTTGATCAGGGCAATCTTCGCGCCCCGTATGAACTTCGGCATGCGGGTGTGGACCCGCTCCTTGTCGAGGACGACCCCGTCGATCAAAGCGGTGTCCGTCAGGCTCCCGCCGTGCTTTTTCTGCACGAGGATGTTGTCCACGTCCGCGCGGATTTCTCCGGCGACCTCCTCGACGATGGCCTGGACCGCGTCAACCGCGATGTCCGCGAGGAACTCCGTGCTCACCCCGATGCTGCGCCCGGACATCGCCGTGCGCGCGATCGACCGGAGGGTCGCCTTGTCGTCCCGCTTCACGGGAAAGGCGAGGGCCTCGAGCCGTCGCACGGCTTCGGAGGCGGCCATCCGGTACCCGTTCACGACGATCGTCGGATGGACCTCCTGCTCGATGAGGGACTCTGCCTCCTTGAGGAGCTCCCCCGCGAGGATCACGGCGCTCGTCGTGCCGTCGCCGACCTCGTCGTCTTGGGTCTTCGCAACCTCGACGAGCATCTTCGCGGTCGGGTGTTCGATCTCGATCTCCTTGAGGATCGTGACCCCGTCGTTCGTGATCGTTACATCGCCCAGGGAGTCGACGAGCATCTTGTCCATGCCCTTGGGGCCGAGGGTCGACTTGACCGCGTCCGCCACGGCCCTCGCGGCCGCGATGTTGTTGAAGACCGCGCCCTTCCCCTTCTCCCGTTCCGTTCCCTCCTTGAGAATAATGATCGGTTGACCGCCCATCATGGAAATCCCGCCGGTCTATGATAGGGCTTCTATATGAGCGTTACGGACCCGAGGGACCGAGTCCTCACCCCCCGGTCGCCCCTGTACGGGACGAAGAGCCAAGGCATCCCGGGTCCTTGGGGTCCGTGTCCGCGAAAACGAGCCTTGTTTCGCAGGACGCGGGGCCTGAGTCGACGTGACGCAGTCATCTGCGGACGTTCAGCTGGGCCGTTTC
>Ga0209520_10002100_pt1 | contig 11466 bp, 12 predicted proteins | sample Rifsed16ft1_FD_184009 | JGI IMG/M metagenome (GOLD analysis project Ga0209520, IMG submission 184009) | Soil microbial communities from Rifle, Colorado, USA - sediment 16ft 1 (version 2) | ecosystem: Environmental > Terrestrial > Deep subsurface > Rock core/Sediment | place: Rifle, Colorado...
TTTTGTTCTCTTAATTTTGAAAACTCTAATATGATTAATAATCTAAATAAATTTCTAATTATATCGCAACGGCAATCTCAGCCTTTCAATTATAAACTAATTGTGGTATATAGATAATATATAACAATATATTGTGGATAATATAGTGAATGCGGATCTAGGAAGCAGTTTAAACAGTCTTTTTTACAGAATGCTTGCTATTTTATATAAATTAAGTAAAATACTTCATTAATAAAGACCGGGTAAGCGAGGGTAAAGAGATCTCCCCTATTTTCCTTTTAGGAAGTCTAAACAACAATAAGAGGGTTGAGATTAAGCTGAAAAGGATTTACCGTGTTACTAATGCCTGGCTTTTAGATATAAGGATAAGTGTATTTTATTAACAAGGGGGGACAACGCGGCATGAAATCTACACGATTCAAAATAAGTGTTAGTCAGGATGGGTTGCTTCCAGAAGAAACGGCAGATGTAGCAACATTACAATTTCCGATCCTACCTAAGAAGCTTCTAAAAGCGCTTGGTTTTGAGAGGATTGATACAAAAACTTATGTTGGAGTGCTTCCTGTTTTTGTGAACATAGGTGATAAGGAGCAGGAGATCGTGGTTGAGCTCGGGGTTACAGTTCCCGAGATGAGAAAGAAGGTAATAGAGGTTGTAAGAACCCCTTCAAATCTTGCCTCTCCAAAGCGGGCGTTAAAACCTCAAAAAACAACAATGCGCCGTAATGGGAGAAGGATACAGAGAAAAAGGGTTAAGGTTAGAAAGTCAAGAAGGTAGGCTTCTATGCTCGAAAATAAGATGGAGGAATTTCTAACCTTTGATGATGTTCTATTATTGCCAGATTATTCCGGTGTTCTACCTACTGAAGTAGATGTTTCTACTTATTTGACCCCAGAAATTAAGCTACATATTCCAATTATTAGTGCAGCCATGGATACAGTTACTGAGTCAAAAACTGCAATAGCTATGGCTCAAGAAGGCGGTATTGGGGTCATTCATAGGAACCTAACTTTAGCTGAACAAGTTGCAGAAGTGGAAAAGGTAAAAAAGCATGAAAGCGGAATGATAATAAACCCTATGACCGTTCATCCTTCACAAAGGGTTCAAGAAGCACTCGATATCATGCTAAAACACAATATAACTGGACTCCCGGTTACTGAGGAGGATGGAAGGCTTTTTGGAATAATTACCTATAGAGACCTCAGATTCGAGAAGAACCTAGATTTCAGGGTTGATAAATTAATGACTCCAAAAGAAAAGCTCATAACTGTCACTGAGGGAATAACACTGACAGATGCAAAAGAGCTTCTTCACAAATATAAGATTGAAAAACTCCCAGTAGTGGACTCTGAGTTCAGGCTACGCGGGCTAATAACAATGAAGGACATAGAAAAAATAGAGAAGCACCCAAATGCTTGTAAAGATGAAATGGGACGCTTAAGGTGTGGAGCCGCAGTTGGCGTCGGGCCTGAAAGAGAATCAACTATTGAGACTCTACTTAAAGCTGGGTGTGATGTCATAGTGATTGACACTGCGCACGCACATTCAAAGAGGGTAATTGATGCAGTGGCTTCGACGAAATCCAATTTCCGTAAAGTAAACTTAGTAGTAGGGAACGTTGGAACTGCTGATGGAGCAGAAGCTTTGGTAAAGGCAGGGGCTGATGCGATAAAGGTTGGAGTTGGCCCTGGATCAATATGCACAACTCGGGTTATTGCTGGGGTTGGAGTCCCGCAGATTACTGCTATTGGAGATGTAGCACGAGTAGCACAAAGATATGGTGTTCCTGTAATTGCGGACGGTGGGATAAAGTATTCAGGTGACATAACTAAGGCCCTTGCTACAGGGGCTTACTCGGTTATGATAGGAAATCTCTTTGCAGGGGCAGATGAAGCCCCTGGAGAAGTAGTTCTATACCAAGGGAGAACATATAAGGTCTATCGCGGAATGGGCTCTATTGAGGCAATGAAGAAGGGAAGTCGTGATAGGTATGCACAGGACGTTCGTGAGCCTCAGTCGAACGATGATATGATAGAGTCGAAACTCGTTCCTGAGGGGATAGAGGGTAGAGTTCCGTATAGAGGCTCGATTGCAGGGATAATTTACCAACTTGTCGGTGGATTAAAGGCTGGGATGGGATATACAGGGTCCAGAAATGTCGAAGAGCTTAGAAAGAAGGCTAGATTTATAAAGGTTACCCTAGCTGGGCTTCGTGAAAGCCACGTACATGACGTAATAATCACTAAAGAGGCACCTAACTATAGGATTGAATAGAGTCCCTAGTTAGCTTAAATATCGTTTATCTACCTGTCTAATTGATTTTATTATTCAGTATATTACTAAACTGATATCAATTTCATATCACAATTTTGGATTAAGGTTGTCCTCTGTTTAAGCCAACGAGCAAGACTCATTGGGTACCCATAATATTAGGGTAGACCGCCAGTTCCCTCAGCTGAGATCGGGACAGGCTTGCTGGCGGGGTAATATTATGAATACTATCAATGCAATCTTTCAAAATGAAAATGATATTATTTATCAACTAAACGTTTCAAAGATTTAAAATGCGTGAAACCGTTTTAGTTCTTGATTTTGGTTCTCAATACACCCAGCTTATTGCACGAAGGGTACGTGAGCTTGGTGTTTATTCTGAGATTAAACCGTTTAACGAACCGATAGAACGAATAAAGGAAACTCAACCAAGGGCGATTATTCTTTCAGGTGGCCCCGCAAGTGTATGGGATAAAGGCTCACCGTCACTTGATCCCGGCGTATTTAACCTTGGGTTTCCGATCCTAGGAATATGCTATGGGATGCAGCTCATAGCTCATCTTCTAGGCGGAAAGGTAGAGCGCTCAACGAGGCGTGAATTCGGACCTGCGGAAATTGAAGTCACCGATGGCTCAGATATTTTCTCGAATATTCCCCTAAAGACTAGGGTCTGGATGTCTCATGGCGACCGTGTGCTCGAGCTCCCAAAGGGTTTTGTTTCTATAGCAATGACTGAGAACTCGCCTGTAGCGGCGATGAAGCATATAGGGGGCAGAATCTTCGGCACTCAGTTTCATCCAGAGGTTATTCATACAGAGCTTGGTAATGAGATACTCTCGAATTTTGTTTTTAAGATTTCCAAGTGCCAAGGTTCATGGACGGCGAAATCATTTGCTGAAACCGCCATAAAGCACATTAGACAGAAGGCAGGAAATTCTCATGTAGTCTGTGCGCTCTCAGGGGGAGTGGACTCTGCGGTTACTGCATTAATTGTCCAGCGTGCTATATGGGATAAGCTCCATTGCATATTTGTTGATACAGGGCTTCTGAGACTCAACGAAGCAAAACAGGTAGTTGAAACTTTTAAAGACTTGGGACTCAATTTAACTCATGTAAATGCTAAAAGAAGATTTCTTGATAAACTCCGAGGAATAGAAGAACCTGAAATGAAGAGAAAAATAATTGGGGAGGAATTTATTAGGGTATTTGAGGACGAAGCCTCAAAGATAGAAGGAGCGGAGTTTCTTGCTCAGGGAACGCTTTATCCTGATGTTATAGAAAGCGTTAGCGTAAAGGGCCCCTCAGCAAAGATTAAAACCCATCATAATGTGGGGGGACTTCCTGAGAGGATGAACCTGAAACTAATCGAACCCTTGAGAGAGCTATTTAAAGACGAAGTAAGAGCTGTAGGGCGGGAGCTCGGGCTTCCTTCGGAAATCCTCGACCGCCATCCATTCCCTGGACCTGGGCTTGCAATAAGAATCATGGGAGAAGTAACAGAAGAAAAGCTTGAGAAGTTGAGGTACGCTGATGCTATTTTCATAGAAGAGATAAAAAGGGTGGGAATTTATAATGACATTTGGCAGGCGTTCTGTTTACTACTCCCTGTAAAAACCGTAGGTGTTATGGGAGATGAAAGAACATATGAAAATGTTATTGCCCTTAGGGCTGTGACAAGCCTTGATGGTATGACTGCCAATTGGGCTCGGATTCCTTATGAAATACTTGAAAAAATTTCAGCACGGATTATAAACGAAGTAAAGGGAATTAATCGTGTTGTTTACGACATCTCAACAAAACCCCCAAGCACAATTGAGTGGGAGTAGAGATATAAGAAATGCGGAATGCTAATTGCGGATTTAACTGTTAGGAAAGGGTGAGGTTCTTGTCCCAGATAATAACAGTGTTGGAAAACACCGACTATCGCTACACACTGGTATTACTACTCTGCTTTTGCAACTAAGCTAAATTGAATGCTGCCTAATGAGGCATTTTCAAACCTTAGTGAAAATCCAGGAAGATTTAAGCTCTGAAGGGTTTTAGTCAGTTCTTGTTGATTTATACTTGAGAGCACCAAAAAGGAGACTCCACCATTTCTAAAAATCCTCTTTGTTATATTATCAATCCCTGGTGTCGAGTTCGCTAAAAGTGTGTCTAGTAGTTCGTATTGTTTGTAGTTACTAAATCCAACAAATGTTATTTCTATTGTTTTACTTTTAAGCCGTTGACCAATATTCCATTTTTTATCAAACTCCAATTTAACCTTATCTGCTGCCTTTGCTCCAGCCTGTTTTATTGCCTCAAGGCTGAGTTGAGTTAGGTCGGTACCGTTCAAATATAAGCTATCACTTACCTCGTTTAATACCTTTTCGTTTTTATCTTTTACTTTTATTAATACGTTTACAAGGGCATAATACATGCTTCTACCTACTTTGCTTTCACTAGTCTTTACACTCACATAAGTTTCTAGTCTAATATCTCCCATGGATTCCTGAACCTTATAACCTCCACCTTGAAGTACTCTTGTAATCTCACTCTTTATTTCTGAGAGAGGTAAGGTCTTTATAATCGGGTCACTCTCTGGGATTTTTAAAACTACTATTGATATCGAAGGCTTTCCGGTAGATTTAACATTATTGACCTTCAAACCTTTGATTTTGTCTTTAAGCATCTCAGAATCCACATTAGCTTCGAGTGTGATTCTATAGTCATCTCCAATACGATTTTCATCAAGAATCCTGTAAGACTTTATGTATGAAATAGGGTTTTCGTTTATTAATTTCCCTAGTGACTTAGCGTCTAAAGTAGGGTTAATCTCTTTTGCAGCGTTTTCAACTGCAGTCTTGAGAGCATTTGATAGTGCAATAGTTCTAGCTGAAGTAATGGTTTTACCAGATAATGGTTCTATGCGCTCTACTGATACTATTACTGGAAGTGCGGAATTAGGTAAAGTAAGCACAAGAAACAATAAAAAAAGATAAGAGATATTATTAACCTTTGATCTCAGACAAATGAGATTCATATTATCGCCTTTAGATAATTCAGTTTGGAATGCAAAACGCTTGTCACGGAATGTAATGAGAATTAATTCTGCATGCTAAATTTTCATGTATAAATTTAACACATTCTTGTTCGTCAACCGCCAACAGTTACAAATCCTAGATATAGATTCAGTCGTTATTCTTTGCCCCTATCACTATTTGAGAGAAATCTATGATAATATCCCTTTTCTTACCTCGGCTTTTTAAAAATCCCAAATTCACCAACTATGTTTACAAGCTCCCACCCATCGTCACCAAGTTTGTTTAAGTTCTGCTCAAAGCCCATTCCTATTTTAGCTCTTCTATTCGTTGCTGCCTGCTTTGACACAGCTATATCGTGATCATCGTGTTCAGGGAAAAGCTCATCTACAGTAATAACTCTATAGTCCCATTTCATCGATTTTCTCCCGATTCACTGTTTGTTATTTCTGATGATTGATTTGTTTCTTCATCAATTACAAGTGGACAACCCTTCTCAGATATGTCGGCAAGTTTATTTAAATGCTCCTCATAGTCCTTTTTCGTGATAGTTCCTCCGCGAATGTCTCTCTCAATTACTCTAACGTCATAAGAAATTTCATATCTATGCTTCATGTTAAACCTCCAAAAAAATAAATTATACCCAGACAAAGTCTGATTATCAATTAACCCTAATTACATTAACCTAATGAAGAGTTGGGTCATTCTTTGCTATTCCAGGAATTGTAAACTGAGCTGTAGTAATTGATTATTTCCATCCTATTACAAGAGACGATGTAAGTGGAGGTTCTAATCTTATCCATTTGACTTTCTTGAATCCCGCATTCACTAGCCAGCCTCTTACTTCTCGGAATGAATAATCTCGTCCCTTAGTTGCAAGGAGCATTTGAATTGAAAATATAGCCCCAACCGCAGGACTCGTCAGGGTGTGATCAAGAATATGGTCCTTAATTATTATTTCTCCACCACGATTTAATGCTTCATATATTTTATCAAATAGTTTCTTATTAGTTTCTTCATTCTCACTGTGAATGATGTTTGAAAGAAATGCTATATCAAATCCTTTGGGGATTTCATCCGAGTTGTAATCACACTCTAAAAGCTTAATCATACCACTCATTCCCTCCTTTTTTAAAACCTTCTTTGTTACTTTGAGTGTCCCAGGAAGGTCTAGGATCGTGATTTTGAGATGAGGGCATTTTTGTAAAAATTTTATCGGATATGTTCCTGGACCAGAACCAATGTCAATCATCGTTTGAGCCCAGCTAAAATCAAGTAAATCGCTCAGAATCTCAGCATCACCCCTTGCACTTACAAGTGAGTGCATAGCCATAATGAATCTTTCCGTCTCTTCTTCACTTTTCTGAAACATATCTGTAGGTCGTGAAGATTTTCCAGTGCGAATAGATTCCCCTAGGTTTGCCCACGTATTCCATAGTCCTTCTTCAAAAAGGATCATTCCGCCAAAGTATTTAGGTGATGTTTTTGTAAGGTATTTAAGAGAAGTTGTTATATTAAAAAACATTACACCTTTTTTACGCAAGAATTTAAGTGCCACTAGGGCATTGAGTAGAAGTTCAGTTGCCCTATGGTTTGTAGAAATCGCTTTGGAAATTTCTAGCGAAGAGCTCCCCTTGCTTTTGATTACATCAAATACACCAAGCTTAACCGCAACCTGAAGAATTCTCGATTGGGTAAAACCACTACTTATTCGGGTGAGCTGTGAAAAATCCATCGCAAAAAGAGTGACTCGTGGCTAGAGGTTCGTGTAACGTGTATCGAATCACGAACCACGAATCCCGGATCACTAATCACGAGTCGCGATCTTTAAACCATTTCCATGTTTGACAGATGCCGTCTTCTAAATTTACATTTGGAGACCAACCTAAAACGCGCTTGGCAAGGTGAATATTGAGGTAAATCCTTAGGACCTCTCCAGCTCGAGGTGGAGAGTATTCTACTTTGAATTCTCGTTTAGTTACTTTTCTAAGTGTAGTTATAAGATCATTAACTGAGGTTTCTATCTGTGTACCGATGTTATAACTTCCAGAAGGCCCATTTATACTAAGTATATTGGCTTTTGCTACATCACCTACAAACACATAATCCCTAGTTTGATTTCCATCACCAAAGATCTCACAGGGTTTTCCTGACATTATTCTGTTGCAAAAGATAGCTAAAACGCCTGCCTCTCCATGTGGGTTTTGCCTTGGACCATACACATTTGAGTATCTAAGGGCAACGTAATCAAGCCCATGCACCGCTTTATAGTAGCCGAGGTATTTTTCAATGGCGTATTTTGAAGCTCCATAAGGTGAGATAGGTATAGGATAGGTAGTTTCGTCTGCGGGTAATTTTTTAGGTTCACCGTAGATTGCACCACCCGATGACGCAAAGATGAAACTTTTTATTTTGTGTTTTACTGAAAGCTCTAAAAGGTTAAGAGTTCCAATAATATTTACCTCGGCATCAAATACGGGATCTTCTACCGACCGCCTAACATTTATCTGTGCTGCATGGTGATTAACTATATCTGGTTTGAAATTGGAAAAGACCTTCTTCAGTAATGCAGATTCTCTGATATCACCTTTAATAAACTCTGCTTTTTTGGGAATATTCCCTTCTATTCCTGTAGAGAGGTCATCAACTACTAAAACCTTATGTCCCTCCTTTATAAAGGCATCGGCTACCCAGGAACCGATAAATCCAGCACCACCAGTAACAAGGATCTTCATTATATTTGCTCCTTCAAATTTTAAAGTTGATTATATAACCCATGATACAATACGTGGATTAGCTAATAAACCCAACACACGAATGATTTTGTATACATTAGTTCCGGCAATTCGAACATTTCATGTAGATAGGGCTATTTGCTAATGATAACGATCATCTTTTTTACAACAAAATATAACCTTAAGCTCTTATATTCCTCGATTATTGCCGATTAAGATTACATTAATTTTTGAATTAGCAAAGTTTGTCAGATTAGACAGCACATATAGAATGTAATGGCAAATAAAATGATATTGAAGTGATAAAGACATTGGATTATATTAGAACTTCAAAATACAAAAGATTATCTGATGAGCTTAAAGCTTGAATTAAAGGAATTACTGGAAGAACTCAAAAGATACTTTGAGTGTCAAAAGATTCTAGGACTTGATACGATTGCCTTGGCAAGAGAAAAAAAGAAGGAAGAGAGTTCTGAAATTTACAAGAAAGAATTAAAACCTCCTGTGTTTAGAGAGAAAAAGACTAGAATAAACGTCGAGGAGCAGTTAGGTATTTTTGACAAACCATCTAAAAAACTGACCCTTGAAGAAATCAAGGAAGAGATCGGAGACTGTACAAGATGCAAATTACATCAAGGGAGAACAAATATAGTCTTTGGTGAAGGTAATCCAAAGGCAAGGCTTGTTTTTGTTGGTGAGGGCCCCGGCGCAGAAGAAGACAAACAGGCTAGACCATTTGTAGGAAGAGCAGGGCAGTTGCTTACAAAGATAATTGCCGCGATGGGTCTTAAGCGTTCAGATGTATATATATGCAATGTTGTAAAATGTCGTCCACCCGGTAACAGATCACCTGAACCTGATGAAGCCGGAACCTGCGAACAGTTTCTTTTTAAGCAGCTTAGAGCTATTAACCCAGACGTAATTGTTTGTTTGGGAAGCGTTGCCGCTCAATCTGTATTAAGAACAAAGGAAAAACTGGGAAATCTCCGGGGCAAGTTTCATTCTTATGGAAGGGCAAAGGTCAGGGTTACATATCATCCAGCAGCCCTTTTGAGAAACCCTGGATATAAAAAACCCCTCTGGGACGATATGCAGATTGTGATGAAAGAATTATGAATCTTTAAATCGGGCGATTAGCTCAGGGGATAGAGTACTGGCCTCCGAAGCCAGAGGTCGCGGGTTCGAATCCCGCATCGCCCGCCATAAAAAACTTTGAGATCTAGGGTAGTGAGGGAACCACGGGATCTGTGGTAGCGATCAGGAGGGAGGGTAGTAAGGGAACCACATAAGTGAAATTATTCTCTCAGTAACCTTGATGGTTTTGGTACTTTCCGCCGACGCAGTTTGAATTTTTCAACTGCGTGTTTTTCAATGTGCAACATAGCTTCGTCCAACGAATCGGTCAAAAGTATGAGATTTAAGTCGGATAAACCGATTGTTCCCTCAAGCACCATGCGTTTGAAAAAATCCATAGCGTCCTGAAAGTATTCTTTACCTATAAGAACCACTGGGAAATCCAATATCTTCTTTGTTTGTATGAGTGTAATAACCTCAAAGAGCTCGTCTAAGGTTCCGACTCCTCCAGGCATTACAACAAATGCATAGGAGTACTTTACAAGCAATACCTTTCTGACAAAAAAATGATTAAAGGTTACCCACTTATCCAAGTATGTATTAGGCTTTTGTTCTATAGGAAGTGTGATATTACATCCTACGGAGATGCCACCTGCTTCTTTAGCACCACGGTTAGCTGCCTCCATAATACCCGGCCCTCCTCCAGTCATAACAGTGAATCCTAATTTGACAAGACGGCCTCCTACGTTGCGTGCAAGTTGATAATAAGGATGGTCTTCCTTTAGACGCGCTGAGCCGAATACGGTAACGCATGGTCCTACGAAGTGGAGCACTCGAAAACCTTTAATGAACTCAAGGAGAACGCGAATGGTAAAAAAGAACTCCTGTATTCTGGAACGTGGACCTTCAAGAAAATAACGATCTTCGAGCATAGAAGATTTTTCGTACTCTGTAGAAGGGTCTTTGCTCTCTTTTATGACTTCTGAAGAATTACTCTCCATTTCTACTCCTAGTTAGGATTTGAATTCATCTCCTTAAAACAACTGGATGAAATATTACCCAATTTAAGTGTTGTGAACTAAATTAAGATATACTTAATCCATAGGATAGAATGCTGGTCTCCGAAGCCAGAGTTTGGAGGTTTGAATCCCTCAACGCCGCTGGTAAGAAATCTTTTAATTGCTATGACCTTTTTTGATATTTGCTTTTTCTATTAAGTATACTTTTGCAATAATTAATGACAATTTTGGTTAAATTGTTGCATTTATGCCTAAGCATAAGATGAATACAATAGTTGTCACAGTTAAGTTTCCCGAAGAGTTTACGCAAGGGACTAACGATTCTTTTTTTAATCCCCTTGCAAGACCATTAAGGAATGTCCTCGAAAATGGGATTGTAGGTAGGGTTACCTATGCTTTTTACAAAGAGCCGGATAAGCCTATCCGAACATTTGGATCTTTTTGCTATACTCCAGGTGAAAGACTTCTCTTTTTCCCTGGTATTGTCAACAGAAGGCTAAGGTGGAATTCTGAAGGAAAGAAGAAGGTTGAGAAATTCAATTTACCAAACAATACATTAATAGATCACTTTTCTTTAGAGAAAGAATTGGACAAATGGCATGTCACACTTTTAGATGAGAAGGCCAAAAAAATATCCTCTTCGTACTTACATAACACGGAAGTATCAAGATAATGGCCTTTTTTGGTTTGCCTTAAGTGTAAAAAGTTCCTTTGCTCTAGATCCTACGCCTCAAGAGCTAAAGTTAATGTTTTCTTCTCCCGAAACGGATTCAGAAAGAAGGATGAAAGACATAAGTAAAGCAAGAGAAGGTGCTATTTTCGGTATCCTTAATCTCCCTAACGGAATGACACTTAACAAGCATGAATATCTTCATTTTGAGGTTTTAGTTGCAAAAGAAAAAAGAGATAGAATTGATTTGCCCCTATTTATTAATTTTCCCATTACACTCCTAGCCTTGAATCGCCTGTAGAGATGGAGACACAGATGCCCGTTCGTACTCATCCTGTTCGTCTTCAGGGATTTCCGGGGAGCGTTTTCATCATTGTTGCCAAACACAAGGGTATACTTAGTAATGAAACCGTCATTGCTAGTCCGTTAGAGTAAAGATTTACAGGTGTTGAGGATTTCAGGTAGGAAGTATGTCGAGGCAGAATGACAAATGTTAATCAATATTACAAGGAGTCAGTAGCATGAAACTAAAAAGAAGCATGGTTGCGTTATTGTCAGTAATTGCTACTGGAATAATTATAGGATCAATTGTATTCTTCACATTAAGCAAGGAGGCGATTTTGAAAGCATCTGAATCAAAAAATATGGAGAAACCTAATCGGCTAATAAATGAGAAG
>Ga0209520_10002112_pt1 | contig 11447 bp, 8 predicted proteins | sample Rifsed16ft1_FD_184009 | JGI IMG/M metagenome (GOLD analysis project Ga0209520, IMG submission 184009) | Soil microbial communities from Rifle, Colorado, USA - sediment 16ft 1 (version 2) | ecosystem: Environmental > Terrestrial > Deep subsurface > Rock core/Sediment | place: Rifle, Colorado...
CCCAAATCGGGTGATGCGGATTGGGGCGCCCTCTGGGACGAGGACGAGGCCAGCGGCGAATACCCGAACTCCTACTTCTTCTATCTGCAGATGATTTGCATGCACTGCACCAACCCGGCCTGCCTGGACGCCTGTCCACGTCAATCGATCTACAAGCGCGTGGACGACGGGATCGTGCTCATCGACGAGGAACGCTGCAACGGCTACCGCTTCTGCATGGAGGCCTGCCCCTACAAGCGCATCTACTTCAACCACAACAAGAAAGTGTCCCAGAAGTGCATCCTCTGCTATCCCCGCATCGAGGAGGGTGTCGCTCCGGCCTGCTTCCGCCAGTGTCCCGGTCGGGTGCGCTTTCTCGGCTACCTGGACGACGAGAACAGCGCCGTGCACAAGCTCGTGCGCCGCTGGAAGGTCGCTCTGCCCCTGCACCCGGAGTTCGGCACGGAACCTAACGTCTATTACGTCCCGCCGCTCTCTCCCCCGATGTTCGACGCCGACGGGGACGTCATCGAAGGGTCGGAGCGCATTCCCAGGAGCTACCTGGAATCGCTTTTCGGACCGGAGGTCGACCGCGTGTTGGACACCCTGACGGCCGAAATGAACAAGACTCGGCGCGGTCAAACGTCGGAAATCCTCGACACCCTCATCGCCCGTCAGTGGAAGCACATGTTCGGTGGCTTCACGAAGGATCCTGCGACACTGAGCAGGCCACTGTGACAATCGCGACCATCACGCTCGAGCACCAGAGCGAGGAATTAGCCGCCGGAGCGCGCAGCTACATCTACAGACTCCTCGCCGACTCGTTCTCCTACCCCTCTGACATCTTTTCCGAGACCCTGGCCTCAGGCGACTGGTACGGCCGTTTCTCCGCGCTGGCCCAAGATCTTCCATTCGACCTGTCGTGCGGGGAACCATCCTTCGCCGAACCCACGACAGACGCTCTTCAGCAGGGTTACGTCAGCATCTTCGATGTCGGGACGGGACGACCGTATTGCCCCCTCTACGAAGGATCACACCGTAGCGGGCGCATGAAGCTGATGGAAGATCTGGTCCGGTTCTACGAGTACTTCGGCCTGAGGATTCAGCCCGGTGATCACCCGGACCACCTATGCGCCGAGCTGGAGTTCATGCACTACATGGCTTTCAAGGAGGCCGCCGCTCTTGCTCATGCTGATCCGGTGGCGGACGTTCGGCGCGCCCAGCGTGACTTCCTGGATCGTCACCTCTGCCGGTGGCTTCCCCGCATCCGCTCCCGCCTACAGTCCGCGCGGGACCTGCCTTCCTTCTACCTCTTCGCCGCGGAGCTTGCCGAGGATTTCTGCCGGCGCGATATCGCGTGGCTAAAGGCCGCGTGGGGGAAACCCTCACCGCCGGGTGCGGGGGAGACCGGACTGACGTCGGACTTCACGTCCTCGATAACCGTAACGAGGCCTAAGCATGAAGGCGATCAAGCTTCAACTGGCTAATGTGACGTTGCTCAATCCCCGCGCCCGGCAATGGGAGCGGACGCCGAGAACGCTTCTCGCGCTCCGCGGCACTGAGTCCCACGCTCAACCGTCTGCCTACGTCCGCACTGCCTGGGCTGGCAAGCAGATCGGCGCCGTCCGCTCGCTTTCGGTTCAGGCCGCCCACAACAGGCAGACCCTCTTCTTCCGTCTGGAGTGGGCTGATCCGTCCCACAATCCCGACTACGGCGACGGCTCGATCTTCCCTGACGCCGCGGCGGTTCTCTTCCCCATGAACGGAAAGGCACCACTTGCGCTTATGGGCTCTCCCGGAGCAGGCATTCACGCCTGGTACTGGCGAGCGAACCACCCGGATTTCGGCGAGGCGCTGGCGTTCCAGGGCTTCGCGACGGAGGAGCAGCAGCCCGCTATGCTTATTCTCAACGCCGCCTGCTGGCAAGACGGCCGCTGGGTCGTGGTCATCGGTGCCCCCCTTGCGAGCGGCGCTCACCGTGACCTCGTTGCCTTCGCCGTGTGGGAAGGCAGCAACCAGGAACGGGCCGGGCTGCACTCCTACTCTCCGGAATGGCAAGAGTTGGCTATCGAATGAGCAACCTGGAGCAAAGCAGCCAGCATCAAGCGGACAGGTATCGTCCGTTCGCTTCCAGCATCGCCGTCCTTCCTCTCAAGTTCCGGCCCGCTGCCGCGTCAGGCATTCGGATGCGAGTGCACGTCGCGACGACCGGGCCGGAGCCGGGCAACTGGCTGATCGACGTTGATGAGAACGTGTGCCGCGTGTTCCCCGGGTCTATAGCGTCACCAGACGCAAGGCTGTACACCGACTCGGAAATCGGACACTCCATCCTGACCGGCGGGCTGTCCGTCGGCGAGGCGTTGGCGAGCCGTCTTCTCGACTATGACGGCGACACGGACGCGCTGCGCCGCTTTGGCGCCTGCTTCCGGCTCGGAGATGCGCCGTGAGCGCCAACGGCAGCAAGCACCAGGCGGCGATGGTGTTCGATCTGAACAAGTGCATGGGATGCCAGACCTGCTCCGTCGCCTGCAAGGTCCTCTGGACACGAGACGAGGGCCAGGACTACCAGTGGTGGTGCACCGTCAACACGCTCCCCGGCCGCGGCCACCCGCGCGACTGGGAATCGATGGGCGGCGGCTTCCGCGATGGCGTTCCCCAGCCCGGTACGCGCCCGAAGCTGCGTGAGTGGGGTGGCGGCTTGGACTTCAACTACGAAGAAGTGCTGAGTTCCGGCAGGGCCCAGGACGCCTACCTCCACACCACCGGCGAGCAACCAGAATGGGGTCCGAATTGGGATGAGGACCAGGGCGCGGGCGAGTACCCGAACTCCTACTTCTTCTACATGCCCCGCCTCTGCAACCACTGCACAAAGCCCGCGTGCGTTGAGGCCTGTCCGCGTGGCGCCATGTACAAACGCGAGGAAGACGGCATCGTCCTGCGCAATGAGAAGCGCTGCCGCGGCTACCAGTTCTGCCTCGAAGCATGCCCGTACAAGAAGATCTATTTCAACTTCCAGCGAGAAGTGAGCCAGCAGTGCATTCTCTGCTATCCGCGCCTGGAGCAACACGTCGCGCCGGCCTGCGTTCGGCAGTGCCCGGGGCGAGCCGTCTTCTTTGGCATGCTGGACGACGAGACGGGCCCGGTCCACAATCTCGTCCGCAAGTGGCAGGTTGCCCTGCCTCTGCACCCGGAGTACGGGACGGAACCGAACATCTTCTACATCCCGCCGGTGTTGCCCGCGCGGCTCACTGGCGACAACAACTTCGACGGATCGGACCCCCGCGTCCCGACGGAATACCTCGAATCGCGGTTCGGCCCGGATGTACGGCCGGCACTCGAAACGCTGCGGCGGGAGATGCAGACGACGCGAGACGGTGGCAAGTCCGAACTGATGGACACTTTGGTCGCCTACTGGTGGAAGGACATGTTCAAGCCCTTCGACCAGGATCCGGGTGAGATTGAATGGCTGAGAGCGGCTGCGCGACCGGACGAGGCGGTAGGGCGAGCCGAATGACAACGACTGCCGACACGCGCCCTAGCATTGAGGCTCCGGAGACCCTCCCCCGGAGCAACGTATACGCACAGCTTTCCGCGGCCTACTCCTTCCCGGGAGCCTCCTTCTACGCCCGGGCAAAGGACGGGCGAATGGCAAAGCAGCTATCCGCCGCACTCGCAGGGCTCCCCTACCGCCTCCGTGTCTCAGACCTCGGGTGGCCCGCGCCCGACACCTACGACGACATGCAGTCGGAATACATCCGGCTCTTCCAGGTGGGCGGAAGGCGGGGTCCGCCCTGCGCTTTGCATGCGGGGCACTATACGCGCGACCGAAGCCGCACGCTTCAGAACCTGATCCGCTTCTATAACTACTTCGGCTTCCGCGTCGTCGAATGCGTGATGCCGGACCACCTCCCTGTCCAACTGGAGTTCATGAGCGAGCTCGCGGCAGATGGCTTGGTGGATCCAGCCAGCAGCCGCCGGGCGCAAGCTGATTTCCTGAGGATCCATTTGGCCTGGACAGAAGGCCTCGCCGGCCGGCTCACGAAGGTCTCGCCACACCCCTTCTACCGCTCGCTGACTTCGCTGACAGGCCGGTTCGTCGCGGCGGAGCGGCGTTTCATCTTGCAGGCAATCGGGGGAGACCAGAATGCCGGACGATAAAATACGAAACTTGGAGCGGACTAAACCGGTCTCCCCCTTGCCCTACCTCTCCGAAGACGACCTATACCGGCAGCGCTGGCAATGGGACCGCGTGGTCTGGGGCACTCACTGCGTTGACTGTTACCCGGGCAACTGCCCGTACCGCGTCTACATCAAAGACGGACTGGTCCTCCACGAGGAGCAGGCCGCCACCTACAACACGATTGAAGAGGGCGTGCCAGACATGAACCCCATGGGCTGCCAGAAGGGCGCCATGTGGGGGCAGATGCTCTACTCCAAGGAGCGCGTACTCTACCCGCTCAAGCGCGTCGGCGAACGGGGGTCGGGCCGCTGGAAGCGGATCAGTTGGGACGAGGCGCTCACCGAGGTGGCCGACGCTATCGTTGATGCGGTCAAGGAGGTCGGCCCCGAATCCATCATCCACGAGATCACCGGCGCCCAGGGCGGGCCGATGGCGCTGACCTCCTGCACGCGCTTTCTCGGGAAAGTGGGTGGTTTATCCATGGACCTGGACGGCGTCGTCGGCGACCTGGCCATGGGACTGTACGAAACGTTCGGCAAGATCTTCGCCTCCACCGTGGACGACTGGTTCCACTCGGACTTGCTCCTCATCTGGCACATGAACCCGGCCTACACTCGCATCCCCTACTACCACTACATCACGGAGGCTCGTTACAAGGGTGCGGAAGTGGCGATCTTCGCACCGGACTTCAGCCCTTCGGCGCCTCACACCGACTGGTTTGTTCCCGTCCGCCCAGGCACCGACGCTGCGATTGCGCTGGCAATGTGCAAAGTCATCGTCGACGAGGGCTTGTACAACGAGGCTTTCATCAAAGAGCAGACCGACCTTCCGTTCCTCGTCCGTCTCGACAACCGGCGTTTCCTCCGCGAAAGCGACATGGAGCAGGGCGGACGCGACGACCAGTTCTATTTCGTCGACAGCACGACTGGCGCGATCGTGAAGGCGCCACGCGCCAATCTCGGCTTGCGGGAGGTCGACCCCTCGCTGGAGAGGAGCGCGCGCGTCACACTCGTCGACGGCGCCGAAGTGGCGGTGGTGCCCGTCTTCCACCTAATGAAGGCCCGGCTCGCCGAGTACACCCCTGAGCGGGCGGCGGCGGTATCAGGAGCCGGCGCCGATGCCATCCGCTACCTGGCGCGCAAGGCAGCGCGGAGCCGCACGAACATCCTGCTGGGATTCAACTCCCCCAAGTACTACCACGGAGACCTGATGGAGCGCTCGATGATCCTGATGCTGGCTCTCACCGGCAACTGGGGGCGCAAGGGAACCGGCATCCGTATCTGGTGTGTCGGGCCGTGGGACGGCATCGGCCTCTTTGGCGCCAAACAGCGCCCAGGGCCCGAGGCTTCGATCGAGGCTCTCGACATGCTCGACCGAATGATCGATGTCATGCAGCAGGAAGACCCGGCGCGCAGCCGAGAGCAGGCCGCCGTGGAGCTGGAGTACCGGACAGCGGGCATGGGCAACACAACGCCGCCTGCTTTCTTCTGGTACTTCCACTGCGGGTACAAGGACAACTGGAACCGCGCCGAATGGTCCGACCCAGCGATGACCCGCCCGTTCGACGAGTACATGAACGAGGCGCTTCAAAAGGGCTGGTGGTCCGGTGTTGCGCGTCCGCTCGATGACAAGCCGCCGCGCATCTACATCGAATGCGGCGGTGACACGCTCCGGCGCACCCGCGGCGGCGGCAACATGCTCCTGAAGCACCTGTGGCCGAAGCTGAAGAAGGTCGTGACTATTGATTGGCGCATGAGCACGACGGCGATGTACTCGGATGTTGTCCTCCCCTGCGCCACCCACACGGAGAAGATTAACTTCCACTACGCGACGGTGCACACACTGCAGCTCATTCTCAACGACCGTGGTGTGCCGCCGCAGGGTGAAGCCCTCCCGGAGTGGCACATCTTCCGGCGTCTCTGCAAGAAGGTGGAAGAACGCGCCAAAGTGACGGGGTTGACCCAGTATATCGACAGCCGGGGCATCACCCGCAGGCTGGACAACCTGTACGACCAGTACACGATGGGTGGGGAGTTCGAAGATGATGAAAAGGTCGTCGAGGAATGGGTGCGCGATACCGCCATTGCAGGCGCCCTTCCGGAGGGCACCACGCTGGAGACGATGCGGCAGAAGGGCGTCATGCGGTTCACAAGCATCGGCCACTCTCCGGCGATGTTGAGCCAGGCATGCGACCTGAAAGAAGATGAGACCTTCTGCCCGCTGCGCTGGCACGTGGAGAACAAGCTTCCGTATCCCACCCTGACCCAGCGCGCCCAGTTCTACATCGACCACGAATGGTTCCTGGAGGCCGACGAGCAGCTTCCTCGGCACAAGGAGAACCCGAAGATGGGCGGCGACTACCCGTTAGTCCTGACCACGGGCCACAATCGCTGGAGCATCCACGCTGCGAACATCATCAACCGCACCATGCAGGAAACGAACCAGGGCCGTCCATTCATGTTCATGAACGTCAACGATGCCGCGCAGCGCAGCATCCGCGAGGGGGACCTCGTCCGCGCGTTCAACGATATGGGCGAGTTCCAGGTCTGGGTGAAGCTGACGGCCGCCGTCCGTCCGGGGCAGGTGATTGTGTACAACGGCTTCGAGCCGTTCCAGTTCCCCGGATGGAAGGACCCCTCCTGGGTGGAGCCCGGGATGGTGAAATGGCTCCACCTGGCCGGCGGCTACGGCCACTTCCGATTCCGTCCGCTCTGCTGGCAGCCGGTGCCGGTGGACCGTTCCGTCCGCCTGGAGGTAGAGCTGGCCGAACCAGCCCGGAACGGATCGTGATGACGCGATGTCTCCGTTCTCGCGCCGCGACTTCCTCAAGGGAGCGGGCGGCCTCGCCGTCGGTCTGACCCTAACGCGGCTGGGGTTCCGCTTCATCGACTCCGGCGCTCCCGGTTTGGCTGAGGAGGAGGTCTTCCGCTACTACGCTTACGATAGCTGGGAGGACCTCTATCGCAAGAAGTGGACGTGGGACAAGGTGACGTGGGGCACGCACCTGGTCGATTGCTATCCCGGCGGCTGCTCGTTCCACGTATACACGAAAGACGGCATCGTCTGGCGCGAAGAGCAATCCGCCGTCTATCCGCAAATCGAGGACGGTGTCCCGGACATGAACCCCCGAGGATGCCAGAAGGGCGCCTGCTTCAGCCGCGTGATGTACGGTGCCGAGCGCCTCAAGTACCCGCTAAAACGCGCCGGTGAACGCGGCGAAGGTAAGTGGCAGCGCATCTCCTGGGATCAAGCGCTCACCGAGACCGCTGACGCAATGCTCGACGCAGTCCAAGAATCAGGCCCGGAGACGATCATCTACGAATTCGGCTCCGGCGAGGGAGGCACAGTCAACGGCGTTTCACCCGCCTGGCGCCTCATGCGCCTGATCGGCGGGACGACGCTCGATTCGAATGGACTTACGTCCGATTACAACGTCGGCCTCTACCAGACCTTCGGCAAGTTCAACTTCGTCTCGTCGATCGACGACTGGTTCCACTCGGACCTTCTGTTCATCTGGCACATGAACCCCCTGTATACCCGCATCCCTTCAGCGCACTTCATCTGGGAAGCGCGTTACCACGGCACAGAAGTCGTGTCGATCGCCCCCGACTACAACGCGTCCTCGATCCACTCCGATCTTTACGTGCCAATCGAGCCGGGTACCGATGCCGCGCTCGCTCTCGCGATGTGCAAGATCATCGTCGACGAAGGGTGGGTGAACGAGGACTTCGTTCGTGAACAGACCGATCTTTCGCTGCTGGTTCGCTCTGACATCAACCGTTTCCTGCGAGAGAGCGATCTCGAGGAGGGCGGCCGTGACGATCAGCTCTACTGGCTTGACGAAGCATCCGGGGAGGTTGTGAAGGCGCCGCGCGGTTCGCTTGACCTGGACGGTAGGCGTCCCGCCCTGCGCGGCTCTACCGAGGTGCAGCTTCCGGACGGCACGTCCGTCGAGGCACGCCCGGCATTCGAGATCTTGCGCGAACGCCTTGCCACGTACACGCCGGAGAAGGCATCGGAGATCACTGGCACCCGCCCAGACATGATCCGCAACTTGGCGCAGAAGCTGGCCAGCGCGAGGGCTGTTCACCTGCTCCAGGGTTTTAGCATCTGCAAGTACTACCATGGCGACCTGATGGAGCGCTCGCTGGCACTCTTGCTTGCGCTAACGGGCAACTTCGGACGCAAGGGCACGGGGATGCGTGGCTGGAACAGCGCTCAGCTCGTGCAGAGCAACCTGCTCAAAACACAGCCCGGCCTCGAGGGCTTCCTGGACTTCGCGCGTAACGCACGGAAGGCTGAGAAGCGGTTCCTGGACGCCGACGACACGCTCACCGAAGAGATGGTGCTCATCGAGACCGAGCGCGAAGAGGTGCGCGGCAAGACTGTCGCCAAGGGCATCCCGCCGACCCCCTTGATGGTACCGCCGGCGTTCTACTGGTACCACCACGCCGGCTACAAGGACGTCTGGAACAAGCCCGAGTGGAACGACCCCGAAATGAAGCGCTCCTTCAGCGAGTATATGGACGAGGCGATGGAACGCGGCTGGTGGGACGGACTCGTGCGGCCGGGGCCAGACAAGACACCCCAGGTCTACCTGGGGGTTGCGGGCTCCACGCTGCGGCGCACCCGCGGCGGCTTCAAGCAACTACTCAAGCACACGTGGCCGAACTACAAGCTCGTAGTCTCCTGCGACCTCCGCATGAGCACGACCGCCGCCTTCTCAGACATCGTCCTGCCGGCGGCCGGATCCTACGAGAAGGTCGATTTCCGCTTCCCAACTGCACATACGAACTTCCTCACGTTCACGGACAAGGCCGTAGATCCTGTCGGCGAGGCCAAACCCGAATGGGAGATTTTCGCGCTCCTCGCTCACAAGATCCAGGAGCGGGCGAAGTCCCGCGGTGTGGACGGGTACACCGACGACGGAGGGCGCGAATACAGCCTGCATGACGTGTACGACGTCTTCACGCTGCACGGCGCGATCAAGGAACGTGACGGCGAGAAGATGGCCGAGGAGATGGTGAAGGACACCGTGCGCGTAGGGGCGCTGCCCGAGAAGACAGACATGAAGAAGGTACGGGAGAAGGGTATTATTCGCTTCACGGGCCTCGGTGCCGATGCCGTCGGGGTCGGCCTGGCCACGGACATACGGCCGGGCGAGACGATATCGCCGCTCAAATGGCACGTGGAACGCAAGATACCGTACCCTACCTTCACTCGCCGAATTCAGTTCTACATCGACCACGAATGGTTCCTGGAGGCAGGCGAAGAACTTCCCGTGCACAAACCGCCGCCGAAGATGGGCGGCGACTACCCCCTGACAATGACCAGCGGGCACCAGCGCTGGAGCATCCACTCAATCAATGTTGTCAACCAGACGCTCCTGCGCACCCACCGCGGGCACCCACTGATCATCATGAATCCGAATGACGCGAAGGCTCGCGGGGTCGAGGACAACGAGGAGGTGCGGGTCTTCAATGACTTCGAGTCGTTCCACATCCACACCAAGCTGTCGTCCGCAGTGAGGCCGGGGGAAGTGATCGTCTATCACGCCTGGGAGCCTTATCAGCACCGTAACTGGAAGTCCATGGATACTGTGGTCCCCGGGATGATCAAGTGGCTGCACCTCGCCGGCGGCTACGGGCACCTCAACTACTGGCGCTGGAACTGGGTGCAGCAACAGGTCGACCGGGCGGTTCCCGTCGAAGTGGAGAAGATGACGTGAACGGCCGCCGGGGCTTCGGCTTCCTTGACCATTTCGCCCTCTGGGCGAGTCTTGGCGCGAGCCTCTACCTGATGCCCTTCGGCGCGCTGCTGGTGCCCGCATTGAGCATCGAGCAAGCAGTGCTGGCGACCATGTTGGCGGGGCTCATCAGCGGCCTGCTGATCGCCTCGATCGCCGCTATAGCGGTTAGTAGCGGGCGCTCGACTGCAGAACTGCTCGCCGAGCCCTTTGGCGAGCGGGGACGCCGGCCTATTGCATTGCTCCTGCTCACGCGCCATTTCTTGTTTGCAGTCTTCGGCCTCGCACTGATTGCCGACGCGGCGCAGTTGGTCAGCGACCGTTCGTTGGGCGTGGGTCTGCGCCCCGTCTGGGTGGCGCTCTTTGGGGCCGCTGCCCTGGCGTTGACCCTGGCGGGACCAAGGCGGGTGTCCGTCGGCATGCGACGCGCCGGACTCTGGCTTGTGTTACTTGTAGCGATCGCCGTTTCGGCGTCGGCGTACGCAGAGTTCGAAGTCCCCTCTTACCTCAAGCGCCCGGCGACCGGCGGCTGGCCCTCGTTTTGGCAGGCCACGGATATCATGCTTATCGTTCCGCTCCTCTTGCTTCCTGTTGTCGCGGATTTCGCTCGCTTCGGGATGGAGAGCCGGGCGGCTGCCCGTGGGAGCTTCGCCGGCGTCTTCATCGCTTCGGTCTGGTTCGGGGTGCTCGGCATCCTCTACCTGCCGGCGACAGATACCGGCGATATCCCCGGCTTCGTCGCCGGCATGCAGCTTGGACTCGGCGCGCTGGCGTTGTTGTTCTTGCTTCAGATCGATGAAATCTACGCGAATACGTATGCGACCGTCCCCACGATCGAGGTCCTGGGAGTCGGCACGCGAGCGAGGTTTGCCCCTGCGTTCGTCCTCGTCGCCGCCGCCCCCGCCGCGATTCTGCTCCGGGTAAGTGATATTGAAGGGTATGTCCTGCTCGTTGCCTCTGCCTTCGTCCCCGCCTTCGCGATCATCTTGTCGCGAGCGTTCTGGCCCGCCGCGCGTCCGTGGATCGTCCCCGCGATCGCCTGGGCATCTGGATTCGCACTGTACCAGTGGATCTCGCCGGCCGGGATCGGCTGGTGGCAAGACGTATTCAGCTCTCCGATCGAAGCCGCGGGACTCCCGTTTCCTTTATCGGATAGGGTGACCTCGCTGGGTGCCACTGTCCCCGCGTTTCTGCTTGCGTTCGGCCTAGACATCCTGGTCGCACTTGCATGGCGAAAGGGGCCGGTGCGAGCTAAGGCCAGCCCAGTCAGCAACTGACGATCAGCGGCTCCGGCCAAACGACCGGAGCCGTGTGACTGCAATCCCGACTTGTGGTTGCTACTGGACCGTGATGATTCCCCCGAGATTAGGGTGAATATCACACTGGTACTTGTACTCGCCGGATTTGTTTGGAGCCGTCCATTTGACAGTGCCGGTGTCTCCACCAGTGATCAGGTCAGGGTCGGAGACGACGTCATCAGCAGTGTTGTACTGGCCGTCCTCGCCGGCGATGCGGCCCATGATCCACTCGCGCGTCGCCGAA
>Ga0209520_10002114_pt1 | contig 11438 bp, 12 predicted proteins | sample Rifsed16ft1_FD_184009 | JGI IMG/M metagenome (GOLD analysis project Ga0209520, IMG submission 184009) | Soil microbial communities from Rifle, Colorado, USA - sediment 16ft 1 (version 2) | ecosystem: Environmental > Terrestrial > Deep subsurface > Rock core/Sediment | place: Rifle, Colorado...
AGAACCGAGAAATTACAGTTACAGATTGACTTATCTGAAAAAACAAAAGACTACAACCTTGGAACGTCATTACGAAATTACATAGATCCTCGTGTTTTCAAAGCATGGACTGATGATGTGGGTGTAGAATGGGAGAAACTATACACTGCTGCATTGCAGAAAAAATTCCTTTGGGTACAAAACGAAAAAGTTAGATGGTCAGAATTAGCAAAACAATAAGAATTCGTTTAAAAATGATCAGAGTCATTCAAATCGACATACGTAGCATTTAATTTCTCAAATTATCTGAAATACATTATGCCGGGGTAGCTCAGCCTGGTTAGAGTGCCAGTTAATTGGTAAACTCTACCGGTTCTTCCAAAAAAGGCAATACTCATAATCTGGAGGTCGTGGGTTCGAAACCCATCCCCGGCACACATAATATAACTTAAAGAAACTAGGGAACTATTTTGAACAAACAATATCAGTGCAAACAATTTTTCAAAAATCTAATGTATCAAATTAATTTCCAATACACCACATACATGAAGAAAAATTCATGGATTTTGCATTTTCTAACGTATCAGGAGTAAAGTATTGTCTATCTTTTAATTTCATCTCCACAATCTTACATTCCTTTTTCATGTTAGCTAAATGATGTACAAGAGTGGTTTGTTTATCACCCAGATAACCAGCCATACTAATCATTCAGTTTTTTCAAATGTGTCTTTTCATGAAAAAGTACTTTCTCAAAGGTATCCATCCATCCTTCCCAATGAAAAGTGCAATCCTTGCAATTATACTTCATTTTATTTTTCTTCCTTCTCAAGTTTCTTTTTTTCAGATTCTTTGAATGCGTTTACATCAGATGTCTTTGTTTGATTTCGTTGCAATTTTGCAAATAGTTTTTTTAACATACACGATTAGGTGGTCACTAGGATATAAGGCAAGAATTTTTATCGTCCAAATTTTCAAACGTAGCTGAGTAGTTAATTCAGTCCTTCCTGATGGATATGCAAACTCACACCACTACGTTACTTGTATTACCTCAACGCTGCTTATAGAGATTCCATGTTTTACCTGACATACTTGCTAAATTCACTTTTTTGCAATTATCAAATCTACTTTATAGTTTAAAGTTGAGCGTGGATTTAGTTTTAGATTCCAAGTCAAATAAGAAGGTGTTTTTGTCTTTGCAGTAATGACAAACCCCGATTCTTCCAAACTTGTTCTTAATGCTGATTCATCAAGTGGTTTTTTAACTGAATTTTTGCCTCTGTCAAAATCATAAGGATCAGATAGTACAAAAGTGCCTTTGGAAATTTGTTGAGAGATGTGTTTTAGCAAGTCTTTTGGCTCTACTAGTTCTAGAACATTTAATGCCAAAATCAAGTCAAACTTTGTTTTGCCAAAAACATCAGACATTAAATCAGCTACAAAATAATCCAAATTGCCTTTTTGGGTTTGTTTTGCAATGCTAATTGCACTAAATGATCTATCTATTCCGAATACACTTTGATTAGAATTTGCAAGAAAACTACTCATAATCCCAATAGAGCAACCATATTCCAAAACAAGGTTTGATTTTGGCATGAAATTTAATTTATTTTTGATGATAGAATAAAATTTAGATTTTTGACTGTTTTGATAGATTTTACTCCATCTTTCTTCAAGTATTGTCCTATCATCAGAGTTTCGTTTAGAATTAGACAATGAGAGTTTTAGAAATTTTTTCATCTTGTCATGAGATACGGAATGAAATAGTTTGCCTCCCAACATCATTCGTTCTGAGATATATTTTGAAAAATCATCCCATATGATTGGAATTTTTTTGATTATTGGAAAACACAGTGTACATTTACTGCATTCCAAAATTCCTTCTTCAATCTCTGTTTCTTTTCTAAATACATCAAGTTCTAATTTAGAGCCACATCTGACACATCTTAGAAAATTTAGACTGAATTCATGCATTTTTGTATATCAAACTAATCAAATTAGAACTAATAATTTCTTTTAGTTTTTGAGAGGAATAATGTTAAATGGAGTATTCTGGCGATTTTATGCGAATTGGGAGAATTTGAAGAATTTGCAGAGGCATTATTTGGGCAGTTACTTGTAGAAATTAACGAAGAAAAAGAAATTGCCAAACTATCAGAGAATGCAAAGGATGATCTTTCATTTAAGGTGAAATTTGAGGAATTAGAAAAAATAGCTCGAGAAGTATTCCCAACACTAAAGGAAAAAGTGGAGGAATTCCTGGGAGTTAAAATTTCAGATAATTTGAAGATGAGGTTTCCTGATCTAATAGAATTTAAAAAATTAAAAGGTGAAAAAGTATTCTCAGATGAAAAATCAAAAGAGTATGTAAGAGAATTATTTGATGCAGTTGCAAATGAAGATCAAGAGAAAATTGCAGAATTAATGAAAAGGCATACTGCAAAATATCTTGTATATTCAACATATGCTATCCAATACATCTCAAAAATTTCAACTACTTATGGAGATTATTTGGATTCTGTAATTTATTTAAACAAGTTTGTACTTTCCAGATATCCGCAAATCATTTTGCATAAACAAGGAGAGCCATACGAATCAAGATTTACCAATGTAAATTCAGGTTATTTAGGAGCAGTAAAGATGACTGTTTTGGAAGAGCAAATTCATTCAGCACAAGAAGAATTACAACAATTAAACAAAAGTGCAGCAACGCAAGTCAATTTGATTAACGAAGAACTAGCAACAATCATTCTAAAGTTAGATAATCAAACAGTGAATAATCTTTCAGAATATTTACAACTTCAAGCTGTTCCAGACGACTTTCCATTTGCAAAAAAAGCAAATCTGTTTTTCTTCTTGAATCCGGATCATTTCTTAATTGAGCAGATTGGACCAGATGTAATGACTTTCACACATGTGGAAATAGATCCTAAAATTTCAGATGCCATTCCACAATTACTAGATATTTACAAAAAATGGCTAAACCCAATTCAGCAACATCATGCATCTTTTACAATAATGGAGGGAATGGCGGGATTTGCCATAGAAAACATACTGAAAGACGATGAAGATTTTCAAAATTATCTCACTACTTTTATGGGCACAGATTTCTCATCATATCAGGTTCGAAAAAGCATGGGAAGAGACTTTACAAAAAACATCTATGAAAAATTAGGAAAAAACGCATTCATACAGTTAATGGAAAACCCACCCAATACAAGAGAGATAAAAGAGCCACAATTATACTTGAATAGGATAAAACAGTAACAATTGCAAGAAAAATTTGATCCCCTCGTTGCAGAATGGCTTTCATTTGTGAAAAACCCAAACTTCAATCTAGTTGAGAAGTGTCTCAAATTTGCTCAAATTTTAGAATATCCTGATCTGGATATTGAAAAATATATTCAGAAAATTGCACTTATTGGAAAATCATTAAAAGAATCCATTAGCGATGTAAAAAATCCTACATATCTGATTTCAATTTTAAATGAGCATTTTTTTCAAAATTTAGGTTTCAGTGGAGACAATGATGATTACTATAATCCAAAAAATAATTTTTTAAATGAAGTAATTGATAAAAAATCAGGACTGCCAATAACAATTTCCATACTATATGTTGAAATTGCAAAATTCATAGGGCTAGATCTTAAGATAATTGGATTCCCAAGTCACATATTGGTAAAATATAACGAAGAAATGATTTTAGATCCATTCAATGATGGAATGTTGTTAGATGTAGATGATCTTCAAGAAATTTTAGATGAGAATTTTGGAGGAGAATTGGAATTCAAACCAGAGTTTCTTGATGACATAGGACACGAGCAAATTCTTGTCAGATTAGCTAGGAATTTAAAAAATTCCTATGTTCAATCTTTTGTGTATGATAAAGCATTAAGATGTACAAATATGGTTTTAGCTATAGACCCTGATTCGCCAGAAGACATAAGAGATAAAGGAATACTAGAAGAGAGAGTATCGAATTCAGATATAGCATTAGAATATTTGAATAAATATTTAGAGATTAACCCAAATGCAGAAGATGTGGATTTTATTTTAGAATTAATAAGAAGTATAAAGACAAAAGATTAATCAATAATAGAATCTATATCTTGTCCTTTCTTGATCATTGATATCTCGTGTCGGGCAATCTTGTTTCTTAGTGCTCTTTTAAGAATATCAACCTCACTTCTAAGTAATGCAATCTCATCTTCGAGTTTTGCTACTCTTTCATAGATTGTTTCAGCTTCTGAACTCATGATTATCTATCATAAAAAAATTGTCTTAAAAAGTTATGGGTAATTATTTTGATGGGCTAGTTAGTTTTTTGGAACTACAATTCAAATTCCTGGCGACATTTCTCGCATTTTCCTCTCTCTTGACCAGGCGGACCAAGAAGAAAGACCTTACCGATTGTCTTACACAATGGACACATTCCAGTTGTTGCGTTTTTTGGACCAGTTCGTATAATTTTCTGAGTCTTTCTACGTCCCATTGTATTTACAACTAAAATCGGTCTATTAAGTTTAATTTTTCAATTGTATGTGAGGATATAGTTTGGGCGTGAATTTTGCTATAAAATGAATCTCCTTCCAAAAATAGTACAAGGCATTCTATTAACATGACAGAATAGATCTGAGATTATCACAAAAAAGGCAAGAGTACAGGCTTTAGAATCATGATTCTGACATTTACAATAAAATTATTTTGAGGGAGTAATTGATCGATTAAATTGTGAGAGTGTTTGGGCATATGATTCCATCACAATATGTGCAAAATTTTCAAAGGATTGTATTGCAGAGATTCGCATCTTCATTTGTTCATCAAGGAATTTTGTAGTGATTTCGATATGTTCAAGATATTTATTCTTTAGTGATTCGGAATTGTCTTTGAGTTGTTTTAGTATTGCTTGATTTATGTTTAATTTGTCAAAAAACTCTTTTTCATGGATATAACAAGTACCAAAAAGATCATCAAATACGTGAAGATATGCAGTGTACAAATTTGAATAATTTTGAATCATGGATGGAATATGAGATTCGAATTTTTGGATTATTTCCGATGTATTTCCTTTCATTATATCGCATACAGAAATATGATTATTTTGAACAGACATCTCAGTATTGTTCATAATATGTAATATCATTACTTGAATTTAACTGAATCCTAAATGAATTAATGTATCTTCATGTGAAGGATTGAGATAATTGACATTGATGTTACTGTTAACTATTTTCGGCTTTTTTTCCTTAAGTTGTAATTCATAATAATATGCATGAAAAGAATTTGGAATTAAGACATAGGACAAGTTGTGCCTAGACATTATCTTCCATATGTGATGTATAATTGAAATGCCGCTTTTACAAGATATGCAACACCAATCCCAAAACTCAAAATCTAGTAAACAGTGTAAATTTGGAAGATAATAACTTTATTTTATATATGAGATAAAAAATTATTTTCAGAAAAACAAGTTATCCAATCAACTTTCCTTTTTGAAGGTAATAAAAAGTTCCAACAAATCCTGTCCCACAAGGCACTCAAGCATTACAGGAAATCGAAGTCCTCAAGGGAATCACCGTAAAAAGTGGCGAGGATTTTATCAAAAAAATTGTAGAGGAAAGGTTACGATTAAAAAAATTAAACACCAAAGAGTCAGATACAAACCAGAACATTCTAAAAATTATTGCAAATGCAACATCATATGGAATATTTATTCAGATAGACCCCAAACACAAAAAGAACCAGCAAGTTACCATATGTGGATTGGACTCTTTTGATCTAACACTAGACAAGACAGAAGATCAGGGGGCATTTTTTAATCCAATCATGTCTGTTTTTCTAACTGCTGGTGCAAGACTGATTTTAGCTACTGCTGAAACTCTGGTTAAAAGAAATAATGGCTATGTTGCATACTGTGATACTGACTCTGTTTTTATTTCTCCTAATCATGTCAAATTAGTTCAGGACTTTTTCAAGCCACTAAACCCATACAATCAGGATGTTGAAATGTTCAAAGTTGAAAAAGACAAGGAAACAAACAAAGTGTTACACAATGTAAAATGCATTGCGATTTCTGCAAAGCGATATGTCTTGTATGATTATATTGATGATTCCATTACAATCTACAAATATTCACTTCATGGATTAGGACACCTAAAAGGAATAGACGGAAAACAAGTATGGCATGACCTTATTTTGATTTTCCACCACCCAGAAAGAAAAAAAGAGATTCTATCAAAGTACAAAAACAAATACGCAATATCACAACTTGCAATTACAAACTATGACCTTCTAAAAAGATTTGATGAAATTAACAAAAATAGACCATACCCTAAAAAGATAAAGCCGTACAACTTTGCAACAGTTGGTACTGCATGCAGAGTAGATCCTGATACAAAAGAGCCCATAATCCCGTTTCTATCTGAAATCAAAAGACTCGATGAAATCCCGTACATGGAGTTTCTAGACTACAAAACAGGCAAGAAATATCCCAATGATAATTCCATGGAGCCTCAATTCTATTGGAAGAACATGGAATCTGTCTTGGAGGACTATATCACTCACAAAGAGTCAAAATTAGAAGGCAATTCAGGGGTTTTAAAAAGAAGACATCTTACAATCAACCAAAATTCTATACGGTATATTGGAAAGGAGTCAAACGAATTGGAACAATCAGAGATTTTTGGAGTTTCAAAGAATGATACCATACAATATGTAAATCATCAGAAAAAGATTAGACAAATAATTGCTAATTTGACATTGGAGAAATCTTTGAAAATAGGATTGGATAGAAGGGAGTTTTACAGGTTGAAAAAGAAATTAAAAAGCAATAAATCGATTGTACTTGGAAAAAAGACGTTAGAAAAATTAACCACATTTTCTTAATAATGTAAATTCACGGTGGTACATTTGTGGAAAATATTCAATGCAACCCTAATCTTAAACTTGTAATCAAACATGATGGTTCTCCTGTATACGTCAAATCAGACAATGTTGTAAGGATTGCGGAGGTGGTTGGATGTTTGGAAATTCATCAGAACAGCAAAAAAAACTTGAAAACGCTAATGGATTAGTGCAAAATCGAGGCTTAAGTTTTAGGTAATTAATCTTCAAATTTTTTGATAGTGTCTTGTATGATCAATCTGAAAATTTCTATGTTTGAGTGAATTTCTTCATACAAAAAAGGTGTTTTTCCATTAATGGTTCAATTTTATCTTGAATCATGTCCGGCTCCAAGTTTTTTCTTTGAAATTCTCTATCATTTTTTTCTAGTTAGTTGATTTTATTCCCAAGTAATTTATTTCAAGCATTTTATTAGAAATACATAATCAAGACTGTCAAAAATATAGTGATACCAATTAAAAAACCAGTCAAATTCAATCAAAGGAGATTTTGATATGTGTTGGGACATCATAAACATTCTAAATTCAAACTTTGGATTTAATTTTGAATTCCCTAATTGCTCCATATATTACAAGAATAATTCCAGGAAGAAACAACACATATCCAATTATCAATAACACGTTAATCATATGGCCCATTGGATTAGAGACATCCTTGTAGGATGTTAAGAATCCCAGTGCATATACAATATCAGTATAACCTCTATGTACTCTGTTATTTTCGTCTTCAAGACTTGTTATGGTTGCAGTATACGTTCCAAGTTTTTCGGGTTTAAATGAAATTATTGTTTTATTGTTAAAATCCAAATCGTAAAGTATGATTCCATTGGGATCCTTCATCTCTAAATGTGCAGGTATCTGTATTGAATCAGGACTTCCGTTTGGACGAAAGTCTACTCTCAAAACAAGATCTTGCCAGACATCACCTACGACATTACATGTTACAGTAACAGAAGTGTTTGGCATAAACAAGTCTCCGTTGTAATGCTTACACAGATACATCTTGTACAAGAAACCCGTAGAAAATATGATAAAAGATGATGCAATTATCAGTATACAAATACCAGAAATCAAAATTTTGTGTTTATGTAAAGATGTATGTTTTTTTTGATCTGCCATTTACGTATGGAACCTTTTGTAATATTTAGAATATTGTATGTAATACAATCTAATTCACATTAAATGAGAACAAGTCTCCTATGGTGAATCCACTATCAATTTCTTCAACGATGATTTCAAATATGTTTTCACCCAGTTGCGCTTCAGGAGTTACATCAAATGTTATGTTAAACAACTTGTAATTTGTAGAGTTAGCAACGCTATCAACTGTGGCAGAGATTCCAGAAGTCATGTTGTTGACTTGTATGTTAACATCAATTGCACTAAATCCTGCATCCCATTCTACCTTTAGAGGGATTGTTACTGTATCAGGTCTTGTAGTGTTGATTGATGTTTGATTTAATTCAAGATAGAAATATGGACCGCCTACAGTAGGAGTAAAAGCCAAGGAAGATAATGCTGCAAATCCAGAACCTGTTGCCACTGAATCTACCATAATGTCTGAAGCTGCAGGCCCACTTCCACCTCTACAGATTGCAACATATCGAGTTGGCTCTGTAATTGTGAATTGGTAATCATCTAGTATTTCGGTTTGAGGTAATGGAGGTGAATTGCCTACAGTTGTAAAAGTCTGAAGATCTGGACTATGAAATACCGAAAATGCCTCTGTAGCCCTTGTACAGAAAGAACCAGAACATCCAGCGCCGCATGCATTAAAGTCTCGTCCGGCAGTTACTGTTACATCACCAAGGTTTTGAATGGAACCAAAATCAGCTGCAATACATCCTGCTACAAATTGTGAATTACCCGGAAGTTGTCCTAATCCACCAGTGCCAAAACCAAACCGCATGTAATCCAATCCAGATACTACACCATCACTAAAAAGAGCATTGTTAATGTTGCATGCATTACCTCCAAGTTTTGGACTTACATCAAGTATTGTTAATGGAAATTGCACATTCAAACGATTTCCAAATACTTGTGGAGGAAACTCTGAAATTGGGGTTGGTTGTCCCGGTACAGGTACTGGAGGATCGATAAAAGGAATCTCATGGATTAATCCTTGAGGAGTAGTTACTTGCCAATTATCTTGTTGAGTTTCAATAATGAATATGGTATCTGCATATCGTGGAACACGTTGTTCTACAAATGCAAATTCTCCATTGGTATTTGAAAATGTCTCGACAAAAGGATTTTCTGGATCAAAATCCAAAGTCGGATTCATTGTAAACCTCCAACCAGAAAGACCCGGTTCAACTAATGGATTGTTTTGTACACCGTCACCGTTTTTGTCGTTGAATTTCAATCCAGTTATGGTTACAATTGGAAATGCAAAATCAAATGTCTTCTCTACACTTTCTTGTAAAAGATTGGATAGTATTTCTGAACACAGTGTGTCATTTAAACAGAAGTTAATTGCAATGTTAATGCCAATTAACACCGGTATGATGAAAGTATTTCCAGTACTTGGATGAAATGTCCCTATACTAGAAAATATAAATCTCGATGCTATTGCATCATCATCAAAATTCGTTATTACGCCAACTAAGACGGATGAGGAATGTAACAGATCCGCTAATTGATCAAAAGTAAAAACCACGCCATTTTCAAAATATTCATTATTTAATCCAATTGTTGCAAAAATTCCAAGTGCACCATCAGGAATTTCAGTTTCAAATAAGATTTCCATAGTGTTTTCATCAAAAAATGATACAGTTCCAATCATTTGTGTACCAACACGTTGAGAAGTTAATTCTCCATCAAATCCAAGTTCCTGTAATTCTATAACAATTTCTTTTATTCGTGTAAGATCAGAGTTAATTCCATCAATCAATTCCTGAGTAATTATTGTTTGATTAAGATTAATTCCAACATTGTCTAATTTTGCAATTAATGCAAGGTATTCTTCTGCTAATCGTTGTGGACGGTTAAACGCTGAATCTAAAGTTATAATGGAGTCTTGTTCAATGGTGACAGTTTTTGCAATGAATGCACCAGTTGCTTTTGTTCCTTTGTCCATCTTGATTTCACCATTTGGAGCAAAGATGTTTGCATTAACAACCGCATCTTTTCCAAAATCAGTACTTGTGGTTATTGCATTAATGTCTGCATTTCCTTTAACAAAAATTATGATGTCTTTGGCAGTTATGCTGGATGTGGCAGAAGGTCCGACCACTACACCTTTTGCCCAACTAATCGAATCATCTACAACAATTTCAGAAGACGTGTCAATGAAAATATTAGAATCTTTTTTTGCATCAATTGAAGTAACGTTGTAAATTCCACCCGTAAGAGTCAAAGTACCGCCAATATCTACAGAAATGTTGCCGTATTGACCGGGAGCCAGACTCAAAGAACCACCTGTTGGAACATTTACAGAGGTTGTTCCAGAGACAGAGTTTGGAAGCTGAGGTAGATTATCTACAACAGGCAAAATCAAAGGAGTCATTTGGACTCCAAGTACAATTCCATCGTTTTGTAGTTCATTGGAAAAAATATTTTGTATTATACTTCCTTGCCTAATGATAACAGTATCCCCTACAACAGCAGATTCAGCATCAACAAAATTGGAATTATCCTTGATCCAAACTTCCGCATTTGATGGAAGTTGCATTGTGGAACTTGAAGCATGAGCTCCTACATTACCGGAATTAACAGTTACATTCATTCCCAAAAGAACATTGTGAAGTCCATATATGGAATAATTTCCAATGTCTCTAATATCAGATTCTGATGGTTGTGCATATGCATCATAAATAGGATAATCATGAGTTAATGGGATAGAAGAACTAGTCAGTATAAATCCGAAAAACAATACAAGTAGTTGTTTTTTCAATAAAGGGTAAGAATTAAAAGATTATTTAAGTATGATCTAATGAATATATGAAGAACGACATACAGATAAAAAAGGAAATTTGTTTAAAGATAGTTTAGAATTTGTTATATTAAAAATAAGCATGAATTGTGAAGTCAGTTCTCAAAATTACATATTGGGATTATTATATGATTTTCATTTTGTTTTATTATGGCAAAAAAAGAGTCAGTTAATGTTACATTACAAACCATTTTTGCCATGATACCGATATTCGATCTCTATGCAGCTTACAAAATAGAGAGATTGATAAAGTATGTTCTGATTATGATTGGAATAAGCATTACAACGTGGTGGACAGTTAATTTCTTTTTTGTCTTGGTTTTACCATATCCATATAACATGATATCTACTGAAGCCGTCTTGATACCAATAGCTGTATTTCTAATTCGAAATTGGTCAAAGAAATGGAATGAAAAACTATCTAAGTTAATGTAAAAGATGACTTTATCTTGGATGTAAATTTGAATAGTGCAAATCTGTATGAATTCGTTATCAAAACAGTCTCAATTGTGACATTTCTAAGGCTCTAACTATATCCCCAAATTAATGGCGCGGGGAGAGGGATTTGAACCCACGAGTCATTGCTGACATGGGATTAGCAATCCCACGCCCTACCAAGCTAGGCG